>Ga0163154_10002343_pt1 | contig 27819 bp, 40 predicted proteins | sample OliLakLV19MP9P1_FD_148649 | JGI IMG/M metagenome (GOLD analysis project Ga0163154, IMG submission 148649) | Freshwater microbial mat bacterial communities from Lake Vanda, McMurdo Dry Valleys, Antarctica - Oligotrophic Lake LV.19.MP9.P1 | ecosystem: Environmental > Aquatic > Freshwater > Lake >... | reverse complement strand
CATCGGTCAACATTGACCACATAATAGATTTAGCTTGTTTGTACGTTGGGGCAATATACCAAACAATCGTTTGAGGATTTTTCGTGACAAACTCAAGAAGTTTATATACCGCAAGAGTCGACTTACCGGACCGCCTGCCACAGTTAATTACGCTATAGCGAGTAGAGTTTTGCCATACATCACTTTGCCACTGACTTAGGTTGAATAACGACATTGATTAGGTTCCTTAAATCCTCACCATCCTTACCAACTAACATATTTTCAGTCATTGATGGAACTACCTTATCTAGGCAGACTTTTACCGCTCCAAGAGCTACACTATGATTATCAGAGTGCATGAGTTCAATAAGTCTTTCAATAGCTTTCGGGGTCGCTGCTCTCAAGCGTTCTCTAATAGCCATCGAGGAAAGTTGTCCCCCTTGCCTTCGCTCAACTGGGGTTGATGTGGATTCGTTCATTCTTTTCTCCAATTCTTCTTTCACTATAGCATAAATGGGCTAGGGCTACCGTAGGCCTACTGTAGGGCTAGGGCTCGCCCTTGATTAGAGCTGCTATGGTGGGGGGGTCAGCTCCCTAGCGGAACGAAGGGGTACGTATTAGAGGCCAAATACAGTCTCATTGCTAATGGGCATACTAGGTGACAAGATGGGTCTATGAAAAATGGTATTACAAACCTCCCCGTCATTATTGCAGGTATCCTTATCCTGATGTTTTTTATACTGGCTGCCGGAAGTGCGATGCTTCGCCTGGGTAGCTGAAAAACATCAGACGAAAAGTGCTAGTTGCTAGGTTCATTGAGATACGCTATGTTTAGTACTGTTAAAGCAATTTAACGGATTTAAAACTCAACATAGCGCAAACTATTTGAATAGACCTTTAGGGGTGTTGTTTCAAATAGCGACACCAATCCTAAGGGTCTTTTTTATGCGTTCATCAAATGTACAGTACAGTAGAAACCAGACGTTGGCGTAACTGCGAGTGTCTGGCTTTTAGTGCATTGCACTAACGCACAACAAGCCGTGAGGTGGTTCAGAGCGTAACGTGAACCAATCTAAACGTGTGGAAGCGGAAACTTCCATCAGGGTATACGGAAAATCGTACCTGCCATAGGCCTAGACTCGCCCCTTAATATCTATTCGAGCCGTAAAAAGCAAACTGGATGGGAAAGTCTCGAAAGAGAATAATGCAGCATCAGACTGAGAGTGCGCTAGTTCTGTTGTTTTTATTGCCGTTTATACACATTCATAGTAGAGAACAACAAGTAAGAGAGCAGGATGCCGGAATATACATATACACATGTTTAACACATACCTACGGCCACACGAGAAAACCACTCCTATGAGAATACACATCAAACCACTCTCAACCAACAAACTCTTTCAAGGTCGCCGGTTTAGAACACCTGAGTATGACGTGTACGAATTGCTCATACGTCAAGCTATCACCAGCTGGAAGCCCGTACTCTACGACAAAATGACGTTTGTATTACAAGTTGGACTATCGAGCAAGAACGCTGATTTGGATAACTGCATGAAGGCGTTTGTGGATATCTTGCAGAAGAAATACGTATTTAACGACTCGCGTGTGTACCGGATAGAGGCGCAAAAGGAGAACGTAAAAAAAGGCGCTGAGTACATTGATGTTGAGATTCTGCCGTTCCTTGATTGAGAAAGACCAAAAGTGGGGTACTTCATTGAGTATTGACCAGTAATTTACGGGTGACTGGCGATCACCCTTAGTACCCCTAATGTACACCACCGGCGCTACTTGCAACACAATCAAGGTTCATATATAACGTACCTATGACAAATCAAATCATTCTATCAAAAAGAGGTGAGGCAATAACGGACAGTCGTACTGTTGCTGAAAAGTTTGGAAAGAGACACGAACATATTATGAGAAAGATAGAGTCTTTAATGAGTGATTTAGATGAAATTAAGTACCCCAAAAATGAGACCCTTAAATTTACAAAAAAAGAGGCAGAATATCGTGGAACATTTTTCAACATTTATGAAATGAACCGTGAGGCGTTTTCTTTACTGGTAATGAGTTTTACTGGAAAAAAAGCACTAGAGTGGAAAATAAAGTTTAATAAAGCGTTCTACGCAATGGAGAAAGCGCTTACTCAATTAGCGTTTAATCAGCAAAGTGAGATGTGGCTTGCTCAAAGGGAACAGGCAAAACTCATAAGACAAGAGGAAACCGACATTATTAAAGACTTTGTATCTTACGCAACCGCTCAGGGTAGTACCAAGGCTCAGTTTTACTACAAACACATAACGATGGCGGTCTATAAGTGTTTGGGACTCATCCAGTACAAACATCCAAAGCTCAGAGAAACTCTTGATATGATGCAGACAAGTCAACTTATACTCGCTGAGATGGTGGCACGGAAGTCTTTAGAAAAGTATATGGCTAATGGAGAAAATTATCGGGCAATATTCGTTCTCGTTAAGGTGGATCTTGAGGCGTTTGCAAGTTCGTTCAAGGTGTGACATTTTGTCACAAGTTGAAATCATTTGCTTCTAACGAGAAAAGACTAATTTATGAAATATGACACGAGTGAAACTACTCAAGCATTTATCGAGAATAGGGAAATATCCACATTTAATCGAAACCTTTTGACAAATCATAAGGCATCTTTCAAAAAGTTCCTGAAAGATGATGCTGATGACACACGGAAGATACTTCACAACTTAATAAATCCAAACGAAGACTCACTTGAGTAGGTTGCTACTGTACAACCGTTGCAAAACGGATATACTAGGAATATGACACAAATAGACTTCACCGATTTACAAAACGACGTCATAGACCACTGGGAGAATGAAGGCACTACGTATTTCTCAACTGAGAATAACGGTTTCAATTCACCAGATCCAACCCACTACGAAATGACAGTGTTACCAAGGTATCAAGATATTCTCGACGATCCACTCTTATGCATCTACGAGCTAGGATTTAAAAGTATTAGCCAATATATAGAAAGCAAAACATGACAGATATCATTATAAAACAACAATCAATAGCCGAGTTTCTTTCAAGCCCGATTATTCAAAAGAACATTGAGAGCGTGGTGGGTGAAAGAAAGCAGCAGTTCATCACCTCTGTAGCATCCCTGGTCAATTCAAACGAGGCGTTGCAACGAGTAGACCGCAAGAGCCTGTTTGCAGCCTGTCTGGTAGCTGCCAGCTTAGATTTACCCATTAACCCCAACCTCGGATTTGCGTACATCATCCCGTATAAAGATCAAGCTCAGTTTCAAATGGGATACAAAGGATTCATCCAACTAGCGATGCGGTCCGGACAATTCCAAACACTCAACGTCACTGATGTTCGAGAAGGTGAGATTGGAGCAAACAATAGGCTCTCTGGTGAGATAGAGTTTGTCTGGTCTGATGATCGAGACAACCTGGCCGTTATTGGCTATGTCGCCTACATGAGACTCACCAACGGATTTGAGAAAAGCCTGTACATGACGACTAAGGAACTCACCAACCACGGCATGAAGTTCTCAGCGTCCATGAAAAGGGGGTACGGCCTCTGGAAAGAAGACTACAATTCTATGGCGAAAAAGACGGTTATCAAGATGCTCCTCTCCAAGTACGCACCAATGACTACGCAGATGCAGACCGCAGCTCTAGCCGATCAGGCGGTGATTGAGGGTGAGAAGTACAAATACCTAGACAATGAAGCAATACACCCAGAAGAGGTTGCATCGGAAAAAGAACAGGCGCGTATTCTCAAACACATTGCGAATAGTAAAAGCATGGATGATTTAGAACTCTGCAGAAACGCAGTTGAAGCACTCTCTACCACAGATGAAGCCTACAAAGCGTTCAGTTCCAAGTTTGATGTATTAGCAAATCTAAAGGAATAACTATGCAAAGACCAACAAACCTAAAAATAGGCGACAAGTTCAGAGTGATTGAAGGAGATGGCTACTTTAATGTAGGTGAGATTATCTCGCTCAAAGAGGATGATGACAGTGATTGTCCATACTTCTGGAGAGCAGGTGGGTCTGACTGGGATTGCATTAACTTCTCAAAACTAGAACCCTACGCAAAAACAATCAGAGATGCTCAGGTTGGGGATGTGGTGGTTGGGAAATATAATAATGAAGGTGAACGCATGGTGCTGGAGAGAGGTCAAAACACCGTTGTACTTTCATATGGCTATGACTTCAAAAAGGCAGATGTCAATTACCACTTCGATGAACTTGAGGAATACTTCACCCTCAAAGCTGAATAGAAGTAGTACTGTACAGCCGTTAAATAACGGTGTATACTACAGTCATACCAATAAAAATGAAAGGATCAGAATGGAAATAGCACTATCGTTTGCACTACTTATGGCGAACTTTGTCGTAATGGGAATATGCCTCTTTGCAGGACTAACCGTTACTCTGTTGACGGCCATGTTGTGTTTAGAAATTATCAACAGACTTGCAAGAGACTAACTTATGAATAATTTTATTTTTATAACACCAGAAGAATATCACAGAAAATATCCAAAAGAGTCTACTTCAGAAAAGCTAATAAAGATGCAGAAAAGAAAAGCTAAAGTATGCCAAAATTGTGATGAACGTGAGTGGAAAATGGCAGAATGTGGCTTGTGTTTTACTTGCACAACTGGAGAGTCTGATGCAAGCGAAGATTATGAAATTAAATAAAGAGGAGTAACTAGCCTAAGCGGCAGAAAGAAGTATATGAAAAAAGTAATAATAGGAGTATTGGCAGGAGGATTGGGAGTTCTACTTTTAATTGCAGCGTATCCCTCCAGCCCAGAGCCAATAATAGTGAAAGTTCCTGAACAAAAAAAAGACGTTTCAGACAGCTTATCATCCATAAAGAATAATTTTATGAATGAGTGTAATAGTGATGGCAATAAATATAACTATTGCTCTTGTACGTTTGAATATTTAGACAAGACACTTACTAATACTGAGTTTATAAAAACAGAACAAGAATATGCAAAGAACACAGAAGTAATTCCACAAGTACTTTGGGATGCAGCACTAAGTTGTGCAGGATATTTAGATTAGGGTGATAAAAGCCTGACAGCCTAACGGCAGAAAGAAGATATGACAATACCAAAAATTCGATTGCGTGTTGAAGAGTTGATGATTTTGCAGGGTTTGAATATATCCAATGAGCTGCTGGTCATAAACATCGCTATTATCTATCTACAAGCCCAGCGAGATTCACTTACAGATCAAAAGAAGAATATATGAACACAGTCGATTTCTCAAAACAGAAGTTTCACCCAAGTAGTCTCAAGCTACTGATGACGAACTCGAGAACAAAAAGCGAGCCACTCTCAGAAACTGCAAAAGGATGTCTGCACGAGATATACATCGAGGAGGTGTTTGGTCGCAGAAAGACCATAAGCAGTGCAGCGATGAAAAAGGGTACAGCGGTAGAAACAGACAGCTTGGAGTTACTACAGACCGTTACCGGCGAGGTGTACTTTAAGAATCAAGAGACGATCGAGAACGAGTATTTGATAGGCACTCCAGACGTGATTGACAAAAAGAACAACAAAATAGTCGATATAAAATCAAGCTGGGATATCTGGACCTATAGCAGGGTAACTGGGGATTCTGCCCTCAAAGATTATGCTTGGCAGGTCAAGGGGTATATGTGGCTAACCGATACTAGGAGCGCGCAGTTAGTGTACGCCCTGGTGAATACGCCGGAGTTCCTAATCGCCGATGAACTCTACAAGATGTCCTTCACCATGCCACCTAATACCGACATGGAGCAATTCAGACCGAACTTCATATTTGACGATATTCCTAGTGAGATGAGAATAAAACAATTCGAGGTTGCGTACTTTGACGAGGAGATGTCAGAGCTTCGATCGCGGCTTGATCTGTGTAGAGAATATTTATTAACACTGAAACTATAAAGGAGAAATTATGCAAAGACCAAAAAACCTAAAAGTAGGCGAAAAGTTTAAAGTGATTGTGGAAACTTCCATCTTTAAGATGGGTGAAATTATTACACTTTATCGTGATGACGGCACTGATTGTCCATTCTTCTGGAAAGAAGATAAGTCTAAATGGCATTATATGCACTTCTCAACACTAGAACCCCTCCCCAAATCAGTCAGAGATGCTCAAGTTGGGGACGTGGTTGCTGATAAAATTGGAAATGAATACATGGTGCTTGAGAGGTGGCAGAACACGGTTTTGCTTTCGTATATCAATATCTTTAAAAAGCCAAACACTATCTATGGCTTCGATGATCTAGAGGAAAACTTCACCCTCAAAGATGCGCCAGTAGTAGACGAAAAATTAGCTGAGGCGATGAAGGTTTTAAAAGAAGCTGGATATACGATTACCAAGGACTAATCTATGACAATAAATAATTGGCACGATACGCAGGACCGAACAGAAAAAAACACTTTCAAACCAAAGTGGACTCCGGAAATAATCAAGTGGATCATTGAACAACTAAACGAAATGGTCGATTTTGTCGATATTCAGTATCAACTTGTCAAGAAACATGAAATACGCTTGGCTTCAGCTGCTCTCTGGATTGAGATGGCTAGGAGAGTTCATACAGATATGCGTAATGGTTTGAGTATGGATGATGCTCTTGAGCGTGATCAAGAACGTCGCAACCAAATGCGCAGGAGAGCTAAAAAGGACTAACTATGCCAGACGAACTAACCATTGAAGGAATAACCATTGAAGCACTAATGGATACATGGAAAATTGAATTGAGCGGAATGATTTGGGAAATGGTAAATAAAAGACCGAACAAAAGGCTTGGATTTATTCCTAACTATAAACACATTGTTGATTATATAGCAAACCAGATTGCTTGGAGTAAGAAAAGAAAACAAGCCGAACTCCTACTCGAGCTACTACAAGTGTTCAACGACTACGATGTACCACTTACCATGACCGCCGAGCAGGTGAGAGATATTTTAGAGGCGTATTTAACGAAGAAGGACTAACTATGACAGACACACAAATAAAAATTAAACACCAGGTGAGAGTAGCAGGGCTGATTTTCGCGTTTGTTCTTTATTTGTTTGGAGGTACTCTCTTATATATTTATGCAGGATGGGAGATATTATTAGCTGTTTTTTTACTTCTCTGGGCGAACAATATAGCAACCCGAAGTAATAACCTATGAATATGAAAAAAAGGACTCACTCGACTAATTCTGCTACTATACATCCGTTGTATAACGGTATATAAATAGAGTATGAACAAAAACTCACGAAGAGCAAAATCACGATTACATAAAAACACTGGATGGCGTAAATGGTATACACACCAACCTCACCGCCTGCGAATTTGGGTGTTCTTTTTAAGCATCTTAATAGGCGTGTATATATCCTCTAACATAGGTGGCATACTCGCCGCTCTCAACCCTGTTAAAGCCCTCACCAACAATGAGATTCAGGTGGTAGAGATCGAAAAACGCATAGAAGTAATTAAAGAGGTTGAGGTTGACCGGAAGTTCACAACAGAGAAGCAGCAGATCATGGCCTACATTGTAGAAGTATTTGGTGATGATGCAGCCAATGCTATTACTGTCATTAACAAGTGCGAAAATCACGCTTTCAATCCTCGGGCCACAAATCATAATAGAAACGGCTCAATTGACCGAGGAATATTCCAGCTTAACTCGGAATACTGGGGTGGTGAAGAGTTGTTTGATTGGAAAACTAATGTAGATGTAGCATACACGGTATTCACCAGAGCCGGTAAGAAGTGGACACCATGGACGTGCGCACATACTGTAGGACAGAAAAACTATTTAGGACAATAAAAGAATAACTAAAAAGGAGTAACTATGATAGACATCACACTCATTAAAATTTATTCTTTTGGAGTAGCTGGAATGGATCGCATCTACTTTACGATAAAGACCGAGATTCCGTTTATGCCTTTCGTTGGATTATCAATCGCACTATATAAAGGAGGCGAAGATCCAGTTGAAGTTACTATAAATTCAATCTCATGGGACGAGAAAATGCTTACTTGTTGGTGTGGAAATTACCAATCCAAAGACAGTAAAGAAGATGTTATTAAGATGATGAGTTCTGATGGATGGACTAAAGAGGACTAACCTATGCCAGATACAAATGAACTACGAGAAAAAATACAGGACGTGTTAGATGCTTGTGGGAATCACAGTTTAAGTGAAGATACGATTATCTACATCAAAGACACGCTTGGTATTTTTGTTTCAAAGAAACTAGCCAGAGCCAGGGCTGAGGGAGAAAAAGAGGGAATTATGTCTTCACGACAGTTAATATCTGATGTTCTTAATTCTTTAACCGATGCCGATGCAATGAAGTGGGTAAACATAATAAGAAGAGAAGGATTGAAGAAGGACTAACCTATGAAACAACTCAACTCACACAACTTTGAGGAAGTATACAAAAAACTAGACATCAACCTAGATACTCTGGGCTGCGTCATGCTTGATTTAGAACCACTCGGGAGTATGGGTGGGGCAGTGAAAACCACCGAAGATTTATACTATTCAAGCAATCCAGACCGCAAGTGGATTAAAGGCTGGGTAGTTGGAAGCGTGCCGCACATTACTCTGCTCTATGGATTGCTAGATAACGCTCATAACTGGGAAAAGCACATTGAAGCAGTTTTAGATGGTTGGAAAATGGATACTGTCGAGATTGACCACATTGGCTACTTTGAAAGCCCATACGAGGATGAGGCATACTATTGTCTTGTTGCGCATATTAAAGTCACTCCAGAGCTTATGGAGGGTCACAACCGCTTGGAGTTCTTGCCACACATCAACACGTTTACTGGATACAAACCACACATGACTATTGGGTACATTAAAAAAGACGAGACATTGAGGGAAGATTACTTGAAGCGACTCAATGACTTCTGGGCTGGTAAGAAAATAATAGTCAAAGAAGGTATCAATTTAGGATACAAGCCGAAGGACTAACCCATGACAGACACACAAAAAATAAAAAAACCAGATTTAAGAGACATTTTTGACGAATCTGTCAAAGATATTAAAGGCACTGATCAATTCAAAGAAATGATGAATATAAGCAGAGAAGTACTAGCGAACTGGTTTATAAGCTATGATCCATATAGTGATCTTTTTCAGTTCTATGATGAGAATGTTTTCAGGACACCTAACTCAGAATTATTTGAAAAGAAAAATTATAATCTAAGATTTATATTTAAAAAGGTTGACAATCAGCCGTTAATGGTTGAGTTAGAAAATGCATTTGTTATGTTTGGTGAGGACATAAATGAAATGGATAAAACAAGTATAATTGATAGAGTAATTAAAATTATAGTAAAGAAGGACTAACCTATGAACGCAAGCTCTAACTGCATTTGTCTCACACACATACTACGAAGCTCCTTGGCGTACTCTCTATGGTGCTTGGCATCTTCACTGTCCATAAGCCGATGACAGGGAATACAGAGTACGACGGCATTATCTATTGAGGCGATCATAGCGTGTGAGAGTTCTGGGTGATTGAGTAGTGCAACGGCAACACCTACTTTGTGATGAATCTCAAGGTAGCCATCTACAGCATCTTGCTTTTTGATACCACATTCCTCACAACACCAATCTGCCTTCCTGAGGGCTTCAATCTTTACCTCTCTGGTGAACTCGCAAGACTTTGGTCTGTTCCTGCGTACTTCACTCATGGCTCTTGAACCTCTCCAATCGCATACTCTGTTCTTGGCTCCATGTAATAGGACTTCTTCCATCCCACGTCTTTAACCCACTGTTTAGACTCGCCGTACCCTTGTGCGTATGGTTTGTCTTGAAAGTCTACTGAGAGGAATCTTGAGGTGTTGTAGGCGATTTTGTCGAGCATTTCACCCTCTAGGGTAGATCCGATGCAGCGCATACACTGTGATAAATAGAGGCTCACATCAGCTGCTTCCTGGCCAGCTTCTTGTGCGGTTTCTTGGGTAGGATTGGCGATTAAATCAAGCCAGGCATCGATAAACTCATGAAACTCCCCCTCTGCTAACACGCCAAGACGTAAAAGGTCATCATTGTTCTCCCTCATGGAAGGCCGGCCAGCTGTAAAGATATCGAGGTGTTGCTCAATATTCATACTAAAAAGCCGGTGATTAACCAGCTCTCCTTAAACAATGAGTACTCCATCAATAATCAGAGACGGGTTTTTAAGATAATTAAGTTTAGCACCAGTTGTTCCATGGGACATCACTACTTTTCTTTTTTAGGTTCTCCTTCTTTAACTTTTACACCAGTTTCTACCTCTGAAACTACCTTGAGTGCTTCTTGAATTGCCTGATGTTCGGTGAGTAAGCCTCGGTATTGATTGGCTACCTGGGTTAGGATTGCGATTGCTTCGGTTTTACTTATCATAGTTACCTTTACTTAGTTATTGATGAATCAGCCTTAAAAGCTGTTATTGCATCAATCTCTGCCTGTAGTTCTACCAGTCGTGCGTTAAGTTCTACCTCTGTAACAGACTGTACTTCATCTGGAAGTTGCACTGCTGTAGAACCGTCTAGCTCATACTTCTTTTTATACACGACGTACGTCAATGTCTCTGGTGAGTCAGTATTGGTTTTTTGAACCATACGTATCATTTCTTCAGCTTTTTGCACTGCGTAATTTTTAAGATCAATCATAGATACCTTTCTTATTAAAATAATACTAGTATTGTTATACCGCCTTTAACCACCCATAAGCCTCAAGAGAAGCCAACAGAGTGTTAAATTTAGTGGTTATATCTGCAAGAGTACCGTCAGCATCAATTATGGTATTTTGTTGAACAGCTGGTGTGGTAGAAAATATCCCTATCTTATTACCCAAGACCTGTATTGCGGTTGTCTGGATTCTATCTGTAGTCCCACTTGCTCCAGCTACTACACCCTGAATGGTAACTCCACTCTCTGCACTTCCTGTTGATAATCCACCTTGAAGAATCAATGCCCCGCCCGCTTTATCTGTTGCTCCTGATGTAGCACCGCCTGCCGTGATTGTAAGTGTATTACCCGCTGTATTAGCTGTAGTATGTCTTTCAAGAGAAACAACTCTTGCACTATTTCCACCAAAAGCGAGTAGAGAAGAAGGGGAAGTCGTCCCGATGCCGACGTTGCCAGATTTATCTATAACAACCAAACTTGTCCCTGCACTATTTTGCCATTGCTGAAGATCTGCAATTTGAGAACTTGCAGCTTTAATAATCTGACCAACCGTACTAGAATCTTGAATTTTTATATCTAAATTGGCAACTGGCACATCGCCATTACCGATTGTTAATTGACCACCCTTCGTTCCCGATCCGTCCACATAAAAACGAATTCGACTTATGAAGTTCGGTGTCCCTGTTAAAGCGTCTGTACTTTCCCAATACAATGATGTGCTGACTGAAGCTGATATATACTTAAAATCAGACAAATAGTTATCAAAAACTCTAGTCCAACTCGTTCCGTCGTATGTAGCACCGTGACCGATGTGAGCAGTGTTTCCAGAACCATAAAATGTTAACGATCCACCTCCAAACCTTGCCCATTTCCCAGCATTAACTTGGAGATTGTCATTGACTTGGACATAACCTCTAATTCCTCCATCCAATCTTCCCTCATCATCAACATTAAATAAATTTGGACCATCATTTCTATATTGACGAAAAGCATAACCTGATGATTGTGATTTAACCCTAATCTCTCCACCATTCACATCCAACTTCGCCCCCGGAGCCGTCGTCCCGATGCCGACGTTGCCAGTATTCAGAATAGTAGCAGCTACAGTTGCTCCGTCTGTTCCTCCAATAAATTGATGAGCGATACCTGCGGCAGTTCCTGCTCCAGTAGTAGATTTGTAGGTTATTTTAGACCCGACTGCTGTGCCACCGATTATCAGTGGTGTGGTGATGTTCGTTGTGAATACTGGAGTTGCAAGGGGTGCTTTGAGGTCGAGTTCAGCATGCGAGTGCATGAGTGGTCTTCCTAACAATTTGTCGAATACTATTGGCATAAATACTCACGTAGTATATCTAATACTTGTTGGTTCATATATACGATGCTTCTGTCAGCTCCCTTGTTAGCAGACAGTATAAAATACTGCCAAGAAGAATTTTTACATTACTTTGCTGATGTATCGCTGTTTTCTATGCTCTTAACAGCAACGGTAAGGTCTTTGGCTCCCTCAATACCAATGTAGGCTAACCCAGCGAGAATCAGATACAGCATTTCCTGGGCATCTAGCTCAACTCCGAGCTTCGTAGAAACGATCTTCACTACTGCAACTACGATAGGCGTAAGAATACCGACAAGCATTTTTCGTTTGCCAACTAGGAAACCCGAAGGTTTCTCAGTCAGTTTCTTGTTCAGTTCGATAATTTCGTTCTCTTTTTTGGTTACTTCACCTTTGTACGCAGAGACTTGTTTACCAAGGGTAGTGATCTCTACGGTAGTCTCTCTTATAGTCTCCTCTAAAGATTTTTTATCAATTTCCAGGCGAACAATCGTATCTTGTAATTCTACAATCTTTTTATCTTGGATCCCGGCCTCGTTTACGAGCATAATATGCTGTGCTAAGCACTCTTTGAGTGGGTCTGTTACTGGCATAGATTCCTTTTTGCGGAGAAATCCGCGTACGTTTGTATAGCTATGCTTTTCCTGCGTGATGAAAAGTGGCTTACTCCAGTTTTGATCGAGTGATTGGAAGGTAGCCTGTAGACCCTTTTTTAGAACTACAGCAATATGACCTGCAAAACCTCCGACTTTACCAGACCAGACGGCTAGTTCTCCAGCTTCGGGTAAATAATCAACAGTGTTCTTGATAAACTCCATACCCTGAGTACGTTTCTCGGGAAAGTCTTTAGCATCTGTACCAATGATTGCCTTGAGTCCCCAGACCTTATCAATGTAATCGTTTGCCAAGTCCACGCACATATATACAGCGTTAGGATTATAAGAATGATACTCTATTTGTTTCTTGGCAAGGGCATAGAGTTTGTATTCTTGTAGTGTCATAAGTAACCTTTATTTATTCTACACTATTTCTCGAGCAAGCGATCAATTTTTGACTCAATTCTATCAAGGCGTGCGAGCGTGAGGTCGAATGCTGCTTGAGACACAGTACTTTTTTTAAGTTCTTCAATGGAGACAGCGTTGATAGTAGCCTTGAAAGCAGTGGAGTCGCTAACCCGAATAAAAGTAATACCGCCAAGAATAGCCCCAACGACCAGCGAACCAACAATCCCCGATATGATCTTACTTGGCGATAGAACAATCTCGTTAGTACTACGCCGTGGAGTCTCTGTATACGTGACCCGTGTTTGCATCGGTATTGTTTCATTGGTTTGCATATCTGGTGTTGTGTTTTTTTTTGGCATAGTTTTAGAATAGTAGGAAGAATGAACTTGAGTTTGAGCTACCCCCTTCGATGATAGTTGCGTCCAGTGTTACATCTATCGCAGGTGAGGTTGTTCCCGTGTATGATTCTGAGTAGTCAAGATGAATGCGACCAACTGCGCCTGCTCCTCCAGCCCATGTTGCTGATATCTGACTTCCTCCAGATGATGTTATTAAAGAAGATCCAAGTGTTGCAGTCTCACATTTAAGTAAGCAAGATCCACCTGCTCCTCCTGCAGAAGATGTCGTTCCACCATAACTATTAGAACTAATAGCACCAGTATTTCCATTTAATGTTATTCCACCAGTTATAATTATGTTTTTTGAAAATACGAAACACATTCCGCCCCCAGATCCACCTGCTGGTGCAGTCCCATCCTGGTCGCATCCACCGCCGCCTCCTCCAAAATTAGCTGATGTTAAATTGGCATTACCAACAGAGGATCCTCCTGTCCCACCTGCTCCCGATGCGCGCTGACCAGCTTGACCAGATGCCCCATGTCCTCCTCCGCCACCGCCAGTTGGATGATTGCTAGAAACGCTACTTCCAGCACCACCCCCACCGCCATTTCCATTAGCTGCTCTATTGTCCATTTCTAGTGGTGAGGGAACTAAATATAAACCAGGTGTTCCTTCTCCTTTATAAGCAGCCCTGTTCACATTGTCAGCTCCAGGACCACCTAAAAAACCTCTTCCAGTAATAGTAATAGTATTGTCAATTGTTGTTGTCCCCTTATCAAACCAAGCTAAAATTCCACCCTTTGAACCATCCCAAGTTGGAACTGTAATAGCTCCAGTAGTCATTCCGTCATATTGATTCATTTCAATGACTTGAGCCTGATTTGCTCCTGAGTCGGTATACGCATTTTCGAGGGTATACGCCATTGTTAGGGTCGTTGTTCCACCACCAGAGGTAATTTTGTTAAGTTCCCAAGTGCCTGCTCCAGTACCTCTTGTTTGGTGAATTAAAACGAGATCGCCATTGGCAAAAGTTCCTGCGGTAGCCAAAGTTAAAGTTGTAGTTGAAATAGTCCCAGAACAGCCCTCATTTGCTGGAACTGCATAGGAAGTGCCAGAGCCTCCTAGTCCAAATCCCTCTAGCCACTTGCTTGTATCGTCTGATCGCCATTGTCTACTCATATTAAGCCTCTATACAAAATTACTACCAACGGCTACTACGTCTGAGATGCTGGCGTTAAATGCTCGAATTCCTATTAAGTTGACTGCATTATTGCTTCTTTGAAGATCTGGCAGAGAAGCACCACCTGCGTATCTAATTCTTCCACCTGCTTGAGCTAAAATAAGTGATCCTGAGAATCCACTTGCTTGGATGGCATAGAGAGACAAATAATCACCCTCCTCCATATTCTGTAGAGAGATTGTCGCAAGAGTAGTGGACAAGGTGAGGCTCTGGGTTTCTCCGTTATTCAGATTGATTGCTAGAGAAGCTCCTGCGTTTCCATTGCTAAACACTGTGGTTTTCCTTGATACAAACTTTGCATCTATCAAAGATGTTGTGCTTGCCATAGTTGCGCCATTTATAGTCTTGTTGGTGAGTGTTTGAGTTCCAGTTAAAGTGACCAAAGAAGAATTGATAACAGAAACGTCATTGACATCTACTATTGATGACAAAGCATCATAAATACGATCTGCCCAAGTAACGTCTGGAATAAATTCAACAATCGAACCGACTGGATGTGTTAGAGCAGCGTTTGAACCATCTACGTTTCTCGTGGTAATGAGTACCGTTGTACCAGATGTACCTGAGTACTCAATGTATTCTCGAAAAGCAGGAGTTGCCGCGTTTGATGTATCTACTCGCCTAATAACTAGCACTCCAGGTAAGTTGGGAAGACCATCTACATCATCAAAAGTAATGGGATCAGTCGTTGTTGCCGTACTCAAAAGTTGAGCAGCAAGTGTTTTCTGAATTGCGTTTTTAGTTGGTGAGGTGAGAAGTTTATCTGGCATAGTCCAGAAGATAGAGTAATCTAATTGAGGTTATCAAGGAGAGTGTTTTTAATATCGGTTTGAATTGACAAGTTTCTCCGACAAATGACAAGTTTCTCCGACAAATGACATTTCAAATGGTGAAGGGTGAATTGCAAGTATCTACACGCGTGAACTCGAAGATAAGCTACCCTCACCTTGTGACGAGGCAGTGGCTCTCAGATTGAGAAGCTCAAAGTTTGCATTTACGGTAGTTGTGGTGACTTCAATCTGAATGAAGCGAATAGACTTGAAGAGTTGTGTGTACTTAGGCACTTCATCGCTAGTAACTATGACTGATCCTGCTGAAGTACCCCATTGGAAGTTCCCCCAAGCGTCCGAACCCCAGCCAATAGAGCCAGAGACAGCAGAGCCTTCAATAGTGAATGACTTGATGCTTGTTGTAGTCCCATCTCGCAGTTGCGCTAAGATGTTTATATTTACTTGCCCCTTAATTCCTCGAAGCAGGGTATAGAAGAGTTTAATAATCTTGAGAACAGACCAAGCCCCAAAGGTCTCCTTATTCGTTCTGACAATCTTCCCTATGGCAGTCCCAGCATCAGTATTGAGTGAAGGCTCAAATGTGTAGACGTTGTTGGTGTTGTACGACCCAACCACCCATTTCTCTGTTCCTGTTGAGTCCGTGTACTTGAGCATCCTAGAGATACCAAATGGAGTTTTCCAAGGTCCAGTCCATGCGCCACGTTCTCGATCATACACAATACATTCTTTTCTTCTTGGGAAGCTCAAAATGTACTTCTTATCAACGTAGAATGCACAGGCACTCGTATAGTCATTATCGTTGAGCAGGTTGAGATACGGACGCATCTTTGCACTGACCTCGTTGGTTCGGATCACATTAAGAAAGTTAGGCTCAAAGCCAGTTACATACAGTCCTTTTCTCCCGAAGTAGAAGGTGTCATTTTCAACTGTTTGAATGGCGTCCTGGCTACTCGCACCAATAGAGGTTGAGATCGGCTGGTAGGTCGGATCAAGTAAAACAAAGTTTCCAATAGTGACGGTAGTTAGCTCAACTGCATAGTGTGAAGAATCTTTGTACACAATGATTTTGTCTGAGCCAGGCTGTACTGCAATTCCAGTGATGTCCTCGCCTGAGTCTGGATCAATATAAATATACCCACCACCGTCAAAGTAGTTGTATGAGCCTTGATTGGGGAATCTTCCAGAGATAAGGAGTTTATTTCTATCGGTAGCATCAACAGCAAGTAATCGGTCTCTGAACTTCACTATGAATGCGCTTTTTACTCCTCCGGTAGTATTCGTGAAGGGACTCAGTACCGTCTCACTTGCAGGAGTACCCCGATCAACATAACTTGAAACAGAAGGACCAACAGCTGCTAAAAATCTTTCATCTCCTGGTATCCCTCGATACACTTGATACCCCGAAATACTCCCTGTAGCTAAAGTCCAAAAGGTTCTCACCTCTGTGTCTGATAAATTTTGTGGCAGGTTTGGAAGGCTGAAAGCCGTGCTTCCAGTAGTTTCACCGCCACTTTCTGATAGGGTAGTAATTCTCCATGAGTATGTTGATGTTCCGGAAGACCCTGAGAAATTAGTGGCATTCACGCCAGTAGGAGCAGAAAGAGTGGCAAAAATTGAGAGAGTCGCACCGGTGTAGGAAGCCAAGGGACGATCTTTGGAAACGATGTAGGTAATTCCCCCCAGCTGCTCCGCCCTAATAGTAGAGCCTGATGGATATGATTGGCCGACTAATTGTGTTGAGGTTAAACCATTTTTCTTGGCTAAAAATCCTTGATCTGAAAGAGCGAATATTTCATTTACGCCAGAGGTGGTGTTTTTATACGTTCCAAGACCCCTAATTGAGCCAGTAGCATTGACGGTAAAGTAATTGTCAGTCCCCCATCGTCCGGTTGGTACTCCTGAACCAGTTAACATGATGTTGTCGGCTTGCGCCAGTTCGTCTCTGCCAAGCTCGGTGGGACGAAGTAGTAGGTTTAACCCTTTGCGAAAAGTAGTCCACTCCGCGACAATATCTTTGCTCTTCCTATACGCTGGTATTCTCGTGTTTAAATTAGGAATAATTATCCCCTAGAGCTTCCAATTCGATACGCAGATGACCCTGTTCTTTTAATTTTATTTTCTCCGCCAGGATTGATAATCGTGTTACGACCAATCATGTTCCCAAGTAATCGCTGTGCGTTCGCTTCTACTTGAGGGAATCTTTCGTCAGAACGAGATTGCAAAACTAAAGAGATCACCTTTTGAACCACAAACTGATCGTCAGGAACTTCGCAGAAATCAGAAAGAGTAGCCATGTTTGATGGTTGTCGTTGATAGGTAATCGAAAGGGTTGCTAAGGCAGCGAGGCCATTAAGTGTCAAAACATACCCAGCTAATTGATTGCCGGTAACATACGAGTATTTATCAGTCAGTGACATGTGTACCCGATCCGCAGCGTCTATCTCAGGGTACTCATTGCCGAGCAGGTCGACTGGTATTCCCTCAAGTTCTTTGAAATTAAGTAGTGAAAGAGTGCCATTCGTGGCAAAGAGCGTTGCTGGTGTTTTGAGTTCTTTCCATCGGTACGCATCAGCCCATTCCCGAACAGCCTGCTGGGCATAGTTCATACGAACAGTCAAATCAGCCCCTGTGGGTAACGCTGCTTCAAGGTCAAGATATGAGTTTGAGTTTATTAAAATTTGAGATAATGTACGCATACTTCCGAAGATAGACGAAAGTATTTGAGGTTATCAACGGAAGGAATCTTTTTCTTTTTTGATTCTGTTTTCTTCCAGCTCTAGATACGCAAACCTGGATAAGTTTTTAATTCTGTCTCCAAATGCCGGCGTTCCAATTTTCAACTGCAAGTCTCGTATTGCCCATTTAAGCTCAGCGTAATCATCTGAGCCTGTTTTCTGCTTTGCCCATTCTATCAAAGTCTTAACATCTTCCTGATATGTTGCTTTGTCACTTGTCCCATCTATCTCAAGTACTTGGTGAACAGCAATCGTGTTGATCTGCTCGCCATCGCCACCCTCAATAGTGGCAGTTTCTTTTGCTTCTAAGACTTCTACATCAGTGGGTGTTGATTTTATGAGCATATCTTTTCCCCTAGTACATCATGTATTGAAGCATCACCGCAAAATACTGGAGTAGGATCAAAACCCCATTTTTTTAGGTATACATCTCTTGTTTGTTCACTCATTGCCGATATATCTTCTGCGTGGATAGTCTGCCCCTCTGCATGATGAATTGTAACCGAAAAATTTGTATATATCTTTAACCCTGCTTGATAGATCCTCGTCCAGTAATCCCAATCTTCATGGTTTGCTGGGAAATAATCATCCTCTGCAAATACGCCAACCTTCTGGAGAGTGTTTTTGTTTATCATAAAACACGCACCAGACGGCCACTTGTAGTTTTCTTGAATCCCGATACCTCCTGGCAAATGTTCAACTCTGGGGTTACACATTCCTGCATCTGGCATATCAATGCCGCTTTTCATGGCTTCTAACCACCCACTTGTGGCTTTGATGTCATCTCCAATAATAACGATGTTTTCTGCTCTAGCCAGTGCAATTCCAGTATTCCACCCATGACTAATACCCCAGTTTTTATCTAACCGGACATACGTGTCACACTCCTCACTCCAGTCATGTCTTAGCGTAGAACCATTATCAACTATAATAAACTCGAAGTCAGAGCTGTTGTTTCTTACCGTTGCCGCGCAGTCTCGCGCCATTTTTACCAATCGTTTATAACGATGGTATATCAGCATAATGACGGTATATTTTGGTCGTACTACGTTTGGGTTTTCCATAATTCCTCCCATGAAACTCCTGGTGCTAAACAACTTTCTACCATGTGGGTGGCGAAACTCATTATAGGTGTCCAAAGAGGATATCCCCTCTCCAGTAAGTCATACCACACCTGGCCATCTAAGTACCCGTGGTGATTAAGAATATCGAGGTTTTCTTTAATAATATTTGAGTGACAGCCCCAAGTCATAGTATTACGCTCACACGTTCTGAAATGATGATTGTCTACTAGCTTGATTCGACACTCTTCTTTGTGGAGTTCTTTGTTGTGGTAAAAATTTGGATGATCGTAGGGTGAGACTATTCCAAGTTCCTTCATAGCTTGCAGGTACGTAGCTCCAATGTTTGGTCTATACCAGTAGTCAGACTCTTGGAACAGAACGTAATCCTCTAGCTTTGATGCTATCTCATACGACATAAGCATGGTTGCATTCTGACCAATATCTGTCTTGATAACAGTGCTACCTTCCCATGGAAAGTCCTCGAGCATCTTGAGCATATTGTCGCTTACATGATCTGCAATAAAGGTAACCTTTGGCCGTATTTCTGCAAAAGCTCCCATGAAAGAAGCTAAGCACTGCATGTTCAGTGTATCCTTATTATCCTGGAATATGGGTGATGGGTTACTTGATGGTATAGAGGTTATTCTATAAAGGACTGTCATTATTGTTTAGCCTCATAGAGTAAGTGGTATTGTTGGCCTTCCTCATGTTCTTCTTTACCTATTTTCCACCACTCATCTTTTGCGTTAGAATATAAATGATTGATAAACTCGCCAATTCTTGCCCCTTCAGTCACACAATTGTCACAGTGAAAAGAATAATCTTCAAACACTTTTCCATTTACGACAAAAGCTGGATCAGCATTCCACATACATATATCATCCCAGTAGTTCCATTTCTTACACCAACTACACAACCAGTGGATATTAACGTCTGGACTGGTGTGTTTGCCAGGTATAACAGCAAGTTTGAACCCTGGAACATCTATTTTTTTTATTCCTGTTATTCGCACAACTCTCCAATCACTTGATCTATAAACGCAATCATTTCAGGCGTGATACTCGGGTGTACGCTGAGGAACATACCGTCTTTCATAACACGATCAGCGTTAGTCATTTCACCAACCACAATCATTTCTGTGTCTTTATATGCCGGATGCTTGATTATATTACCACTAAATATGGTTCTACATTCAATATTATTTTCCTTGTCTAATATTCTCATTATTTCTCCTCTGCGGTTGTTTTTGACCAACAATGGAAATGAAAACCAACAAGGATCAGCGTCTAAACTGCATTTGATAATTTCAAAATGACTTAGATACTTAGAAAATAAGTCACTCAATGCATTGTAGTTTTTAAGTCTGGCTTCTTTAAAGGTGTGAAGCTTTTTAAGCTGTATTCTTCCCATTGCTGCCTGAAGGTCTAATGGCTTAAGGTTGTATCCTATTTCTTCATAGACATATCTTTCCTTATAGTCATCTGGGAAGCCTGGATACTCATAGATGTCATCTGTACCCGAGGCACGACCCCATTCCCTCATTTTCAAAGCTGCAACCCCAAGAGCCTTATCATTAGTGAATAGTCCACCGCCCTCACCCATTCCAATAATATGTGCTGCATGAAAACTAGCACAAGATACGTCTGCATATTTTTCCAGCATCTGCCCTTTTAAAGTTCCGCCAAAAGAGTCACAATTATCAGAAATTATTTTCCTAGTTCCGACGATTTCTCTTAGACTAATCAAATCGACTGGACTTCCAGCAATATGAACAGCTATGACTACTTTTACATCAGGATGTTTTTCTAATGCTTTTTTTACTTCATCAAGGCTAATGTTTAAGGTTTTGATATCAACATCGACAACAACAGGAATGTGACCATTTTGAATAATGGCATTGAAAGCAGTTGGAAAGTTGACAGCAGGGATAATTATTTTCGTTCTTTTTGGTAGTTTCATCGCTGCTATTGATAATAGCAATGCCGAAGAGCCAGAATTAACGAGAACAACATTTGATACTCCAGCTACTTCTGCCAATTCTTTTTCCATAGCTTCACACTCTGGACCAACAGTCCATCTTTTCATTCCTGAGGAAAAAATAGATTGAAAAATAGCATCATGTTCCTCAGGACCTAAAACAATCCCACCATATTCAATTCTTGTTTTACCTGGAATAAATGGCTTGTTATTTGCTTCAAAGTATCTTCTAGACCTACCCATGTAACTAGCGGTATATCTATGACAGGTTGTACACAAAGTTCTTCCATTGGAAACTTCAAATCTAAGGTCTGGAAAATATGCAAACGGCTTTATGTGATCTGCGTGAAAAACCACTGCTTTTCCTTCGCCATTCTTATCTCCACACCAGACACATTTATAGTTATCTCTTGCAAAAACATCTTCTCTCCATTTTTTATATTCTGCAGAAGATCTAATACCAGCATTTTTACCAGTTATTCCACCTTTCCATCGAGGGTTACTTTCACCCTTAAAAAGATTGTGTTGTTGTTTATAAATTCCGTTACATTGCGGTGAACAAAAACGACATTTTTTATTCTTAACAGTACTTGGGTTAACGTAAAATTCATTAGTGCAGATCTCACAAGTTTTGTTTTCCCCTTTTCTTGCAGACATTGATTGACACTCTTTTGAACAATTTATGCCACGTCCTTCTTTAACCAGATTAGTAGTTGTGTAAAAATACTTTTTACAGAACTTACAATTTTTCTTAACTTGGGACATATATCTCCTCCTTACATTGTATTGGCGTACTAATATCTTGTTTTTTCATCCAGTCCCAGGTCTCACGCAATCCATCTTCAAGCAGTGTTTCGTGATACTCAACTAACCTAGATTGTAAGCTATGGTCTGCAATAAATAAATCAATTTCTTGTTTACGTAGTGGTTTTCTGTCCACAGGGGTGTTGCTGTCGGTTATGTGTTGTAGGAGCGTTGAGAGTTGTTCGATGCTCGCTATGTGTGTCGTCCCAACGTTCATGGTTATTTTACTCAGTCCCTCGAGAGCTTGAGCGAATACCTTCGCTACATCTGGAGCGTATGAGAAGCCCCTGTGGACAGAACCGTCACCAAGTATGGTGTATGGCTCTTTGAGGAGTATTTTTCTCATAAACATATTTATCACATTCTTCGTAAGATCGTTTGGATTCTGCCCTGGCCCATATAAGTTGTGTGGCCTAAATATCGTGTAGTCAAGGCCATACACTTCACCCATAATCCTAAGTATCTGTTCAAAGGCTAATTTGTTTACGCCGTATACATCTTTTGGTTGCGGTTGTGAGTCTTCTGTATAAGGAACGGGAGCATCACCATAGACCGACACGGACGAGGAGTAGATAAACTTCTTGACTCCAGCATTAATGGAGCTTGTAAGAACATTGACAGAGATGCCAATATTCCTCTGAGTCATATCAATTGGACAGACTTGCCCCTTGGCTTCAGCAGCATTGGCGGCTAAGTGGTAGACAATCTCAGGCGCGAACTTCGCAATAATAAATTCAGTTGAAGCAGGATTCGTTAAGTCTGTTTCAAAGGAATTGGCAAAATTCTGCCTGTTGGTTCGTGAAACACCTAACACATTATGGCCTTGTGAAACAAGGAGATTTGCTACTTTATTCCCTAATAATCCAGAATGACCAGTGACAAGTATTTTCATGCCCACTCCTTTAGAATTTCTTTTGAGTGTTCACGCATCCACTTTACAGCGTTTTCATCCGTAACCTCTTCGGGGATGGTGTATTGAAGATCAATTGTTTTCTCTATCTCTGAGTCTCTGATGACAGGCAACTTCCCTGCTTTTACCTGATTTACCATCCACTCAAACCGCGGATCATTAAGCCTTCTCATTCTGTTTACAGAAGTACCGCCCTCGTTGTTCCCTAGAGTCTTATGATGATCTACGCATACGCATTGATTTGTGTCATCAATCCATAACTTGTACCCAAGCTGTTTAGCTCTCCAGATTATCTCAGTGTCATCCCATCCCAGCGCTTCATCGAAGAACTCCCAATACCCATTTAAGTGCTTGAGGGTAGAGAGTGGAACTGCGCCATAGTTCTGCTCAAATTCCGTTACGATTTCCGCTAATCGAAGACCTCTATTTTGTACTCGTATATTCTTGCGCATAAACTCACCAATCACATCAAGATTGCCATTAAACCAGTCCTCTTCATTTGATAGGTCTGGCTTGATCTTCGGCGCAAAGTAGCTATCCACTGGTGCGATAAAGTCCCCTGGATGCTTTCTTGAGACGTTTAATAGTTCCTCAAGGGATGTAGGGGGGAGTAAGACGAAGTCTTGCAAGAATACGAACAGCTCACCCGATGCTTTCTCAATCGCCAGGTTGTTCGCGTTACAAAGTGAGTAGGTTCTTTTTGTCTTAGGTTGATGAATGTATGTAATATCTAGGTTGTAGTCTTGCGCATACTTCTGGGCTATCTTCTCTCTGCTTTTTTCTTGTGCATCTACGATAATCCACTCAAAGTTTTTATGGGTTTGCGCTGCTAGATTAGAAGCCATCACATTCCACCAACCATTTCTCAGGGTAGGCGTATAGACTGTTATTTTTCCATCCTTAGCAGGTTCTTGGAACTTCTCTTGCCACTTAACTGCTTGTTTTGACCAGTCATAGTCTCTAGCAAACTTCTGACACGTATTGCTCAACCGTTTCCACTCATGTTTATCACCCATGAGCTTGATGAGTTTCTGTTTAAACTCATCTTGAACTTCTTTCTTGTAGATTCCGCCCTCAATTAAAATACCTGCTGTAGCAGTTTCTTTTAAAGCACCTAGAGACATAGTGATAGGGACAAGTCCGTCATTTTGGCACTCAAGAGCAGTGATACAAAAGATTTCTGTAAAGTAGGTGGGGTAGGCCCAGATACCACACTGTGACCTGATCTCTTCAAGTTTGTCTTTGCCAACTCTGCCATGTTCGGTTATTCCTGGTTGTTTGAGTAACTCAACAACGTCTTTTTTCCAAGCCTGGCGTTCTTTGTTGTTTACTGTAGCTAGGTCAAACAAATCCCAGCCGTAGGCGCAAAATAATTCCGCATCAGGATACGCTTTTTTAACATCACCCCACATCAAGAGGAGAATATCTAAGCCTCTATCGTACGAGCTACCATAGAATAATTTATGATGTTTCATGTTTCCTTTTGTACCAAGCGGCTTTTCTTGCACTGATCTTTTCTTGATTCTTTGCAGAGTACTGCTTGTAGTATTCATTTCTGCACTTTTTACACTTACCATCCAAGCCATCGGAGTTTCTCCGACAAACATAAAATGCTGTCTCAAGCATGGTCTCTTTACAGAGGTAACACTTTTTCATACTCTGATGCCATTCCCCACAATAAAAGCCTTTTGCTCAGGCAACTTGGGTAGCATCTTCCTGTGATACTGACTTTTAAAGAAGATCCCATCTATAGCGTTCATTACCTCATCAGAATAATCAACTTGATTGACAACATCATGTAAGTCTACATAGAACTTCTTTGCTTTAATCGTTGGAGCTAAGATAGCATTCCGCCACTGAATGAAGATGTTGAATTTGTCTGCTTTGTTGAAGTAGTACCAGGGCAAGTACGTCACTCCATTTTGCTCACCGAAGTATTCAGGATCACCATACACCGTTACTTTGTATCCTCGTTCTGCCCATTCAAGAGCAAGCTCAATCACCGCTGTCTCAGACCCACCAATGCCTTTTTGCAGACTCTTGCCATCCCACTTCTCAAAATGCTTCCCTCCGAAGTTGGCAAAGTAACAGATCTCGTTTTCTTTCCAGATACGAGGTGGAGTGTTCTCATGCCTAATCTTAATAGCCCACGGCTGCTCACTAATGACGATGGGAAGAGAGTTTAAGACACTCATTGCGGCCTTCTGGTCTCCAATAGCCTCAAGATACTCAAGCACCTTCTTTGAGTTCTCCGAGGCGGTCTGCAAGTCAAGTAAATCCATGAGAAATAGGAGATTCTGGTGATTGGCTTCAATCGGTTGCTCTCTGTACAAAAGGTTAGCAGCTTCGACTGCTCCCTTGAGGTCTTTGTCCACGTTGTATGTAATCTTGAGAAGGAGTTGTGAGAATAACACCTTTAATTCTTTAATGTTATTTATTCCGGCGGTCTTACTGTCTAAATCTAACTGAGAGGCAACACCAAGCCAGTGCTTGCTTTCTCTGAACTTATCCATATTGAAATAGGACAGGGCAAGACGAATGTAGTGGAGTGGCTGGTGGGGGTATTCCTCAATCGCCTTGTGTAGAAACGCAATGGCAGAAGGGTAGTTCCCCAGCTTCGTATAACAAATCGCCATGAGATCACAACAGTTTGCTCGCTCTTCGTCCCAGCCACTCTTGAGTAAATACTCCTCACCCATCTCTAGGCAAAGATTCAATTGTGTATCGTCCCCTTCTTCTGCATAAATCTTCATCAGATACAGCAAGGTACGAGGATCAGCCTCACCATCCTCACGCTCTTCTTTGAGTTGTAATTCAAGTATCTTTTGATTGCGCTCCAGCTTTCCCACCGCATCGGCCAGAGTAGAAAGATGCATCACGGCGATAGGACAATCATCTGCGTTGTAGGTGAATTTGGTGTAGTTATTCTTCTGTCCAGGTAAGGGGACTGGGGTCTCATGTAGTCTACCCTTCCACTCAATGACTCCAGGCCGTATAAGTCGTTCACGGTAATGCTCAATATCAACCTCTTTAAACGTTTCTAACGATGGGTCTCCCTCAAACCTACATCCATACCAATACGCAAAGAAGACAATATCTTTCCCACCTTTTTTAGCCATTTGCGCACACTCTTTTAGGTATTTCCCACCAACGAGAATATCGTCAGCATCTTGCCACCAAATGTAGTCGGTATCTTTTGGAACTGTAGAGAATATAAAGTTTCTCTGCTCACTAAAGTCTTTATTCCAGGGTAGGAAGTGATAATCTCCGCCATGAGACCTCGTGAAAGCCTCAATTTCGGCTGTTTTCTCACCATTGGCTACTACATGCCAAGAATCAACAAAAGGAATAACAGAGAGAGCAGATTTCTTGAAAGAATCTAGCTCTGAGTCATCTTTGATGACAAATGTAGCGGCTATTTTCATTTAAAGTAGTTCGTCCTTCGCAGTTCGGGGATTGTTTTGAGTAACGGTCTCCAGAAACGCTTGTCTTGTGTTTTAATCTTGGGAAGTAATATGTGATACAAACCATCCAGCCGTGCAGGGTACGCAATTGGAGAGTATCCACCAGCTTTGAGCGCATCCTTTACAGAACGTTCATATTTCAACTCATACTCTGTGTTGCGTATAAACTCATAGTGTTCTTCGGGATACAGTGCTGCCCAGACCTTAAAGATTTCAGCAGCATACGCTAAAATAATTCTATTATTCTCTTCTAGCTGCGCTTCTTCTGGAATTCCGAATTGTTCTTTTAACCGAAGTAAGTATTCAACTGCAATGCGAGCCTCATCAGGTACGGTTTCGTACACATCACCACCAATTTGGAAGGCTTCACTCATACCTCTCTTATATACATGTACTGTGTAGGTTGTCAAATACAAAAACCCCTATTTCTTTCTATGTGTTCTCATATGGCAAGCAGCACAAAGAGTAGCTAGGTTATCTAAGTTATTATTTTTATCTTTAACTTTTTTAATATTGAATCCAAGACCATCTATGTGATGCACCACCAATGACCTGCCGTATGATTCTTTTGATTCATCCATAGTAAGCCCACATTCTAGACACTTAAAACCGTCTCTTTGCAAAGCCTTTAGTCTATTACCACCAAACGAATATTGATCGTCAAACAAACCATTTTCTTTAAGACGGGATCTTCTTTTTTTCATTGAGTCTTTACATCTTTTCCTATAGAAACCTGGGTTCAATTCTCTTAAGTTTTTTTGCTTCAGTAATAATCCTTCTTTGTTCTTAAGGAAATTAGTCCTAGACCATACCTTCCTCATTTGTTTAAATTCTGGGTCTGTCTTTCTTTTGTCGTAAGAGTTATTGGCATAGCACTTCTTACATCTATTCTTGGCGTACTTCTCAACCTCTTTCTCTTCGCAATAAGGGCAATCAAATATTTTGTATGTTCTCATTGTTAATACTGTACAATACATTTAGAGAATAAGCAAGTGCTTAAATATACAAAAACCCCCTCCGGTGAGGGAAGGGGTGATTGTTTCTTGAGTAAAGAATACCTTTTACAAGGTGTTCATGTACCCAGTTCTTCGGACACTAGCGCGTTGTGCGAATGCTACCAAAGTAAATTCGGTCTTGTACATACCATTTTCACGGTGACCGTCTCGAGCTAACTCTTGCCACTTTGGTTCTTGGCCAACGAGGAAAGCGTGTTTGAACGTCTCTTCTCTTAAAGCGTAGACTGCCAAAGCGTTTCCGAGTGTTGCAGACAAGTTGACGTTGCGGACATCTTTGTGAGGGATAATCTTCACTGTTTGACCGACAGTAGAGTCGTAGACTCTAATTTCGTTATCCAGTTTCTTATCACTTGCATCAATGTTGCGTGTCAAGTTGGACGTGAATGTTGCAATACGTCTTTTGATGATCATTGGACAGACCAAAAGATCAGCAATGAATTCCATAGACACTTGGTCATAGGAGTTTTGCATCATATCGTTCAACTCAAGCT
>Ga0163154_10002340_pt1 | contig 27847 bp, 22 predicted proteins | sample OliLakLV19MP9P1_FD_148649 | JGI IMG/M metagenome (GOLD analysis project Ga0163154, IMG submission 148649) | Freshwater microbial mat bacterial communities from Lake Vanda, McMurdo Dry Valleys, Antarctica - Oligotrophic Lake LV.19.MP9.P1 | ecosystem: Environmental > Aquatic > Freshwater > Lake >... | reverse complement strand
AATCAGTGAGCGGCAAGTTGGTAGCCGTAGAAGTATTTACTTTTACGAAGTGCTTGATAAGCGAGGCGTAAATTTCTTCGGCATTTTCCTTGAAAATTTTGTCGTATTGACCCGTTGTTGTTTTAGTGTTTTTTTGTTTTTTTGCCATGGAGCGAAGGTAAGAAAAAGGTTTTGAAAAAATGCTGTGGAGATAAATAAATGACAGACTTGTATGTGGCACAGGCTTTTGGCACAAACAGCCTAAAAGTCTGCGCTACAGTGCATATCAGTAAAAAACAGTGGGTGCATTTCAAAACCTTTCCCTCTCCAATTTGGAGAGGGGTATATGGAACGATTTTGAAATGCACCAAAAATAATTATTTAGTTTACGTTCATTAGAAGTGGGAAAAAAGACATGTTATTTAGAAAGGAATTTCATTTCGACTCTTCTATTGCGCGCTCTTCCTTCGGGTGTTGTATTTGTATCTACAGGCTTTTCTTCACCGTGTCCATCTACGCGCAAGCGTTCAGGTGTGATGCCTCTGCTTATAAGGTAGGCGCGTACTGCGTCTGCCCGTTGTTGTGAAAGCGTAAGATTTAATGCGGCATCGCCGTCGCTATCTGTATGTGCATCAAGCAATAAGTAGCCTTTTGCATGTTTTTTCAACAAAGTTACCACTTCATCAAGAACAGCAAATGAACTTGCCTGCAATACTGCCGAAGCACTGTTGAACTGTACATGGCTCGCTTTTTCTAAAATGGCTTCTTCTTCTTTGTTTATTTCAGGTTCAGGGCAGCCTTGTAGGCGAGGTAAACCTGCGACGTCAGGGCAGTCGTCATTTTTGTCAATTACTGTGTCGCCATCGCGGTCTGGGCAACCCTTGTATTCGGGCTTGCCTGCCTCATCAGGGCAGTCGTCATTTTTGTCAATTATTGTGTCGCCATCGCGGTCTGGGCAACCCTTGTATTCGGGTTTTCCTGCCTCATCAGGGCAGTCGTCATTTTTGTCAATTACTGTGTCGCCATCGCGGTCTGGGCAACCCTTGTATTCGGGCTTGCCTGCCTCATCAGGACAGTCGTCATTTTTGTCAATTACTGTGTCGCCGTCGCGGTCTGGGCAACCTTTGTATTCGGGCTTGCCTGCTTCGGTTGGGCAGTCGTCTTCGCTATCACAAACGGTGTCCTTATCCGTATCTTTGCATTTTCGTGATATGAGTGTTCTAAATCCAAGTGTAACTTCTGTAGAGCCTGTGCGTTGCCAAACTTGTGCATTTTTTGTAGCAGAAAAATCGTAACTTAGGGCAAAAATATAGCGTGGATTTTTCCACTCAATAGAAGCGACGAGTGCTTGGTTGGTATTGTACCAAAGTCCTGTACCGAGTGTAGTCAGTTTTTCGGTATTTAGTTTGTAACGAAACCAAGTGCCGATATTGGCAAAGCTATTGCCTGCCAAATACATAAAACGCATATTGGGCATCAAAACAAAGCGTGAATCTTCCGACAAGATACTGTATCCACCTATTGCAGTAAGCTGTAGAGGTACACGCGGGTCTTTAGTTGAAAAATCAAACTGTAAGCGTGGGCTATTTAAGTTTGAACCTGTAAGTCCTAAAAAAGCCTTTTGCTCGCCTTTGGCATCTGTTTGATACCAATACGCGCCCAACCCTACATTAAAATAACCTACGCGGTCGTTTTGGATAGTTTCGCCATTGTTAGCGTTGGCATTTACATTGCCGTTGGTGTATTGCTCGATAGTGAGCAAGCCTGTTGCATCTATTTTTCGTTGAAAATAGCCTATATTTGTACCCAATGCAAGGTTACTCTTGCCCATTTTTAGGTTGTATGCGAATGCACCCATACCGCCTGTAGTATTCATGAACTGTGTAGCGCGGTCATTCAAAAGCGAAATACCTGCCGCACCCCAGCGTTCTCCATTACGTTTGAGTAAGGGATAAGAACCTGAGAGCATCGAAACTTGGATATTCTCACCGCTTGGCAAAGGTTGATGCCGATAATGCAACCGCACATGCATGTAATTGTCTGCCCCCAACATGGCAGGGTTTGTCAAAAAGGGTGTGTTGTAATATTGCGAAAAACCCAAATCTTGTGCCAATGAACAGCTATGGGAAAATCCCCATACAAAAAAAGATAAAAAGAGTAAAAGCCTTCGTTTCATGTTAAAATGCTATAATTTCTTACAAAAGTAAAATTTTATTTGTGTTATTCAGCGTTTTAAAGCATTTATAATCGCAATCGTTTGTAATAATAGGCCTTAATTTGGAGAGCCGTTTCAAGTGTTAGAAAATTAATGTCTAACTTTTATCATTTTCGACACCTGAAAAACAACGCATAGAGTCATTTTTCGGGTATCAAAAAAATGCTGAAACAAAAATGTGTGTTGATTATTTACACTCGACAGTGTTTTTCTAACACCTGAAAAGGCATAAAAAGGCGAAATTGTACCAATGATTGTAGAAATAGCGCATCAATAAAATGCGTATCTTGGAACAGTCAGGGAAATTTAACCTCTAACTTTGGTACTCTGACAAATTTTGTGTTGAACCACATAGAAACATAGAGAACATAGCCCGAAACACTGTGTGCCGTATCTTTCTATGTGGTTTATACCTTGCTCCACTAAAATTGTCGGAGCACCCTAACTTTTGGCAAAGTTAGGGGTTAAAATTTCACATGTTTAGGCTGTAGGCACTTCGATAGTAAAGGTAACGCCCTTGCCTACCGCGCTTTCTACGCTCAACTTGCCTCCCAATTTTTGGGCAACAAGGTTATAGACAATATTCATGCCTAAGCCGCTGCCGCCGCCTGCACGGTTGGTAGTAAAGAAGGGTTCATAAATTTTCTCCAATACTTCAGGTGTCATGCCATTGCCATCATCGCTGTAGGTAAGGACAAGGTTTCGGTTGCGCATCATAGTTTTGATACGCATGTTGCCTGTTTCGCGTCCTTTGAAAGCGTGAATAAGCGAATTCATTATAAAATTAGTGAGGATTTGGGAGAACGCCCCTGCATAACTATCAATATCTATTTCATCAAGCTCAAGGTGTACTATGTACGGCTTGTTTTTCAATTCGGGGCGGAGCGAAAGTATTGTTTCCTCTATGTATGTTTTGAGGTTAAAAGTTTGTTTTTGCTCTATGGATTGCTCTACAGCTACCCGTTTGAAGCTCTGCACGAGGTCTGCGGCGCGGCGCAAGTTGGTGAGCAGAATTTTGCTACCTTCAGTGGCTACTTCTAAGAAGTCTGTCATGTGTTTGCGTTGCATTAGTCCACTTTCGAGAATTTTAATAAACTCTTGTGTTTTGCTATCCACTCTCGAAGCAGCTGTAACGCAAATACCTACGGGGGTATTGATTTCGTGGGCTACACCTGCGACTAAATTACCGAGTGCCGCCATTTTTTCAGATTCGACCAGTTGGTCTTGCGCACTGTCGAGTTTTGTATAAGTTTCGGCGTTTTTCAAAGCAATCATTACGTAGGTTGAAAGCGTAGTAAGTGCGTCGAGGTCGCGTATATCATACGCATCGGCTTCTTTGCTATACACACCTACTGCGCCTTTGGATTTGCCATTTTCAAACAGCGGGTAATAAAGCATCGCTTTGTGTCCCTGCCGCATGGCATAGTTATCGAGGTTGTAGAGGGCCAAGTCTTCGCGTTTATTGATGATAATAGAACGCCCTTCTTTAGCACACAATACGGCGGGATTGTTTCCCTCTCGCATTTGCAGGCGTATAAGCGGTTTTTTACTGCCGTTTTCTACATTGATTTTATAGACTAATTCGCCTGTTTCTTCTTCAAATTCCAGTACACGGAAGCTATCAGCCTTCATGAGTTGGGTAGTATAAGTATAGAATTTATCAAAAATATAGTTTATGTCTAAACTTGCTGTGATAGTTTGCCCGATACGACTTAAAATAGTAACAGTATCATAAGAACGTTTTAGTTCATCAGCTTGTCCAGAAAGTTCGTCGGCAAGTTGTTTCACTTGTTCGCTACCTGCTATGATTTCTTCTTGTTGTTGTTTAAGTTCTTCGTTGGCTTCGCCGAGTTGTTGGTTGCGCATTTCTATTTCTACTTGTTGCAACAATACAGCTTTGTTACTTTTTTCTATTTCTTTGTTTTTCTTTTCGAGTTCTTCAAAAGTTTCTTGTAGTTTGGCACTTCTTTGTTCAATCTCTTTATTTTGTATTTCAATTTTTTCATTTTTCGTTTCGAGGTCTTGCTTTTGTGTTTCGAGCAAGCCGTTTGATTTGCGTAATTGGATAAAAGCAGTTGCCAAACCAAAGATGGCTACCACAATCAAAAGCGCAATAAACGTAACGGCATACAAAAACCTGTTTTGGGCTGCGCCTTGTTTGTCCATCAAGCGTTTCATCATTTTTGAGTAGCTAAAGCCTGTATTTTTTTGCTCGCTATCTATGGCTTTTTGCGTATATAACGAGGTTTGCGCGTCATTTCCTTGTTCAAAATAAGCCCGTGCCGCATTGCTGGCATTAGCTGCTGATTTAGTAGCATCATTTATTTTGATGTATATTTCGTATGCTTTTGCGTAATATTTAGCAGAAGAATCGGCATAAGCGGGTTTTAGGTATAAGATTTCCCAATAAAATGAGCCGTACATTTCATAGCTGTTCGCTTGCTCTTCTTCTGTGCCTACAGCTTTCATCATTTGGATACCTTTTTGAAAAAAGCTGATAGCGTCTTGCAAACTTTTGGGCAAATTGTCATGAAAATAAATGGAGCTGCCCAAATTCAAGTAGCATTTGGCTATGCCCTTTTCATAACGCAATCTTTGAGCGGTGGGCAAGACTTCGTCTTGTATGGACACACGTGCGGCTTCCCACAATTTAGCCCTGATGAATTGGAAGGCGAGTTCATTTTGTGCATCTATTTTACGTTTGGATTGCAAAGTAGGGATGATAGCTTGTAAACTATCTATTTCTGTACATTGCGCTTGTGAATAGGAGGCATTTATAAACAAATAGAGCGCGAAACTCCATAAGATAAGCATTTTTTTCATAAATTTCGTGCTGTTTTATTGCTACTTCTGTAAAGTTAGGCGTTTTTTTTGTATCTCAATACTTTGTGTGCAAATATTCATTGTGAGGCTATTATTTTAAATGTCGTTCAACAGGCTTCTTTTATAACAATTTAACTATTCGTTCCGTTGCAGTCGCAAATTCAGTATGGCGACTAAAACCACACCTACACCCTTACAAATACGCATATAAAATAACTGCGCTAAGACTAAAACAAGTGGTACTCTGACAAATTTTGTGTTGAACCACATAGAAACATAGAGAACATAGCCCGAAACACTGTGTGCCATATCTTTCTATGTGGTTTATACCTTGCACCACTAAAATTGTCGGAGCACCATTTATTTTTTGTTTGACTGCATTATAATTACCTTGTGGCAAGATATAATCTTTATGTGAGTAAAAAAATTCTGGAAAGAGTTGATTGGACATATTTTCTAAATACATATCAGCATCGGGTTCATCACCAAATTTATGACAGTCATAAATTCTACCATTCACATTGATGGTATTGGCATCATAATAATTCTGTGCAGATGCAAAGCTCCAACACATTAAAAAAAATATAGAAAAAAGAATTAAATGTTAAATAAAATAAATCCGACATTTCCCAGTGTGTTTTTCAAAAGAAGCATTTATTAAAAATTGAGCTGAAAAACGAGTGTTTCAATGGGGGCAATCTAGTTTTGTCCCCTTTTAGGAGCGTTGTAGAGGCATTTAAGCGGGTAAACAAGTGGGTTTTCTTATAAACTTGCAAATTTTCAATGCAGGCAAGGATTTTTACACATGTTGCCAATCTCAATAAACTGCCACAACGCTTTATTTATGCATAAACCGCCTCTAAATGCCTTTTACAAGGTGGGGACAAAACTAGATTGCGCCCGATGTGGTTTTGTTAGTATGTTTAGTGCTTTCTTTTTGATACCACTTTTTTAACTTATCAAAACGATTTAGTGGATTAAGTGTAGTTTGTTCGGTTTCGCGCCTGCACCCCGAAAAAAGTACGCACAAAATATCAACAAGCCAAAAAACTTATTATAAAGAATGTTGGAATGTTTTATATACATATTTTTTTTGATTGAAGCATAGTATTTTGCACTATGCTGGTGCAAAGATAGGCAAGTTTTTGTAAAAAAAAAATACGCCCTTGCCTATTATCAGCAAACATTATGGTTCGTAGCCCTCTACATTTATTGTGGGTTGAAAAAGCACTTTTATGGCATATATTTGTTTTATTTATGCAACAAAGAAACACCTACCACACATTGCAGGCATTTTTTTTGGCTACAAAGTTCGTTGTATTGTTCTATCAATGCTTGTGAATCGAAAGCGGTTTTCACCTTTAAACCTACTGCGTCCCATACTTCTAAAACCTTGTTTTTCTCGGCAGGCAAGTGCTGTAATAAATCCATAGCTTTCTCCATATATGTTTCCTCTTGTGTATGTTGGGCATACGCCGCGAGGAGTGTTGCAGTAACGTTGATGAGCAGATTTTGCCATGCTGTTTCTCCCAAATGCGGAATTTTAGCTTCGGTCGGTTTGTTTAATTGAAAATGCGACAACCAATAATCGGAAGTTTGCAGAACGGGTTTTTTCAGTATTTGTTCGAGGGGTGTATGTAAGAAGAAGGAAAATATGTGTGGTATCTGTTGCAAAAAAACCGCCCATTGCGCCAAACGCAATGTAGGAAAGTTTGCAGGGCGCAATTTAGAAAACTGCCACTCGACTGCCTGCAGTTGCTTGTCTTGCAGCTGGTATTTTTGAGCGAGAAAGTAGTATTCTTTTTGCAATGTTTGTGTGTATTCGTCTGGATTTTGAACATTGTGCAAAAAACCTGCTTGCCCAAAAAGCAAGGCTTCTATTTGCAATACATTATCACGATGTTTGGCTATCAATTTCAACGGGAGGCGTTGTGCAAGGCGATAAAACGGTTCTTGATTTATCTTCATACCCCAATGTTTGGCAAGGAATAAGTAAGCGGTTTCTTCCCAGTCGCCCGCATTGTCCTCGAGTACTGTTTGGACGTGGCTTGCTTTTCGCTCGAGGCGACGCAAAAGTGCTTTATCCAATAGCTGTATTTGCGTAAGCGGTTTTACTTGCGCCCATTGCGTGGCACAAGGGATAGTTTGCGGACTTTCCAACAAGTTGTGGTATTGTTGCAATGCTTTTCCGAATACGCGCTTGCCTATTTCTACGGTAGGCAAGGGCGTTCCATCAGGGCGAAAAGTAGGCACGTCTGCCTCCCAAACCACATGCAAAATAACGTTTTGGTAGGCAAGGTTCTGAGCATGCGCGTGCCTATTCCAGTCAGAAGCGCGAAGGTGCATCTCTATAGTGCCAATCCATTCTATGCCATCTATCAAAATTTTGGCATATTGAAAATCGGCGCCACTGTCCACATTCCAACGCCCTTTGTCTATGATTTCTACCGCCTTGCCTGCCGCAGTAGCAAGGCGTTGCGTATCAAAATACTGGTATTCCCAAACAAAATGCACAAAATCTTCCGTCATTATATACTGTTAGTTTGATGTCAATTTTTAAAACAATGCTTGCAAATGTAGTTAAAATTCACCCACTCTTTATTCCTCATACGCCCAATCTACCCCTGTTTTTGAGTCTTTGATGATAAGGTTGTTGCTTTTAAAGTAGGTGCGAATTTTATCTATCGTTTCATATTCTTTTTTGTTTTTAGCCTCTTGATAAATTTCCAAAAGCCCTGCCACGAAAGGCGCGGTGTTGGTTATTTTCTCCTCTTTGATGCCCAAAATATCCATAAACAACAAGAAAGAGTCACGCATAAGTTGGAATGTGTGTTGTGTGATTTGCCCCAATGTTTCAGGTTGTTGGGCGAATGTATTAATTTTCCGCGCCATATTTTGCAACTGTGCTATCACACGCGCTGTGTTCACATCATCATTGATTGCGACATGTGCATTTTGGCAAAAGCCGACAACTTCCTCATTTAGTTTTTCATTTAGCTCGCCTGCCTGTGCAGGGTAGGCAAGTTTTTGCAAACCATTTGAAGCATTCATCAAGCGTTTATAGGCTTTTTGAGCCGCGATAAGTCCATCATTCGAAAAATCTAACGTGCTTCTATAGTGCGCCCCTTGAATAAAGTAGCGCACTGTCATAGGCGAAAAAGGCTGTGTAAGAAGCGCGTGATTGCCCAAAAACAACTCCTCGATAGTAACAAAATTGCCTGTGGATTTGCTCATTTTTTGCCCGTCTACAGTTATCATGTTATTGTGTAACCAATATTTCACAGGCGACTTGCCTCCGTTGCTTGCTTTTGCTTGCGCTATTTCACACTCGTGGTGTGGAAACATCAAATCCATACCGCCACCATGTATATCAAATGTTTCACCTAAATATTTGGTACTCATGATAGTACATTCTAAATGCCAACCCGGAAAACCCTCACCCCATGGCGAGTTCCAGCGCATAAGATGTTCGGGTGAGGCTTTTTTCCACAAGGCAAAATCGGCAGGGTGTTTCTTCTCTTCTTGCCCATCGAGTTTGCGGGTGTTATCTATCAAATCCTCCACAATGCGGCCCGAAAGTTCGCCATAAGGAAAGTCTTCTTTGTAACGCATCACATCAAGATATACGGAGCCGTTTGAGTGATAGGCGTAGCCTTGCGCTATGATTTTTTGTGCAAGTTCAATCTGTTCTATGATATGCCCTGTCGCTGTAGGTTCTACAGATGGGCGCAAAACATTCAGTGCATCGATGAGGGTGTGATACCGTCGTGTATAATAATTCACAATCTCCATAGGCTCTACATGTTCAGCCCTTGCCTGCTTCGATATGCGGTCTTCGCCCTCGTTGGTATCGCCGAGTAGGTGCCCTACATCTGTAATATTGCGCACAAAACGGACTTTATAACCTAAATAGATAAGATAACGCCGTAAAGTGTCAAAGAAAACAGCAGGACGAGCATTGCCTATATGCGGGTCATTGTAAACTGTAGGGCCGCAGAGATAAATGCCCACAAAAGGTGGATGCAGAGCTTCAAAAGTTTCTTTTTGGCGCGAGAGTGAATTATACACCTTTAGTGCTGGTATTTGCATAGTATTTTTTTAATTATTGAAAATAGTTTTTTTATTCCTATAAATTTTTAGTTGTACCGCATAGTTTTCCGTATCTTTTGCAATTAGACAAGACCTTGAGAACTCCAAAAAAATGGCGTTTAGTAAAGTGCAGGCGAGCTTATATTTTACATACGTTAGACAGCCTTTGCGCGTGATTGTTGGTGTCGAAAGATGGGTGGCACAGTGTAGCTATAGGACAAAGTTACACCCAATTTTTCTAAAACAACAACAACAATAGAAGGCAGACATCTACTGTTTTGGATTTGGATAATGTTTTATTAACCTATTTGATTCTTCAATATAGTTTAAACTATCTGGAAAAATTAAACCATATTTTGTAAAGTCTTCTTCACTTTCTTTGTTTGATACGAACTATTTTTCCTTCAACAATGCCATAATTTTTTTGCTCATATAATCATAATATTTTTCAAAAATACCTACAAACGCAATGAGAGGTGCAATAATAAGCAAAAACAGAATATTTGCAATTTTTCGACTCGTAGTAATGATTATAGTTCTTTAGTATCAAAATGTCCAGATGTTGTCAAATTACCGATAGTATTGCTTCCAAAGAAAGCACTATCTGTTGAAAATATTGTAGGGTTTCTTATGAAATCAAAACCCCCATATTTTGTGCAGTTAGGTTCAGCTATGAACAGCTGTGGGTGTAAAAATACGGAAAATAAATTTTATTTACTCTAAATCGTACTGCTTAATTTTTCTGTAAAGCGTTCTTTCAGAAATACCCAATGCATCTGCGGCAAGTTTGCGTTTGTTTTTGTGTGTTTTGAGTGCTTTGATGATAAGTTCGCGCTCATGTTCGCCAAGCGACAGCGATTGTGTCGCCTCTTCATGCTGAATATCATGCGTAGCCATAGCATCTTCTTCCGTATCTTCTGTTTGTTGTGTATGGTTGGGAACAACAATCAGGTTGCTTTCTTTGGCAAACGGAATAGATTGATGGACTGCTTGCGTGATAGAAAGCTCAGAAGATTCAAGTTCTATGTTTTTGAACAAGCCTTGATAGGTTTGCATGAGTTCGCTTCCGTCTTGTCCATTTTGCAACATTTGAAGTACTAATTTTTTGAGTTCTCCGACTTCATTGCGCATATCAAACAGGATTTTGTATAAAATCTCACGCTCTGAAAAAGCATGCGTACTTTCTGTAACAGGTTTATGTTCTGAGAAAATAGTAAGGGCTTGGCTATGCTGTTCGGTAGGCAAGTATCGTTGCAATATTTCTGTGGTAATAAGGCGATTCTCACCTTCGAGCAAAGACATTTGTTCTGCAATGTTTTTTAATTGCCGTATATTGCCGGGGAAGCGGAAGCCTATCAAAACTTGTTTTGCATCATCATCTAATTTGAGTGGCTCCATGCGGTACTTTTCAGCAAAATCGGTAGTGAATTTCCTGAATAACAGCACGATGTCATTGCCACGCTCGCGCAAAGGTGGCACAGCGATCGGCACAGTATGGATACGGAAATAAAGGTCTTCTCTGAACTTTTTTTCTTGTACGGATTTCCACAAATCCACGTTGGTAGCCGCCACTACGCGCACATTGGTTCGCTGAGGCTTTGAAGCCCCCATACGAATAAACTCACCGTTTTCCAATACACGCAAAAGCATGGCTTGCGTTTCTAAAGGCATTTCCCCTATCTCATCAAGAAAAATGGTGCCCCCGTCAGCTACTTCAAAATACCCTTTGCGTGCTTCTGTATTACTTGCTCCTGTAAACGCATTTTTCTCATGTCCGAATAACTCCGAATAGATAGTTCCTGCAGGAATTGCTCCGCAATTAATGGGAATAAACTGTTTCTCGCGGCGTGGGCTAAGGCTGTGAATAATTTTAGAAAACGACTCTTTTCCACTTCCACTTTCGCCTGTGATGAACACAGTAAGGTCGGTAGAAGCCACTTGCATAGCCCTGTATATGGCATTATTCAATGCGGTCGCATTGCCAATAATGCTAAATCGTTGTTTAACGGCTTGAATTTCTGGTTCTTTCATGTTTTTGTAAAGACCGCAACCCCCAAAAGAGCATTTGTAAATGTGCAGGTAAATACCTCCTTTGGGTTGGAGGCTTTTTGATAGGAGATTTTACTTTTACTTTTTATCTTTGTCTTTCATTTGATTGTCGCCAATCATTTCTTGTAGTTTTTTCTCTATTTCGTTGTGTTTTTCTTTGGTGTATGCACCCGAAGTGGCATAAACGATTTGCCCTTGTTTATCTAACAAAAAAAAGTAGGGTTTAATTCGTTCTTTCTTCGCTTTGCCAAGGTCGAGGCTGGGGTAATTGTCTATGTTTTTACCTTTTACGACTACGATATGCTCTTTCCAATGCTCTTTCACGCCGTCTTCCAGTTTGGACTTCACCTTGCCTGCCGCTATTTTGTTCACCCCCATGAGGAGTACTACAAATTTTACATTCCCATCGTATGGGTCAAAGTCAAACAAATCCGTACCCGGTGCTTGTATAAAGAGGTCAAATAGTGCGGTACGCCACTGCTTCAAATCCTCGTCTGATTTTTCAGAGTAGGCAAGCGCGATAAGTGTAACTTTGCCATTATTGATAGGCAAGTTCACATTTTTGCGCAGCAGGTTTTCGCCTGACATGCTGGGGTATTTTTCGCCTATTTGGGCATGACCAAGAATAGCAAGGCAAAAAAGGAGCGCGGAACTTAAGATTAGTTGTTTCATACCGCAAACTTATAAATAATTATCGATATTTGCAAAAAATAACACATGGTTACTATTATTTGTCTTTGCTATAACCACGCGGCGTATATCGCGGAAGCCTTAAAATCCGTGTTTGCCCAAACTTATACGGCTTGGGAACTGCTCATAGTTGATGACGCAAGTACAGACGACAGCGCGAAAACTATTCAAAACCTCCTTGCTACCCACGTACAGAAAGGGTACACACAGTATGTTCATTTTATTCAAAACACTGAAAATCAAGGGAATTGCAAAAGTTTTAACCTTGCCTACAGGCAGGCAAGGGGTGAATATGTGCTTGACCTTGCAGGTGATGACGTGTTGTTGCCCGAACGGTTGGCGAGCCAAGTGGCGTTATTTCAGACCTTGCCTGCCGACTATGGCGTGGTATTCAGCAATGCGTATCACATCAACACGCAAGGGGAAATCTTGCATACCCATCAGGCTACCGCCGAAAACGTGCCTACAGGCGATATTTATGAAGCGTTGTTGAGGCGATATTTTATTTGTACGCCGACTATGCTCATGCGCAGGCAGGTTTTGCAAGATTTAGGTGGTTATGATGAAACGCTTAGTTTTGAGGATTTTGATTTTTGGATACGTTCTGCACGCGCTTACAAATACCATTATCAACCCGAAATAACAACACTGAAGCGCAAAGTAGCCGGTTCTCTCTCTGCTCAATTTTACCGCACTAAGCGCAATATACACCTGCAAAGTACACTCAAGGTATTGGAAAAAGCACGGACATTGAATCGTACAATAACAGAGCATCAAGCCCTGCAAGTATGTGTATCCTACCATTTGAGGCAGGCATTTTTCACCCAAAACTTTGATTTAGTTGCTCAATATGAGGCTTTTTGGCGTACTATACCGCAGGCAAGGTTTCCTTATTGGTTGCGAATAGTACGTTTTTTGAGTAAATCCCGGATAAAGGTTTTTGGGCTGTATCGTTTGTATTTAAAAATACGGTTTTAACTTTGGCAAAGTTTTGAATCGGGTGCATTTCAAAATCGTTCCATGTACCCCTCTCCAAATTGGAGCGCGCGGAGTGAGGTTTTAAGAAAAGATTTTTGAAATGCACCCTTTTAATTTTGTTAGAGCTTGCGTAAAAGTTTCTTATTTTTCTACAATTTTACACAACTGACTTCTCAAATCAGTTTCTACTTTCTTAAACTTTACATCTGTTAGTATTTCACCATTGTTGTACTCAACAGTGACTTTTTGGTTTCTTTCAAATTCTTTGAAAAGACCTTCTTCTAATGTAAAAGTAGAAGTACGAATGCCATTCATTTTCTGAATATCGTTGATTGTGGTTAATTGACGTGTCCTCAAAAAGTATCCATTGTTTCTTTATCATTTATATCTACTCCATTTGCTTGAGCCGACATTATAAATGCTTTAGACATTCCCCAATTTTCAGAATTATTGGCAACAGTTGGTATTTTGTCTTTTATTTTTTCTACAGTTTTAATTAATACTACACTATTTTTAATATAATCTTTGCTATGTAAGAATTTTAGAAAAGCTATCAGTACATCTCCAAAACCCTCAAAAAAAGAAACCTCAGCTATTAGTTTTTTTGGTATAATTTCAAGACAAATAGTTGTTAAATTTTCGCTGTCCCGACGATCAGGTAAGACATCCTCATAGTTGAGCATACAATTCACAAACATATCCGTTCCAAACGAAGCATCATCTTGTTTTACACTATCTAAGTCTTCATAGAATTTACTTTCTTGAAATTCTTGAATCCATAGAGATGCGAATCCATCATCATCATCATCGTCCTCGTCATCATATCCGTATTCTTCTTCTAAGGCAAGAATTCCACTTGAAAAATTATCCTATGCCTCTGCGTATAGCTCTTTTGTATCTCTTTTTGAGGATAGTTCTATCTCATCAAAAAGAAATACATATTTAGTTGCAATTGAGCTATCAACTATAGATGACACTAAATATTCATCATCTAAAATATTTAATGTTTGAGCATCAAGGATTATCAGGCAAGTTTCCATATAGCCCTCTCCAAATTGGAGAGGGCAGGGCGAGGTTTTAGACAAGGTTTTGAAATACGCCCTACTTTTAGAATATGCTTGTTTATTGTTTATTGCTCAAGATAGAACTTCGGCACTTCAGGTGTTTCGCCAAAACAGCACTTTGGGCTTATTTTTGGTGAAATATCTGAAGGGCTGAAGTAACATAACTTACATTATTAGACTTCTTGCGAGAGTCCTTTTTCCTCTCTCCAAATTGGAGAGGGGGGAGGGATGCGGTCTTAGAAAAGGTTTTGAAATGCACCCAATTGAAGACCGAAGGATTATTTTTTATCAATATTTCTCATCATTTCGCTGTGTTCTTTGCTGAATTTATCATGTTTCCCCTTCAATTCCTTATGCGTTTGTTCTATTTTCTTATCTTCTGAAAGTACAAGGTCTAGGCTTTTTTGAAGTTCTGCTTCTTTTTCATCTTCCTTGTGTTCCAACGTTTCGAGCAATCCTGTATGATTGACTATGATATTGTTGTGATTTTGAAGAAGTTCTTCATGGGCTTTTACAAAATTGTTGTAAGTACTGTCAGGCTCTTTTACCTTTTGTTTGTACTTCGCGTCCATGTTGCGAAAATCTTTCACCATCTTGTCGTGTTCGGCTTGAAGGTCGCGGTGTTCAGCCAATAAGACAGAATGTTCTTTGTCTATCTTGGCTCTTAGAGAGCCGTCGCCTGTTCCTTCTCCGCAAGCAGAGAGCATTAAAACAAGGACTGTACTAAGTTGTAGAAGGGTGTTTTTCATAATGAAGGGGTTTGGTTAAGTGTGAAAATTGCGGTAAGCATTATTTTATTACATCTGTAATACCTTAAAAATAATGCCAAATTTATATTGATGCAAAATAACGTAAAAAAAATTAAATAGCCAAAAAATACTTGAAACAAGTGCGTGTGAATTAATGATAGTCTTCTTGCGAAAGTGTTTCTAAGACCTCACTCCCTGCCATAGAATTGTTAAGTGATCGTTCTGGGCAGGCAAGTTGCCAAATATTTAATCTAAATAATTCACTCCTTCCTTCAGATTAGAGGGTGGCTTTTTGGAGAATTTAACAGCTCTGGGTGTAAATTTATGGAAAACTAAATCAAACTGCGTTATCACTTCGCAACGGAAAATTTACAAAAACGATTATTTCTGAAGACCTATAAGTGCTTTTAAAATGCTGATTTGGGTTAGTTTTACATTTTTTTGATTGTATTGGCAGGCTTTAGTTGGTTGGTTCTTTGTTTTTGTATAGTTTTGCATGAAGCTTATACTTCAACCTTGCATCGATAATGTATGATTAGTTTTTTTCGAGTTAGCACAGTATATAAATATGTTTTTTGGCTACTTTTATTACTTGCCTTGCGCTTGCCTGTAATATTGGGGGGCATACCTATACTCAATCCCGAACTTAAGTGGGTGATAGTAGCCGAGCAGATGCACAAAGGCTTTTTTCTTTATACAGATATTTGGGACAATATGCCTCCGTTAGCGGCATTTGTCTATTGGTTTTTATACGCGGTAGCAGGGCATAACTTCATAGCTTCCCACCTATTTGCGACCTTTTTAATAGGTGTGCAAGCACTTTTCTTTAATCAAATGATGCGCAATAGGCAAGTATATAATGAGCGTACTATGTTGCCTGCTGTGCTGTATGTAGTTTTCATGAGTTTGTTTATTGATTTCTATGTGGTCAGTCCGCCCTTGCTTGCCAATACAGTGCTTATGATTGTGGTGCACTACATTTTTTTGCATCTTTCGGAAAAGCGGCGGTTCAATGCAGTATTCGAGATAGGCGCGTACACAGGCATCGCGACTTTGTTTTATTTTCCAAGTTTTACCTTTTTGATAGTGCCTATACTCACTTTCCTGGTATATACGCCCACTCCTGTCCGCGACTACTTATTGATGTTGGTGGCGTTCTTTTTTACGCTTGCGATAGCATTTTTGGCCTTCTTTCTTACCAATAGCGAGTACGATTTTTGGCTCTGTTTCTTTTATTCGCACTTGCAACACGACAGCTACACGTATCTTAGTATAGGCGAGCTTTTGACGTTGATTTTACCATTTGTATTGTTGTTGTTGTTGTGTTGGAGGCAATCAGGGCGTTATCACAACTATAATAATTATCAAGACAGATGCCAAACGGCTATGTATATTTGGTTTTGGGTGGGGCTGGTGAATGTTATATTGAGCAATGAATTGACAGCTTTTAGTTTCATGCCTATGATGCTTGCTGTGGTATTTGCATTTACGCATTTTTGCCTTCAATTTTCTTTGCGGTGGGTGAGCGAAGTTATATTTTTGACATTTATAAGCTATGCTTTGTTTTTCACTTATACAACACAACAACAGCGCGCTATATATGTGAAAATTCCTTTTCTCGAATGGGCGAATTGGCGAATCACACTACCCGCAAAAAATTTATTAGCTCAAAACCAAGAAAATGCTTCCCTATACAAAGGCAAAAAAGTATGGGTAAGTGGTTATGAATTAGGCATTTATAAGTACGCAAAACCTGCTACGCCTTACCTGAACGAGTATTTGGCACAACGACACCTCGCCAATTTGAGCGAATACAATATCTTGGCTACCATTTACTATAATTTTCAACGCGACCTGCCCGATTTTATCATAGACCAAAATGGCAAAGTCAAGCCTCTTTTTGAGCGTATCCCGTTGTTGGCAAAAAAATATACTTTAGTAGAAGATAAGAAAATAAGAATTTACAAAAAACTATAAAGTATGTATATACTCACTGCCGCAACTGAACTTGCCTCTCAACACACTATAGGAGGCAAGGCAAGCAACTTATTCAAACTTGTTGAGTGGGGCTTTAATGTGCCAAAATTTATTGTCATTCCACAAGAAGTCCTTGCGCCTGAACATAAAGCGACTTTGCAAGAGATTTTGCAAGAGATTTTGCAGGTATTTCCCAATACACAATTTTGGGCTGTGCGTTCCTCTGCCGTGCAAGAAGATAGCGCGGAACAGTCTTTTGCTGGACTGTATGAATCTTACTTGTACGTTACGAAAGACCAGCTTTTAGAGAAAATACAAGCCGTTTGCCTCTCCGCAGACGCGGAAAGGGTAAGGGTGTACGAAGCCCGTCAGTCCCCAGAGGGAGAGCAAATTGGTATTCCTTCTTCAGGGTTTAGGGGTGGCGGTTTGGCAGTTATTGTGCAGGAAATGATAGACGCAGATTCGGCAGGCGTAGGTTTTGGCATCAATCCTGTTTCGGGCAATAAGCGCGAAAAAGTAGTTAGTGCCGTTTGGGGTTTAGGCGAGGGCTTAGTTTCAGGCGAGTTAGATGCAGATAATTTTCAAATAACGGAGAGAATAATAACAGCACAAACTATAGCCGACAAAACACATTCAATAGTTTTTGATTTTGAAAATAAATCAGGCACAAAAAAGATTGCCTTGCCTACCGAAAAACAGCAAGTGCCTGTTTTAAGTAGGATTATGCTCGAAAGAATTGCCGATATTTTAGATAAACTTTTCGAATTATATGGCAAGCCACAAGATATTGAGTTCGCGGTGAGGGGAGGCAAGTTGTTTCTTTTGCAAACGCGCCCTATCACCAACTTACACAAAATATTAGACAAAAACGAAACCTATACACTTTGGGACAATAGCAACATCATAGAATCTTACCCCAATATTACAACGCCTTTAACTTTTTCGTTCATCTCCAAATCGTATGAAGGTGCATATAAATTATTTGCGCAATATTTGGGCGTAAGCAAGCAAATGATTAAAGAAAATGAACGTGTTTTCTCGAATACTTTAGGTTTAATAAATGGCAGAGTTTATTACAATCTCAAAACATGGTATTATATGTTGGCTATGTTGCCGAGTTACCGCCTAAATGCAGGCTACATGGAAAAAATGATGGGCGTAAAAGAACGCTTTGAAGTTCCACCTTCTTATTTTATTTCCAAAACTAGCGCGTGGTGGCAAATAGGCAAGACAGTTGTGCAAATGATTGTACGATTACGCGCCTTGCCTACCCAACGTAAACAGTTTGTAAAATTAGTAGATGAAACAATAAAAACCTATAAATCAATAAATTATAATGCGAAAACTGCCCACGAATTAATGCAACTGTATCTGGATTTTGAAAAAACATTGCTACAAGAATGGAAAGCGCCTTTGCTAAATGATTTTTTTGCCATGATTTATTTTGGAAGATTGCAGAAATTTTGCGAAAAACACAAACTTAATGCCACTAATCCCAATATACACAACGATTTGCTGTGCGGAAGTAGCGATATTATTTCTACACAACCCATTCACAGAACGATAGAAATAGCCACTTATATTTTGCAAAATCCATTTCTGAAAGCATTGTTTTTGAGCAAAAATGAACAAGAAATTTGGCGTATTTTGCACTTTTCTTTAAATAAAGGCAAAGATGAAGCCCCACCATCAGATACGCATGAAGAACAAGGCTCTGAATTACTTACCGTTTTGAAATATGTAGAAAAATATATAGACGATTTTGGAGAACGCTGTATGGGCGAATTGAAATTAGAAACAATTTCCTATACGCAAGAACCCACACAATTTATCAAAATTTTGAAATCTTATGTGCAGAATAACATCACAGCAGACAAGGCTTCAGGTAAGATAGAAGATGAAATTAGAAGCAAAGCTATGCGAGAAGTGGGTAAAAAATTGGCAGGCAAGTTTTGGCTACAATGGAAATTTAATAATACGCTCAAAAAAGCCCGAGAACTCGTGAGCGCGCGCGAAAATTTGCGCTATGAACGCACGCGCGCTTTTGGTATTGTGCGCGAAATATTTACGCAAATAGGCAATAATTTTTATGCTAATGGCATCATAGAAAATGCGAGAGATATTTTTTATTTGAGCAAAGAAGAAGTTTTTGATTATATAGAAGGCAAAGCACTTACCCAAAACATAAAAACTTTGATTGCTTTGCGAAAAGCCGAATTTGCACAATACCAGAACTTGCCTGCCCCTGCCGAAAGATTTGCTACTTACGGTGCGGTTTACAATGCCAACGATTTTTTTAGCACCGACAAAGTAGAAGCAATGGAAGGCGACTTGAAAGGTATTGGCTGTTGCCCTGGGCGCGTGGTAGGCAAGGTGCGTGTTATTTTGAACCCAATGGAGGCAAGTTCTTTGAATGGTGATATTTTGGTAACACACAGCACAGACCCTGGTTGGGTAGTACTTTTTCCGAGTGCTTCGGCTATCATCGTAGAGCGAGGAAGTTTATTAAGCCATTCTGCAATCGTGGCGCGTGAAATGGGCAAACCTTGCATAGTCGGCGTTACAGGTTTGCTCAAAACATTGAAAACAGGCGACACGATAGAAATGGACGGGAGTACAGGCGAAATTAAAATAATTGGTACTCTGACAAATTTGGTGTTGAACCACATAGAAACATAGAGACATAGCCCGAAACACTGTGTGCTGTGTCTTTCTATGTGGGTTATACCTCGCTCCACTAAAATTGTCGGAGCACCAAGTGTTTTTGCCTTTTCAGGTTGAAAATTAATGAACGATGATGTGTGTTGATGACATAAATTGCGTAGGTTCTCAACCACCTTACCTTGCCTACTTGTGTGTAGGCAAGGCTGAAATGCTACTATCCTACAGCTTTTCAAGCACAAAGTAATGCTCGCCTGACCTTATGATAAGTTGCTTGTCTTTCAGTTCCCAGTATTGTGCCATTTTGAAGTGATGTGCCACTTGTGAATCTTCACCATTAGGCATTGCGAGAGAAGCTGCTTCAGCATTGACAACAAAGTGTATGTTTCTGTTTTCTTTATCCATATTGCAATAGCCTGAAAAATAGTTTAATTTTGTCCAATTTTGTTTGTCTTTGTTGTAATTTACGGTGAAACGCCTACCTTTCATCAAACGTAGGTAAGGTTCTCTGCCAACCTCTTTTACGGATTGGAAGTCAGGCACATTGCTTTCCACTACTTTCCAATCACCTGTAGGCAAGGTTTCACTTTTTTCTTTCACGTTCACGAATGAAAAGAGGCGTGTGATTTCTTGCTTGTTTTTATCAAAAAACACGATTTCTTGCTCTTGCATCTCGAAACTATAGGCTTGATACAAAAAACTAACCGAAAATAGGCTGTCCTTGTCCATACATTTCAATTCGGTGTGAATGAGGCTTTTGATTTTGAATCCTTTTTCGGGTGTATAAACGAAGTCACCCCAGAAGGCATTGCAGCCATCATGTCCTCGCAAGTTGTTTCTTGATGTAACCATAAAGCCCTTGCGCGGGTTGGCAACGCCCTTCTCGCTCAGGGGAAACCAATAAATACCTATGATGTCATCAATCGCCTTATATGTAGGCAGTTCTTCGTGTAATTGGGCTTGAGAGAACACAGGCACAAAACAAGCCAACGAAAGTATAGAAAAAAGTCTTGTCATTTTCATACAAATTGAAGGGGGGTTGTGATGTTTACTTACTTTGTATCAATATATCTGCCAAAAGAAAAAAGTCGAGCAAAAGGAAAAAAGTCGCATATTTGAAATTCCAAAGCAAAAATACGTTTCCCATGCTTGACCTATCAAGTTTTTCAGGAGCCTTACGCTGCCTCGAACTGTCTGCCAAGTTACCACTTTTATCTGACATTTTACAATACGTCTGCCATTATTTTCGATTAATAATGTCCGTAGTAACAAAATCATTGGTACTCTGACAAATTTTGTGTTGAACCACATAGAAACATAGACAACATAGCCCGAAACACTGTGTGCCATATCTTTCTATGTGATTTATACCTTACCCCACTAAAATTGTCGGAGCACCAAATCATTGATAAATTGGGTAGAAAAAAAATGGTACTCTGACAAATTTGGGATATTATTTATTGCATTTTTGAGGTAAAATTGGGCTTTGTATATAGTTTTCGCCTTTTCGGGTGTTCAAAAAAAGCTGTGGACTGTAAATAACCAACGCACATTTTCCTCTCAGCATTTTTCGACACCTGAAAATGACTGTATATGCGCTGTTTTTCAGGTGTTGAGAATGAAGGATTTATAATTTATGTTGATGATAGAAATACATCATTCCTTCATTTTCTAAACACCTGAAAAGACTAAATTTTTAAATATTTGCATTTTTTAAGGTTTCCAATTCTCTTTTTAATGCACTTTCGCGGTTTTGCAAGTTGTATATTTGTTCGTCTGCTGTTTGTTTAGCGAGTTCGAGCTGGCTTATTTTAATTTGCGCTTCATTTTCGCGCGCTACTTCTTTGCTTGCATCGCGGCTATAAATGAGCATAATATTGCGTGAGCCCATCATAAACCTATTTAAGAACGATTGGACGGGGAAAGTTTCGCCGTTTCGTTTTTTAGCGGTGATTCGGCTTCGCAATCCGATAAAATTTTGGAATCCGTCGCTAAATTCAGCGAATAGGTTTTCAATTTTCATGTTGGCTACATAGTTTCGGTCATATCCAAACATAGATTCTGTGGAAGGGTTCATTTCCTCAATCCAACCCTCTTCATTGAAAATAATGATAGAGTTGATAGAGCCGTCAAAGATAGCGCGGCTTTTCATCTGGCTTTCCTGCACGGCAGTTTGAGCGCGTAACATTTCTTCTTGAGTAGTTTTTAGCTCTTCCATATTTTGCCTCATTTCCTCTTCGCGGGTGCGCAATTCTTCAGTAGCTATTTGTGATTGTTGGTAAAGTTGTTGTGTTTCGCGGTTATTGCGAGCAGTTATGAGTGTTGAGGCTATGTCGTCGGCTATTTTTTCTAAGAATAAAAGCTCGTGGGGAATAAATATTTTGAGGGAGGCGATTTCTAAAACGCCCACGATTTGTTCGTTGGCTTTTAGCGGTACGATAAATAAACAGCTGGGCGTTACTTGCCCCATGCCTGTGTTAATGGCTTTGTATTGCGCAGGAATTTCTGTAACAAAAGTAGGAAGTTGCTCTAAGAAAGTTTGCCCAATAAGTCCCTCGCCAATTTGCACGTGTTGGTGGAGGTATTTTTTTCGGTTGTAGGCATAGCAAGCGACCATTTCTAAATATATGTCTTCCACTCCCTCTACCAAATAAATAGCGCCTTGTGTGGCAGATAGTTTTTGAATGAGGGTAGCAAGGACTCGGTCTGTGAGCATGTCCATGTCTTGCGTATGTGTACGCAATATTTCGCCTATTTCGGCTGTGGTGTCGCTTATGAAGCGTTCTTGTTCGTCTTTTTCATCTGCTTTTTTGAGGTTGCTACGCATATTTATAAGCGATTTGCCAAGTGCATCAATGGTTGTATCGTTGTAGGGCACATCAAGGTTTCCTGCTGCTATCTCATCAGCGAATTGTGCGTTTTGTGTATAATTTTGTAAGTCTTGTTCTTTTGATATTTGGTTGTGAATAGCCGTCATACTTTCTGCATACAGCGTATCAACTACCATGAAGGCTACTAAATTGCACAAGCCTGTAAATATCAATACAAAGACGAATTTTTCTATAGATACACTTTGAGTTTCTATTAAATAGTTTTTGGCTAAGGCAGCAAAAGCATTGTCGCTCAAAATAATGCTGTATGCTACGACAATATATACCATCACGATAACAGTCGAAACCGCAATAGGTGTACGTTCACGATAAAGCACCAGCATATACAAAAATACAAAATAGGCGTACCGCGATTCAGCTAACCCTTTTGTAACAATTTGCAGAAAGCTAACACTCAACATGCACGCCAGTGTTATAAAAAGATTGCGCCGCTTGCGATGACCAACATACACTAAGGCAAAATAAAGCATACTACCCGACACTATACAGCCGGCAAGGGCAAGCACAGGTTGCTTGTAGATAGTTCCTATCAAAAATAAGGTGGGCAAAAATATACAGAACGTATAAATGATGCGTTTGTCTGCATCTTTTTGGATTTCCTCAAAAGCGATGCGTATCTTTTCTTCTTTTAGCATAATAACGTTACATACAAAAACTTTGCGAATGAAGTACGCGTAATTGATTTTAGGTGTTTTTTTTTAGTTTTTTCCAAAAAAATTGAAAAACCGCCTTGCTTAGCCCTCACAAATAAACTTGCGCTTAGTCTAATTGTGCGATAATGACCTCGCCTGCCACTTCGACTAACTTTCCTGTAGCTTCGTCTTTGAAATAGTAACCATCGCTGTCTTTTTCCGATAGCACCTTGCCTGTACTTGTGTAAGTTCGGAATACCTTGCCACAAGAAATAACTTCGACTTTGAATTTATTGCCATAGCCAAACATTTTGGCTTTTCCAGCATCACTACATCCGTATAGCGCAGCAAATACGCCCAAAGTGAATATGGATAAAACTATTTTCTTCATTTCTATGACTGGTTTGATTGTTTATCTAAAATAGCGATGCCTTCCGCAAAGCTGTGTGGCGCATAACCCAATACGTTTTTTGCTTTGTCAATGATGAAGCCGGTACGCGGAGGGCGTGCTGCAGGTTGTGTAAAGCCAGATGCGTCAGTACGTGTGATGAACGATTTGTCTAACCCAAAATAATCCGCAGTCGCTATAGCCATGTCGTAAGGCGTAAGGAAGTCCTTGCCTGAAATATTAAAAATGCCTTGCGCTTCTTGTTCAGCGATAAGCCAACAGCCCATAGCCAAATCTTCAGCGAGTGTTGGAGTGCGCCATTGGTCATCTACTACTTTGATAGGCTTCTTGTCTTCGAGTGATTTTTTTACCCACAATACGATATTGCTTCTACTACCTGCAGGAATAATGCCATATACCAGAACAGTACGCACTATAGCGTAGGGGGTAGCAAGGTTTTGGAGTATTTTTTCGGCTTCCCATTTGCTTTCTCCATAATAACTCAGCGGGTTTGGCGTGGCAATTTCTGTATAAGGTCCTTCTTTGCCATCAAATATAAAGTCAGTAGAAAGATGTACTAAAAAAGTTTGATTCGCTTCGCAGGCTTGTGCCAAATACCGCACTGCTTCTACATTTTGCAACCAACATTCGGCTTGTTGTGTTTCGCAATCATCTACTTGAGTCATAGCGGCTGTATGTATGACTGCGTGTGGTTTGTGGGTGTTTATGCAAGTTAAAACGGCTTCTCTGTCTGTAGTATCTAAGGTTTGGTAGGTCGTATTTTCAGGAATAGCGAACCTTGCCTCCCCTCTCGACGTGGCTATAGTGTGGACAGTGGATTGTTGGGCTAATAAATATACTAATTTTTGCCCCAATAAACCATTTGCGCCTGTAATAAGAATTTTTTTCATGGGTGCAAAATAAGCAGTTTTTTTGTAAAAAACAGTCGCTCAGGCTATAATTTTTATTTTTTTTGTTAATTTTGCCCATGCCATACTTTACAGACCAGCTTCAGCGCACTATAGAACTTGCCTACCCGCCCAAACGAATCATATCGCTTGTGCCTTCACAAACTGAGCTTTTGCTCGAATGGGGGCTTGTGGAAGAAGTAGTAGGGATAACTAAATTTTGTATTCACCCTGCCGAACTTGTAAAAGGAAAAACAAGAATAGGCGGCACAAAAAACTTCCATTTTGACCGCATAGAGGCATTAAATCCCGACCTTATCATAGCCAACAAAGAAGAAAACTACCAAGAAGGCATCGAGTATTTGCAGGCAAGGTATCCTGTTTGGATAAGCGACATCATCACTTGGCAAGATGCGTTGGATATGATAACACAGGTAGGCAAGCTTACCTGCCAAACCGAAAACGCGACCAAACTCATAACAAATATTGAAGCAAAATATGCCCACATAAAAAATAGGGTGGGGGAGAAGCACCCCAAAAAAATCCTTTATTTGATATGGCGTGAGCCGTATATGGCGGCAGGCAAGGAAACTTTTATAGATGCCATGTTGGATATATCTGGGCTTCAAAACATTTGTGAGGAGCAGACGCGCTATCCTGTCCTTACACACTCAGAAATACAAACTTTAGCACCCGATATTATTTTCCTTTCGTCTGAACCATACCCTTTTAAAGAGGCACATGTCGCGGAACTTCAACAGCTATGCCCCGAAAGTAAGATACGGTTGGTAGATGGCGAAATGTTTTCTTGGTATGGTAGCCGTTTGCTAAAATCTTTAGATTATTGCACCAATTTAATCCAATATTTATGAAACAATACATAGCCCACATAGCACTTACTGTACACGACTACGACGAAGCCATCGCTTTTTACACCCAAAAATTAGCCTTTACGCTCATAGAAGATACAATGCTTAGCGAAACCAAAAGATGGGTGTTGATAGCACCCAAAAACTCTACAGATTGCGCCCTGCTCCTCGCAAAAGCCGCAAATGATGTTCAAAAAAACAGTGTGGGCAATCAAACAGGCGGGCGCGTATTTCTGTTTTTGCATACTGACGACTTTTGGCAAGACTACCACGACATGTGTGCTAACGGAGTCAAATTTGTAAGAGAACCCACAGTAGAAGCGCATGGCATTGTGGCAGTTTTTGAAGATTTGTATGGCAATTTATGGGATTTTATTCAACCCACGCCAAAATAATCTAAAAAAGCACTACTTTTGCACATCTTTTTTACTTGTTCCTTTTTATTTAATTCTATGAAATTTGGCGTTATAGTGTTTCCAGGCTCCAATTGTGATGATGACATGGTGTACCTTTTGCGTGAAACGCTTGGGCAACAAGTCGTCAAACTTTGGCACAAAGATACAGATTTACAAAATTGTGGTTTTGTTATCGTTCCCGGTGGGTTTTCTTATGGCGATTATTTGCGTTCAGGAGCGATAGCGCGTTTCTCGCCTATCATGCCAGAAGTGCAACGCCATGCCACAAAAGGCGGTTATGTATTGGGTATTTGCAACGGCTTTCAAATCCTGACGGAGGCAGGTTTATTGCAAGGAGCATTGCTCAAAAATACAAATAGGCAATACATTTGTAAAAATATATCGCTTCGCGCTGAAACCCAAAACACGCTCCTCACACGCCAACAAGCACCACATAGCCTCTATACTATTCCGATAGCGCATGGCGATGGCCGTTATCATGCTGATGCGCAAACATTAGCCTCTTTAGAAGAAAATGACCAAATTATGTTCCGTTATTGTACTATGGCAGGCGAGGTAACCGAACAAGCCAATCCAAACGGTTCGCTTGCTAATATCGCAGGTATTTGCAACAAAGAGCGCAACGTCTTTGGTATGATGCCACACCCTGAACGCGCTTCTGATAAACTCTTAGGCAACGAAGATGGACTGAAAATGTTTCAAGCCATTTTGAGTATATAACAAAAAATAGCAGACGTTTAGCACACGCTAAACGTCTGCTAAAAAATTAAAACTCTTTGTCAAAGGTAAGTCCCTTGCCTGATATTTTGTAGGCGTGTTGTTTGATAACGGCAGTTCCCGAACCCGTTTGATAAACTTTGAGCCAGGTTTTGCCACCAGTTTCAACCTTACCTGTGTACATAAAAGTGTTGCTCACAGGGTTGCCTCCTACCGAAAATAGGTAAGAATGTAGCGCGCCACGTATCAAAACGCCTGTTTTTTTATTGTACGAATAGGCGTCGAGTGAAATTTGGGTGTTGTAGTCAGTTTTGTAGCTCATAGAAGTCGCAGCGATAAAGACTGTTACTGAACTGCCCGATTCTATTTTGCCCAACGGATAGCATTTTGAATCATCATTGTAGCTAAAATTTGAACCTCCGCCTATAAATTTGGACAGGTCGGCAGGCAAGGTAGATTGCTTTGTGGCAGAGCCGCGATATTGGCATCTTGCCAAGTCATATTACCTGTAATGGTAGGGAACTTTGCGAGGCAGTCCTGAAAAGTTTGTGCATGTAGAGGCAATAGACTCGATACAAGCAGTAAGGTTAAAAAAAAGTGCTTTTTCATACTGTTTATTATTTCCTGCAAAGATATACTTTTATCTCGATTTTTAGAAAGTCCAATTGATGAATGTTCGTTTTGGCTTTATGAAATGTGCAGGCGGCTTTATGGAGCAAAAATATAAATAGCAAGTGTTGTTGCGAAAGGCTGTTATTGCACACAGGCGCGTACCAAACAAGAAAAAAATAAAAACTATGCTAAATTTTATGAAAGCTAAGAATTTTTAGAATTTTTATTTTATCCTTGCGTATCTTAGCAATCCAAAAACACTATACGCGCTAACTCGTATAAAAAAACTATTATTTATATTTACTTGCCTGCCTATATCCGCAAGCGCAAAATAAAAAAGTGATAGATAGTCTGATGATATTTTATTAAATGGGCGCAATATAGTTTTGTCCCCTTTTAGGAGCGTTTTAGAGGCATTTAAGCGGGTAATGTGAACTTGCAAATTTTCAACGCAGGCAAGGATTTTTACACATATTGCCAATCCTAATAAAGTGCTAAAATGCCTTATTTACGCATAAACCGCCTCTAAATTGCTGTTATTAAAATGCAGTTAATTTGTTTATTTTCAAGTATTTGCAGGCAAGTTTCTTTGCAGAAGGTATATTTTTTTCGTTTGTTCAATATGGCATTTCCAGCCTTTAGAGTGCTATGTGCCTCCTTGGATAGCTAAATATGCCAAATATAAGTCTATATTTGCCCTAAAATACAGCCTATTTTTCAGACCTTCTGCAAAAAAACAATCAAATAATAGAACTTAAATTATTGACTATCAATTATTTATACAACAAGTTAATAACTACAACTTAAATGCTTTTTACAAGGTGGGGACAAAACTAGATTGCACTCATGATGAAGTTATTTTTGCTAAAGTTAAGGTAACAAAATTCACGGAATCAGACATTTTTCAACTTGGCTTTCAATATGGCGGCTTTGTTCAATATAAAAGAAAAAATGGAGAAATAGATTGGTAAATTGATTCTACTTCGCAATATTCAAAGCGTTTACAGTTAAGTTTTATGAAAATTTTAAACAAATGATTGGTCAAGAGTTTCCCCAGAAATATGGTGTAGAAAGCATCCAAATATCTATCGTAAAAGAAGGTAGTACAGTTGATATAAGTCCATTTTTAAAATTAAAATA
>Ga0163154_10002337_pt1 | contig 27872 bp, 21 predicted proteins | sample OliLakLV19MP9P1_FD_148649 | JGI IMG/M metagenome (GOLD analysis project Ga0163154, IMG submission 148649) | Freshwater microbial mat bacterial communities from Lake Vanda, McMurdo Dry Valleys, Antarctica - Oligotrophic Lake LV.19.MP9.P1 | ecosystem: Environmental > Aquatic > Freshwater > Lake >... | reverse complement strand
ATTTAATTACCATTTAATATAAAAAAAACATGAAGCAGGAACTACTACTGCCCCAAGATGCAATCTTTTTAACATTCAACAATCGCTACACACAAAGCGTATTGGCTGCCCATGATGAAAACGCCCTCGAAGATGAGGACACAGAGGAGGATGACTTCAATGATGATTTTGAAGACGACTATGATGACGATGACTTCGATGGTATGGAAGACATCGAAGATATGGAAGACATCGAAGATATGGAAGACATCGAAGATTTTGATGACTTCGATGATCCAGATGACGCAGATGATACAGATGATGATTATGGTGATGAGGGCGGATTTGATGAATTTGCAGGATATTAAAACCTTGCTCTCTCCCAAACTTCCCAACCAAAAAAACATGCAAAAAAGCGATTGTTCTAAGAAGAACAATCGCTTTTTGTTGTTACAGACATGCTAAAAATAATACGCCCATTTACAAACTGGAAAAAGGACTTTCGCAAGAAGTCCACTAATTCAATGCAATCTTAATTGGTCTTAGTGTATAGCCTATTTTTGCAAGCTGTGTGAGAATACCGATATCGCCTGCCAAATGCCCTGCACCAACTGCTACAAAAGCATTTTTCTTGCCTGTCAATAGCTTTTCGAGCTGTGGAATCCATGCATTGTTGCGGTTTGTGAGCAAAAGCTTAGTTTCTTCTGGTGTACTAAATTTTTGAGTAAAATCAAAAAGTGCTTGTAAGTCTTGGGTGGCGTACAGGTTATCCATAGTTTGTAGTTCTTCATCTGAACCACTTTTTTCATCTTTTACGAGTTCGAGTAGCATTTCTACTTGGCGTTCAAGTGTATAGCCGTCATACAATATTTTCATTTGGTCTTCGGCTTCTTCTAATCCGCGAACTTCCTTTTTATTTCGAAATCCTTCTTTTTGTATATACGCGTCTATGCTATTATCCAAGCTTTGCATTTGTTTGCTGTCGGTTTTGCCTGTCGCTTGAGTATATTTTTTGGCTATCAGCATTTGATAAAGCATTATGGGCTTCATAGTGTTCATGTTGGCTATGTCCATTCCCAAATTTTTTAGGGCATATTCGTTCACCAATGTATAATCTGCGGGAGAAAGTAGTTTTTTGAGTGTATTATCTTTCATATAGACATATTGCAACATCTTCATGCCCATTCGGAGTATGTTGGTGTCTATTACTATCTCACCTATGACGATGTCGGCTTTTTTGAGTGCTTGTTGGATAGGCGCGCTTTTTTTTACAAAATCATTGGAATACAAGTGATGTGTACCCAAGATGTATATTTTTGCTCTGCCCTTGCCTGAAACTTCCCAAAAAATGGACTTTTCCAGTACAGTGTTTTGGGCTTTGGTAGGCAAGCTGGCTACCAGAAATGCAAAAAAGAGTAAGGTGGACTGACGAAACATAGGTAAGTAGTTTATTTAAATTTGACACTTTGCATCACGTTTTTTGCCATTTGTTGGTAGTAAGAACGTTGATTGTTGGGGCAGTTGAAATTGAAAAGCGTTACCTGTGAACCCGTTACGGCGTATTGTATGTACGAATACTGCTTAAGCTCTTTTCCAACCCTGTTGCCTTTTGCATCTTCATCGCGTACCGTACCAATAAATTCAAAAACGACAAATAATTTTTTATTGATAGTTTCTACCTTGTCTTGCAAGAACTCTACTTTTTCATGCATAGAAACGATGCTCGATTTATACATGCTTTGTAATATTTTGAGATCTTCTTCTTTCCAGTCGGACTTTACGACAGAGGTAGCAAGGCGGTTTGCCATTTCGTTGATTCCAAAATCCGCCTTGCCGTCAGGCGAGGTATAAATAGCCAATGGCGTACGATACGCGCCGTATTTTTTGGCATAGACATTTGGAGGCATTACTACAAATTCTTCGGGAACGCCCACAGTAAGTTTATCAGTAATTTTAGTCTTCAGCAATTTAAGTGATTGGGCGATGGTTGTATTGGATACAAGCATCACTATAAAAAAACAAATGGTTTTGAAAAATAGCATAAAATATATTTTTTATCCGCTATGAATAACGACAGCAAGGGGTTTTTAGTGTAATAGGTGTTGCGTATTTTATAGACTCTTGCAAAAGTGTTTGGTGCCCCGACAATTTTAGTGGAGTAAGGTATAAATCGCATAGAAAGATATGGAACATAGTGTTTTGGGCTATTTTCTCTATGTTTTTATGTGGTTCAACACAAAATTTGTCAGAGTACCAAGTGTTTTAAGTTCTCCAAAAAAACCTCCCTCCCGGCCTCCCTCCAATTTGGGGAGAGGCGCAGATGACATGGTTTTCGTCGTTAGGTTAAATATTTGGCAACTTGCCTACCCAAAATGATCACTTGACAGTTCTGGAGTGTGAGGTCTTATATTTCTAAATCGTCCAGCAAGTCTAAGCGTTTTTTATATTCTGTCGCGTTGTCTATTTTTGCTTCATAAAAGCTGGCATCAAGCGCGAAACCTATTAAAAGTATCCACGCCAATATATAAAACCAAAGCATCAACGCGATGATAGTCCCGATAGAGCCATATAGCTTGTTGTAAGTAGCAAAATGTCCTAAATAATAGGAGAAACCGACTGTAGTAAGGATAGAGGCTAATGCCGCCAACATAGAACCGTAAGAAAACATGCGCCATGTTTTTTGTACGGAAGGGGCAACATAATAAATATAGGCAATGCCTAAATAAAAACACAAGAACGAAACAAAATACCGCAAAAAAACCAGCAGATAGTATAAAAAATAGTCGCTCAAGGTTTTGGTTTCAATTAAAATGTGTAACACCAACTCGCCTACCAGCATCACCCCGACAGCCACTACCAATAGCATCGCAAACATAAAAGCAATACCTATAGCCACTGCACGCCGATAAATAAAACTGCGTTTTTCTGAATATTGATAATTGGTATTGAAAGTGTACATCAACTCTACCACCCCACCTGATGCGGCATAGACCGCCAAAACAAAAACAAAGGACAGCAAATCGGCTCGTGGATGGTCTATAATATCTATGATAGTCGGCTTTACAAATTCATAAATGCCTTGTGGAATAGTGCCATTCAAAAGCTCTAAAATCTGTGCGGAAAGGTTCGGAATGCTGGCAAAATAAGCAATGTACGGAATGAGAGAGAACAAAAAAAGAATAGAGGGAAACAAAGACAACGTAAAACTAAATGCTATCGAACTTGCCTGCTGATGCACATTAGGCTCAGTAACTTTGCGAAAAAGAATAACGGTAAAATCCCACAGGGATACGTGAGGCTTGTCTGATATCTTGACAAGTTTAAGCATGACAACAAACCTGCGCCAAAGACGCATCCACCAAACATCATTTTTTTTCATCTAATTAGGTAATTTTCCTGCAATTTACTATTTTTTATCGTAACAGGACAGTCATTTTAACACTTTCTTTTTCGGCGGTCTTGTAAGGCTAGCATAAGCAGATTTAAAATTAGCACATTTTTTACAGTAATAGTTGTATTTTTTCAGTAGCCTTTAAACCTGTACCCGTTAAAACAGACACTATTTTTTCTGATTTTGTTAAATTACGTGCGTATTCTTCTAGCCCTGCTATCACACAGGCAGCAGTGGGTTCTACATAGTACCCTTGCCGCGCAAGTTGGAAAAGCTGTTTTTTAATGTCATCTTCGCTGACTGCTATACAAGCACCATTTGTTTGGCGCATAGCGGCTATCATTTTATCGCCCAAATATGGTGTTGGAATAGCAATGCCTTCTGCAGCTGTGGGAAGCCATGACGTAGGAAGTTCCTTGCCTACCCAAAGGGCATAGAGTGGCGCGCAATTTTGTGCTTGTATGCCTATCAATTTGGGTATTTTGGTAATAATGCCTGCTTGCGCCAAGTCTTGAAACCCTTGATATGCGCCTAACAAAAGCGTGCCATTGCCAGCAGGAAGTACTACAGTGTCGGGTGCCTGCCAACCCAACTGCTCGCATATCTCGTAGGCAAGGGTTTTAGTGCCTTCAAAAAACAAGGCGTTATGCACATGGCTTGCATAATAAACATTGTGCGTGCTTACATGTGATTTGCATGCAGAAGCGGTTGCATCTCTGTCGCCTTCTATTAGTCGTATTTTGGCACCATACATATTTATTTGTACTATTTTGGCAGGCGAGGTATTGGCAGGGACAAATATAGTACACTCTATACCTGCCCTTGCCGCATAGCCTGCTATGGCACAGCCTGCATTGCCTGAAGAGTCTTGTACCACTTCTTTGATGCCCTCTTGATTCGCATGGGACATTAAAACTGTCGCGCCTCGGTCTTTGTATGAGCCTGTGGGAAATAAGTAATCCAGCTTCAACATTACTTCCAACTTGCCTACCCTGTAGGGCAACAAAGGCGTAAAACCTTCTTGGAAAGTTACGCGCTTTGTATGGGCTATGGCAGGCAAGGCTTCTTCATAACGCCACAAAGTAGGGGCGCGTTTGGCTATCAAATCAAGCGGAAATAAGGGCATGTTGCATGTTATTTCATTTTAACCAAGAAGGCATGTAAGCGTACAAGTGCTTCGCGAATATTCTCCTCTGAGGCGGCAAAAGAAATGCGCAAATATTCGGGTGCGCCAAAGGCTGTCCCTTGCACAAGTGCGATATGGGCTTCAGTCAAAAGCAACATAGCAAGCTCGTCTGTAGTATGTACTACAGTGCCGTTGTAACTTTTGCCTATATAATAACTAACATCAGGAAAGGCATAAAACGCGCCTTGTGGGGTATTGGCACGTATGTGGGGTATTTCTCTTAATAAACTCAACACCAAATCTCTGCGTTTCAAATAAATCGCGTTCATTTCGTGGGTTGGGTTCAAATCTTTCAATGCACCTGTAGCTGCTTTTTGGGCTATGGAGCAAGTGCCAGAAGTGATTTGCCCCTGCAATTTATCACAAGCCAAAGCAATGGTTTTGTTAGCCGCCATGTAGCCTACGCGCCAGCCTGTCATAGCAAATCCTTTTGAGAAGCCATTGATAGTAATAACGCGGTCGTGCAAAAAGTCAAATGAGCCGATGCTTGTGTAGTTGGGTTCATAGCAAATGTATTCGTAAATTTCATCGGCTATTACATAAATGTTTTCGTGAGGTTCAACTACTCTTGCTATCGCTTCGAGTTCAGCTTTGCTATAGACTGCACCTGTTGGATTGCAAGGAGCGGAGTATAAAATGGCTTTTGTGCGGGGTGTGATGGCATTTTGCAGTTGTTCGGCTGTAACTTTGAAGTCATTTTCAAAAGTGCCTGCTACAAATACGACCTTGCCTGCGGCAAGTTTAATGATTTCGCTATAAGATACCCAGTAAGGTGTGAACACGATAATTTCATCATCGGGGTTCAGCAATGTCATAACGATATTCGCTATAGATTGCTTTGCGCCTGTGGAAACCACAATATTTTCCGCTTTCCATTGCAAACCGTTGTCGCGTTGCAGTTTTTCTGCAATGGCTTGGCGCAATTCAAGCGTACCAGAAACAGGCGTATAAAAGCTAAAGCCTGCGTCTATAGCGTCTTTGGCGGCTTGTTTGGCATGGGCAGGCGTTTGAAAATCAGGCTCTCCGATATTGAGTTTGATGATGCTGTGTCCTTGTGCTTCCAGTTCGCGGGCGCGTCTTGCCATAGCAAGTGTTTCGGATTCAGCTAAGGCATTTACACGTGCAGCAATAAGTTCGTTCATGTTTTTTGAAATAATTAGGTGCAAAAATACACCTAATTTTAGAAAAAGCCGTGTTTTTTCTCTTCCCTACCACAATTTAATTGCCCCCCTTCAAATCTTCCAAATCATTTTTTGTGTCTTTGGGTTGGACAGGCGTAGGCGTAACGCCCTCTACTTTATCGCGGCGTGGCATTTTCGGCTCTTGTACTTCTGCAGGTTTGTTAATTTCTATGTTATCCAAAAGCGGAAGCGCGTTGTAAAAGTTCTCTTGGTATATTTTTTTGCAGATAAACAAAGAAGTTTTGCCTGTTCGGAGTGGTAGCCCTTGCAGTTCGTCGTCTTCCAACACCAGCACGCGCCCCATTCGATAGGCTTGCGAAGTAGTGAATTGGGGTATATCTTGTGGTCTTCCCTGCAGACTATTCAGTGAGCGTTTGCTGATGATGATAAAGTCAGGGTTTATGGCTTGCATAGTTTCTACTGAAAGTGGTTGCAAGCCATCAAAAAGTGAGGCGGCATTCTTTAAGCCAGCGACATGCAACATCAATCCACACAAAGTTCCTGTACCATTCAATAGGATTGCGTCTGCACTGCGGGCTTGTATATAAACAGCTCGCAGGGTGTCTTTCCGTTTTTTCTTACAAATTTTCTCGATACGCGCTATGTTATAATCCAGTGTATCAATCCATTGGCGTGCTTTTTTTTCTTGACGCAACATGCGCCCAAGCTCCTTGAGGTATGTTTCTAATTCTTTGGGCGTTTGGGGTTTGGATAAACGGTAGCAGGGTATTCCCAAATCTTCTATGCTTTCGGCTACTTTTTCTTCCAACATGTCTGCATCAGCGATAACCACGTCAGCTTTTTGTTGCTTGATATATTCGGCTCTCAGAGAGCCTTTGTAGCCCACCAATGGGAGTTTGCGGTGCGCAAGTTTGGGGTAGTTCTTGCCTACAGCTACTATTTTTAGGCTATCGCCCAAAGCGCAAACCATCTCGATGAGTTCATCGCCTATGATGACTATACGTTTGTAGGTAGGCAAGATTTTGGCATTCTTGTCGGCTTGTATTTGGGCTTTTAGGTCTATTTTCGGCTTTTGCTTAGATTGGCATGCACCAAAGACAAGCAAAAAGCAACACACGAAGGGTAGTATTTTTTTCATACAAGAAGGAGTTGAGCTATATTATTTTTGCCCTTGCCTGCACTTGGTAGGCAAGGGCAATATTATGTTTGATAAAGTTAATTATATAGGACTTTCGCTTGTATAGCACCCAAACCCCCAAAGGGAGATTTTCGCAAAAAGCCTATTTTCTTTTTCTTGTAAAAGACAACAACAAGGCTATCACGCCTATCAGCACAGCAGGAATACTCAAAAGTTGTCCCATGTTGTAAGATAAATTGCTTTCAAAAGCTACTTGGTTTTCTTTCAAAAATTCAAAACAGAAACGCAGGCTAAAGCAAACTATCATGAATATACCAAACAATTGTCCTGACGGTGTGTGTTCTTTTTGTACATAGTAAACTAAAAACAGCAGTCCAAACAATAAAATGCAAGAGATAGCTTCGTAAAACTGCCCTGCGTGGCGTGGAATGGTATATGCTTCTATTTTTATGATGGTGTTCTTGCCTTCTTCGCTTGCCTTCGCTTGCAAAGGTTTGCCAAGTGTAGCAAAATGCTTACTTACTTCATAGCCACTATTCAATAAATTAGGCAAGTTTACTTGTACAAATTGCATAGCGACATCTTTGCTCGTTTGCCCATCAAAATAAAGACTGATTTGGATAGGTTTATAAACAATTCCTTTTATGGTCGTGTCTTTGGTAGCAAGGGCGTTTTTGCGAGCATATTTGAATTTTATTTCGGGATAACTGCTTTCAATTGCTTCGTCGAGGCTATGTGTAAAAGCCAGCGCATACGAGGCGTTAGTAGGTTTGCCTATGATTTCAGAGTTCATTAAATTGCCTGTGCGTATCAATGCGCCACCCAAGGCTACTGTTATCACAAGGCGATCCATTACCCACCAAAAACTTTGTCCTTCGCGATTGCGTGCATACAGATATATGGCTAAAAGAATGGTTATAGCCGCGCCATGGCTTGCCAAACCGCCTTCCCAAACCATCAAAATCTTAATTGGATTGGCTAAATAATCAGCTGGCTCATAAAAAAACACGTGCCCAAGTCGCGCTCCCACTACTGTACTGATGATAGTGAATAAAAATAGGCGGTCTAAATCTCCTTCTGGCTTGCCTTCCCATTTGAATATACGTGCCATGATGCTGTAGCCAAACAAAAAAGCGAGCGCAAACAGTAATCCATACCAACGAAGTGCAAACCAACCAATACGAAAAATTTCTGGACTTGCGTCCCAAATAATATATGCTAACATAAAAAAATGAGGAGTGTTTAATCCTTAGTCTTGCAAAGATAGCCTTTCTTACAAAAAAGAAATGCTTTTCATTTATTTTTGGTTATTTAATCCTTGATTTGACAGCTTTTGGTATATGCAAGAAGTTTTGCAACGTTGTAACACTGCAAAACTTTTGCTGGACTATGCGTGGGTAAGTATTTAGCTATAGTTTTTCTATCTGATATATTAGCCTTCTTGCGAAAGTGTTTCTTGGAGAGAGGAAGAGGATTTTTGCAAGAAGTCTATTAGAGCATAGAATTATTGATAGCGCCCAAGAGTTCGAGCGGGTCTATTGGTTTTATAACATAGCCGTCAAACCCTGCGTCTAAGTATTTGGCTTTGTCTTCGGGTTGGGCGAAAGCTGTAACAGCCAATATTTTGGTATTTTTTCCATTCGCATGTTGGCGAATTTTAGCCATAAGCTCCACTCCGCTTACGCTGTTTTCCCCTAAATTTATGTCGGATAAAATAAGGTCAAAGTGTTGATTTGTTAATGCTTCAATGCAAGTTTCTTCATTGGTTGCTAAACTAACCGCAAAAGTTTTTTGCAGTAGTTTTTTAACAATGAGTGCGTTGATGGCATCGTCTTCTATATAAAGGATAGATTTCATATTTTTTAGTTGAAGAAAAAGGTTATATTTTTAGTATGCTTGTGCAAACACGACACGTTGTATGGAAGGGTTGCCTGTAACTATGCACTTGCCTGCCTGCGCCTCTTCATGTAAAGGTATGCAACGGATAGTAGCTTTTGTTTCCTCTTTTATTTTGAGTTCTGTTTCGGTAGTGCCGTCCCAATGCGCCAATACAAAGCCGCCTTTGGTAGCCAATATATCTTTGAGTTCTTGGTAAGAGTCAGCAGTGTGGGTATTTTGTTGGCGGAAATGCAGTGCTTTTTGGAAAATATTTTCCTGAATATTTGTCAAAAGTTGTTTCACGAATGGCGCAACTTCATCGAGGCTGATGCTTATTTTAGCCCCTTCTTCTCCACGTTCTTTATCGCGGCGCGATACTTCTATGGTATTATTATCCAAATCTTTTTGCCCAAGCGCAAGGCGGACAGGCACGCCTCGCAATTCCCAGTCTGCGAATTTGAATCCTGGAGTAAGGTTGTCGCGTGTATCAAATTTCACGCTAATTCCTTCGCTTTGCAAGGCTTTTTCGATTTGGTTTACACGCTCGGTAATAACTTGTAACTGCTCAGGCGTTTTAAAAATAGGTACAATGACAACTTGAATAGGCGCGAGAGAGGGTGGCAAGACAAGCCCGTTATCGTCTGAGTGTGCCATAACAAGTGCGCCCATCAAGCGCGTACTTACGCCCCATGACGTACCAAAAACATACTCTAATTCATTTTGTTTATTTAAGAATTTTACATCAAATGCTTTGGCGAAGTTTTGCCCCAAGAAGTGTGATGTACCTGCTTGCAAGGCTTTTCCGTCTTGCATCATAGCCTCTATGCACATGGTTTCGTCTGCACCTGCAAAACGTTCATTGGCAGTTTTGATACCTTTGATAACAGGAACAGCCATGTATTTTTCGGCAAAGGTAGCATATACGTCTAACATTTGGCGGGTTTCTTGTAAGGCTTCTATTGAAGTTGCGTGTGCTGTGTGTCCTTCCTGCCACAAGAACTCTGTGGTGCGTAAGAACAAGCGCGTGCGCATTTCCCACCGCACTACGTTCGCCCATTGATTTAAGAGCAAAGGCAAGTCGCGGTAAGACTGTATCCAACCTTTGTATGTATTCCAAATAACAGCTTCTGAAGTAGGGCGCACAATTAATTCTTCCTCTAATTTTGATTCGGGATCTACCATGAGCGCGCCTTTTTTGTTGGGGTCAGCTTTGAGGCGGTAATGCGTTACTACAGCACATTCTTTAGCGAAGCCTTCGGCGTGTCCTTCTTCTTTTTCAAGGAAGCTTTTGGGTACAAAGAGCGGGAAGTAAGCGTTGGCATGTCCTGTTTCTTTGAACATTTTGTCGAGTTGTGCTTGCATTTTTTCCCATATTGCGTAGCCGTAAGGCTTTATGACCATACAGCCACGCACTGCTGAGTTTTCGGCAAGGTCAGCGCGTTTTACGAGTTCGTTGTACCATTCTGCATAATTTTCGCTACGCTTAGGCAATCCTTTTTGTTGGCTCATGAATTGTGCTTATAAAATATTTGCAAAGATACACTTTTTTTTGGTTTATGGTTTTTCCACTATTATTTTCTCTGTCCAAACGCCTTGTTTTAGCTGTATTTTTATGAAATATAAGCCTGCGGGGATTCCTTGTAAGGATAATTTATAGGGCTTTTCTGGCTCGTTTTGGTAGGAAGCTTTTTGCATTATTTGCCCTTGAGTGTTTAGCAATTGGAGGCTGATATTATCTTGCACGTTGGCTATTTTGATTTGGCAAAAGTCTTGTGCAGGGTTGGGGTATATTTGTGTATTTTGGCGTAATATTTCAGGGATAGCTGTTGTAAAATCGCTGTAAATAACTATGGAAGAAGTAGTTGAATCTTTGCAACTTTGAGCCGTTTGGCTTACGAGTTTGAGTGTATATGTACCATGTTTTGTGAATTTTACTGTTGGGTTTGCGGTTGTGGCAGATGTTCCGCCTATAAAGATTATATCGGCATTCGCTACACCACCTGTTTTGGTAATGCTCCATTTCCATACTGTAGCACCTGTGGCAGTGGCAGTAAAAATCATTTGGTCAGTGGCTGCTAAATTGAGTGAGTCGTTGGGCTGCGTAAAGGTTGTTTTATGTGGGCTTACTACTACCTGCAATGGCACTGCTATACTTGCGAAAACAGAATCCATACATGTTACCCAAATAGTTTGGTTAATGGTAATGTTGTTCAATACCAATGAGCTTCCTGTATGCAAGATGGGGGTTGTTTCTGAAATAGGCTCTTCCACATAAAAATTAAACTTTGAACCACCTGTAGGTGCAACTATAATTTGTCCATTTTGACAAATATTCACATTTGTTACGCTGGGTGTGGGGCTTGTTTTCGCGGTTTTATAGCGGGCGCGAATGGCAATGGCTTGTGTTTTCAGGTCGTTTAAATTCTCGCCTACCACATACGCAAAGGCGACAGTACGACTTTGCCCTAATAGGAAGTTTGACAAACGCACACCCAATAAATTGGCTACATCATTGCCTTGTGCAGTGCCTGCTTGTGGTTTGGCAATGCCTTTCGATATGGCATCAAATTTCTCTTGTTTTGTGAAACCGTCTGCGATATTGATAGTACTTATCGCGTTGTCAAAAGCATAATAGTGAATTTTTTGGGCTGATAGCGAAACATCGCGCTCTGTAAGGCACGTTATACCTGCATACCAACCATTTACGGCTGATTCTCTGACGTATCCCAGTACATTGTCTGCGTCCCAATCACCTAAATTTTTGGTATTGTCGCCTATATCCCAGTTTGTAAAGATACCTGCATAAAGATTGTCTATGCTTCCGCCCGCTACGTTTTTGATTTTATACTCCAATACAAGGGATTTATCTACTGCCGTTTCATTCCAAGAATAGCTGTTTTGTTCTATATTTAAGCCTATTCGGTCAACATTGTTGGTGATATCTTCGTATCTTGCGGTAGTAGTGAGGAGTGTTCCGTTGGTAACTTCGTTGTTGGTGCTATTGATAGTAAAGGTATTATCAAATAATCCTACATCACTACGGACCGTATTGGAAACTTTGGTGCTGTTGGTAGCAAGGATTAGGCCTGCTTCTGTAAAAAGTGTTTCTTTCTGCCATTGAAAGCCATTGATAACTGTAGAAAATTGGTTATATACACCCAGTGTGCCATCATCGTCATGTGCGAGGCTTATCTGATTGTTGTCTGCATGTCCAGGATTTAGCATCACAAGTACGCTTTCGCTGAATGTAAAAGCTCCTTCTTGATAAGTAAAAACAAGGGTTGCGAGGGTGTTAGCGGTTACATTATCGCTTACACGAATTTTTAATGCATCAGTTGAGTTGGTGGCAGTTGCATTGGCGGCTATTGCTCCTACAGTTGCAGTTCCGTCCAGTATGACAAGGTGAGGCGAATTGGTTGTAAGGGTTACTTGGAGGTTCGTGATGTCGTTCAGGTGATTTTTGAAAGTGCCTATCAGGTCTGAAGTCATGCCTTTGAATAAATAATTTCGCTTGGCGTTGGTAAAAGCATAACTTTGGAGATTGATAGCTATCATAGGGTCGCTCAAAGCGCGTTGCATGTTTAGCCTGCCCGAACCCAACCCACCCACGAAAGCAGTATTGCCTGCTATGCTATAGATATTGTCGGTGGTAGCCACCATACGCGCCCTTACCTGCGCGGCAGTAAGGAGAGGGAATTGCGCTCTCACCAATGCCACTGCACCTGCGACTATGGGCGAGGCGAAAGATGTGCCACTGTCTGTGCCGCTTTGTGCTACAATGTTTGCGCCCGGTGCGCATAAATCAACATAAGCATTGTAAGTAGAGAAGTCGGCTTTGGTGTCTGTGTTGTTTGTAGCGGCTACCGAAAGCACAACGCTGTTGTAGGAAGCGGGAAAAAACAAATTGGTGGGCGTGGCGGTATTGCCATCATTGCCTGCGGCGGCTACCAATACGACATCAAAGTCGGCTACTGTGGTTTCCAAGAAGTCTTGTTCGAGGAGAGAGGGGAGTCCTTTTCGCCCCCATGACATGTTCACCACTTTGCAGTTTGTTTGGGCGGCAGCAAGGAGGATTCCTTGATAGCCGTTGGTGTAGCTATTTGTATTGCTATTTGGAGCTACTTTTACAGGAAAGAATTTGCAACCAAAACAAGTGCCAGCACTTCCCACGCCATTGTTTGCCTTGCCTACCGCCACTGTAGCGACATGCGTACCATGCGAGCCTCCGCTTACTATGTTGTCGCCATCTGCTACATCACGATTGACACCTGCGGGTGCGAGGTCTTGCCCGTTTAAGTCGGCGAGCGCAAGGTTAAAACCATTGTCTGTAATGCCGATTACTACGTTTGCATTGCCTTGTTGAATATCCCATGCTTCGTAAGCCTTTACAGTCTTGAGGTGATAAGCGGCAGGGTTAGTCGAGGGGTTTGCTTGCGGGTCGTTGGGTACGTACAGGGTTTCATAATTGGTATAAATAGGTTCAGCATATACTATCATTGCCATTGCGCGTAATGCCTTTATGGCGGCGTTTAAGTCGCGTTCGGGTGATAAGGTAAGTACATAAATCAGCCCAAGCTGTTTACAGTTTTCGCCCCATTTTGGGCTATTGCTTGCCTGCATAACAGGGCTATTGGCTTCAAACATAGGCAAGTGCGTTAGTATGCCCAAGCTTGCCTGCGTTTCAGGCGAAAGGATTTGGGTAGCGCGATAAAGCTTGTTGTTTACAGCTAAGTTTTTATTTAGCCCTGATTTGTATTTTATAGCTACAGTATTTGGCAATACATCTTTTGTATTTTGGGCGAGGAGTGTTTGCCCGTTTGTACAAAATAGGCAAAGGAACAGGCAGGCGAGTTCCCAAAAAGCAAGTTTGAGTTTCATAGAAGTCATTTTTGATACGCAAGATAGCAATAATTCAATGAAAAGTGTATATTTGCAAAGAAAAATGTTTAAAATTTGTTGGATTAAAAAAAAATACATAACTTGCAAACGGTTTTGAATGTTTTTCAAATGGGGCTACTGAAAAGCCCATTTTTCAAACCATAATACCACATGTTAGTAGGCTTCACTATAAACATGGTTACACTAAAACCCTGCTTTTTTCCTTGCGAACTTACTGCAACTCCCCAAGCACTATTATTTTTATTAGTCTTACTATCTACTCCCTTATTCTACCGTTATGTATAGCGTAACAGAACTAAACACCATGCTCAAGGCTGACCTTGTTGCTATAGGTGACCAACTAATTATTGACAATGCAAAAAAGTTTGGCAAAAAAGAAATGATTGCCCTCATATTAGAGAAACAAGCTTTGCAACAAGCAATTCCACTAAAAGTGGAGGAGGCTGTAACTGAACCACAAGAAAAACGAAGACCAAAGCGCGAAAATGTACTGAAAGCGGAGAACATTCAACACCCTATGGTTGTTGTTGAAGAAGAAAAAGTCGAAGAAAAAATTGAACAAGAACCACTTGCTGAAACGGTTATACAAAACACTGACCTGCAACAAGAAACCGTAATCGAACCCGCTGAAAATATTCAAGCCAAACGTCCAATTCAAAACCATAATAGCCAAAAAAACAATAATAACCAACAAAAACAAAAAAATAACGCACCACAACCACAACCACAACCACAAGCGAACAAAAATAACAATCAAAACAGAAATAGCCAAAACAACGGTCAAAAACAACCGCAACAACAATTGCCTCAACAACAACCCAAAACCAATCCTGCACGAGATTTTGAGGGGCATATAACTTGTGAAGGCGTATTGGAAGTAGTAACAGAAGGATATGGCTTTTTGCGCTCTTCAGATTACAACTACCTTTCAAGTCCTGACGACGTATATATTTCCGCTTCTCAAATCAAAACTTTTGCTATTCGAACAGGCGACACAGTGCGCGGACTTGTACGCCCTCCGCGAGAAGGAGAAAAGTATTTTACGCTCTTAAAAATAGAAAACGTAAATGGCAAATCCTTAGAGGAAATACGCGATAGAATCCCATTCGAATTCCTCACACCGCTTTTTCCAGAAGAGAAATTACGCCTCAGTACCAAACACAATGAGTTTTCTACACGTATTCTTGACCTTTTCGCACCTATAGGCAAGGGGCAACGCGGTATGATAGTCGCACAACCCAAAACAGGAAAAACGATGCTTCTCCAAAAAATAGCCAATGCCATTGCAGAAAACCACCCTGAAGTGTATTTGATTATTTTGCTTATTGATGAACGCCCCGAAGAGGTTACTGATATGGCAAGAAATGTGAAAGCGGAAGTAGTCGCTTCTACTTTTGATGAACAAGCCGACCGACACGTGAAAGTATCCAACATGGTACTCGAAAAAGCCAAACGCCTCGTAGAATGTGGACATGACGTGGTTATCCTGCTCGACTCCATCACACGTTTAGCGCGCGCCCACAACACCTCCTCGCCTGCCTCTGGTAAAATCCTTTCGGGAGGCGTAGATGCCAATGCATTGCACAAACCCAAACGCTTTTTTGGCGCGGCACGCAATATTGAAAATGGAGGCTCGCTTACTATCATCGCCACAGCCTTGATAGACACAGGTTCGCGTATGGACGAAGTTATTTTTGAAGAATTTAAAGGTACTGGCAACATGGAAATACAATTAGACCGCAAACTATCCAATCGCCGCATTTACCCTGCAATAGATGTACCCGCCTCAAGTACAAGACGCGAAGATTTACTTGTAAACAAACAAGAATTGCAAAGAATTTGGTTGTTGCGTAAATATATGTCAGACATGAACTCGGTAGAGTCCATGGAGTTTCTACTCGATAGAATGAAAGGCACGATGGACAATACTGAATTTTTGAACTCGATAAATAAATAACATGTCTTGTCTTGTCTTGCAGGCAAGAATGTCTATCATCTAAAAAAACCTATGCTATCCACTTAAAAAACGGGTGCATTTCAAAAGATTTTCTTAAAACCTAACCCCTACCCTCTCCAATTTGGAGAGGAATATATGGAATAATTTTGAAACGCACCCTAAAAACCTTGCTTTATTTTAGTAGTCATAACAAAAAAAAAGATTTAATGAATATTCCAAATCATTGGATTTCTGTTCTTGCCGACCGCCTGCTCGCGCCTCTGCCAAGCCATGAAGCACACAAAATGATGGCTCCACTCAACAGATTTACAACATTTGATGGTTTTCAACCCAATGAGAAAACACGTTTGAGTGCCGTCTTAATAGCTTTTTATCCAAAAGAAAATACGTTGTATTTTCCGTTGATAGTGCGCCCTGACAATTCGGGTGTGCATAGCGGGCAAGTTGCCTTGCCTGGAGGCAAAAAAGATGAAACGGACGAGGATTTTATAGCTACTGCCTTGCGCGAGATGGAGGAGGAGATGGGTGTGTATGTGCCACGAGAGGCAGTAATAGGCGGTTTAAGTAGTTTTTATATACCGCCAAGCAATTATTTGGTTTACCCTATCCTTGCCTACCTGCCTAAAATGCCGGTCTTTATACCGAACCCAAGCGAAGTAGTGAAGGTTTTAGAGGTAAACCTTACTACTTTTGCCTATACACATACGCAGAAGCAAAAAGAAATACAGGCGAGTTATATGAAAGGCGAGATGCCTTATTATGACTTAGAAGACCACGCTGTTTGGGGTGCTACTGCTATGATTTTGAGTGAGTTACGCCATATTTGGCTGGAGTTATTTCCGAATGACGTTCACTAATTCTTCGCTCAGTATCAGCTTTCCTTTTGTGTTTAGCCACTCTTTTTTTAATAATAAGCCTCCCCGAACTGAGAAATAAAAATAAGCTACAGGTTTTTCTGTTAGGTTTTTAAAACGCTTGCTCAATACATAACAAGTATCCGCCTTGATGGCATGCGGTGATTTATAATACGGAATTATTTTTTCTATACAAAGTTGGTACATCTCTTTGTTAGGGGCTTGGTTCTCGTAGCAAGTGCCTATTTCTGCTAATGTGAAAACCGCATCTTCCCAATAAATTTGCTTGCCTACCTTTTTTAAGTATATATTTGTAGCGTTCGTTATCAACGCTTCGCCTTGAGGCAAGTAGTTTTGTTTGTAAAATAGCAAAGGCGTGTCTTGATTTGTAGGCGCGTTTTTGTTTTGCGTCCATGTATATTGGCGAATATGAATGTTCTTTTGTGAAAACAAGATAAGGAAAAAGGGCAACAAGAAAAAGATAAGTAAAATATACCCAAATCCAAAAAAACGGCTTTTTAAAGTAAGTGTTCCTATTTTTCGCGCTAAATTTACAGGCAGGTTGCGAATAATAGGAGCGGGATAAAACAATAAAATCCCGAACAAATTAAAATAGAAGTGTATAAAAGCGACACTCAATGCGGCTTCATTGGCTGAAGATGCCATCAAGACCGCCTTGAAAGTTGTGCCTAAATTCGCACCCATGATAAAAGGGAAGACCCGCTTGATAGATATTTTGTTAGCCGCGACTATAGGCACAAGCAAGGAGGTTACGACTGTGCTTGATTGCAATAAAGCCGTTATGAACATGCCTAATAACAAGGCTTGTATAGGCGATTGAAATAAGTAACGTTGCAAAGGGCTTTCATTGATTTTTGTCCAAATACGTTGGAAAAGTTGTGTCGTGAATTGTAGCACATAAAACAACATCAGTATCGCCAATCCAATACCTAGCAAGGCTTGATTGCCCAATATATACAAAATGAATGAGGCAACAGGCTCTGTCCAAACATCAATAGGGCTCAATATATAGCCCACATTTAGTGTAATGTGTTGTGTAATCCAGCCTGCAGTAACTTGCGATACCATAGACAAGAAACCACCATAATACTCAAGTGGGAAGACGATAATAGCCGTAAAGACATTGAAAAAGTGGTGCGCCATAGATGCCGAGATCGCTTTTCTAAACTCTTTGCGGCGGGTAGCATGTCCGAGTGCTACTATAGTTGCAGTAACGGTTGTGCCGATATTCGCACCCACAATCATATATACGGCACTCGCAGGCGAGATAGTTCCCGATGCTACTATAGCTATAGTCATAGCCGTAATAGTAGAACTGCTATGCAGCAAGGCAGTAGTGAGCAAACCTATAAACAAACAAACAAAGGGGTTGCTGCTTGCTACCATAATTTGCGCACTTGCCTCCGTGTTCAAAAATTTGAAAGCCAATATCATGACTTTCAAGGATAGTAAAAATGCAAACAATAAGCCTACAAACTTCAAAACAAGCGTTATTTGAGGTCGTTTTGTGTAAAATATTTCCGCTTCTTTTGTCATTGTATGAATATAGGTTGCAAATTTATATAAAATTGTGTATTATATAAAAATTGCATAGAATTTGCTTTACATAATACAATTTATTCAAAATAAAATACTATTTTGCCTTATGGAACTCTTGTATGAAAAAGATTTTGGGCGTATCAGCTACGAAATCGAGCAGGACCTGATTTATTTGGAACTAATCGGCGACATTAACAAAGAAGACTACAAAGAATTGTTTAATATGACAGCCGAATTGGGCGTTGAACGCAATATAAAACGACTCCTTGTCAATCAAGTTACTATGCAAAAATCCACTATGGAGTCTAAAGCATGGCTTGTAACGAATTGGGTGCCGCGCGTCCGCAAATTGTTTCATGATGACATGCGAGCGGCTATCATCTTGTCCAACAGTCTATTCACAAAGATAGGAGGCGAGTATATCGCGGCAGCTGTCCGTAAATTAAGCAAATTTAATTTGCGGACTTTTACCAACAGCGATGATGCGCGAAGCTGGGTATTGGAAAATGATTGAAAAAGTAGCCTACCTGAGTCGTCAAATTGTTACTTGCCTGCCCACAAAACCGCTATCCAAGGTAATACTCGAATAGCGGTTTTTTGATTCGATTTGAGCAAAAAATCTTATAATACACTATGCAAACGGTTGTATTTGGAATTTCCCTAAAAAAAATTACATTGTAACAAAAAAAAATATTATTTTGTACTTTCCCCCTATTCCCCCCTTTAGTTCACTGTACCTAAAGAATCTTACACGCTCATTTGCAACATTATTGCAGAATATTATTTGTTAATTAGCAAATTCCACTGCTATAAAAGCCTGTGTTAGCCAAAAATAAATTGTAAGAAATTTGGTTTGTTAAGAAATTGTTACCTACCTTTGCAATACGAAATAACAGCAAACACTAATATTAAAGTTTTACAATCTACTTTTTTCAGTTTCCGACAATGTTTACGAACAAAAACAACATGATGAAAAAACTACTTATAGCTGGAGCCTTTGTAATTGGCTCGCTAAACTTCGCACAAGCTCAACGCCAATGTGGCACACCTGATGTGGAAACTATGTTGAGCGTTTCTCCTAAAGAGCTACGCGAAAAATTCCATAAAATTGAAGACCACACTGAAAACTTTGTGCGCAACTTCAAACAAGACAAAGCGACTGGCGTCATAACTATTCCTGTAGTAGTGCATATCGTATATAACACAGCCGCACAGAATATCACTGATGCTATGGTGCAATCGCAAATCAATGTATTGAATGCCGATTTTCGTCGTACCAATGCTGACAAAACGAACACACCTGCCGCTTTCGCAGGCTTGGGTGCAGATTTTGAAATCCAATTCCAGTTGGCAACTCGTGACCCACAAGGCAATACTACAACAGGCATCACACGCACTTCTACTACCAAAACTTTTTTTGAGTACGGTGGTTCAGATTCGCAAGGCGTTTTTGTAAAACAAAGCGCACAAGGCGGGAAAGACGCTTGGAGTCCTTCTTCTTACCTTAACATGTGGGTATGTAACTTCGGAGGCGCAAGCGGAAACCTTTTAGGTTATGCAACTTTCCCTACTGACGCAGGCACTTTCAAAGATGGTGTAGTAATGGGCTACAAATATTTTGGTGTAAATCCTACTTTAGGTGGCGTATTTGGCTACGGTCGTACTGCTACACACGAAGTTGGTCACTGGTTAAACCTTCGCCACATCTGGGGTGATGCAAGCTGTGGAAATGACTTAGTAACAGACACACCCACCCAACAAACTTCTAACGGCGGTTGCCCTGCTTTCCCTAAAACATCTTGTTCAAATGGTGCAAATGGTGATATGTTCATGAATTACATGGATTATACCAACGACCAATGTATGAACATCTTTACAACAGGTCAAAAAGCCCGCGCTCGTGCTTTATTTGGTATAGGCGGCGCACGCATTTCTTTGTTAAGCTCAAACGGTCTTGGTGCTGTTACGCCTACGTGCCCTGCTTCTTTAGCTACACCCACAGCTTCAAGTTCAGCAGTAGCCAATACAACCGCAACAATCTCTTGGGCAGCTATCACAGGCGCAACAAGCTATAATGTAAATTACAAAACTTCAGCCACTACTACTTGGACGAACGTAACAAGTACAGGCACTTCGGCTTCCATTACAGGCTTAACTGCTTCTACCGCTTACAACTTCCGTGTGCAAGCAACATGTACGGCTACTTTGAGTGCGTTCTCTACTACAGGAAACTTCACCACTACTGCCGCTCCTACTGTAACTTATTGCGCATCAGTTGGTACAAGTGTAGCTGACGAATGGATAGGTGCAGTAAAATTAGCTAAAGGCACAACTACTATCTTTAACAATGTCTCTGGTAAAAATGGAGGTTATGGTAACTTTACTGCTACATCTTATGTAGTAGGACCAGGCAACACATTGACTATCACAATCACTCCAGCTTGGACAGCTACTAAATACAAAGAAGGCTATAGCGTATGGATTGATTACAACCGTGATGGAGATTTCTTAGATGCAGGCGAGCAGGTAGCTACAAATGCTGCTGTTACAACCACTTCTATTGTTAAATCATTCACTGTTCCTGCTACCGCTTCGATAGGTGCTACAAGAATGCGCGTATCTATGAAATACAACGCTATTCCTACTTCTTGCAAAACAATTTCTTACGGTGAAGTAGAAGATTATACACTGAACATCACAGCTGGCGCAAGAGAAGCAATGGCGCAAGGCAACGGAGATACTAATTTTACACTATATCCCAACCCTGCAACTGACAAAGTAACAGTGCGTTTCGAAAATACAGTAGAAAACAATAAAGGTGTTATCAATATCTTGAACGCACAAGGACAAGTAGTGAAAACACAAACATTTGAAGCAAGCGAAATCGGTATGATTGAGCGCATCATCGAACTCCAAGATGTGAAAAAAGGCTTCTACCTTGTGAATGTAAATGCTGAAGGCTTCAAAGAAGTACGCAAACTTATTGTAACTAAATAAGGATAGCTTTTCATAACTTTCTCAAAAAGCACTGCCTTTGGTAGTGCTTTTTTTGATATAAGATACTATTTTCCTACACGCATTACAAAAATTTTATACGAATACATAGTTTAGCAAAATTTTTGCTACCTTTGTAAGTAAACTGTAATTCAATGCAAAAAGACAAGGATAAAATCATAGTTGGTTTAGACATTGGCACTACCAAAATATGCGCCCTCGTGGGTAGAAAAGATGAATTTGGCAAACTCGAAATACTGGGTATGGGCAAAGCCCAATCCGAAGGCGTAGTGCGCGGAGTAGTAGTCAATATAGACAAAACCGTACACGCCATCAGCCAAGCAATAAAAGACGCTGAAGAACAAGCAAATATAGATATACGGGTAGTCAATGTAGGCATCGCAGGGCAACACATAGAAAGCATCACCCAACACGGCTATATCACCCGTTCAACAGACCACGACGAGATAACACTCGATGACGTGAACCGCCTTACCAACGAAATGTACCGAACGGTTACGCCCGCAGGCAAGGAAATAATACACGTAATGCCACAAGACTATACCGTAGATGGCGAAACAGGCATCAGAGAACCCGTAGGCATGTCAGGCGTACGCCTCGAGGCGGATTTTAATATCATCACAGCCCAAACAAGCGCTATCCGCAACATCAACCACTGTGTAAAAAGATGCGGCTTGGAAATAGACAACCTCATTCTTGAACCCATCGCTTCCAGTATGGCAGTGCTTACAGAAGAAGAAAAAGAAGCAGGCGTTGTATTGGTTGATATTGGCGGAGGAACTACTGATGTAGCCCTTTTTCACGAAGGAATCATGCGCCATACGGCTGTGATACCATTCGCAGGGCATATCATCACAGCAGATATTAAACAAGGACTCCAAGTTACAGATAAAAATGCAGAAACACTCAAAATAAAATTTGGCTGTGCAATAGCTGACTGGATCGATGAAAATCAATTTGTGAATGTGCCAGGATTACCAGGACGACCTATAAAAGAGCTTTCTATCAAGCAATTATCGCATATCATAGAAGCACGTATGCAAGAAATCATAGAGCTGGTACACAATGAAATTGTGAAGTCGGGCTATGTGGGAAGACTTGTAGGCGGAATAGTAGTAACCGGCGGCGGTTCGCAATTAAGCGGATGTCAAGAGATTTTTCAAAACATGACTACTATGGACACACGCATAGGACACCCTGTAGAATACCTTGGACGCACCAAAGTCGAAAACGCAAAAAGCCCTATGTTTGCCACTACAGTAGGCTTAGTATTGGCAGGATTTCGCGCACTTGACGATAGGTACGAAAAGTCCGTACAACGCAACAACACCATGCAACGCGCCACTAAAAACGGCAAGGTAGAGAAAGTAACACGTGGAAAAGATTTCTTTAGCAGAATTATTGAAAGCACACGCAAGTTTTTATTAGATGATGTCAATAGCAAAAAAGATAATTATTAACCTAAAAGTTGCCGAATAACGGCCGTTTGACAACTTTTTTTGCTATATACACCATTTTTTAACAATCTTGAAAATGGACTCATTACCATCTATAATTAACATTAGGGACTATGTAAAAAATAATGGGTGCTTCGACAATTTTAGTGGAGTAAGCTATGAACCAGATATGGAAATATGGAACGTGGGGTTTCAGGCCGCGTCTTCTATGTCCATATCCGACTCGACACAAAATTTGTCAGAGTATCAAGTAATATACCCAAAAACACTTCTTTTGTACAGATACAACAGGCTGGAAGTCTGTTCTACAGGCATATAAATCGTTTTTTGTAGTACGGACTTTCACGCTCTAAATGGGTACATTACTTTTTAGCGCGTCCCTTATCAAATTTAACTTTTCAAGATTTTATTTGTTATAGCATACATAACACCTCATTTTATTTTACCACAATGAATTTATCAGAAACAAAAGTATTGATAACAGGCGGAAGCAGTGGCATAGGCTTGGAAACAGCGCGACACCTTATCGCACAAGGTGCAAAAGTAGCTATTTGTGGACGCAATGCCGATAAACTGCAACAAATAGCCGCCGCTATAGGTGCTATCGCTATTCCTGCTGATGTAAGCCAAGAAGCGGAAGCTAAAACAATGGTAGCAAGTGCGATTGAGCAACTGGGCGGTTTAGATGTACTCATCAATAATGCCGCGTATGGGCATTTTAGCCCACTCGTTGAATTGGAAACCGCCATGTTTCAGGCCGTGCTGGCTACCAATGTAATAGGTGCTATGGTAGTAGGCAAGGAATGTGCAAAGCATTTTATTGCACAAAAAAGTGGTAATATCATCAACATTTCCTCTACAGCGGGTCGTGCAGGATTCGCAGGTGGAACGGCTTACGTAGCCTCCAAATTCGCACTGACAGGTATGACAGAATGCTGGCGCGCCGAGTTGCGCAAACACAATATACGGGTTATGTTGCTCAACCCAAGCGAAGTGCAGACCGACTTTACAACCAATGCAGGTATGCAGGCAAGGGCATTCAATGCCACCAAACTACAATCAAAAGAAATAGCCCACACGATAAGCATGATGCTGGCTATGGATAGTGTCGGCTTTATAACGGAAGCGACTGTTTGGGCTACCAATCCCCAAAACTAAAATGCGCACAGCTTCAGCAAAATTCGCACGCTGCTGAAGCTATATTAGGCACTATATAAAAATAATATACCCAAAACAGACTGAAAGTCTGTTCTAAAGCCATATAAATCATTTTTTGTAGTATAGACTTTCCATAGCCTTGTTTTGGTGCCCACAGCAAAGAAAATTCCTTACCTGCCAAACAAATCTCTATCTGACCATATTCTCCGTTTGCTTACTTTAAGGTCTTGCAACATACTTGCTTTTACTTTAAGGTCAAACGAATAAGATTGAAATTGCCCAAAAGGATTCCAATTAAAAGAAGCGTCCCAGCAATGTAAATCTTTGTGAAAGTCTATATTTGTCAATGTAAAAGCTTTGCCAGTGATGTCATAGCCTGAACTCACACTCACTTTCCACGTTTTGCTTAGGCTGAGGTCGCCCCCAAATCGCAACACTTGTTGGAGTGATTGTGGGCTGTATCCTATTTTGGAATAGCTAAAATTATAGCCCACGCTGAGTGTCCAAGGGATGTCAAAATCCACATACATCAGCGGATTTTGTTGCATATTTTGAAGTTCTTGTTTGGCGCGTTGTTGGTCTACATTGGCAGGGTTCTTGGTATTGAGTTGTTTGGTGGCACCGGCAATTTTCTCGTTGCTTTTTTTCTTAAAGCCTTCAGGGGTAAGATTAGCAGAAAAACTAAGGTTCGCATTGGCAAGTTGTAACCAATCGCGCCCGCCTTTTTCCCACCTGAAGGAGCGCGATTTATATTGTGCAAGGACTTTATTATCGGCATCTACCCACACAGCTTCATACGCATAAGGCTCAAAAGTACTGCTAAAGTTAATGTCTATCAGTTGAAATATATTGGTACGGGCATTGAGTTGTATAGGCGCGAGATGGAGCGAATCGGCAAATAAATTGTAACTGCTATTCAACGACAAGTTGTCCAATATTTTGACTTTTTTGACCTCGCCTGTGTCAAGTTTTGGGCGTATCTTGGCTTCAAATATGTTCTGAATATCAAAATTGATAACCCCCGATTGGTTTAATGTAATAGGCGCGCTGGGATTGAAACCTTGAAAACGTGAAACAATTTGTTGCCTGCCGTCTGTATTGATTTGCAAAGTACGGAAATAACCAAATTTATCGCCTTCCTGATTGGGATTAAAACTAACAGATATATTCGGAATAAGCGTGTGGCGAATAGCCTCAATGCGTCCCTTTTTCCCAAACCGAAAAATACCAAAGACTTGGGTAGTCAAGCTCGCGCTTGCCGAATAGCTGTAGGCTCTATGAAAGCCACGCAAAGTATCCACACGAACGCCTTTTTTACTTGCCTCCCAAGCATAATCCAACTTATATGGAAACCACGCCTCGCGGTAGGAAAGGCTGGGACTCAAGCGAAAGTGTTTGAATAGCTTGATAGTCGTACTCAATGGAATAGAATGGATAGCCCCTATTTGGGCATTGCGTATGATTTCAGGCAAGTTCTGCAAATTGAACGCAGGTATCGGCTGTGTGGTAGTGCCTGCACTTAATTGCAAAGGGTCATCTAATTGTACTATACTTGTGGGCGCATTGGCGGCATTGCTTACTATGAAGCCAAAACCTTGAGCGCGTTGCAAATAGTTGTTTGTGTAGTCCGCACCTGCGACAAGCGTGTATTGAATACTCATGTTTTTGAGCCATTCAGGTATGCGCTTGCCTTCTTTTTTGAATAAATAAATCCTATTGACACTAAAATTAAAGTTAGGCAGTTGCAAATTCATCACGCCTGTACCTGTATTCTGGTCTTGAGTAACGGAAATGGCGAGGTTGGCTTGCGACTTGCCTACGTTGAAGCTGGTCGAATAATTGATACCCGAATTAGAAGTGTTGGATAATTGGCTCTGTGGATTAAAGGTGTTATTTCTTCGATTAAAGTTATTAGAACTAAAATTGACATTGGCAGAAAAGCTACTCCTGCCGCGTGGCGTGGGCGTGTGCGACCAAGAAACCCGAAAGTCATTGCCTATACTTTTTTCGAATTCATCGCCCCCTACACGCTTATTGATACTCAAATTGAAATTGCCTGAATAACGATAGCGTTTGATATAGTTAAAGTTTGGCGTAAGCTCCCAGCTACCATTTGTATAAAGCCCGCCCATAAAATCGGCTGCCATATAGTCGTTCACAGCCCAATAATAACCACCATTGCGCAAGAAAAAACCCCGTTGCGCATCTTCGCCATAAGTAGGAACGACGATGCCCGACTTGCGCTTTTCGTTCAAGGGGAACATGCCAAAAGCAAACCCTAAAGGCGTAGGTATGTCCGCTATTACTAAATTAAAAGGTCCGCATATCACATGCTTATTCGGCACCATTTTGATTCTTGAGGCGTTGATGTACCAATGCGGGTGTTTTTTGTTACAAGTCGTATAATGGCTACCGAGTGCATACATTTCGCCTGTGGCTGATTTTTTGGCGCGTCTGCTGGTTATGAATCCCTCGTCTTGCTTTGTAACAATGCCTATCACCACTGCTTTTTGGGTTTTGAAATTGTAGCGCATGGTGTCGGCTTCATAATTGTCTTGCCCTTGTGTAAACTTAGCGACATCGCGAAAGCGTCCCAAACTATCAAGCTTGCCTGTAGCAAAAAGCGTATTGTTTTCTTGGTCAAAGCTGATATATGCAGCTGTGAGTTTGATGTCACCATATTCTATTTTGGCTTTGCCATATAGGTAAATAATTTTGGTGACTACATCAGTTACAGCTGAATCTTCTGCCGCATATACTACAGTAGTTTCTATATCCCTTTTGGCAGGTATCTTGAGGGTGTCTTGCGCCCTTGCCTCCCCCATAGCTAATGATAGGCAGGCAAGGGTACAATATACAAAGTAAATAAAAAAACGAAAGTCGTAAGAAGTCATGCTAGTTTTTTTGCAAAAGTACTATCATTGTGCTAAACTGGAAAATGTCAAGTCTTAAAGAGTGTTAAAAAATACTCGCGAAGCTGTTAATGCCGTGTTAAAAGTACACAGACGAGCCGTCTGTGATAAAAAGCATACGCCCTTATTAAAAGGAAAAAAGACAAACTTCTTTATGAAATTTGCCTTCTTATTGGGTGCGGAAGTGGGAATTGAACCGCACTACCTCGAGGTTATGAGCCTCACGTGCAACCGTTACACTTCTCCGCACTGCAAAATTAGGTCATCGAGTTGAAAGCACCAAATATTTTCGATTTATTTTTGTGTTTTCTTTAAAAATAGGACTTTTGCTTGTATAGCCCCGACCTATGTAAGCGAAAATCCTCGCAACCCTCACATCTCAACACCCATTCACCTACAAAAAAAGCCCACACCTAAAAGGCGCGGATTTTTTGAAGTCTTATTACAAAACATTGTCTTTAGAGAGTGAATAAAGGGGTGAGTGAGTGAGCAGTGAGGTTTTTTTTCAATAAATTTGCCTATCTTTGTACAAAGTTTTTGGTATATGAAACAGTTTGTGAAATTTTCCTGTGGCATCAGCAATTTTGAAGCATTGATTAAAGAAGGCTATACCTTTATAGACAAAACGCCGTACATCGAGTTGCTTGAACGCAATGAAAGCTATGTATCTTACCTGCGACCCAGACGCATAGGCAAGAGTCTTTTATTGTCTATGCTCGAATATTATTATGATGTCAGGCACAAAAGCAAGTTTGAAACATTGTTTGGCAATACATATATTGGACAAAATCCTACGCCTTTAGCGAGTAGCTTTCGAGTGCTTAAATTTGATTTTAGTGGCATAGATACCCGCACACAAGAAAAGGCTGAACTTGGTTTTTTGAAAAATATTCAAAAATCTTTGAAATCTTTCATGCGCATCCACAAACTTTTTGATGAGAATAGCAGAAAAGAAATCTTGGCTGAAAACGCGCCTGCCAATATGATACGCGCCTTTTTAGAAGAATATAAAGACCAAGAAACTCCTATTTATTTACTCATAGATGAATATGACCACTTCACGAATGAGATTCTTTTTCGCGATTTGCGGGAGTTCAAAAAGTCTGTTTCGCAGGACGGTTACGTCCGTAAGTTTTACGAAAACATCAAAACCGCTACGCAGGAAGGCTCTGTAAACCGCTTTTTCATTACGGGCGTTTCACCTATAACCCTCGATTCTTTGACAAGCGGCTTCAATATCGTAACGCACCTTACGCACAGCAAACCCTTTCACGACATGATGGGCTTCACAGAGGATGAGGTAGGCAAGTTGCTGGATTTGACCTTGGAAGACGAAACCCATAGGC
>Ga0163154_10002333_pt1 | contig 27904 bp, 21 predicted proteins | sample OliLakLV19MP9P1_FD_148649 | JGI IMG/M metagenome (GOLD analysis project Ga0163154, IMG submission 148649) | Freshwater microbial mat bacterial communities from Lake Vanda, McMurdo Dry Valleys, Antarctica - Oligotrophic Lake LV.19.MP9.P1 | ecosystem: Environmental > Aquatic > Freshwater > Lake >... | reverse complement strand
TATTGGTTGTTTAGTAAACTGCCGGTTGCAGTAAAATTTAAGTTGCATTTTATGCAAGGCATGTATGTGCAATTGATAATAATAAGCATCGGCATGTTTGTTACCTGGCAAAAAGATAGCAGGCACAAAAATAATTGGTATGGTCAATATTATACAAACGGCGACTATATCATTGCCAGCATCAGCGAGCCATTAATTGAAAAAGCCAAGTCGTACAAAGCAGATGTTTTTATAGAACAACTTATTCGAAAAGATAGCGCCATCAAAGGAAAGGGAAAGTTGTTACTCTACTTTTCTAAAGACTCCATACCCAATAGCCTGCAGTATGGAGATCAAATTCTCATCCATAAAAATCTACAGGAAATAAAAAACTCCGGAAACCCGGGCGCATTCAATTACCAGCGTTATGCTGCCTTTCAGCAAACCTTTCACAATGCATATTTAAAACCAACAGATTGGGTAAAACTGCCCGGTAAAAAGGCTAGCCAATTTAAACAATTCATCTATTCGGCGAGGGCATATATATTATCCATTTTACAAAAAAATGTGGGCAGCAATAAAGATGAACTTGGCATTGCAGAAGCCCTGCTGATTGGTTATACTAACGACCTTGATAAAGATCTGGTGCAGGCATACAGCAATACCGGCGTGGTACACATCATTGCCATCTCCGGCATGCACCTGGGTTTAATTTATGTAATGCTGGTATGGTTGTTTAAAAGAATTCCCGGTATCAACCAATCAAAAATTGTACAGGTAATATTGATACTAAGTTGTCTTTGGTTATTTTCCTTACTTACCGGTGCTTCCGCATCTGTATGCAGGGCAGCAGTGATGTTTACATTTATAACTGTTGGTAAAAATATCGGGCGAAATTCTTCCATTTACAATTCCCTGGCGGCCTCTGCGCTGGTGATGCTTTGCTACAATCCATATTACTTATGGGATGTTGGATTCCAGCTAAGCTACCTTGCTGTGGTGGGGATAGTTGTATTTCAAAAACCAATTTACAATTGGTTTTACATTAAAAATAAATACCTGGATGGAGTATGGAAACTGGCGGCCATTTCATTGGCTGCACAAACACTTACGTTCCCCATCTGCATATATTATTTTCACCAGTTCCCTAATTTATTTTTACTTACCAATATTATTGCAGTGCCATTATCGAGTGTGATATTGTATGCAACCATTGCATTAATAGCTTTAAGCCAGGTGCCATATCTAGGCTTTTATTTAGGCAAACTGGTTAACGGATTGGTATGGCTGATGAACCAGATTATTTTAAAGATCAACGATTTTCCCTACACCGTTTGGGATAAAATTCCGGCTACAATTGTTACAACCTGGTTATTGTATTTTGTTGTTATCGGCGTCAGTTGCTGGCTGCTCCGAAAAAGTAATAACTGGTTTAGATTTTCAGTCTTTTCATTACTGGCTTTTGCAGGCATGCATACTTTCAACACTTGGCAAATAAATAATCAGCAACACCTGATTGTTTACAATGTGCCACAACACCGGGCAATAGATTTTGTAAAAGGCAACAATTACCAGTTTGTAGGTGATAGCATTTTGTTACAGGATGGCGTATTACAAAACTTCCACCTTAAACCCGGGAGAATTGCGTTGCAATTAAACAACAGGATTGATTCCCTCTCAATGAGTATTGGAGAAACAAACTTCTATCAATTTGGCAATAAAAAAATGCTGTTGATTGATCGTGCCATCTCTTTTGAAAAACCCTTAAATAAAATTGAAGTAGACTATATTATCATTTCCAAAAGCCCCAGGCTATACATTCCGCAACTAGCGGAGGCTTTTAACTGCAGACAATATGTATTTGATGCATCTAACAGCGTGTGGAAAATTGACAAATGGCAAAAAGATTGCGAACAACTACATTTGCAGCATTATTCAATACCAATGCAAGGCGCTTTTATTGCGGCTATTGACTAAACAAACCTCATCTAATTTATAAAATCAAAAAGCACCGCCCACAGCGGATCAGGCATGAAAAAAATTCAATCAGCATTAATCTCTGTTTTTTATAAGGATGGTATCGAAAATATTGTTAAGCAGCTGCAACAGCTGGGTGTTACCATCTATTCTACCGGCGGCACACAAAAGTTTATAGAAGATTTGCAGGTGCCCTGTGTTCCTGTTGAATCATTAACCAGCTATCCTTCTATATTGGGTGGCAGGGTTAAAACTTTGCATCCATCCGTATTTGGCGGTATTTTAGGTAAAAGAGATGATGCACAGCATGTGGCAGAAATGAAGCAATACAATATCCCGGAGCTTGACCTGGTGATTGTTGATTTATATCCCTTCGAAGAAACGGTGGCAACGGTGACTAGCTCCGGCTTTAAAGCCGGAGACGCAGAAAAAGAAGCCCTGATAATAGAAAAGATTGATATTGGCGGTCCGAGCATGATTAGAGGCGCTGCAAAAAACCACCGGGATGTAGTGGTGGTAGCTGCAAAAAAAGACTACGCTTTGCTGGAAGAAATATTGGTTACTCAGCAAGGGGAAACATCTTTGGAACAAAGAAGAGCATTTGCCATCAAAGCATTTGATGTATGCACAGGTTACGATTTAGCCATCTCTAATTATTTCAATCAAACAGATTTTATTAACCCGTTCAACAAAGAAAAATCTGTACTCCGTTACGGCGAAAACCCACACCAACAAGGTATTTTTTACGGCAACCAGCACGAAATATTTGATAAACTAAACGGCAAAGAATTATCCTACAATAATTTAACAGATGTTGATGCAGCCGTGCAGTTATTACAAGATTGGAAAACAGAAGTATCGTCAAATAACTCCCCTTTAGGGGATGGGGGCAGCAGTTCTTTTTTTGCCATCATCAAACACACCAATGTATGTGGTGCAGCAATGCGGCCAACCATAAAAGAAGCCTGGGATGCAGCGCTTGCAGGCGATCCGGAAAGCGCTTTTGGTGGCGTATTGATAACCAATAAAACAATTGATATAGCAACAGCCAACGCCATCAACGAAATATTTTTTGAAGTATTAATTGCACCGGCATTTGATGAACCGGCACTGGCTATTTTACAAACCAAAAAGAACCGTATTCTTTTGCGTCAAAAAGCAACACTTACTGCAACAAGCCAGTTTAAATCGGTACTCAATGGTTTACTAACGCAGCAAAATGATATAGGTAATTATACTGAGTGGAAAGAAACAGGTGGCAGAGCAACCACTGCTGCTGAAAAAGAAGATCTTGTTTTTGGCAATATCATCGCCAAACATTTAAAAAGTAATTCTATTGCGTTGGTAAAAAATAAGCAGCTAATCGGCAAGGGGTGCGGACAAACAAGTCGCATAGATTCACTCCGCCAGTCTATTGATAAAGCCGGTCAGTTTAATTTTAATTTAACCGGCGCAACACTGGCAAGCGATGCTTTTTTCCCTTTTGATGATTGCGTAAAAATTGCCCATGCAGCGGGCATTACAGCCTTTACTCAGCCAGGTGGTTCTATCCGTGATAAAGATTCCATTCAATATTGCCAGGATAACAACCTTGCCATGGTAATAACAGGGTTACGGCATTTTAAACATTAAACAAACCAACTTTTAGTTCAAATAGCTTTGAAGAATACCGAAATTAAAACCAGCGGATATATTGCCTTAGCTACTACCAGTTTATTGTGGGGTACTACCTGGGTAGCCAGCAAAATAGCCGTGTCTCAAATGCCCGCTTTTCAGATGGCTTCCATCCGCCAATTCCTTGGCGGTATCAGCCTGTTAGGTTTCTTTTTATTGTATAAAAAATTACCGCTGCCTACTGCAAAACAATTTGCATTATTGCTGGTAATGTCGTTGCTGATGTTTGTTGGTGCCAATGGGTTAAGCACCTGGAGTCTTCAATATATTTCCACCGGTTTAAGTTCGTTAATAGGCGCCCTCTACCCCTTAAGTGTGGTGCTAATTGAAATGATTTTTTTCAAAAATCGGAATGTAACCGTCCTCACTTTTATTGGTTTGTTGTTGGGCATTGGTGGCGTTGGCATTGTGTTTTATGAAAACGCCTTTCAGCATCATCCTCCCGGATTTATGTTTGGAATTTTTCTTTCCGTAAGTGCCATGTTATCCTGGAGTATCGGCACCATTGTTATTGCCCGCAATGCCATTAAAATAAATCCCTATTATGCCACCGGCTGGCAAATGCTGATTAGTGCAGGTATTTTAATTGTAATTGCTTTTTTTTCGCATCCGTTAATCCCGTTGCAACAAATACCGGCCAAAGGCTGGGCTGCCATTGCATATTTGGTGATTGCAGGTTCTATTGTTGCGTTTGCAGCTTTTGTGTATTCCATGAAAAAATTACCAGCCGCCCTGTTTTCTTTATATGCTTATTTTAACCCCATGGTAGCAATAATTGTAGCCGGGCTGCTGCTAAACGAACCACTTACCATAAATATTTTTTGGGGAGCAGTTGTTACATTAATTGGCGTGTATTTAGTAAACTATAGCGTAAAAAGAAACAGCAGAAAGCTAATGAAGGAAGAGCTGGAATAAAGACGCTTAATTTTTTTTGAACCGGGCTTTGGTAATACTATTTAGCTTCATTGGCAAATATGATTTTGTTATTTATTCTTTTTAGTAAAAAGAATAAATAATCACTCTTTTACATTTTATCACTATTGAGCAAACTAATCGGTTTAATACCAAACTGAATTTCATTTTAGGCCAATGTGTGTTGGTTAAAATTCATGCAAAGCCTTTTTGAACTGGCTTTGGTAAATACCGACCTGTGCGGATCCACTTCGGTATTGGACTAACTTAAAAATCCATTCGGTATAATTTTCTGCATCAAATCATAATTCAATATTTTACTAATCATAATTTTTTTGTTTGCACACAATTAGGTGCAACCAGATAACTCACTATAATAATACAGGTGCAGATACATTAGAAATCTCTGTAGAGCCGTAGGCTCATTTCTGTTTTGTAACAACGGATTTAATCCGTTGTCCCTTAAGACTCCTCCTATTAGAGAGCCGTAGGCTCGGCACATATTGTTATGAGGCTACGCCTCGTTGAACTTAATTGCGGATTGCCATAAATTTTTCATACACCTCCTTCCAGCCTTCAAACATTTTATCGGTTCCTACAAAATGATTGTGCCATATTGAGATGAACTCACCATTCACTTTCTTACAAACATCATAATAGTATTTCATTTCTTCCAATGCCTGTAATGCAGTAAAATGTTGCTCGTAAAAAGAGTTAGCTTCCATAAAGCAAAAAGGATGGATCCGCAAGGTGGTTTCCTGTTCTGATTGTAAGTTGTACCAACAAAAGGAACTGGCTACCGATGCCCTGAAACCATTGATACTGCCGTATCCCATGGAATAATCATCAGTAATACCTGCATCAATCAACCGCTGGTATCCTTGCGGTAAATTAAAACGTATAAAATGTTGACGGGATGCAGTGATGGGTTTACCGGCAATTGCTTCCAATAACTTTTTCTCTTTCACGAAAACCTTTTCATCATCGCCACTTTGCCAGCTTGGGTGTAGCCCAATCGCATATTTTGCTGCATGAGTTTTTATCAATTCCTGCATGGCAGCATGATAAGGCAAAATATTTTTATCATACAAACTATTCTTCTCAGCCACTAAAAAAAAATAGATGGGCTGAACCTGTCGATGAGCGGCATGCAACTGGTGCAGCCATTCATAGGTGTCAAATGGATCTTGCTCAACACCTAATAATACTTTTATTCTTGCTGCTGATGGTTGCCTAAAAAATCCACCGATATTGCGCAATAACCCTTTGTGGTTATAGGAATAAGCAATGTCGATATCATAGGTTGGGAGGAAGCTAAATGGTTTGTTGTGAATGGTGAATAGTGAATGGTGAATGGTGAATGAAGCTAGTCTTTCTTTAATCGTTTTTACCAAATCTTCAGCCCAGATATTTATCAACGGCAGTTGTAAAAATCCTTCTTTAAATGCCAACGAATTTTCATGAGCATAGCGGCCGTAACTATCTTTTGTGTGTGGCAGGTATTCCTCATACCGGCTGAGCAAATAAAAAGTGGCAGCAAAAATATCAAAAGGAAAATCGCCGGAAGCGGTTTTAAAAAAAGCTTTGTTTTCGTTATACTCAAAACATTCAACCGGCTGTATTGAAATGCCGGACTGCTGCAATAAACCTTGTGGCTGTATAGAAATAGCCTGTGCAAAATGCGTTAAGTGGCTATAATTAATTTTCACCCCTTCCGCCCTGGTAAATCTTTCTTCATCTGTTGTAAGCTCATACACAAAACCCATCAGCTCTTTAAAAATAAAAGAAAAGGTATATTGGAGCCTTGCAGTAATTAAAGGTGAATAGATAATCAGCATGAATGCACAAATTAAAAAATTAGCACTAAGGTTGCGGAAGAATTTTAAATTCTATCACCATTGGTTCAACAAATCAGCAATAAATATTCACTGAGCAGCTAAGCCCACCCACCACACCACAAGCTAACACATTACAATGCAGAACCACTTACTGTGCACAAACCAACAATAAAACTTAAATTAGTGGCTCAATCAATTGTAAGACATTAATAAAAAGTGATAATGCCCGAATCGCAAAACATAGAATATAAAAGTAGTTGGAGAGACGAATACCTAAAATGGATATGCGGTTTTGCTAATGCCAATGGCGGCAGCATTTTCATAGGCAAAGACGATGCAGGAAATATTGTTGGTGTAACAGATGCCAAAAAATTATTAGAAGAGATACCTAACAAAGTAAGAGACACTTTGGGCATTTTGGTAGATGTGAATTTACATACGACTGCACAAGGCGATTTTATTGAAATAATAGTTGAAGGCTATCCCTATCCTGTTAATTACAAAGGACAATATCATTATAGAAGTGGCAGCACCAAACAGGAATTGAAAGGCGCAGCATTAGATAAATTCCTTTTACAGAAAAAAGGCAAACGTTGGGATGCTGTTCCTGTTCCCAATATTACTGTAACAGATTTAAAGCAGGAAACATTTGAGTTTTTTCGTAAACGGGCAATTAAAAGCCAGCGCATTGAAGAAGATATTTTAACCGACACTAACGAACATCTAATTGAAAACCTGCAACTAAAAGAAAATGATTTTTTAAAACGGTCAGCCATTTTGCTGTTTCATTCCAACCCTGAAAATTTTGTAACAGGTGCATACATCAAAATCGGCTATTTTGAAACAGACGATGATTTGAGATTTCAAGACGAGGTACATGGAAATCTGTTTGAGCAGATTGAAAAAACAATGGACTTGTTGTTTACGAAATACATTAAAGCAGAAATCAGTTACGAAGGCATCAACAGAATAGAAAAATATGAATATCCGAGAGATGCAGTTAGAGAAGCATTACTGAACGCCATTGCACATAAAGATTATTCCGGGGGCGTTCCAGTTCAAATAAGTGTTTATAGCGACAAGATTATTTTTTGGAACGAAGGACAACTACCTGAAAACTGGACAATTGAAAACCTATACACCAAGCACCCATCCAAAGCATACAATCCCGATATTGCCAATGCACTTTTTAGAAGTGGCTATATTGAATCATGGGGACGGGGAACTTTAAAAATGATAAGAGAATGTGAATTGGCAGGACTTCCAAAGCCTGTTTACTTTTACGATATGTCAGGCTTTTTTGTAGAGTTTAAAAAGGATAATTACAATGAACAGTATCTTAAATCACTTGACCTTAGCGACAGGCAGGTAAAAGCGGTTTTGTATTTGAAAGATAAAGGGAAGATTACGAATAGTGAATATCAGCAAATTAACAATACGTCCGCAAGAACGGCTGTCAGGGATCTGGAAACACTTGTTACTCATGGTATAATTAGAATGATGGGTCAACGAAAAGGAGCATTTTATGAATTAGTAAATGGCGTAAATGGCGTATAAATGGCGTAATAATAGTATGCTCACCAAGGCAACAAGAGACTTGAAAGAGCTTGTTGATAAATTCAAAATCCTAAAAAGAACTGGCGATCTTGGAACAGGAACGAACTATGTTTTAATTGGCTCAATTCGCTCATAATGGGTTCAGACTTTGAGCCAGATATAGTGCTATACAGGATTCTATCACATTTATAAGGATAGTAATGAACAGCACAAAAAACAAAACACAGTTGACGCAGATTTAATTGGCCAAAGTACAAACAACATTATGACAAATGAATTCAACTTATATTTTGAAACACCTAAGACCTTTGAAATGTAGGCCATCGTCTAACCCGTCTTTGGATTTCGCAGTTGGCAAATTTTTCTTATTTGGTAAAGGTTTTCAATTCATCTTATTTGAAAAATATTTTTTATTGGGACAAAGAAAGTAATGGAGGATTTGAACCGATACGCCTTTATTTAGGAGATGAAGTGGTAAAGATTCAACCTAAAATTAATAGAATAAGCAAGAGTAAGCGGGGTATAAACTTTACAAACATTTAAAAGCAACGTTGGCCACCTTTGTAGTTAAACTTTCAAAATACAAATAACTTACCACTACAATAAAACAGCTGCTTAACAAACGAATCTTTACTTTTGAAAATAAAAAATTCTATTCGCTTTGAACTTACTTCCCAATAAAAAAATATTCTTCTTATCAGATTTTCACCTGGGTACGCCATCCTATGAAAAAAGTCTTGAACGGGAGAAAAAAATTGTACAGTTTTTAGATAGCATCAAACACGAAGCCCAGGAAGTTTTTTTAGTAGGCGATATGTTTGATTTTTGGTTTGAATACAAAACCGTAGTTCCCAAAGGCTTTGTGCGCCTGCTGGGTAAACTTGCCGAGTTAAGCGACGCCGGTGTAGCATTGCATTTTTTTGTTGGCAACCACGATATGTGGGTTCGTACTTATTTTCAGCAGGAACTAAATATGAAAGTATATTTTGAACCCGCCTATTTTGAGTTTAATGGCCAGCAGTTTTTAATTGGTCATGGCGATGGGCAGGGCCCGGGCGATCACTCTTATAAATTTTTGAAAAAAATATTTCGCAACCCCATTTGCCAATGGGCATTTGGTATTATTCCGCCCGGCATTGGAATGGGGCTTGCCAATTATCTTTCCAGGAGAAGCCGAAATGCAGATAATGTGCCCGAAGAAGTTTTTTTAGGGGAAGAAAATGAATGGCTGATTGTTTACAGTAAAGAAAAATTGCAACAACGATCTGTTAATTATTTTATTTTTGGTCACCGGCATTTAGCCATTGATTTTACCCTCAACGAAAAAAGTCGTTACATAAATTTGGGTGATTGGATCAACGGAAGCACTTATGCTGTGTTTGATGGCAACAGTACCCAATTAAAGCATTTTAAACCATGATAACGATTAAAAAAATAGGGCTGTTTTGGATTTGTACTTTAGCGGTATTAAATATTGCAGCACAAACAGATTCAACATTTACCTTTTCAAAAATAATCCCCGGCGAATTTTCTTATTTTAATACAGATAACCTTGATAATATTTATTTGGTGAGTAATGGAAACCAGCTAAAAAAATTATACCCCAACGGCGATTCTGCCGGGGTATTTAACGATGTACGTAAGTATGGCAAACTGTTCTCTATTGATGTAACCAATCCATTAAAACTGTTATTGTACTACCAGAATTTCAGCACCATTGTAGTGCTGGACAGGTTCCTCAACATACGCAATGTTATTAATCTGCGCAAGCAAAATATCTTTAATGTAAAAGCCATTGGCACCAGCTATGATAATAATATCTGGGTGTTTGATGAAGGAGATGGTAAGATTAAAAAAATAGATGATAACGGCCTGGTACTTTCAGAAACAGTTGATCTTAGAATGATATTTGATACCATTCCATCACCGACGCAGTTGATAGACCAGGATGGATTTGTACACCTGTACGACCCTGATAAAGGCTTTTATATTTTTGATATTTACGGTGCATTGAAAAATAAAATTCCTTTTTTGCGGTGGAAAAATGTCGAGGTAATTGACAAAAAACTGTATGGCTTTACCGACAGTAGTTTGTACCAGTATCAACCCGGTTCTTTGCAGTTGAAAGAATATAAACTACCCGCTGCCTTTACCAATGCATTGCAGATAAAAGCCAGCAATGGCAGTATTTACCTGCTGCAAAAAAATAGTTTGCTGCAGTATCTTGTAAAGTAATGATTCAGTTTCCTAATTTTATCCAATGGAATTTTTAGACAAAGTATATTTCGACAATACCCTTAAATCTTACCTGGTTGTATGGGGCATTATATTGTTGGTGTTTTTGTTTAAAAGATATTTAAGCCGTTACCTGGCATCGCTTACTTACAGAATTGCCAACAGGATTTTTAAAAATGTTGACCGCAAAAATTATATTGATTTTGTTGCAGATCCGATAGAGTGGTTTATAGTGATCACCATTGCAGTGTTTTCGATTGATAAACTGAATTTTCCTTCGGCCTTGCATTTTAAAATTTATGGTCACACTTCCCAAGACATAATAGAAAGAATTGGCCCGGGCATTATGATTGCAGCATTTACCTGGCTGTTGCTCCGGCTCATTGATTTTATCGCTATTGTTCTGGAACAAAGGGCTAACCAAACGCCTGATGTAAGGGATAACCAACTGATTGTTTTTTTTAGAGATTTTTTAAAAGTTATCATTGGCATAATTGGAGTTCTTTGGGTTGTGAAGGCAAGTTTTTACCAACCTATCGGCAATGTGCTCACCGGTTTAAGTATTGTGGGTGCTGGTCTTGCTCTTGCTGCCAAAGAAAGTTTAGAAAACCTGATTGCCTCTTTCATCATCTTTTTTGATAAACCGTTTTTTACCGGCGACCTCGTAAAAGTAAATGCTGTTACCGGTGTAGTTGAGCACATTGGTTTAAGAAGTACACGAGTTCGCACCGGAGAAAAAACACTGATAACCATACCCAACAAACAAATGGTTGACTCCATGGTAGACAACTGGAGTATGCGTACCGGAAGGCGTGCAGAAATTAAACTGGACCTGCATCCCCAAACCAATGCCGCTACCATTGAAACATTTATTGTACATACCAATCAATTACTGGAATCCAATAAATCAGTGATTGATTCGTACAACGTTTCGCTGAAAGATATCAGCAAAAATGGCATATCAGTTGTGGTGGAATATTTTACATCCTCCCTATCACTTAATGAATTTGATGATTTAAAACAGGATCTATTATTGTCCCTTAAAAAGCAAATGGAGCAGGATGAAATTGGAATGATGGTGGGAAATGTGGCCGGGTGATGGAATTAAATTATAGGATTAGGTTGATCCTTGCAAGCTCACTATCGGCCTCATAAAAAAGGCCCGTCCGAATGGCAGGCCGGGCGGACGTTAAGAAAATTTTGAATGTCTGGCGTTAAAAAAATAAAATTATTGTTACAAATAATTGAGCTTGCTATTAGCCCGTAAGTTGCACCCAAGTCCGGATATATTTTGCTGTTTAAGCTAATTTCATTTTAGGCAAGTATTCAAATTTTTAGCTTTTTTTCTGTAGCCCCGTCCGAACGGCTGGCCGGGTCCGAAAATTACAAACCTGAATATAATTGATATAATAAGTTGATGATAAGGAGATACAATGATTTTTAATGATTGACGAGGTCAGGTGTTCTGAATTTGAAGCTAAAAGTTTGTTTCAGTACGGTGCAGGGGGCGTCTCAAATTGTCGCTTGATAGAAGTGTTAAGGGTGGCCAAGCTTTGAAAAGAAGCCTACAAACAATTACCGTCTATTAAAATGGTTGGCAACCCTCAGCGGCAATTTGGGATACACTCATTGTGTAGACTCAAGGCAGAATTTTAATCGGCTTAATTGAGGCCCCAGCCATATCTTACTCTAAATACGCCGGAAGAATTTACGGTTGTCATAGTAATATTTGTACCGCTACCCCCACGTTTTTGAATACTATAAGAATCATTATCTCTTAAGCCAGGCCAATATACACTTGCAATTTTGTCATTTCGGAATACATTGCCTGAACCGACGATATAAGCTATTTCATTATCAGATTGAGAACCGTTTCGATAGTCTTTACCGGAATTCATAGTTGCGCCAAATTCAGTAACCACAATGCGACTTTTGTAATTGCCCATGCGACTTCTCCAGTTACTTTCCCAACCGGCGGTTGTACGTGTAGCCCAAAAAGCATAATTATGAAGTGCTAACAAACAGCTTGAAAAACGACTATCAGCACCGACGCCTGTAACGTTTTCAGAATATCCGATACCAGATAGTATTATTCTGCCTCTTGATAAATTAGGAAACCTTGAAAGGAACTCAGCATAAATAGCAGTGAGTTGAGGAAGTGTGTATCCGTATGGCTCATTGAAAACTTCAAAGTAAACATTTGCATTGCTGCCATATTTATTTATAACGGTTGTCCACATATTCCAAAAATCGCCGTTGTTATCAATTATTCCATTCTTTGAGGAGGCAGACTCCCAACAACAAAGAATTACTTTCATGCTTTTACCTAATACCTTGTCAATTGCTCCGGTATAATTACCCCACCAAACTTCTGCAACAGATGGGGGATTGATAGGAAGCCGAACGGTATTTACGCCTGTCATATTGTTTTGAAAACTAGTTAAGATGGCATCCGTTTTTGCAGAAACTATATTATAGCTGTCGCCACTCGCAAGTCCTGAGGGAATTACCCAGCCATCAACAAAGTTATCCCGTTCATCGGCCCAGTTTATCCCGGCAATACCAGCAGCACCAACGGCATTAATTGCGGAAGTGGAATCTGGCATTGCTTCTGTAGGTGCGGTTGAAGCAGGTGTGTCGTTTTTGTTACATACATTTTGGGTTACAAGAAACAACAGCGCAAAAAAAAATGGTTTTATTTTTTTCATGATGTCAAGAAATTTTAAGGTTAATAACTTCTTTGCTTTCCCTATGGCGTTTCACCTACAGTTTTACACTGTTAATACTTATTTCGAAGAAGTTTACAATCTGCATTTGTTTGCATAAACCGTTTACAATAAACTGACTGCTGATATATCTAAAACTGTCAATATCACATTGGCTATGGGTAAAAAACCGCAATCGATGCATTGAAATAGTAAACTGTTCCATCCCTTTTTTTTACGCCAATATAATTATTAAAACATAGGGACGTCCAAGGTAAATAAAGGAAAAGGCACCTGTAGTGCTATTTTCTTTGCAGGAGTTTCCTGGGCTTTTTTCTCCATGTTGGTATCATTTTTAAATCCAAAATCCGGAAATTACAAACCTAAATATAATTGATATAATACGTTGACGATAAGGAGATAAATGATTTTAATGTTTTTAGCAATTGACGAGGTCAGGTATTCTGAGATTAAGCTTATGCGCTATAAGTATGTTGTTCAAAAAAAATGATTTAAAAACTAACTATTTCTACATCACTTTCACCACCCACTCTTCCTTCTCAACTATCTCCCCAACAGGCACAGTAAATTTGCCCAATCCATTCTGCAGCAAAATGTTTTTAACTTCTTCTACAGCATCGGGCGCCACAGAAATTAACAGGCCACCACTTGTTTGTGGATCGGCCAAAATAGCTTTTTGGTAATCGGTTATGCTACCGATTTTATCCCCATAGCTATCCCAGTTTCTGATAGTACCGCCTGGTATAGATTTTTGGTCAATGTAAAAATCAATATCATCAATAATAGTTGGTATGGTTGCAAAATTTACAACTGCACTTAGTCCGCTGCCTTCGGCCATCTCAACCAAATGTCCCAGTAAAGCAAAGCCGGTAACATCCGTCATGGCATTCACTCCTTTGATGGCACCCATTAATTCACCAATTTTATTCAGCTGCATCATTTGCTTTGCTGCAATGCCTTTATGTTCTTCTTTTAAAATCCCTTTTTTCTCAGCAGTAGTTAAAATACCCACGCCCAATGGCTTGGTTAAAAACAATACATCGCCGGTCTGCGCCTGGTTGTTTTGTTTTATGTTGGCTATTGGAACAAAACCATTTACTGCCAGGCCAAAAATTGGTTCGGGCGAATCGATGCTGTGCCCACCAGCCAGTGGTATACCGGCTTCTGCACAAATACTGCGACTGCCTTCAATTACTTTTTGTGCAACCTCCGGTGATAAAATATTGATGGGCCAGCCCAATATAGCAATAGCCAAAGCAGGCTTGCCTCCCATGGCATAAACATCACTAATGGCATTGGCGCTTGCTATGCGGCCAAACTCATATGGATCATCTACAATAGGCATAAAAAAGTCGGTGGTAGAAATGAGTGCCATACCATTATTCATATCATAAACTGCAGCATCATCTTTGCTATGATTGCCTACCAATAAATTTTTATTGTCGGGCATAGCGAAATTGCTGCTCAATATCTGGTCTAATATTTTAGGAGATATTTTACAACCGCACCCTGCACCATGAGAGTATTGAGTTAATTTAACGGTCCCCACTAAATCTCCCCCAAAAGGGGAGACTTTTGAAACAATTATACTCGGGTTATTTTCCATTATTTTGTTATCTTTTAATTTTCTACTGATAAATGATTCTAACTAATGTTATTCATTGTTGTCCGACTAACTATCAAAAAATGTTGCTACACCTTTATGACCTCACCCCAACCTCTCTCCAAAGGAGAGGGGCTAGAACACTTTAATTGCAAGTGTTTTGCCGTTCTGGCGAGCTTTTACCTTTAGTCCGACAATAGTGCATTGTTATTCTTTTTTCTTTCTTCTTAAAATAATAGCAGCATTGCTTTTAAGGTCAGCGGTAAAGCGAACATCGTACACTTTTTCTCCATCTCTTACTACCAGCAGGCCGGTGTTGGGTGGTATCTCTCCCAGGTTTTCTGCATACATTACCAGCTTGATACTATCAGGCGTATTTTCATTGATGTGGATGGTTTTGCTATTGGCTTTTGTATTTAATCCCACCTTCGAAAAAATGACATTGCCATTCATTACCACTGTAACCGTATCGCCATCTACTTCACCATTATCATACAACGTAAGCACCAAACTATCCGACTCAAAATAAACGGCCTGCTCTGTTTTGATGGTCCTTTTTTCTAAGTCTGCTGCACCTTGTGTTATAGAAGGCGCTACAATTGTAATGGGCGCCGGTATTGGTTTGGGTTGTGCTGTCACAACTACAACCGGCTCCGGTGTTTTTGCCGTTACAGGTGCTGGCTTAGGTGCAGGTGCTGTTGCTGTAATAGGTTTAGATTTAGGTGCAGCAATTATTGTTACTGCTACTGGCGCTGCAATAGGTTTTGGTTTTGAAACAGGTACTGGTGTTACCGCTTTTTCAGGCTTTGGTATTGGCGCAGCCACAGTTACAACCGGTGCTGGTATTGGCGCAGGCGGTGGTGGAATGGTATATTTTATGCTGTATTTTGTTATTGAGTTATACAGGTTTTTTCGCTGCACAGATGGCGCCTGAATTTTTGCTATGGAAGGTTGGGGCTTTTTAATAATAGGCACCAATGCGAAATTTGCTTTTGCAATGGCGGGTATCACCAGCTCAGGTTCTGGTATTGGAGGGGCTGGTTTTGCTGGTTCAATTTTTATTGGTGCAGCAGGTGCTGCAACAACAGTTGTGGCCAAAGTTTTGTCCGGTTGGGTATAAGATAATTTGCTGACTAGTTTTAAAGTATCTAATCTTTTAAATAATGCAGTTGATTTAAAATCAATTTTTCTTTTGAGCGTTGCTGTGCCGGTTGCAGATAAATAATGCCTGGTACGATTGGTGCTCCAGGTGCCGGTCATTACCATTTCTGTATCAGAAACGATCAAAGTAAGTACCATGGTTTTTTTTACTTGCTTGGGTGGACTGATACTGAAATTATGTTCCAGAAAACCTTCGTCTTCAATAATAACTTCTTTGCCTTTTAGTTTAATGGAGATATCCTGAATACCGGGTTCTTCAATACCACCTTGCTTACCATCTTTAAAAAACACCACCCTGGAGTAGCCTGTGTATTTACCTTTATCTTCACTTACAGATATTTCGTAAGGCAGGTGAAGCTTTAAGGAATCAACATACATTTCTCCCTTCCACATGCCGGTAATATCCTGTGCAACCAGCTTGCCGGAAAACAACAGTACAGCGATAATTATTTTATGAATGAAGCGTTTTTTCATGAGTCAAGATATTGGTGATTGATACTGCATCTACATCCTTGCAGGGTATGGTATGCAATAACGTTTTTACTTCTTCTCTGTTATGCAATCCTTTTAAATACCATTTATCATAGTACGTGAGCAAAATGCGAAAACATTCTTTATGATTGTTTTCCAGCAAATGATTCACAGCGTTTTTTGTTTCCAATCCTCCCAGTCTTTTTTGTATGCGCATTACAGCGTTAACCAATTTTTCTTTTTCAAACCGGCCATATTCAATGGTAAGATAATCCAGTCTTTGTTCAAAGGGGATATCTACAAAACAAACGGGACTGCTTCGCATATTTTCCCAGAACGGCATGGGTATTTGTAAATTACCGATGCGTTGGCTTTCGTCTTCAAGCCAGATGGTTGGGTTGTTAACAGCTGTTGGTTGATCATTGTTAGCAAGTAGCTGTTCGCCGGCCATTTGGCTATGAATAACTGCCAGGGTTTCTGCCAGCATGTTTTCAAACATTTCCTGCGATGGTTGTGGCTTTTCTCCCAATGCACCAAAGGCTGAGCCTTTATGATTGGCCAGGCCTTCCAGGTCTACAACGGCATTGCCTGTTTGCTGCAACTGGTGAATAATCAATGTTTTTCCACTGCCGGTATAACCTCCAACAATGGTTAATGGATATTTTTTTTCAAATTGATCTCTTACCCATTTTCTGTACGCTTTGTAACCACCAACAAGGGTGTAAACTTTAAACCCATATAAATCTAACAGCCAGGCTATGCCTGCACTTCGCATTCCGCCACGCCAGCAATGTACCAAAACAGTACCCCTATCCCCTAAAGGGACATTTGATGTATTATTTTTTTTTGTTCCTTTTTTGATTGATGCTATCAGGTTTTCAACTTCTTCAACAACCTTCCGCATTTTTAAGCCAAAGTAATCGAGGCCAATTTTTATTGCCTGTTCCTTGCTTTCCTGCTTGTAGGCAGTGCCTACCACTTTTCTTTCTTCATCTGTAAACAATGGAATGCTGTATGCACCGGGTATATGTGCATGCACGTATTCCCCCGGGCTGCGTACATCCAGCACCGGATGGCTTTTAGCCATTGCTATAAATTGATCTATGGTTATTTTTTGAACTGCCATTGTTTTAAACCAATGTGGCTTTATAAAGTTAATTGATTAGTAAGTTGAATAAAGGTATGCCGTACAAGTGAGTGACACAATCTCGCCTCGGGCGACACCATGAAAAGCTAAAGCCTGTACCAAAAATATTTTTTTGAAATGCATCTTTTTTATTTGTAATTATTCAACATTTAAATCAAATCATTTAAAAGAAAAAGCCGCTGACAAAAATCAACGGCCTTTAAATATTTTCATTATCAGCACATTTTTCTTAACCGTTCATACTCGTTAAAAACTCAATATTATCCCTGGTGCCTTTCATATTTTTCAATAAAGTATTCAATGCTTCTTCCGGGTTCATATCGGCCATGTGCTTACGCAATACCCACATACGCTGGAAGGTTTCTTTGTCCAGCAATAAATCATCTCTGCGGGTGCTGGAAGCTACTATATCAATGGCCGGGTAAATTCGGCGGTTGCTCAGCCTTCTGTCAAGCTGCAACTCCATGTTACCGGTACCTTTAAATTCTTCAAAAATAACCTCGTCCATTTTACTGCCGGTATCTACAAGGGCTGTTGCAATAATGGTGAGTGAACCACCAAATTCTATTTTACGTGCTGCACCAAAAAATTGTTTGGGCTTTTGCATAGCGTTGGCTTCCACACCACCGCTCAATACTTTTCCACTTGATGGAGCCACTGTATTGTGTGCCCTTGCAAGCCTTGTGATGCTATCCAATAATATTACAACATCGTGGCCACATTCTACCAGGCGCTTTGCCTTTTGCAAAGCAATGGTGCTAACTTTTACATGCTTTTCTGCCGGTTCATCAAAAGTGCTGGCAATTACTTCTGCCTTTACACTTCTTTCCATATCTGTTACCTCTTCCGGTCTTTCATCTACCAGTACTATCATCAGGTAACACTCAGGATGATTTTCTGCAATGGCGTTGGCCAATTCTTTCAGCAACATTGTTTTACCCGTTTTTGGCTGAGCTACAATTAATCCACGCTGGCCTTTACCGATCGGCGTAAACAAATCCATTATCCTGGTGCTATAGTTATTGGATTGTGTTGTAAGATTTAACTTTTCAAAAGGGAACAACGGCGTCAGGTAATCGAATGGAACCCTGTCTCTTACTTCATCCGGGCTTTTACCGTTGATGGTTTCCACTTTTAATAAAGCAAAATATTTTTCACCTTCCTTTGGAGGACGTACAGAACCGTACACCGTATCGCCGGTTTTTAAACCAAATAGTTTTATTTGTGAGGGAGAAACGTAAATATCATCGGGAGAAGAAAGATAGTTGTAATCGCTGCTGCGTAAAAAGCCATATCCGTCTGGCATCATTTCCAAAACACCTTCGCCTAAAATAACGCCATCAAACTCAATATTAAAAACCTGGTTGTCTCTTCTTTGCTGGTATTGCTTGGCCGGATATTGCGGCATGTTTGTTTCCTGGTTTTGCAGCTCAGGTTGTTGTTGTTGTATGTCATCTTCCTCCTGCAATAAAGATGCAATGGCGGCAGGAATAGTACTTTGTTCATTAGTGATGGGTTGCAGATCTTCCTCATCGTCCTCGTTTTCAGGTTCCGGCTTTCTATGAACCGGCTTTTTTTTCTCTGCAATAATTTCAACCCTTTTACTGGGTTTATGTTCTGGCTTTGCCTCGGCTTTAACTTCTGCCTTAGGTTCTGCCTTCTGCCTTTCTTTAGCTTGTTCTTCAGGTGCTTCGATAGGTTTTATAATACGCTTTCTTTTGGGCTTTTCCCCGGCAGCAGGTGTTTCGGTAGTACTTACCGATTGCTTTTCTATAATTTTATTAACCAAATCCTGCTTTTCTAATTTCTTAAAATTGGGTATGGCAAGCTGCTCAGCAATATCGTGCAGCTCAGGAACGAGCATGTCGTTCAGTTGTAAAATGTCGTACATAAAGTAAATGAAAATGAATTTTTCAAAAAAAAATCGGCTTGTTAAACTTGAAAATAAGTCCTAATTGAATCGGATGAGAATTTTAGTTGATGGAATGTGACCGTCTGATGCAATACAAAATTGGAGAGACCTTATCGCAATATTCCAGCACAATATTACAGTGTTTTTTTAGAATACGAAAAAATAATTCCTGAATGACCATTTTTTTATTGGTATACCAGGGGTAAATTGATAAAATTTGTTCTTTGTTACTACACAAAAGAAATTGCATTGCACATGGGATTGAAAAAATATTGATGGGTGCAGTCGACAGCAATAATAAAATCTGTTTTACTTAATGGTTTATACAACCTTGTTTTCCAGAACAGCACCCGCAACAAATGCATCTATATTTGTTAAGGTAACCTGCGCTATTTGTGATAAGGCTTCCTCTGTAAAAAAGCCCTGGTGTGCTGTTACCAATACATTGGGGAAACTCATCAGGCGCATTATAATATCGTCCTGTATAATATTCTCTGACAGGTCATTGAAAAAAAGTTTCTCCTCCTGTTCATAAACGTCGAGGCCAAGATAGCCGATTTTACCTGCTTTTAAGCCATCAATGGCATCGCTTGTATCTATCAGTGCGCCACGGCTGGTGTTAATTAACATTACCCCTTCTTTCATCATTGAAATGCTGTGTTCATTAATGATGTACCTGGTTTGCTCTGTAAGCGGACAATGCAGGGAAATAATATCACTTTGCTCCAGCAACTCTATCAGCGGCAGGTAGTTTACACCTTTTGCCACTAATGTGGGATTAGCCATTAAATCAAACGCCAGCACATTGCAGCCAAACCCCTGCATGATGCCGCAGAAAACTTCCCCGATTTTGCCGGTGCCAATTACCCCAACAGTTTTTCCATGCAAATCAAAACCCGTTAACCTGTCAAGCGAAAAATTGCCTTCTCTAACACGATTGTAGGCTTTATGCGTTTTGCGGTTGAGCGTTAATATCAATGCCAGCGCATGTTCTGCCACAGCATAGGGCGAATACGCCGGTACCCTTACCACCGTAATGCCATTTGTTTTGGCACTTTCAATGTTCACATTATTGAAACCTGCACATCGCAAAGCAACCAGTTGTATCCCCAGCTTTTTCAGTGCAGATAATACCGCAGTATTTAGCTTGTCATTTACAAAGGCGCAAATACCTTCACAACCTGCAGCAAGGTTTACCGTTTGTGCATTGAGCGGTGCTTCAAAATAGATGATTTCGTGTGTACTTACATAGCGATCGAAAAATTCCCGGTCGTATGACTTAGTGGAGAAAAATGCAATTTTCATAAAGTGAAGTTAGGTGTTCTGTTTTAACAGGGATATAAATGAAATGTTATGTTTAAATGGATTGTTTAGTTCATGTTTTTAAAAATTATCAAAAAAAACCATCCCTTAGCAAAGGGAAAATATTTCACTAAGAAAAGATCTCATCTTTTTAAATGTTCTTGTTATCGCTTATTTAGTTCAATCTAATGAGTGCATTTAAAATCCGTCTTGCTCTGGGCGCAACAAAGTAGTATACACTTTTTTTAAAAGGGATTTTTAAGGGTTATAAAACATCCGCATATTTAGCCTCCCGTTTGACCTCACCCCCAGCGTCCCGATGCATCGGGACAGGCTCTCTCCAAAGCCCGCCCGGCCAAGCCGTTCGGACGGGGAGAGGGGAGCTTGACTCTGAAAATTCGAAATTGTTTTCCATTAGCTATCAGTCAGCAAACAATGGTGTATATATAATTGTCGCTCTGTATTTAAATACAAAAAAATATAAATGGCCATTAAGTTACCTAACTAAAAAACGTCTGAACGCCTTAACGGCAAAACAAAGTTACCAGCAAATACTGCGATAATTTTTATGCCCCCATTCTAATTCCCCGCAAATTACCGTTAACACAATATCTTATATTTGCAGCCTTAAAAACAGGCATATGTTTCACAAACGAATAAAAATAAAAGAATTGCTGGTTAGTGATAAGGCAAACTACCAGGCTACTGTAATGGGTTGGGTACGCACCTTCCGCAACAACCAGTTTATAGCATTGAACGATGGCAGCACCAACAATAATTTACAGATTGTGGCCGAGCTGGGGAAGTTTGACGATGCTTTGTTAAAACGCCTTACCACCGGAGCTTGTATAAAAGCAACCGGGCAAATAATAGCGTCTTTAGGCAAAGGCCAGAAAGTAGAATTAAAAGCAACTGACATTGAAATATTAGGTGATAGTGATGCAGAAAAATTTCCCCTGCAACCTAAAAAACATAGCCTTGAATTTTTAAGAGAGATTGCCCACCTGCGTTTTCGTACCAATACTTTTGGATCGGTATTCCGTGTGCGGCATGCACTGGCTTTTGCTGTGCATGAGTTTTTTAATAAAAAGGGGTTCGTATATTTTCATACCCCCATTATAACTGCCAGCGATGCTGAAGGTGCAGGAGAAATGTTTAGGGTAACCACATTGCCAATGGATGGCACCGCACCCAAGAGTGAGGATGGCAGCATCAATTATAAAGAAGACTTTTTTGGCCGAAGTACCAACCTCACGGTGAGTGGGCAATTAGAGGGCGAACTGGCTGCAATGGCATTTAGCGATATCTACACTTTTGGCCCCACCTTTAGGGCAGAGAACAGCAATACCACCAGGCATTTGGCAGAATTTTGGATGATTGAACCTGAGATGGCTTTTCATGATCTGGAAGACAATGCCAACCTTGCCGAAGAGTTTATTAAATACGTTATTAAATATGCCATTGATAACAACAAAGATGACCTTGATTTTTTAGCACAACGATTAGAAGAAGAAGAAAAACAAAAGCCACAGCAAGACCGCAGCGAAATGGGTTTATTGGATAAGTTAGGTTTTGTGGTAAACAACGATTTTGAAAGAATTACCTACACCGAGGCGATTGAAATTTTGAGGGACTGCAACCACAATAAGAAAAAGAAGTTTCAGTATTTGATAAATGATTGGGGTGTAGATCTGCAAAGTGAGCATGAGCGTTACCTGGTAGAAAAGCATTTTAAAAAACCGGTTATTCTAACTAATTATCCTGCCGCCATTAAATCATTTTACATGCGGATGGATGATAACTGTGCCCCTGGCAGACAAACTGTTTCTGCAATGGATATTTTAGCGCCGGGTATTGGTGAAATAGTTGGTGGCAGTCAGCGGGAAGAACGATTGGATAAACTTACCGGGCGTATGGAAGCCATGCACATACCTGCTGAGGAATTGAGCTGGTATTTAGATACCCGCAGGTTTGGATCCTGCCCACATGCAGGCTTTGGGCTTGGGTTTGAGCGATTGGTACAGTTTGTAACCGGTATGGGAAATATCAGGGATGTAATCCCTTTTCCACGGTTTCCGAAGAGTGCTGAGTTTTAGGCCCTAATTGCCCCTATCCCCTAAAGGGGGACAAAAAACAGCTGCTTTTTTAAAGAAAGAGTATTTTGTAAACCGAGGCCGCTGCCTCGGTTTTTTTAATGAGCAAACAACTGTTTATTTCATACCCTTAATAAATTAAATAAGCTGTATTTTGCCTGATAATAAATACTTTAAAAATGCTACAATTAAACTTCAATGCCTTTCCGGAATTATTTACAGAAAGATTGGTGTTAAGAGAAATTTCAGCAGCTGATGTAAAGGAGGTTTTTCAATTGCGGTCAGATAAAAATGTGATGCAATTTCTTGACAGGCCGCTGGCGCAATCAACGGATGATGCCATGGCGTTGATACAAAAAATTGCAGCTGGCCATGAAAAAAATGAAAACATTACCTGGGCTATTACTTTGCAAAATCAGCCGGAATTAATCGGCACCATTGGCTTTTGGCGAATTGATAAAGAAAATTACCGGGCAGAGATTGGCTATCTTTTGCATCCTGGTCAACAGGGCAAAGGGCTGATGCAGGAAGCCATCGCAACAGTATTGAAATATGGCTTTCAAACTATCAAACTACATTCAGTAGAGGCCAATGTTAATCCGGCAAATAACGCATCAATAAAATTATTGGAAAAGAATAAATTTGTAAAAGAAGCCCATTATAAAGAGAATTACTTTTACGATGGCAAGTTTCTGGACTCCGCTATTTACTCTTTATTGTCAGATCGGCAGTATCAATCAAATGATGAAAAAGTAATTTTAGACTAAATCTTATTCTCCCGCCTTTATTCAATTTGCATCCACTTTAATTTCATTTACTTTTGCCAGCATAGCCTTTAATTTAGCAACTATCAATTATTCAATTATCAATTATCAATTATTCAATTATCAATTATTCAATTATCAATTATTCAATTATCAACTATCAACTATCAACTATTCAATTATCAACTATCAACTATCAATTATCAATTAAATGAAAACTACTCCTTTTACAACAAAACACATTGCACTAGGTGCAAAAATGGCTGAGTTTGCAGGTTACAACATGCCCATCAGCTATAGTGGAATTAATGATGAACATGCTGCCGTTCGCAACAATGCAGGTGTATTTGATGTAAGTCACATGGGAGAATTTGTTTTAAAAGGTGATAAGGCGCTGGATTTAATTCAACGGGTTACCACCAACGATGCATCCAAACTAACCAATGGCAAAGCCCAATACAGTTGCCTGCCCAATAACGATGGCGGTATTGTAGACGATTTACTCGTGTATTGTATGGAAGAAAACAAAGCCTACATGTTGGTTGTAAATGCCAGTAATATTGATAAAGACTGGAACTGGATAAGCGCCCACAATACGGAAGGCGTTGATATGATTAATATCAGCGACAAAACCTGTCTGCTGGCCATACAAGGCCCCAATGCCACCAAAATTTTACAGCCACTTACAGCTATTGACATCCTGAATATGAAGTACTACACTTTTGCCAAAGGCAAATTTGCGGGGGTAGAAAATGTATTGGTAAGTGCAACAGGCTACACCGGTTCTGGCGGTGTGGAAATTTATTTTGAAGATACAGATGGCAATGCCGAAAAAATTTGGGATGCCATTTTTGAAGCTGGCAAAGCGGCTGGCATTAAACCAATTGGCCTTGGAGCTAGAGATACTTTAAGACTGGAAATGGGTTTTTGTTTATATGGAAATGATATCGATGATACCAGCTCTCCATTAGAAGCAGGCCTTGGCTGGATAACCAAATTCACCAAAGACTTTACCAACCGGGCTTATTTTGAAAATCAAAAAGCAGAAGGGGTAACTAAAAAACTGGTTGGTTTTGAAATGCTGGAAAAAGGCATTGCCCGCCATGATTATTTAATTAAAGATTTTGAAGGCAGTATCATTGGCAAGGTAACCTCCGGCACACAGGCACCTTCACTTGGTAAGGCTGTTGGTATTGGGTATGTCGATTGTAAATGTGCAGCCATTGACAGTGAAATTTTTATCAGTATTAGAAATACCCTTTTAAAGGCTAAGGTGGTGAAAATTCCTTTTGTTTAAAAGCCCCCTAACCCCCAAAGGGGGAACACAAAATCACATGACATCCATTCATTTAACCACATTTATTTCAGCTCCAATTGACAGAGTGTTTGATTTGAGCCGAAGTATCAACCTGCATAAAATATCTACAGCACATACAAGAGAAACGGCAATTGCAGGGGTTTTAACAGGATTGATTAATGAAAATGAAACGGTTACCTGGCAGGCCAAACATTTATTTAAGCAACGGCAGTTTACTTCAAAAATTACCGAGATGTCGAGGCCTGACTCGTTTACAGATGAAATGATAAAAGGAGATTTTAAAAGCTTCCGTCATCAGCATCATTTTAAAAAAACCAACAACGGCACTATCATGATTGATTTGCTGGAATTTGAAAGTCCTTATGGTGTTTTGGGTAAATTAACCAACCGTTTTTTTCTTAAAAATTATCTTGAAAAATTATTGGTAAAAAGAAATCAGGTGATAAAGGAATATGCCGAAACAATGAAGTGGAAAGCAATATTGGTGTAAGTTTCACTAAATTTATCAAAAAGAAACCGTGTAAAATATGGAAGGAAATATTTTTATCACCGAAATAAAAATAAACGAACTGAGACACTTGCATGATATTGTAATTCCCATTGCAAAGGAAGGCGGGCCTATGAAGCATTTGATTTTGACGGGTAAGAATGGGAGTGGGAAGACTTCTGCGTTGGAGGCACTTGAAAGCCTATTACAATTTAGCAATTATTCTAAAATTGTAAATAATCAAAGTGAAATTCAAAAAAGCAATTATTGTTTAGATAATACAAAGAATATTTTACAAATATGTTTTAGTAAAAACAATCTTAACGTTCACCAGGAATACGTACATGGCCATTTTTTTACAGCTTTCTTTAAAGCTAAAAGAATGTTTGATGTATTGCCTGTTTCAGCCGTAGAGAAAATTGATACACCTCAAATATCAAGCACTGAAACTTCAACCAACAAAAACTTTTTAAAATACCTTGTTTTTTTGCGGTCTAAACTTACTGACGCCTCCTATCGAAAGGATGAATTTGAAAAAGCAAAACTGGAAAAATGGTTTTATGATTTTGAGGGATCTTTAAAAAATATCTTCAACGACGAGCAAATACATTTAAGGTATGATAGCAGCTCTCTCACTTTCGATATTATTCAAAGTGAAAAAAGCCTGTTCGGGTTTCAGACACTCTCCGATGGCTATGCTTCGTTTTTAAATATCCTTACAGAATTAATGATGCGGATGGAAAACAAAAAAGCTGATGCCTACGACGTACAAGGCATTGTTTTGATTGATGAAATAGAAACACACTTGCACATAGAATTACAAAAATCAATTCTTCCTTTCTTAACAGCCTTCTTTCCGAAAGTGCAGTTTATTGTTACCACACACTCGCCATTCATTTTAAACTCTATTGAGAATGCAGTAATTTATGATTTGGAAAATAAGCTACTGGTGGAAGATGCTTCAGAAATTTCTTACAGTGCTTTGATTCAAAACTACTTTTTAGTAAACAGCGAATACTCTACGCTGATGGAGAAAAAGATGAACGACTTTGAAAGACTAACTGCTGCTGACAATCGCTCTGAAAATGACGATGAAAAACTTGCCGATCTACTGATGGACTTAAAAACGTTATCGCCCTTACTTTCTCCGGAAATGAAGGCAAGATTTAATCAGGCACAAAGAAAAATATTGAAATCATCTTCTGCAAAAGTATAGTATGTTTAACGTGACAAAAAGCGAAATGCCAGCTGGTGATTTTAAGTACACCGACAAAGCTGTCAAGGAACAGATAAAAAAAGACTTTTTTCACAAGTGCTATCTTTGCGAAGAGAAAACACCCCGTCATCTGGAAGTAGAACATTTTTATCCACAATCATCCTTCCCTGAAAAAAAGCATGATTGGGACAACCTTATTTGCATCTGCGAAAAATGCAATAAAATAAGACCTAAAAAAATTAATACCGGCGAAGAAGATGCTGTACTTAACCCATGTAAGGATGATGTAGAAAAACTCATTCAGCTACGATACAATTGTGTCGATTATTCTGTATCTGTCAGTTCAGGTGCGGCAACCACCATCATAAACAACACAATCGGTCTGCTACACAGGATACATAATGGCGCTGATTCTTTGAGCTATTCTTTTATTGATTTAAGAAAGCTAATTGCTGCTGAACTGACGGAACTGGAAGAGGAAATCAACAACCTGAGCATTTATAATTTAGAAGCTGTTTTTACAAAAAGAATACAAAAACGGTTAAGCCGCCAATCAGCCTTCACCGCTATTAAGAAAACTTTCATCTTAGAAAATTATCCGGCATTTAAAAACCTGTTTGATTAAGGATTCCTCCGCCTAATAGACTGGGGCAGATGCCATGATTTAATTTTTTTGCCTGCAATCTGCTAATTTTACCGCATGACGAGCAAACCTTCACTTTTTACCTCTTTATCCCCAGCCCTTTTGCACTTGTACGATGTAAACAGCAGCATTGTGGTAATCATTGATGTATTAAGAGCTACTTCCACCATTGCTACTGCTTTGCACAATGGCGCCAAAGAAATTATACCGGTTGACAGTGTAACAGATTGCATTCGCATTGGCAAAGAAACCGGGGGCATTACCGCCGGCGAACGGGATGGAAAAGTTGCTGAAGGGCTCACCTATGGCAACTCTCCTTTTGAATACCCTGCCTCGTTTATTGCAGGTAAAACACTGGTGCTTACCACCACCAATGGCACCAAATTATTGCATATGGCGTTGGATAAAAATGCAAAAGGAATCATTACCGGCTCGTTTCCCAACCTTTCGGCGGTATGCAATTACCTGGTGGCACAAAAACAGCCGGTTATTTTAGGCTGTGCAGCGTGGAAAGACAGGGTAAATATTGAAGACACGTTATTTGCCGGCGCTGTTATCAGCAGAATAAAAGATCATTTCAATATCAACTGCGATTCATCTGCCATGGCATCTTCCCTGTACGAAGTGGCAAAAAGCAACCTGTTTGATTTTATGAAAACAAAACAGGCTTCCCACTACCTGCGCCTTAGCAACTTCGGCCTCGAAAAAGATATTCAATATTGCCTAACTGAAGACAACGCCAACACGCTTTGTATTTATGAAGATGGAAAGCTGGTTAAAAAATAGGCGTTTTGAAGGCCACATTTATAATAAGCCATCCTCAATGAATTATTGTTATTAAATGCTTATCTACAGTTAGGTGCAACCAGGTATTTCACTATAATTAAAC
>Ga0163154_10002332_pt1 | contig 27906 bp, 19 predicted proteins | sample OliLakLV19MP9P1_FD_148649 | JGI IMG/M metagenome (GOLD analysis project Ga0163154, IMG submission 148649) | Freshwater microbial mat bacterial communities from Lake Vanda, McMurdo Dry Valleys, Antarctica - Oligotrophic Lake LV.19.MP9.P1 | ecosystem: Environmental > Aquatic > Freshwater > Lake >... | reverse complement strand
CTGCTCAACTGCATTCCAACGAGGTTTTCAGGCGATACTGCAGATGGTGCGGCCATTGCCAAAACAGCTAATTTCGATTGCACACCACTACGCTTTTTTGGCGATACTGCTGATGGTGGAACTGTAGCTAAAACAACCAATTATGATTGTACGCCGCTACGTTTTTATGGTGATAGCAGCGACGGGGCAATTGCAGCAGCAACCAACCTGCTCAACTGTATCAATGAGCGTTTTTCCGGCGATAGCGCCGACGGGTTTGCCTCTGCAAAATTTTTATTGATACGGGATTTTTTGGGTCATGATACCAGCGTAGCAATTGTATGCAGCAATGACACGTACAACCTGCTCTCGTTGTACAGCACACCGGCCAATTTAACCTACAACTGGAGTTCACCAACACCTGTTGCAGCGGGCTTGGGAATTTTTAAACTGATAGCTACCAACCAATCCGGCTGTGTTGATAGTGCATTTGCAACAGTAAAACAGGAAATTGCAATATGGAATGGCAGCGTAAGCAACGACTGGCATACTGCTGCCAACTGGAACAGCGGAAAAATACCCGATTCAACAACGCATGTAATTATTCCATCTGCCGCCAACAATCCCTGCCTCATTAGTATTTCGGATGCTACAGCAGCAAGTGTGCAGGCAAAAAGCGCAGCAGGTTTTTCTATTACCAACAACAGGCTGTTATTTATAAGCGGCACTTGTGTTTCGCTGCCCACAGGATTATAGCTTTTTGAAAATAGTATGCATTTTAGTTTTTACAGCCTTCTTTTATAAGGCTGTTTTTTATTTAATAAGTCCGCTCACTGGGTTACCTTTACGGTATTAAATAAACCAAAAAAAACATATGGAATACAGAATAGAAAAAGACACCATGGGTGAAGTAAAAGTGCCGGTAAATGCATATTACGGCGCACAAACCCAACGCAGTATCGACAACTTTAAAATTGCGCAGGATATTAATAAAATGCCCAAAGAAATTATTAAGGCATTTGCCTATTTAAAAAAAGCGGCTGCACTTACCAACCTGGATGCAGGTGTATTGTCCCAGGAAAAAAGTGACCTGATTGGCAAAGTTTGTGATGAAATTTTAGCAGATAAGTTGAATGATTATTTCCCTTTGGTTGTGTGGCAAACAGGCAGCGGTACCCAAAGCAATATGAATGTGAATGAAGTAGTGGCTTATCGTGGTCATGTATTAAACGGCGGCAACCTGGCGGACAAAGAAAAGTTTTTGCATCCCAACGATGATGTAAACAAATCTCAAAGCAGCAACGATACTTTCCCAACGGCTATGCATATTGCGGCTTACAAAATTCTAATAGAAACAACCATTCCCGGTATTGAAAAATTAAGGGATACCCTGGCTGCCAAAAGCAAGGAATACATGCATGTGGTTAAGATTGGCCGAACCCATTTTATGGATGCTACACCATTAACTGTTGGGCAGGAATTTAGCGGTTATGTATCGCAGTTAACCCATGGATTAAAAGCAATTAAAAATACCCTGGCTCATTTAAGTGAACTGGCTTTAGGTGGTACCGCAGTTGGTACCGGTATTAATACACCACCCAACTATTCAGAAAATGTAGCACAGCATATTGCAACATTAACCGGGCTGCCGTTTATTACTGCCGAAAATAAATTTGAAGCATTGGCAGCACATGATGCCATCGTGGAAGCTCACGGTTCATTAAAAACAGTTGCAGTAAGTTTAATGAAAATTGCCAATGATATCCGCATGTTATCCAGCGGCCCACGCAGCGGCATCGGCGAAATATTTATACCTGATAATGAGCCAGGTTCTTCCATTATGCCGGGCAAGGTAAACCCTACACAATGCGAAGCACTCACCATGATTGCTGCGCAGGTAATGGGTAATGATGTTGCCATTGGCATTGGCGGCAGCATGGGGCATTTTGAATTGAATGTATTTAAGCCAGTGATGATCTATAACTTTTTGCACAGCGCCAGATTGATTGGTGATGGCTGTGTTAGCTTCAATGATAAATGTGCTATTGGCCTGGCGCCAATTGAAGCCAATATTAAAAAGCATGTTGATAATAGTTTGATGCTGGTAACATCGCTCAATACAAAAATCGGCTATTACAAAGCAGCCGAAATTGCACAAAAAGCACATAAAGAAGGCACTACCTTAAAAGAGATGGCAGTGAAGTTAGGATATGTAACTCCGGAAGATTTTGATGCATGGGTAATACCTGCAGAGATGGTGGGCAAGCTTTATTAATTCCTTTTTATTCAATGTTATTCAATTTATAAAAGCATCCGGCGATTGAACGCTGGGTGCCTTTTTTTAATTATTAATGTAAGAACTTGTTTCAAAGCAGGCATGCCTTTAAAACCTTACAAAAGTTTAACGACAGCAGGCAGCTTTTTATTAAATGAAGAAGAAAGGGCAATAACATCAATTTTTTTTCGTTGCAATAAAGGTCAATGTTATTATTAGAAGGATATCAATAGCTTTACCCTACGGATATTTCATTTAATAAATATGTTGACTCCGTACACAATATCCACCTCTATGAAACCACTACCTAATTGCAAATCAACCTCATTATTCATTTTATTTGCCTTATTACTATTATCGGGTTATTCCTTTGCTCAAAAACCAAGGTCAGGTAACGGGTACGAAAATCTTACCCGACGCACCACTGGCGGTAAAATAAGAAAAGGCGATACCCTTGATATAAAAATGGCCATTCATATTCCCTGGGGTTATAATGGGGGTGCCAGCGGTAGAGTTTTTTCAGCTCGTTTTTTGGATAGTATCCCCACCAATACCATTTTATTGGCTGGTGCTGCAGATTCTATCCGAATATTGACCAACGAGGATAGCACCTACATGCGCTTTACTGCAGGCCCGGGCGATGATGCAGCTACTTATATTGCAAATCCGCCAACGGGCAACTACCAAATCAGGATTAACCTGGGGCTTACCGGAACTGTACCCTCCAATAATGCTTTAACCAATATTGCAGGCGCCGGAAATATTAACCTCACCAGCAATTTTCCCTATGGTGATAAACCTAAATGGTGGACGGGACATATATTTTCTACTTCGTACCGGGTAAAGGTTACAGGAAATACAGGAGATACCATTCGACTGACTGGTGGTTTATTTATATTTAGAAAAACAAGCGGTGGGGTAGATTCAATTATAACAGGGGTTCCATACAAAATGCTTATTGGCAGTGATGATACGTTGTGTAAGAATAGTTTGGGAACTAATTTTGCCGGAGAGTTTGGGGGTACTTTCGGATCTGGAAATACACTTAACCGCAACACCGGCCCATCAAGCCTGGTACCAGGTTATTTGTATGTAAATAATGTATCTGGTGCTGGCTCAGTACCCATCAATGATGGAAGTTATGGAATAGTAAATAATATCAGCCCATGGAGTGGTACCAGCAGAACAGCGAGAAGAACACCCAACTGTTCGGGAGGTGTTATTGCACCGCAGGATAGTTGCAAATACAGGATGTTTAATGGTAACTGGGAAATAGAGGGAGATCATACAGGTGCAACCAATAAATATGGTAATACTCCACCATCAGCTGGTACCAACAGTGGGTATATGTTGGTAGTAAATGCAGATTATATAACTTCTGATGCTTATAAACAAACAGTTGTTAATCTTTGTCCAAATACTTTTTACCAGTTTTCTGCATGGGTAAGAAATATTTGCCGCACCTGTGGGGCTGATAATAATCTTACCAATACCTACAACCCTGGTGTAAGACCAAGCCTCACTTTTTCTGTTGACAATGTTGATTGGTACAGTAGCGGCAAAATTGATACAACCGGGTGGATTAAAAAGGCATTTTTATTTAAAACTGGTGCTACACAAAACAACGCAGTATTTACTATACGCAATAATTCCCAGGGTGGAGGAGGTAACGATTGGGCATTGGATGATATTGAAATCAGTACCTGCGGCCCGGATTTAAGAATGAATTACAATCCTTTTTTCGGATGCAATAATGGTACATTCGTATATTTATCAGATACCGTCAGGTACACAAATGCCTCTTACTCCTGGTATAAATGGGAGCGAAGTACCGATGGTGGAAACACGTGGATGAATCCTCCCACACCAACTACCGGGCAGCTGATTCCGGTTTTAACCAATGGAGTTTATCAGTATGTTACCAACTACCCTGCATTTTTGGCTTACGCAGCTGACAATGGGCATAAGTATAGAGTGATAGTTGCAACAACAATGGCAAATCTTTCCAACTCCAACTGTACTTTTAATGATGGAAGTTCGGTTGTACTTAATCTTATTCCCTGTAATGCTGTGTTGGATGTAAATATGATCTCTTTAAATGCATCAATTGTTAAGGGTGATTTTCCAGTTGTTAAATGGATAGTATCTCATGAAAAAAATATAGACAGGTATGAAATTGAAAAAAGTATGGATGGACTCAGCTTTGTAAATATTGGCGAAAAGGCTTCAAAAAAAAGCAGTAATGCAGTAGAATATACTTTTACCGATGTAGAAAAAATAATCCGAAAAAGTTATTTCCGGTTAAAGATGATTTTAGCTGATGGCAGTAGTAAATACAGTAAAGTAGTTGTAGTAAACCGGAGTGCCGGTTTTGAAATAATTTCTGTAATCAATCCTGTTAATAATTTTATTTCAGCTGAGATCTTAATGCCCGATAAAGGGATGTTAAAAATGAACCTGTATGATGATTTTGGAAAACTGATAGCCCGGGAAGCAAGGTTATTGCATAAAGGGAATAACAAAGTAATATACGATGATCTCAATAAATTAAGAGTGGGGGTATATATAATCTCATTCGAATGTAAGGGTGAATTTATCCGGAAAAAATTAAATAAATTCAATTAATAACCTGCCTGAATTTAAAAAGCAATAACAGTTTTAATAATTTTTGTGCTGTAAAACCTGCTTTTCTATAAGACAATGCAGGTTGATAAATGACTGTAATTTTCCTATCTGTAATTAAAGTGTACATTTCATTTCGATCGCTTCAATTTGACTTTTTGACATATAATAACCTTGGCGTATTGTTTGTATATTTCTTCTAAAAATATTTATTTATGACAATGGGAATGATATTACTCTCTGTACTATTTATGGTGATTGGGATGGTAGTACAACAACGATTAAAAAGTAAGTTTAAACAATACAGTGAAGTGCCAACAGCAGCTGGCTTAAGTGGTAAAGAAGTAGCTGAAAAAATGCTGAAAGACAGCGGCATTTACGATGTGCAGGTTGTATCTGTACCGGGGTTTTTATCCGATCATTATGACCCTGTCAAAAAAACAGTCAACCTAAGCCCCGAAGTGTACGAAGGCAGAAATGTATCAGCTGCTGCAGTGGCTTCACACGAATGCGGCCATGCGGTGCAACATGCTACGGCATACTCCATGTTAATGCTCAGGAGCAGGCTGGTGCCGGTTGTTCAAATTAGTACAACACTTTCGCAATGGGTAATTATTGCCGGGCTTGGTATATTGGGCTTTGGTGGCGGTAACCAAACATTGTTGTTATTCGGTATCGTTCTTTTTGCGGCAACCACTTTATTTTCGCTGGTTACTTTACCAGTAGAATTTGATGCCTCCAACAGGGCATTAAAATGGTTGAATACTTCCAAAATTACCCGTAACAAAGAACATGAGCAGGCAACCGATGCTTTAAAATGGGCAGCGCTTACCTATGTAGTGGCTGCATTGGCTTCTGTTGCAATGCTGGCACAATACATAATGATTTACCTGGGAAGAAGCAGGGATTAGCAAGGCTTTTTATCTAACCATATTCAATAAAAAATGCCCGTTACTTCGGGCATTTTTTATTTTTTAGCTGATTGATGATTTTTCCGCTGTCTGTAATAAGTGCTAAAATCTGTAGAAGGAATTTTTGCTACACCCGCCTGTCTTAGCAATGTTACCAACTGGCCCCTGTGGAAACTGCCGTGGTTAAAAATATGCAGCAAAGTTTCTGCTATCGGCTGTTTGCACTGTTCTGTTTTGCTGCGCTGATAGGCAAATACATGTTGTAATTGAAATTCATTAGCGGCAGCAACCCATTGCTCGTACTGTGCAGATTGTTGCAGTAATTTCTTTTGCAACTCCACAAAATTTCCTGTAAAATGTTCACTGGGTCTTTCTATATGTTCCTGCAATTTTATTCGTTGCCACCACATACTTTCAGCATCCAGCAAGTGTAAAACTGTTTTAAAAATAGATGGAAAGCTACTCTGCATTTCCTGGTTGATGGTCTCTGCAGGTAATTGTTTAACAGTATCCGTCAACAGTAAATTTGCCCAGGCATTGTGCGCTGCATATAGTTGCAAAAGTTCTTTCATTTCATGCTTTAATTGGGTTTACAAATAGCCTTGTTAATTTCAGTTTTGTTATTTTGGTAAAATTCACAAATCAAAGATTTTACCCCCATCCCCTAAAGGGGAGTTATTTGACGTGTTTACCCCCATCCCCTAAAGGGGAGTTATTTGACGTGTTTAATACTATCGTAGCTATTGATGTTCATAAATCACAATTCACAAATCAAAGGTATTGGCTCCATCCCCGCTGGCTAGCGGGGAGTTATTTGAGGTGTTTACCCCCATCCCCTAAAGGGGAGTTATTTGACGTGTTTAATACTATCGTAGCTATTGATGTTCATAAATCACAATTCACAAATCAAAGGTATTGGCTCCATCCCCGCTGGCTAGCGGGGAGTTATTTGAGGTGTTTACCCACATCCCCTAAAGGGGAGTTATTTGAGGTGTGTAATATTTTCATTGCTGTTCACAAATCACAAATCACAGATCACAAATCACAAATCACAATTCACAAATCAAAGGTCTTACCCGCATCCCCTAAAAGGAAGTTATTTGACGTGTGTAATATTTTCATTGCTGTTCACAATTCATAATTCACAACTCACAGATCACAAATAAAAGGTCTTACCCCCATCCCCTAAAGGGGAGTTATTCGAGGTGTGTAATATTTTCATTGCTGTTCACAAATCACAGATCACAAATCACAGATCACAATACACAAATCACAAATCACAAATCACAAATCACAAATCACAAATCAAAGTTCACAGATCACAGATCACAAATCAAAGATTAAAGATCTTTATGCCTGCTTCCGCTGTATAAGTCATATTCCAGTAAGCGGCAATCAATTTTGCTGGTATAAAATTCTATACGCCGGCTGGCTTTAAGTCCGATTTTTTTTGCAAGCTCCAGGTTGCCGGTAAAGATGTAACCGGTGTAGCCCTTGCATTGTTGCTTCATAAAATCGCCCATGCGTTTATAGGTAACCTGCAGTGCAGCCTCCTCACCTAAACGATCTCCATATTCAGGATTAAAAAAAACTACACCCGGCTCATTTTCCGGAACTGTAGTGGTTTCAAAATCACCAACAGCAAATTCAATTAATTTTTCTACACCGGCAGCCTCTGCATTTATTTTAGAAATATTGATGGCATCCTGGCTAATATCAGTTGCTATAATTTTTAATCCCGGCACTTCGGTAATGATGTTGTGCAACTGTTGCTTTTCGGTGTCATACATGGATTGACTGTAACCAACGAGGTGCATAAAGGCATAATTATTTCTATACAATCCCGGCTTTCTGTTGGTGGCCAATAATGCTGCTTCTATTGCAAGGGTAGATGAACCACACATGGGATTAATGAAGGGAGATTTCCGGTTCCATTTGGTAGCCAGTAAAGTAGCTGCTGCAAGCGCCTCCAGCATAGGTGCTTTACCGGGTATTTTTCGGTAACCATGTTTGGATAATGTTTCGCCGGAAGTGTCAATAAATATTTCTACAGAATCCTCTTTCCAGTACAAATGAATAACTGTTTTATCTAATGCAGATCCGGAGTCTGGCCGCTTGCCTGTTTGATTCCTGAACCGGTCAACAATGGCATCCTTCAGTTTTACATTGGCAAATAAACTGTTGTTGATGCTCTCATTATCTACATTGCTGGTGATGGAAAAAAAGCCATCTGCAAGTATAATATTCTCCCATGCAAAATCAATCATTTCATTGTACAAATCGTTGGCTGTGGCTGCCTGGCATTGATGCACTAAAAACAGCACCTGGCTTGCACAACGCAGGTTAAGGTTTAATTTTATACAATCTTTTAAAGTGCCTTGTAACTCTACGCCCGTTTTAAAAACCCTTGCAGGTTTATACCCTAATTCTTCCGTTTCTTTTTGCAGGTAAGGCGCAATGCGGTTACTGCAGGTTATGATGATTTTATTGACAACATTAAATGGCTCCATATTCCGGCAAAGCTATTGAAATTTTTTCCGGCAGGTGTTCAAATGCCCGGCATGGATGCGTTTCATTTTGTCGCAGCTTCTAGTGGTCACTTAGTTTTGCCGTTAAGGCGTTAAGCCGTTTTTATTTCTTTTTTAACTAAACGTCTTAAAGAATTAACGGCGACCTGTTAATTCTTTAGCTTCAAAATAAAGAGCTACAAATTGGAATGCATCCCATACACAGCTACATCAATAAAATAGTTACTTTGTGGTATGAATATACAAACTGATATACGCCTTGCTGTATTGATAGATGCAGACAATGTGCCTTACAGCAATGTAAAGGGGATGATGGAAGAAATCGCCAAATATGGCACCCCAACTTTTAAAAGAATTTATGCCGATTGGACAAAACCTACCGTAAGCGGCTGGAAAAAAGTATTACTCGAAAATGCCATTACGCCCATTCAGCAATACAGTTATACAAGTGGAAAAAACTCCAGCGACAGCGCCTTAATTATTGATGCAATGGACATCCTGTATTCCGGTAAGGTAGATGGTTTCTGTATTATTTCGAGCGATAGTGATTTTACCAGACTGGCAACAAGATTGAGAGAAGCCGGGATGAAAGTGTTTGGCATTGGGCAGAAGAAAACACCCAATCCATTTATAGTGGCCTGCGATAAATTTATATACATCGAGGTAATTGCAACTGCTGCTGCAGATGGTGAAACTGCTGATATAACAGAAAATACTGTTGTGCCAGATGTGCCGGGTATACCCGTTAAAGCAAAGGCCGTTGCTAAAGTAACAATTGATAAAATCAATAAAAGTACCATTCACCTCATTTCTACTTCTATCAATGACCTGGCAGATGAAAATGGCTGGGCTTTTTTGGGCGATGTTGGTGGCTTGCTAATGAAAAAGCAACCCAACTTTGATCCACGAAATTTTGGCTTTCAAAAACTTACTTCTTTAATTAATTCCTTACCTCAATTTGAAATTGATAAAAGAGAAACAGAAAAGAAAAATATTAAGCTGGTGTATGTGAGGAATAAGGAATAAAGGATTTGTGATGTGTGATTTTTGATCTGTGATTGGAAGCATTTCAGCACTTTGCAAAAACTTGTGCTAACCAGTTTTTTATTGGGCCAAAATTGCCATACATTTTTGCAGGCTGTCTCTCCATTCAGGAATATTGATGTGAAATGTTTCCTCAATTTTTGAAGTGTCCATTACAGAGTAACCCGGCCGCTTTGCGGGGGTCGGATACTGGGAAGATGGTATTGGATTGACCACACAATTGCTTCCGCTAATTTCTTTAATGGCAACTGCAAACTGGTGCCAGTTGATGGCTCCTTTGTTGGAGTAATGGAAAAGGGTGGAAGATGGTTGAAGGTTGTTGGAGGTTGTTGAAGGTTGTTGAAGATGGTTTAATGTTGTTGAAGGTTGTTCAACTATTTGCATGATGGCACTTGCCAGGTCTGCAGCATAGGTGGGGCAACCTTCCTGGTCTGCTACTACATTTAGGCTATCCCTGTCTTTCATTAACCGCATCATTGTTTTTACAAAGTTGTTGCCAAAAGAGGAATACACCCAGGAGGTACGAATAATAATTGCGGCAGGGTTGTTTTTAAGTGCCAGCTCTTCACCCAATAATTTGGATGCTCCATATGCATTCACCGGACTAACCGGATGATTGGTTTTGTAAGGCATGGTAGCCGTTCCATCAAAAACGTAATCGGTGGAAACATGAATAAAGAGAACGTTGTATTGTTTACAAAGCGCAGCAAGGTTACCAACTGCTGTGCCATTAATGGCGTTGGCTTTTTCAATTTCTGCTTCTGCTTTATCTACAGCAGTGTAGGCAGCACAGTTTACACAAACATCAAATGAATGTGTATCAAAATAAGTTTGTACTAAAGCAATGTCATCAATCGGTAATTCTTCCCTGGTAACAAATAAAAAATTATAAGCAGGATAAGTTGTTGCAATTACCTGCATTTCTCTACCTAACTGGCCATTGGCACCGGTTACGAAAATTATTTTATTTGCCACGAGTTAAACGATTTTTATTTATTAAACAGGATCGACGTATCTACGAAAATCACACATAACAGATCAAAAATCACAGATCAAAAATGAAATTGTTGGTATGATTTTCTATCCCCGGAAGTACCAGGTCTTTCTCTGCAACAATAGCTTTATCAGCAGGTATTTGCCAGTCGATATTTAATGCCGCATCATTGAATAAAATGCCACCCTCACTTTGTTTATGATAAAATGCATCGCATTTATACAACACTTCCGCAGTTTCACTTAATACAGAATAGCCATGAGCAAAACCTTTTGGCACCAGTAACTGCTTTTTATTTTCAGCAGATAATTCCAGTGAAAATACTTTGCCGTAAGTAGGTGAACCATGTCTGATATCTACCACTACATCCAATATGCTGCCAGCTAAGGCCCTTATCAATTTAGTTTGTGCATGCGGTGCCAGTTGAAAATGCAAACCTCGGATAACTCCGTAACAGGATTTGGCCTGGTTGTCCTGCACAAATTTTATATCAACACCACCGGAAGAAAAAGCATTTGCATTATAACTTTCAAAAAAATAGCCACGGCTATCTTCAAAAACGTTTGGTTTATAAATTAATAATCCAGGGAATGCTGTTGTAGTAAAAGGCATGGTATTAGTTGATGTTTTAAGTTGAAAATTCCTTTTTTTTAGGGTATAATTTTTATTAATACTTTGTTATTTAGGTCTTTAACGAAACCCTCTAAACTTCTAAACTGCTAACCACCCTAAACTTATATAAGTGAGTGACTTTAAAACCGACTTAATTTTTAAACTATTATTTAAGCGTAGGTAGCTTTAAAAAAGTTGATGGTTTCTATTAGTCCTTCCTCAAATTTTTTTGTTGGCTGATAAGCCAGTAATTTTTGTGCCAATGAGATGTCGGCCAATGAATTTCTAATGTCTCCTGCCCTGGGTTCCCTGTAAGTTGCTTCAAAGTCGCTATGCAGGTATTCCCTCACCTGGTTGTATAAATAATTCACTGAAAAATTTTCGCCAATTGCTACATTGTACACCTGCTTTAAGGCTTCAGGGTTATCCGTTAACATGCCTTTTATATTTACTTGTACTGCATTATCTACAAAAGTAAAATCTCTTGTTTGTTCACCATCACCGTTAATATACACCGGCAATCTTTTCATAATTCCTTTTACAAACAGGGGTATTACAGCTGCATAAGCTCCATCAGGATCCTGCCTTGGCCCGAAGATATTGAAGTACCGGAAACCCATCAGTTTCATGCCATAAACGTCAGCAAATATCTGTGCATATAACTCATTTGTTTTTTTTGTGGCTGCATAAGGAGATAAGCAGTTACCGATTTTGTTTTCAATTTTTGGTAACGTAGGTTCATCGCCATATACCGAGGAAGAAGAAGCGTAAACAAATTGTTTGATGTTATTATCAACCGAGGCTTTAAGCATGTTTACAAAGCCACCCACATTTACTTCATTAAAATAAACCGGTTCTTTAATAGAACGTGGCACAGAACCCAATGCAGCCTGGTGACTAACATAATCCATTTCACTGCACGCCTGTTGACAGGTATCCGCATTCCTGATATCACCCTCAATAAATTCAAAAGCGTTGTATTGCTGTAGAACATCGAGGTTACTTTGTTTGCCATTGGCCAGATTATCCAGCACCCGTACCTTTTTTGCTTTGTTTTGGAGCAGGTATTCTGCAATATGGCTACCTATAAACCCGGCGCCACCGGTAATTAAAAAATTACTATTGCTTAAATCTTTTGTATGAAATTGATTGCTCATGTTTCGTATGCTAGAGTATTTTTTCGTTTGAATTAAATATGGCTTTTTCGTTATTTCCAATGAACTAATTCAACAACCCTGTTTTTGTTTTCCGGTAAATACTTTTCCTGATTTTACAAACTCCAGTAATACCTGTTTTTAATAACGTTTCTGTAAGTTCCTTTCAGGTCGGCAATCATTGCCATTGGTTTGGTGATACTGGCAAAATAAGCTTCATCCAATAATTTGTAGGCTTTATGTGGTACAGCTATAACCACAGCTTCGTAGTCGTTCCTGATTTCGTTGGTTAGTCCAAACCCATATTCATGCACTAATTCATCACTATCAGCATGTGGGTCTGTTACATGAACGTTTAAAGAAAAAGATTGTAATTCTTTCACCACATCCGCTACTTTACTATTGCGGATGTCACTTACGTTTTCTTTAAAAGTGGCGCCCATTACCAATACCCTGGCATCTTTTATGTTACCGTTGTTAAGTATAATGTGTTGCAATACTTTTTTAGCTATATGGCTTGCCATGCCATCGTTAATAACCCTGCCAGCTAAAATTACCTGGCTATCATAACCCATTTGTTTTGATTTGTAGGTTAAATAATAAGGATCTACACCAATACAATGCCCGCCCACCAGGCCTGGTTGAAATTTCAGGAAGTTCCATTTGGTTCCGGCAGCTTCCAGTACTTCAAATGTGTTGATGTTCATTTTATCGAAAATGATGGATAGTTCATTCATCAAGGCAATATTTAGGTCACGCTGGGTATTTTCAATAATTTTTGCAGCTTCTGCCACTTTAATACTGGACGCTCTGTGCACACCTGCCGTTACTACTAACTCATATACTTTTGCCACTACATCCAAAGATTCAGCATCACAGCCACTTACTACTTTTATTATTTTAGCCAGGGTATGTTCTTTATCACCTGGGTTAATTCTTTCGGGTGAATAACCGGTTTTAAAATCAATGATATTTTTTAAGCCTGATAATTTTTCAATAATTGGTAAACAGTCCTCTTCCGTACAACCCGGATAAACCGTACTTTCAAATACTACATAATCACCTTTCTTTATTACTTTTCCTATGGTTTCACTGGCTCTTTGTACCGGATTTAAATCAGGCACATTGTGCTTATCTACCGGGGTAGGTACCGCTACAATATAAAAGTTTGCTTGCTTTAACACTTCCAGATCGTTGGTAAATTCAATATCGCAGCCTTCAAATGCTTCTTTTTCAAGTTCTTGACTGGGATCAATACTGTTCTGCATCATCTCCACCCTTTTTGCGTTGATATCAAAACCTATTACTTTGGTTTTTTTTGCAAATTCGAGTGCTATCGGAAGCCCAACGTAGCCCAATCCAATTACGGCAAGCTTATTTTTCTTTTCTATTAATTGCTGGTACATGAAATTTAAAATTGCTTTAAGTAGTTTTTTAGATAATAGAATTTTATTATCGGGAATATTAAAAAAGCAGATAGCCCTTATAAGGGGCTTCCGGCTTTTGACTCTTTATTTCTAGAAATAAATTCTTTTGGTAATTTATGTAAATCTTTCTTAGGCAAAGATTTAAAATATTCGTAGGTAATTTTTAACCCTTCCTCCCTGCTTACCGTAGGTTCCCATCCTAATAATTCTTTTGCTTTTGTAATATCGGGTTGCCGTTGTTTCGGGTCATCTGTTGGCAGTGGTTTGTATACAATCTTTTGATCAGTTCCGGTGAGTTTAATAATTTCTTCTGCAAAATCTTTCAAAGAAATTTCATCGGGATTACCAATATTAACCGGTTCGGCATAATCGCTTAATAACAACCGGTAAATGCCTTCTACCAAATCATCTACATAACAAAAACTCCTGGTTTGGCTGCCATCACCAAAAACGGTTAGGTCTTCACCACGCAACGCCTGACCAATAAAAGCGGGTAATGCCCTCCCATCATTTAGGCGCATCCTCGGGCCATAAGTATTAAATATCCTTACAATCCTGGTTTCCAAACCATGAAAAGTATGGTAGGCCATTGTCATTGCTTCCTGAAAACGCTTGGCTTCATCGTATACACCTCTTGGTCCGACAGGATTTACATTGCCCCAGTATTCCTCATTCTGCGGATGTACAGTAGGGTCGCCATAAACTTCGCTTGTACTTGCAACCAGTATTCGGGCTTTTTTTGCAAATGCAAGTCCCAGGCAGTTATGGGTACCTAAAGACCCAACTTTTAATGTTTGGATAGGTATTTTAAGATAATCAATCGGGCTTGCAGGAGAGGCAAAATTTAATATATAATCAAGTTTACCAGATACATGTATATAAGTTGATACATCATGGTGGTAAAATTCAAATTCTTTTAGTTTAAATAAGTGCTCAATATTTTTGAGGTCGCCTGTAATAAGGTTATCCATACCTACTACCTGGTAACCTTCTTTTATAAACCTGTCGCACAAGTGCGAACCTAAAAAACCTGCTGCTCCGGTTATTAATATGCGTTTTGTTGACATTGACGGTTGTTTAAAAAAGTAACGAATTTTTTATTAAAATAATTTTAAGCTATTGTTCCTAGAATTTGTAAAAACTAATTTTATTAGAGTGCAAAACTATGCTTATTGTGTTACTACCCGCCTTCCAATACTTACATAATGATACCCTAAATTTTCCAGCTGTTTAAGGTCAAATAAATTTCTACCATCAAATATGGCTTTGTTTTTAAGCATGAAAGTCATTTTATCAAAATCAGGCGTTCTAAACTCACTCCATTCAGTTGCAATCACCAGCGCATCTGCATCCTTTAATGTATCATACTGACTTTCTGCAAAAGTAATGGTATCACCCAGTAGTTGCTTTACATTTTTCATGGCCTCAGGGTCAAAAGTGGATACTGTAGCGCCGGCAGCTAACAGTTCTTCAATCATGTATAATGCGGGTGCTTCTCTAATATCATCTGTATTGGGCTTAAACGCAAGGCCCCAGATAGCAATTTTTTTACCTGCAAGGTCATTATTAAAATAAGATTTGATAAAGGGCATTAAATGTAATTTTTGTTTTTCATTTACGTCCATTACTGCATCCAGTATTTTAAACTCGTATTTAACCTCAGTTGAAGATTTGGCTAGTGCCTGTACGTCTTTGGGAAAACAACTGCCACCATAGCCAATACCAGGAAATAAAAACCTTCTTCCTATTCTTTCATCTGTGCCCATACCCCTTCTTACCATATCCACATCTGCATCCAAAAGTTCACACAAATTGGCAATCTCATTCATGAAAGTGATTTTAGTTGCCAAAAAAGAGTTGGCAGCATATTTTGTAAGCTCAGCGCTTCTTTTATCCATAAAAATTAAGGGATTACCCTGGCGAACAAAGGGTGCATACAAATCGTTCATTAATTTTTTCGCTCTTTCAGAAGTGGTACCAATTACAACCCTGTTTGGTTTCATAAAATCTTCCACTGCTACTCCTTCCCTTAAAAACTCGGGATTACTAACTACATCAAATTCTACCGTTGCATTTTTTGCAATGGCTGCCTGCACTTTATCTGCAGTGCCCACAGGCACAGTACTTTTATCAACTATTACTTTGTATTCTTTGATAATTTTTCCAAGTTCTTCTGCCACACCCAAAATATATTTCAAGTCTGCGCTGCCATCTTCACCGGGAGGTGTTGGCAAGGCAAGAAAAATTATTTCTGCATCTTCAATACCTTCTTCCAATGAAGTTGTAAACCTTAGCCGGTTTTCTTTTTGGTTACGTAAAAATAGTTTCTCCAATCCAGGTTCAAATATTGTAATTTCCCCTGAACCTAATTTCGCAATCTTGTTTTTATCAATATCTACGCAAGTTACCTGGTTGCCTGTTTCTGCAAAACAAGTACCGCTTACTAACCCTACATAGCCTGTTCCAATTACTGCAATTTTCATAATTTAAATTGTTGATAATTATTTTATAAATGATAATACTTTAGAAACTATAAATTCCTGCTGTTCTTCTTCCAGTTCTGTGTGCATTGGCAACGAAATTACCCTTTCAGTAAGCCAATCGGTAACCGGCAAATGAAAACTGTTGCCACCAAATGCATCAAACATTTTTTGTTTGTGGCAAGGCACCGGATAGTAAATCATTGACGGCACTCCCTCTTTGGCCAAAAAAGCATTTAACCCATCTCTATCTACTTCATTTAACACTAAAGTGTATTGATGAAAAACATGGTTGTTATTGGAAGCCCTGAACGGAGTGGTAATTTTTGCCTGGTTGGCAAATGCATTATCATAATAACCGGCGGCTTTTCTACGTGCAGCTATGTATTCGTCCAGATGTTTCAATTTAATATTTAAAATAGCTGCCTGTATTGTATCTAACCTTGAATTACACCCTACCACATCATGGTAATATCGCCTGCTTTGACCATGTGAGGCAATCATTTTAAGCTTTATAGCTAACGCTTCATCATTGGTAAATATTGCACCTCCATCGCCATATGCACCTAAATTTTTGGAAGGGTAAAAAGAAGTACAACCAATGTGCCCGATACTTCCTGTCTTTTTCACTGTACCATCACTAAAGGTATAATCGCAGCCTATACCTTGTGCATTATCTTCAACTACGTATAAATTATGCGCCTTTGCAATGGCCATAATTTTTTCCATATCGGCCGCATGGCCATATAAGTGTACAGGAACTATTGCCTTTGTTTTAGGCGTAATGGCTTTTTCAATTGCAGCCACATCTATACAAAATGTTTGTGGGTCAACTTCTACAAATACCGGTTTTAAGTGTAACAATGCAGCTGTTTCAACAGTTGCTATATAAGTAAAAGACGGAGTGATAATTTCATCGCCTGGCTGCAAACCAAGGGCCATCATGGCAATTTGCAGTGCATCCGTACCATTGGCGCAGGTAATTACATGCTTTACCTGGTGGTAGGCTGCAAGACTGTCGGCAAATTCATTTACTGCTGGTCCTCCAATAAACATAGAGCTATTCAATACCTCTATTACGGCATTATCTATTGCTGGTTTTATTTTAAGGTACTGAGATTTGGTATCAACCATTTGTAGGGGCTTCATAGTTGTTTTTTTTAATGCGGGCAAAGATAGTAATTAGGAGGTTAGCAGCAACTTTAGGGTGGATAAAGCTTGTGATAAGCCAATGATTGAAAAATAGCCAGTAGCTTTGATATAATTATTATGGCAGGCAAATTGTTTTACCGGCTTTTTATTTACTGTTATCCCATTGGGGTAAGGCTTGTGGCCTACTGGAGCCCCAAGGCCAGCCAATGGATAACCGGGAGAAGAAATTTCCCTTCTTTGCCCGATAATACTCAACAAACAATATGGATGCACTGCTCCAGCCTGGGAGAATTTGAGCAGGGCAGGCCGCTTTTAGAAAATATTAAAACCCAATATCCTCAGTACAAAATTGTACTTACTTTTTTTTCTCCTTCCGGGTACGAAACAATGAAAAATTACAAGGGTGCAGATTATGTGTTTTACCTGCCGATGGACAGTAAATCCAATGCAAAAAAAATGATAGCGGCTATAAACCCTTGCCTGGTTTTGTGGGTAAAATATGAGTTTTGGTTTTTTTATCTCACAGAATTAAAAAAGAAAAGCATTCCGGTTTTAATGGTTTCGGGCTTATTCCGGCAAAGCCAGCCCTTTTTTAAATGGTATGGCGGGCTGTGGAGAAAAATGTTGCAAAGCTTTGCCTGTATTTTCGTGCAAAATGAGGCTTCTAAAGGGTTATTGTTAACAGCAGGGATTAAGGATAATGTAGTAATTGGTGGCGATACCAGGTTCGATAGGGTGATAACCATTGCGTCGCAATTTGAACCAATGCCTATAATAGAAAACTTTTGTGGTAACAGCAAAGTGATTGTTGCAGGAAGCACATGGGAAGATGATGAAGCAGAACTGATACATTATGTAAGAAATCATCCGGAAATTAAATTTATTATTGCTCCGCATGAAGTTGATGCAGCCAATTTGAGTGAAGTAAAAAAGGAGTTTGCCGGAGCTGTTTTTTATTCTGAGTTGTATGGGGGAGGGGATGGGGAGACCACTGACGACCGACGACCGACGACCGAAAAGGGAACTTCAACTTACAAACCTGCAGCTAACAGCCATGTTCTGATTATTGATAATATCGGTATGCTTTCAAAACTTTATCATTATGCTCATATCACCTATATTGGTGGTGGTTTTGGTGAAGAGGGCATTCACAATGTACTGGAGCCTGCCGTGTTTGGTAAACCGGTAATTTACGGGCCGGTTTATGAAAAATTTGCAGAGGCAGTGGAACTGGTGGATTGCGGTGCAGGTATAAGCATCTACAATGCGTTGGAATTAGAACATGTACTAAATGAATTATGGGCAGATACAGCTTTGTTACAAGTAAAAAGTGAAGCAGCCAAAAAATATGTTTACTCAAAAGCGGGTGCAACCCAAAAAGTGATGGCTTATATTCAGGAAAAACGTCTTTTAACCAATTGATCAAACTGTATTACAGTAGGTTGGGCATCCTTCCAGCCCAATTTGGTTTTTAATTCTCTGCGTATCCAATATTCAGCCTCTGGCCAGATAGCAAAACTATTGATAGTTTTAATGCTACGTTCATACATCACCTCATCTCCCCGAAATAGTTCGTTGATATACAAATAACGATCGTTGATACCGATGGCCTTTTTCAAATCTTTTACCGGCACATCCGTTAATCTGTGACTTAATTCCGTAACAGGAATACTTAAAATGTCGTTTACAGAAGGAGCCTCAGCAGTTATTGCATGGTTTATTTCGAGGGGCAATACGGGTGTTTGTTGAGCTAAAGTTGGTATGTCGTCATCTGTAAGATCAAAAAGCTGGTGAGGTTTGCTATGAGTATTCATTTGTTGCATGGCTGCAGCATTGCGCTTAATTTCTTCCAGTTCAGCCTCTACCTCTGCTTCATCTATCTGCAACAATTCTACCGTTTTTTCAGGTTCAGCAGGTATTGTTTTTTCAATTGCCGGTTTAAATGTTGGTATTATTTGCTTTGGCATTGAAACAACAATAGCTTCCTTACCATTTAACGGCTGATTGCGCTGCAGGTGAGCCAGTTCGTGCTGCAACATTTGTGTTGTAACCAGCAGTTGCTCCACAGTTGCGCCTGCCTTAAATTGTTGTTGTAGGTTTTGCAAAAGCGTTTCCACTCTATCCATAAAAACACCATTAATTTACTAATGAAATATACGGGTACAAAATTAGTTTTGATTCATGAATCAAAACGCTAAACTTTGCAACCGTTACAATAAAGTTACAAACAGTATTTAAATTAGTTACAGAAATGTTTATTGAGCCAAGTTTATCGGGTGAAAGGCGTGGGTGGATTGAAGTGATTTGCGGCAGTATGTTTAGTGGTAAAACAGAAGAACTCATTCGTAGATTGAAACGTGTAAAAATTGCCAACCTTAAGGCCGAAATATTTAAACCGGCCTTTGATACCCGTTATGATGTGGAAAAAATTGTTAGTCATGATACCAATTTTATTCATAGTACACCGGTAAACAGCTCCCAAAATATATTACTGCTTGCGCAGGATGTGGATGTGGTGGGTATTGATGAAGCCCAGTTTTTTGATGCTGAAATTGCCAATGTATGTGAGCAATTGGCATTACGTGGTATAAGAGTAATTGTTGCCGGGTTAGATATGGATTATACAGGCAAACCATTTGGCCAGATGCCAAACCTGCTGGCAGTTGCCGATTATATAACCAAGCTGCATGCCATTTGTGTAAGGTGTGGAAATATTGCCAACATCAGTTACCGGAAAACCAGTACCGAAGGCCAGATTTTACTGGGCGAAAAAGATGTATATGAACCACGGTGCAGAATTTGCAGCCAGTTAAAAGCGTAACCTGTTTTTTGAGGCATACCTAACTATTCAGCTTTTCTATAGGTTATAAATACCTAAACCGGGATATTCGGCATGCAGCTGTTTTAATATCTTGCTCCTTTGATACATGACCAAAATGCATTGTAAGTTCTTGTCTTGTTTTCAATCATTGAAAATTTTATCTGCCAGTTGTTAAGTATAATAAGATTATCGGAAAAATTTTACCTGGTAATATTTAATTGCGTTCACCATGCCGTTTATCAGTACTGCGATTACTTTGTTGCCGTCGCTCTCAAATGCTGCATAGCCACTTTGTGTTTTGCAGCCGTTTTCTGTTGCCATTGCCTGCATTTCAGGTGCTACAGTAACGGATATTATTTTTTTACCAAAGAAGTCCATGCAATATCAAAATTTTCTTTTGAACCGGCTTTGCCGGGTATTGATTTATATAAAGTGATGAGGCAGTAAAGGCCTTTTTAGCAGCCTCCATTGAAAGCTGTATCGCTTCTTTTTCCTGTTGTTGCTTCTATCCTTTTGGTGAAGTGACGGTGGCAAGGTCAAAGGTTTTCTCTAAAGCAAAGGAAGACAGGCTTGTCATGAAAAACAAAATACACGTCAATATTTTTTTCATTTTTACTATTTTAGTTCAATAGGGAATTCTGCAGTGCCATAAAGCCAGGCATTGGAAAAAGCAGTTCCTCCATTATAAGGGCCGTCTCTTTCTGTGGGCTTATCATATTGCAAAACAAGTTGCCATTTTTTTATACCAGAAAAATATTCACTTGTAAACTGATAGGTAACTTTTTCTAATGTCCTTTTTTGACTAGACTTCAATTTGCCTAGTTTATCTACAGTAGCCTCTTTACCATTGGCATCAATAATGGTTCCCTTGCTCCAGGTTTCGAAAACGCTTGTTTGCGGAATAATAGTAATGGTATTGCCCTGGATAGTGTATGTTCCGTTTTCCTTAGCAAAATAAATATCAGGCATATAGGAAAAGCTCCGATATAAGAAGTTGTAAGTTCCGTTTGGTTTAAACTCGTATTGCATTTTATGGTATTGGTGAAGACCGTTATTTACTGAGTAATTTGAATTGCTGGTAGATGTTTTTAACCATGTGCCAATAATAGTATTTTCATCATTATTTGCAATAGCTGTTGTTGGCGGAGTCACCTCAGGTTTTATTAAATCAACAGATGCTATTAATTCCTGTACATCTTTTATATAATCCTTATTATTGGTAACTGCTACAATACTTACACATCTGTCGTATCCGCTTGCGGTGGTAAGCATTGCCATCGCTTCTTTGTTATCAAAAGTAAATTTACTGCTGCCTGCTTTTATTTTCCAGCCGTCGGCATCCTGTACTTCATTTTCCTTTCTGGTATCCGTAGGTTTATAATTATTTACAATTAATTCCTGCCATTCGTTTTCAAAATCAGCCTCAATGGTTCCTTTACTGATCGTACTTTTTACAATATTAATTCGGCACCAGGTACTTGTTTTATCATCAGTTTTTATATAGCTCACAAAATTTCCTTCCACATTTTTTTTCCAGCCTTTCGGAGGAGAGTAGGTGATGAGGTCAAAGGTTTCTTTATTAGTATTGGTTGACTGTTGTGGGTTTTCAGGTTGCCCGACAGGCGCTGTTTCTATTTTTTCCAAACTAATTGATTCTATAAAAGCTGTCATCTCTTTTTCATACACATCCGTATTAGTAAGGATAATCATATTTACCATTTTTTCAGCAGCGCTGGCGGTTACCAACAGGGCTACACCCCTGGTGCCTTCGCTTTCATAAGGTGCATGGCCACTTTGTATTTCCCAGCCGTTTTCTGTTGCTGCAGGTTGCATTTCAGGAGCAGCAGAAACGGTTATCGTTTCTTTTACCAAAGAAGTCCATGCCATATCAAAATTTTCTTTTGAATCGGCTGTGCCCGGTGTTGATTTATACAAAGTGATCAGGCAATAACTGTCACTTTTTTCATCGTGTTTTGAAAGCTGAATCGCATCTTGTCCTTCTTTTTTGTCCCATCCCGTTGGAGGAGTAAAAGTTGTAAGGTCAAAAGTTTGCTTTTGTGCAAATGTGTTTTTTGCAAATACTATTAGCAAACAAAGAAGCATTAGTTTTTTCATAATTTAATTTTATTAGGTAAAAGTATTATTGTTGGCGAAAGTTTACTATCCTTTAAAAAAGGGATTTTTAGTTGAGATTGAGTAGGGGAGCAAGTACTCCCTCTTTTGTAATCCCGGAGGTATAGCCTGCAGTAACTTCAATTACTTTTACTTCTCCACTCACATTGCCAATTTCTCCCTCAATGGTTATGTCACCTTTAATACCAGCATCTTTTACTTCCCATTTTCCTGTTGTGTTGTCTGGGCCAATTTTTACAAATTCTTTTACAGATGCACCAGCACCTACTTGTGCAATATGTTCAGTTCCCATATTCCAGTTTGCTCCAAGTCCAAGTTCTAATGTAACATCTTCAAACGCTCCGTCATCGGCATAATTCACTTCAAAACCACCAACAATACCTTCGCCACCTTCTATACCCCAAGAATTACAGTTCCAAAATAATTTACCCGGGGCTATGCCAATTTTCCCTTTAAAGTTTGCACAATATTCTTCTTCCCATTTTTGAAGCGTACCCTTTTTAGCAGGCAATGGTTCATACACAGAACAATTGATTTTGGTTACAATTTTATATTCTAATAAAATATTTCGTACATCTCTCAAATAATCGCTTTCAATTGATGGGAATGGTATGGTTGTTTCGGGCATCCAGTATGGCGCCCAGTTAGCATAATCCCTGAAAAATTTACGGGAAATGTTTTCCCGGCGTTGTGCGTATTGATTCACTAGGGGTGATAACACTGAAAGGTATTTTTGAATTTCTGTATTTAGCTCTTTGCATTTTGCGAGTTCCAAAGCTGCAATTTCATCTTCATCACCTGCTTCTCCACCTTCCAGTTTATTTAATTGAACATCATATTTTTTTGCAATGGCTCTTGTTTTGGCATTATAGGGAATGTTGAGTTTTTTTAAATTGTACTTGAATACATCATCCGTTTTTAAACTTTCATTAAGGTAAGTTTGCGTGCCATCCATAATAATGTATTGCGCTTTTACACGAATGGGTGATATGCCTTTTTTAAAACTTTCTCCCATTAGCTTTTGAACCATATCTTCACTTACTTTTGAGCTTTTAGCTTCAATATTTTCTATCGTCATTTGCAGCGATTCCTTTAATGCATTTAATTCTGTTTCAAATGCGTCCATATCATCCAGGTTGGATGGCATAGCAGGTAATTGTGTTCTTTTTAATAACGGGAATTCTTTTACAGGCAGTGGTGGAAACTGGCTCATTAATTCACCGGGTTTCACTTTATTATTTAGCTGACGCAGAACGGATATTACCTGCTCATCATAAGAGGTTGCTATAGATTTTGTACCATGCTCTTCTGCTTTTTTTACATCTCCTTTTTTAAGGTACATGATGCAGAGGATTTTATTAGCAGTAGGGTTTAGGCTGTCTTTCTGCACCGCTTGCTGAAGTAAATTCATGGCTTTGTTAACATCACCTAAACGATAATAGGCATTACCAAGATTAGAGAGAATAGTAGTTTCACCAGGCCTTTGTTTATTCCAGTACTCCAGTATTGGAATTGATTTTTCCGGAAGCCCACCCATTATTAAAAAGGCAGCAAAATTATTTGCTGCAAGTGCATCAGCAGGATTGTTGGTAACCGCCTTGCTGTATAAATACAAACTTGCTTTCGGCGTGTTTTGTAACCAGGCTGCTAAAGCAATATTGCTGATATCCTTGGATTGAGTTAGTTTTTTATTTTTTACATAATCATCTGCTTTCTTTTTTATTTCGGGTTTTACGGCAATTGAAATTTTTGAATTCAGTTCACTTATATAATTTGTGTAAGCGGCTGTTGTAAAAATGGTGGCAGGTAATTCTTTTAGTTTTGCAGACAAAGAGGGCGTTTCAATCTTTAAGGTAGCAGTAGGAGGGTTGTTAAAAGGAATTGCCGGAACTGTTGAAGCCTTCATATCCGCAGGTATAGTTAACGGTGAAAGCGTATTTAATTTCGGTAAAAAGCGAAATGTATAGGGCGGGGTAATTTCAACAGGTGTTGATTTGCCATTCAATAATGCTTCTAAAGGAGCTAAAGCACCGGGTTGCTTAACAAGGGCGGCAACTTTTTCCATATGGGCATATCCGTTATTTTTTAGATGCACCATTATTAATTGTGGTACATCACTGCCGAGGGTTTTATTATAATAAGCCGGATTTACGGTAACAATTTCTTCCAGCGTTTCTTCTTCTGCATTCGGGTAAGATTTATCCCAATTTTCTACAAATTGTTTAACTGATTCTGCCGTGTATGTTGAATTTGAATAAAAATTTTTGAAGCCTCTGTTTAGCCAATCGGCGGGCTTTTTTAGGTATTGTAATATAACCACTTTGGCAGCTCCTGAGTTCGGCATGCCTTTGCTCATATTGCTTTTAAGTTTTTCCTGATCCTCTTCAAACCATTTTCTACGCTTGGCTTCTTTTTCTGCTGTATAAGTTTTGTCCATCTCTTTATACACTTTTATTTCTGCTTCAAACTGCTTTGCGTTTTGATTGTAAACATCAGACATAAATTTTGTGTCCTTTAAACCGAAAGTTTCTGCATCGATGAGCATTTGTTGCAGGTATTCTTTACGTGTAACAGGTATAAAAACAGGCTTATCACTATTTCGCAAAATGATAAAGTCGTTTACTGTAAACATTTTGGCGGTAGCATTATTCTGTGTCCTGTCTTCATAAAAATCAATTCTGCCTTCGCTGCGTTTTTTTTGGATGGTTTTAAAGGCTGGCTTTCCGTTAATGGTAAAAACACCCTCATCTGATGCAAACTTAAAAGTAAAAAAGTTGTTGAATTTTACATAAATAGAGGATCCACTTTCTCCTTCTGTTTGTATTTGGGTACTGCTATTATTACAATAGTACTCAAAGAACATCATTTGGGAATAGTAGAAACTTTTGAGGCCAGTTACCTTATTAAAATTTTTATGCGTAGAGCCATCATTCAAATAATCAGGAACAAAACTATTGTAGTAGAGCAATTTGGCTCCTGTAAAATTGGTTAATATTTTTTTTGTCCAGTTTTCTGCTTTTGCAAAATGAGGTTTTATTTTATTGATTTCTGTTGTGTTTATTTTGCCGTTAGGAGATTGATACGCATCTACCCCCCTTACTAAAGCAGATGGCTTGTTCGCAGCAAGGGTTTTACAATTTTGAGCATAGTTGGCTTGTGCACAAAGGATAAACAATATGGTAAATATTTTTTTCATTTTTGTTTAATCTTTAATAATTTTAATATTGCTGATAAAAAATTTCTCTGTTTCTCCATCACTGCGCCCATGTGTAAAAGACATCGCATTAAACAACAGCGCAGCCGGAATGGCTTTTTCGAATGCTGCTATCTTATTATTGTCAATAAAAATCTGTAAAGCTTCTTCTTTCTTTTTGATGATTACAGTAATGCGATTGTATTTTTTGTTGTTGGAAAAACCAGGAGCTGTTGTATTTTTAGTTCCATAATAACCGGGAGGATTATTGAACAGTTTTGTTTCAATAATTGCTTCTCCATCTTTGCCATTCCAACCAGGACGTAATCTCAGATTCAGATAGGATTCTGCATTGCCCGGCGATGTTTCTTTTGACAATTGAAAGGCCAATCCTTTTGCACCCCAGGTGAAGTTTTGAGGAACTGCCAATTCGTAACTCAGTGTAAAATTTTGCGGGAATGGTTTTTTTAATAATGTTGCATTAATAGTGTGTCCTTTTAACTCAACCCAGTTTCCCTCCAGCCCTTCCGGTTGGGTTACCACGGCTGATGTACCCGAGCTTGGCGTTGCCTGCCAGCCAACAGGGCTCTTACCGATTGCTGTTGTAGAAAAGTCTTCAAAAAAAAATATATTTTTATCTGAATTATTTTTTTTGCTAATTCCTGATGCTTCGTTAACAGTAACTCTTTCTTTGAAGAAAGGAGAACGAAGTGGTTTATAAGGTTTGTCTTTTACTTTTTCCGGAGCGAAGAAAAAATTATAGACGTAATCAAAATTAAAATTGTTTAGTATGGATTCGTGCAAATGCATATAATAGCGACTGTTTTGCATACCTAAATCCCACCTTATAACAAGCCATTGCGGTTGATCTGATTTGCATAACTCCTGTGCTTTCTTATTTACTCTTAAAATCGGAAAACTCCTTGTAGTGGCATTGTTATCAAACATATCATCGTAACCTTCGGTTGCATTTACAAAAGAAGCAAGGTTTATTTGGGTTTTATCTAATCTTATTTCAGCAATGTCATTCCATTTATTTTTATATTTTTCTTTCAACCTTGCAAGGTTTTTTTGAGCAGTAGCAAATTGTTCTGCTGGCACAGGGTCTATTTTTTGCCAAACTGGAAATTGTTTCTCGACCTGTGTAAAAAACTCACCTATCGTTATTTTATCAAAAGGCAATATGTTGTTTTTAGTCAAAATGACAATGTAGCTTTTCTCTTCAAAAGTCGGACTAAAAAAATGCTGATAAGCTGCAATGTTTTTGTGGTTATCGAAGCCTGATAAATTGCTTGCGGCTTTATCGTTAGGGTTATATCCTTTATCGTTATTTTTAAAATCAGGTAATATAAAATAATGTGCTCCTGCACTGGAAATAAAAGATATAGGGTTGCTGATACTATTTAGACCATTGGCTTCGATGTTCCATTTATCTGTCAATGAATTTTGCGGTACAAATTTTCCTTTCTCATCTTTTTTCAAAAACATATATATTCTTGATCTTGCGCCATACAAATGCGGAAGAGTGTTTGAATGTTGATCGATCGCATTACCAAGAAGACTATTAGAGGAGCTGAATTTTGGTATATAATTTTGATAATAGGTCGCATCTCCCAGGCATCCTTTGGGTACATAAGATTGTTGCATCCATTCTGTAAACAGCTGGCTATAACCTATCTGTTTTGCACTATAAATTCTATCGCCAAGTTGTTTACCTTTCGGGGCTGTAGTATGCTTGCGAATCGCCATCCAGCCAATGTCAATATCGGCAATACTTTCTAAATCGAACCCTATTCGATCATGGTAGATTTGAGCGTAGGAAGTAAGGTTAGCTACAAGGAGGGTAATGAATAGTATTTTTTTCATTGTATGTTAATTTCTTTTCTATTTACCCAGCATGTTTTTCAATGCTGCAAAATCAACTGCTTTCATTATATCTTCCCTAAGCTTTGTTGCTATTGGTTCTTTGTGGTTGTATCTTATGGATACCCAAAAAAATTGTGGAGATGATCTTGGTAATTTTTTATTGAAATAACCAGGATTTGGTTTGATGAGTATTAGTCCAAAGGGATCCTCATCATTAGTAAACAGGTAAGATAAATGGTCTTTCGGATCAATTGTTACAATGGCCTGCTCGTTTAATTCTGCAGCAGGCATTTTCAATTGCGCATCAATTTTATCAAATGCCTGCTTAAAATCTTTTTCAGTATTTGCCAAAAATTTTTCATACCGCTCCTTAATTTGCCGGTAATCCATCTTCATATACTTTTCTAATTTGGCAGGGTCATTTTTGTATGCTGTTTCTTTAAATCCTTTGGTAATTTCATTGTTCTTAAGTGTTTCTTCAATGCCTGATGCCGACATATTCATTAGCACTATCAGCGCCTTTCTTCTTTTTTCTAAAAACTCTTTTTTGGTTACATAAGTATAGGGTAGTTTGCCATCGTAGGTAATCAGCCAGGTGCCGCTTTTACCCGTCATGCCAAATCCAAGGCCGGCATCTATTTCCTTAAAAAACCAATAACCATCTTTTTCAACAGGCATATCTTGCATTACATTAAAGCCTTCCCCTAATAACCTG
>Ga0163154_10002330_pt1 | contig 27911 bp, 19 predicted proteins | sample OliLakLV19MP9P1_FD_148649 | JGI IMG/M metagenome (GOLD analysis project Ga0163154, IMG submission 148649) | Freshwater microbial mat bacterial communities from Lake Vanda, McMurdo Dry Valleys, Antarctica - Oligotrophic Lake LV.19.MP9.P1 | ecosystem: Environmental > Aquatic > Freshwater > Lake >... | reverse complement strand
CCTCCGGACCCCGACCTTCCTAGGAGCGACCACCCCCCGGCGCCTCCGATCAAGAAAGTGCATTTCTGCCTGTTTTCAAGCCATTTTTGGGGATTGGTGTAACGGTAGCACAACTGACTCTGACTCAGTTTGTCTAGGTTCGAATCCTAGATCCCCAGTTTTTGAGCCCGGTGCGGTGGGCTCGCAAGCCGCAAGTCCGACACGCTGCCGAATGCACCGAGCTCATGGCCGGACCGGACCGCTGCGCTGACCGCTCTCCTCGTTGCGGCGACCGACAGCGTGGGAAAGGTCGTCGCGGCGTTGGCTTGGCACACATGCCGGCTTGATCGCGATGAGTGGAAGCAGATCGCCACCGCGTGGGTGGCGGAGCAGACCCGATCCCACGACGGCGACCGCGGGCCCGTGACGGCGACCCGCTACCGCGTCGGCAAGGACAAGTCGGTCAGTGCTGAGCCGCTGAAGGCACTCCCGAAGCCGAAGGTGTGGGAGCCGGAACCGAAGGGCAAGGGGAAGAAGGGGTAGATCGCGGCACGGCCGCAGGGGGACTCATGGCGAAGTTGGCGATCATCAGAGCGTTCGACTGGCTGCGCGCAGCCGCCGCCGACGCTTCGAGGCCCGGTCATGCCGCGAGAATTGAAGCGGCGACGCCACTCCTCTGGCGGACCCTCCGTCAAGAACGCGGCGCCTTTCAACTTGCCGCCTTCGGACATCGACACGGGCTCAGCGCGGACGAGCTGAAGGACGCGTCTGCCGCGGTCTACCGGCGCTCCTGTCAGAAGGCTGCCGCGGACGATCTACTGACGCCCGTCGAGGAGGACCAGCTCGCCTGGATCGCCGACAGGCTCGAGCTCACGTCCGGCGACCGTACCGCCGTACATGACCTCGTCGACATGCCGCCCTCCTTTGACCCCGAAACCGGGGAGGTCCGACGACGACCCAGAAGCCTGATGGGCAAGGCTGTCGACGGCGCCGCGGGACTTGGAAGGTTCGCGAAGGAGAGTGCGGCGTCGGCGGCTGAGGTCGCGATCGCCCTCTCCGCCTCAGCTCGTGGCCAACTGGTCCATCTGAGGGAGGTCGCGAGAGCTCCGGCGGTCACCGTCGACGCGGCGATTCACACGCCTGGAGTCGACGACCACTGCACGCTCGAGATCCCGCGTGTCGCGAGGCCAGACGGATACGACGCCGGCCCACGAACGGTGCGGCTCGGCGGCGAGATGGCCGAGATGACTCAGCGGCTGATCAACGCCGCGCGATCCAAGCAGGCCGTTCGGATCGAGTATCAGTCCAGCCATCAGGACGAACCCTCGCCACGGGTCATCGAACCCGCTGAAGGGCTCTACTACCGCGGCGTCGTCATGCTCCAGGGCTGGCAGCTTCAGCCGGCCCTCATGTCGCCGTGCTGGCGCACGTTCAGGCTCGACCGCATCTCGAAGCTTGACCAGCTGAGTCAGTCGTATAGGGCCCTGAAGAAGGCGCCGCTCGCGGTGCCGCAGTTCAGGGCGTGGGCGCCGGATGAGATTGAGGATGACTGAGTATCGCCGATCGGGCACGCTGCTCGCTGGACCGACCCGCGGGCCTGACGCCTTGGGACAGTCGCATGAACCGTGAACCGAGCTGGGTCGAGACAAACCTTCGCTCGCTGTTCAGATTCTGGGATGAGCAGGACTCGCGGCCATCCGGCGGGCGCGGGCCTTGACGCTCCCGTTACGCACCGCAGAGGCAGCCCCGATCCTTTTCGCCGCTGCCTAATCGAGCCTCAAGACCGCATAGAACCTCAACGCAACGGAGAGGATCAGTCCATGAGTGATGACATCACGAAATCCCGCGGTCCGCGCCTGAACTGGTACGAGCTTGTCGGCGGCACGCTACTAAATCTGATCCCTGGTTGTGGGGGTGCCGTCGCGCACTTGTGGACTCAGTACTACGCGACGAAGCAGTTCGCCAGATTGGAGGAGGTTGTCGGCGAGGTGCGGCTTCAGCTTGCCAAGCGAGTTCCTCCCCTGTCTGTCGAGAATCTAGGGGAGAATGAGTGGGCACTGTTTGAAGCCGTGATCCGTCGCGCTCAGGAGGCGACGACCGCCCGGAAACGCGCGCTGTTCGCGACGCTCATTGCGACGTCGTGGTCCGACCCCGGATCGCCACCCTTCGACGAGCAGATGGTGTTCGTCCGGGCGCTGGATGTGTTCACTGAGCTTCACCTTCGGACGCTGGCGGTGTTGTGTTTAGCCGACGAGACCGACGCGATCTCATACAGCCACCTCCGGGACAAGATCACCGACTCGGCCCTGCCAGCGGTCGAACGCAACTCCATCATGGTGCCCTTGCTGGGAACGCTTGCTGCGCAGTTTGGCTTCATCATTCGCTCCAACACCCTTAACAACCCCGCCGCCGGCAGAGCCGAGGTGATTAGCCGGGGACTGAGCCCAGAGGGTTTCGCGTACCAATGCAACCACGCGATCACCCCTCTCGGGCGCCGCTTCATGTCGTCGATCGACTACGGCAGAAGTAAGGGTGCATGAGGCCGACTCGCACGATCGACATCGGCACCTGATGGCTCGTATCCGTCGGCGCGTTGCGCCGGTGTCACTCCGGCCGCCAGTGCGAGAGCAGGATTCCCAAGTCCTCCCCCCCCACTCCGTCCGGGCAAGCGAAGTCCGCGACGGGATCCTCCACTCCCCAGAGCGAGAGGAGCGCCCCGAGGTCAGCGCCATCGACGAATCCGTCCCCGTCGAGATCTCCGAGCACAGCACGAATCGTGCAGGTGCGCGGCGCACCCGCCTGATCGGCGCCAATGTTGGGGGAGCCTTCTTGGACACGCACGATCGTCCCGTGGTGGACCATCCGTCAGCCCGGAACGGCTCCATCGACATCGTGGGCAACCTCGCGACGGAGGCGAGCGGCCACTGAAGAAGCTGCGTCAGAAGCGATCCGGGCCACGCGGGGTCGTCGGGGTTTGGACAGGCTGTGCGTGTCGGAACACGCCGCTCCGCGGCCTCTGCTCGCTTCGCGAGCGAAGGCGTGTCACCCAACGCCGTGAACGAATCACGGCCCCAGCGCCGCCGAGCCTGAGACCGCCGAGCTGGGCTCGACGGTCCCAGGGGGGCGTCGATGCGCGAGCTGGGTTGGGTGCGTGGAACTCGCCGAGCTTGGGGCTCGGCGAGACGCTGGTACTCGCAACATCCGTGCACGTCGACCATGCTCGCCAGACTTTCGTCACCTCGCGTGCAGGAGGTAGGGAGCACGGAGGTCACGGAGGACATGGAGGACATGGAGGACATGGAGGACATGAAGGACATGAAGGACATGGAGAAGCACGCGAGCGAGTGTTGTTGGTGAACGGACACGATTGGCTGTGATGCCGGCATCACGGGGCCGGCATCACGGGGCCGGGGCCGTTCGCACCCTTGCCTCTTTCTCCGTGACCTCCGTGACCTCCGTGACCTCCGTGACCTCCGTGTCCTCCATGTCCTCCGTGCTCCATCCTTCCTGCGCACGACGCGGAGGACCTCGTCCATGGAGATCCGTGTCACTTCGGTCTTCGCTCACGTGGGCGAATCGCCGCTCTGCACGGCGACCGGCGTCGCCGTGCGCCGAGCTGGGGCTCGGCGGTTCTAGAGGACGGACCATGGGGACGGACCATGGGGACGGACCATGGGCACGGACCATGGGCACGGTCCGTGGGGACGGGCCGGGACCAGTGCGCCGCGCGAGCGCGACACTGCGATACTCTCAGACGTCAGTCATCGCCTGGCAGCGCGTCGATCGGCACTGCTGCCAACTTCCACCGAAAGCGAGTCACACCATGCCCCGTCTCAATGTCAGCCGTGCCAGCGTCGTGCTTCTTGCCACTGTTGCAATTGCCGTGCCGTGGATTGCCGCCTGCAACTCGGAGACCGAAGTCGAATCCAGCCGCGATGCTGGGGCGCGGACCGATCAGACGACCCCTCCTGAGTCACTCGCAGGGCCGCAGGCCGTCCGGACGAGTGTCGTGGATCGCGAGGCGGTCGCCGAGATCATGTCGATGAAGGTCGTCTTCGCGGCACCGCTTCTTCAGGCGGTCTCGGTGCGCGACTGCGCCACGATCGAGGCCAACGCCGAAGAGCTTCGCAAGCTCAGCCTGAGCACCGCGTTCGCAGTGAGCGACACCGTGGCCTATCGCGCCCTCAGCGAGTCGTTCCGCCGCGATGTGACCGCCCTCGCCGAAGCGGCCAGGGCTCGCGATCACGTCGCCGCCGAGGCCGCCTATCTCCGCGTCGCCGCGTCATGCTTCTCCTGTCACCACCACGTGCGCGAGGAGCGGGCGACAGGCAACCTGCCGGGTCGGTTGACAATGCGCTGACCCGACTCGATCGCTGCGAGGTTCTCGCGGGACGTCCGTTCGCTACCCCACCAACTGCACGGTGCGGACACCGGAGATGTGGACGGGGGGACGGTCGCCGGAGGCCTGGAAGGTGAGAGTGAGATCGGCGGTCGAGACCGCGAGTTCGCGGCCGCCGTCGGCGAGCAGGCTCAGAGCGAAGCGGTAGCACGGGCCTGCAAGGGCGCGCGAGCGGGCGGCGAGGATCACTTCGCCGCTGAAGCGCCATTCGCGCAGGGCGGGGGCGGATCGATCGGTGGATGTGCCCGCGGTGGAGAGCCGGAAGATGAACTCGCCGTCGGCGAAGACCGGCGCAGGGAACGGTTCGGCGAAGAGATAGACCTCGACGTCGATGGTGTCGGGAATCCCGTTGCCGTCAGTATCGCGGGCCTTCGGACTCAGGAGCAGGAGGGCCACGCTGTTCACCGCCGCGGTCGGCGGTGTCACCGGCCCCGCCGTGGGCTTCGGAGGCATCGGGCGCACGTTGCTTCCCTGAGTGACCGTGGTCTGGCAGGCCGCGAGCACGGCAACGATCGCACCGCCGAACCCGAGAGCAGCCGAACGCCTCGAACGACAGAGCGTGCCTCCGGGTCGACGAACGCTCACGGTGCGCCTCCTGCGGCTGACGACCCGCCCTGGACTGGGGTCATGGCTTCCGGACGGGGCTCGGGCCGAGTCGGTCCCGGCGGCGGAGTCGGAATGCGCCGACGCGACGACTTCTGGAAGGCGCCTTCTTCGATGGGGCGTCCCTCGTCGTCGTAGAGCTGCTCGAGTCCTTCCAGCTCGCCCTTGCGAATCTGGTCCTTCATCCAGTCGGGAAGCGAGAGGCGATCGATCTGCTCGTTGGTCAGGCTCTTGCCGCGCTCGACCTGGAGCGACGAGGGGCTCATGACCACGTGGGGAGTGATGACGATCAGGAGCTCGGTCTTGGCGACGGTCTCGATGTCGCGGCGGAAGAAGAACCCGATCACCGGGATGTCGCCGAGGATCGGGACCTTGTTGCCGCGCTTCTCGTAGCGGTCGGAGATCAGGCCGCCGATCACGATGGTCTCGCCGTCACGCACGGTGACGGTGGTGTTGGCCCGGCGCCTGGTGATGATCGGAGCTTCGAAGTTCTCGGAGATCTGCGTGGTGCGCTGGGAGAGCTCCGAGATCTCCGGATTGATGTCCATCCGCACGAAGCCGTCGGGATTGATCGACGGCCTCACCTTCAGAATGATGCCGATGTCCTCGGCGACGACCGACGACTGCTGCTGCCCCTGCACGAAGGAGGTGCTCTCCGGCACCCGAATGGTCTCGCCCACCTGGATGTCGGCCTCTTCGTTGTTGGCCGCCATGACTGAGGGATTGCTCAGGACCTGAAGGCGTCCCTGCGACTGGAGGGCCTTGATGAGAAGCGAGAAGTCGGGGCCGGTCACTGCAATCTGCGGGATCTTCGAGAAGGGCACGGTGGGCACGCCGACGCTGGTGGCCGCGACGCTGGCGAGGCCAAAGCCGCCGCCGACGAGGTACTCGCCGATGTCGACGGCGGCCTCCATGTCGACGCCGGTTTCCGTGGTCGCATCGAGGGTGATCTCGGCCAGCAGCACCTGGATCAGCACCTGCGGCGGATCGACGTCGAGCTCGCGGATGATGTCCTCGACCCGAGTCATGTAGCGCGGGCTGGCGTTGATCAGGACGGTGTTGGTCTTGTCGTCGCCGACGATGGTCACCTCGCGCTCGAGGAGTCGCGCCGCCGAGGGCAACTGATCGCTGCCGAGGGTGTCGATCAGCTTCTTCTGGTCCTGCTCCACGAAGGTGCTGACCACGCGGGCCACTTCGGCCGCGACCGCATTCTTCAGGCGATAGATGTTGGTCTCGCGCTCGTTGGCCTCCTGGGCGTCGAGCTCCTTGACGACCTGGGCCACGAGGTCGAGATAGGTCGGGGTGGCCGAGACCAGCAGACTGTTGGTGCGGCTGTCGACGGTGATCGAGAGCTGTTGCCGCTCGTCGGGCACCGCGCTGAGTTCGACGCCGGCGAGACCCTGGGGCGCGGCCCCGCCCGACGCCGGCCCATCGGCGCCGCCCGCGCCACCCTCACCTGGTGCGGCGCTCGGCTCGCGCGGCTTGAGGACCAGCAGATCACCGCGCTGTTCGAGGCTGAAGAGTGCCTTCAGGATCTCGGCCATCCCCTCGGCGTCGGCGTTGGTGAGTCGGAAGACCCGGATGTTCTGGGCCCCGACCGTGGAGGCGTCGAGGTCGCGGATCATCCGCTCGATCATCTCCATCGAGTCGCGTGGAGCCGAGACGATGATGGTGTTGGTGCGGACATCGGGGGTGAGATTGATGCTCTCGCGGATTGCAGCACTGACCTGCGTTTCGGTCGAGGTTCCCCCCTCGCTCTCCGCTCGCATGTACTTGAGCACGGTCGCCTGACGACCGGCGCGACCGGCGAGGCTGCGACCGCTCAGCACATTCTCGACCAGGCTCACCGTCTCCAGGGCGTTGGCGCTGGCGAGCGGGATGTACTTGATCTCGACCACGGTCTCGGGCCTGGTGCCGTCGAGTCGAGCCACCAGGCCGCGGAGGGCTTCGACATCGCCGGGATCACCGGTCACCACCACCGCGTTGAGTCGCGGCTCGGTGGTCACGCGGACGCTGTCCTGGCCGCGGCGGCGGTTCTCCTCGTTGACGTACATCTCGTTGAGAACAGGAACGAGATCGACTGCGCGACTCGCGGTGAGCGTCAGAATCTCGACCGAACGGCCGCCACCGACGGCCTCGGCTTCGGTGAGCACGCCGACGAGTTCACGGATGATCTCGGCGTTCTCGTTGCTGGCCGCGACGATCAGGCTGTTGCTCGCGGCTTCCGGCTGGATGCTCACCGCGTCGCTGGGCATCGCTGCGGGACCGAGCGACTGCCGACGGCTCTGCATGAGGGCCTCGACGCGCGGGGCCAGCGTCTCGGCGCGGCCGCTGGTGAGGGCGATCACGTGCACGCCGACGGCGGGATTCATCGGGGCCGACTCGAGCTTCGAGACCAGATCGCGGATCAGGTCGAAGTCCTCCGGCGCGGCCGCGACCAGCAGCGAGTTGCTGCGGGCGTCGGTGAGCACCATCGGACGCTGGCTCTGTCTGACTTCGGGCGGCAGATCGGCGTAGCGGCGATCGAGAATCTGCTGCACCGCGGCGCGGATGCGATCGGCATTCCCCTTCTCGAGGGTGATCACCTGCACCAGCGAGGAGGTGAGCAGCGTCTCGACGTCGAGATCGACGGCGATTCGCCTGATGACATCGAAGGTGTCGTTGCCCGCGGCGACCACCAGGCTGTTGCTGCGCAGATCGGCGATGACCAGGGCCCGTTCGAGATCGGCCGTCTCCGGCTGCACGCGGCGCAGCCGCTCGAGTCGTGCATCCATGAGCTGCTGGATCATCTGGGCGAGCCGGGCCGCCGAGGCATGCTTCAGCTCGATGGTGCGGATCTCCTTCAGGTCCACGGGAATCGGCGCATCCAGCGACTTCAGCAGGCTCTCGAGCACGGCGAAGCTGCGGGGGCTGGTGCTGACGACGAGCGCGTTCGATCGCTCGTCGGCCTGGGCCGAGATCCGATCCTCGGCGCGGATCGACTTGGCCTGGAACTGCTGCTCGAACACCCGCTGCACGATCGCGGCCAGCTTGGCGGCGGAGGCATGCTGGATGGGGTAGATGCGGACGCTCGCCGAGGGCGAGGCCGCTTCGACGTCGAGCATGCGGACCAGCTCGCCGATCACCTCGAGGTTCGCCGGCGTGGCCACGACCACGAGAGCGTTCATGTTCCGTTCGGCGCGGATGACCGTGCGGGTCATCGGCTGGAAGATGTCGGCGGCCATCGTCTCGGCCGCATCGACGACGACCGCTGGCGCGGCGTTGGGCGCCGGCGGACCCTGCACGTTCGACGGAACCGGCGGCTGCGGCACCGGGAAGGCGCCGCCGTTGCGGCGCAGCATCCGCAGTCGGGCCACCTGCTGCTGGAGCGGGTTGGACTGGGGCGAGACGGTGGCGCCATCGACGAGCACGGCGTTGAGCGTGGTGGAGAGCTCCTCGGCATCGGCGAAGCGCAGCGGGAGGATCCGCGGCTCGACCCAACCGGTGGCCACCTCGGTATCGATCCGCTTGACCAGCACTTCGACCAGCGCGACGGCGTCCTCCTTGCCGGCGACGACCACCGTGTTGGTGCGGGAATCGATGCTGATTGCCACCGAATCCGCCAGCGCACGCCCGACGGTGCCTGCGGGGACGGCTTCGACCTTCGACCCGGGGATCGATCCCAGAGCCTTGCCCTGGGCGAAGAGCTCGCGCACGATCCGCGCGAACTGATCGGCGGCGATGTTCTCGAGCGGGAAGATCTGAACGACGACGGCGTCGGACATCGGCACCTGATCGAACATCGCAATCAGCTCTTCGATGGCCTGCACGTTCTCCGGAGTCGAGGCCACCACGAGGGCATTGAGCGACGCATCGGGAATGACCCGGATCGGCTTCTCGAGATCGATGCGGAGGTCCTCTTCCTTGAGACCATCACGACGCACCGCGAGGCGACGAAGCTGCTCCTGCACCGCGCGGGCCAGGGCCTGCGAGCCCTGCGCCGGAGCGGGAGTGAGAATCTGCGAGAGGGTCGCGGCCAGAGCGCCGGCCTGAGCGTTCTTGAGCTTGACGACCCGCATCTGCCCCTGAGCGAGCGCAGGCTCGGCGTCGAGCGCCTTGAAGAGCGCCACCACGGTGTCGCGATCACCGGGATTCGCCACCACGATCACCGACTTGCGACCCGGAAGGAGCGAGATCTTGATCGGTTCGCTGACCACCTTCGAGACCGAATTCTCAGGCTGCGGCTTGTCGAGACCGATGGTCTCGACCACACCCTTGACCGCCTCGGGCGAGATGTGCTCGAGGTCGATCACGAAGATGGCCTGACCCACGCCAGGGGCGAGGGCATCCATCTCTTCGACGGTGGCCCGGATCTCGGCGAAGAGCGCGGCGCTGCTGGCAATCACCAGACTGTTGCCGGCGGCGTCGACCGAGATCGAGAGTGGAAGGTTCTGCTGCTTGGCCTTGGCGGTGTACGCCTCGCGAATGGCCGCGGCGACGCGCACCGCCGGCGCCGCCTTCAGCGGAAGCACCTTCACCGCGAGCCCCTGAGCGCTGCCCTCCTGCTGGATCGCCTGGGCCAGGGCTTCGACCTGAGCGAACTCCTCGTCGTTGGCTCGCACGATCAGGGCGCTGGTGGCCAGGTCGCCGACGATCCGCAGGCCGCGGGTCGAGCGATTGCCGCCGCGCTCGGCAGGATCGGGGGCGAACATCCGCAGGATCGTCTCGGCGAGCTGCACCGGATTGCCGACGCCAATTGGGATGATCCGCGGCGGCGGCAGCTTGGCGAAATCGGCGGTGTCGATCTGGGCGACGATCAGCTCGATCTTCCGCAGGTTGGTCCGGCTGGCCGAGACGATCAGCGAGTTGGTCTGAGTCTCGGCGGCGGCGTTCACCCACTCGTCGCTCTCGACCAGCACCGTCGGAAGCTGCTGCGTGCGCGGATCGGCGCCCGGTGCGTTCTGACCGCGCCGCGCCGCGTCGAGCTGTCCACGGCGATCGATGCGACCCTGGAAGGCGTCGTTGACGGCGCGGGCGACCGCCGCCGCGTCGGCGTGCAGAAGCGGGAAGACCCGAAGCTGCTGCGAGGCGTCGTACTCCTCGCTGTCGAGCTTGCTGACGAGGGCGCGGATGCCTTCCCATTCGGCGGCATCGGCGGAGATGACCAGACTGTTGGTGGCGGTGTCGGCGACGATCACCACCGACTGCCGACCCGGCGTGTTGGCGTCGATTGCCCTCGGGCCGTAGAAGTACTGGAGGGCCTCACGGACCTTCTCGGCCCCGGCAAACTTGATGGGCACGAAATCGGTCTGCCGCACTCGATCGCTGGGCACATCGATCTGTTCGAGAATCTTCGCCACCTGCTCGAACTGATCGGAGGTGGCTCCGATCACGAGCTGGTTCTCGGCCATGTTGTAGTCGATGCGCGGCGCCGGCTCATCGCCGGAGGGACGCACGATCTGCCGCAACGTGAAGCTCACTTCGTCGGCAAGCGCATGCTGAAGGCGCAGAATCCGGTACTCGACCGGACTTCTCGCGGGAACGTCGTCGATGCGCTTGATGAGCGCTTCGATCACCGGGAACGATTCCGGCGTGGCCGAGACCACCAGACTGTTCGAGCGACGATCGGCGACCACGCGAGCCTTCACGTTCACCGGCTGGGCATCATCCTCGTCGAGCCTGACGACGGCCCCCTGCTGAGTCTGGCCGCGGGCGTCGAGCTGGAGCGTCTGTCCGAGGATGCGCACCGCTTCATCGGCCTGCGCTCCGGTGAGGGCGTAGGTGCGGATGACCGTGACATCGCCGAGCGACTTGGCGTCGAGGCGATCGATCAGGGCCATCACCTGCGGGAAGAGCGTCGGCGGCGCGTTGACGATCAGACTGTTGGTCCGCACGTCGGGGGTGATGATCACGCCCTGGCCGCCGGTGCCGCGCGGGAACTGGCTGACCAGCATGCGGGCCAGTTCGTCGGCCTTCCCATCGGCGATCTGCACGATCTCGATGCGGCGATCGCCGCCGGTGCCGGGCTGATCGAGCCGGGTCAGCAGATCGCGCAGGGTGGCGATCTCGGCGGCGTCACCGGCCAGAAGCAACGTGTTGGCCGAGTCGCTCGGCACGATCGTGACGGTCGGCTGACCGGCACCTGCCGTGGCCGCCCGCGACTCGAGAAACTCGCCGAGGGTGCGGGCCAGTTCCGACGCTTTCGCGAACTCCACGCGGACGACTTCCGTCTGCTGCGGCTTCTGGTCTCCGGGGCGATCGAGGCCGGCGAGCACCTGACTGATCTCGGCCTGCTGCGACTCGGTGCCGACCACGACGATCGTCCGGGTCCGGGCGTCGACGCGGACGCGGGCCTGAGTCGGATCCGCGGTCTCCCACGGTCGCCGTTCGCGCCCGCCGCCGACTGCATCACGAACGATCTCGGCCACCAGATCGACATCGCTGTGCCTGACCGGATAGAGCTTGACGACTCGCGCCGCATTGGCGCTGGTGGGGGTATCGAGGGCTTCGATGATCTGCTGGACGAGTTGGAACTTGTCCCCGGTTCCGGTGACGAGGAGCGCATTCAGATGCGGCGCGGAGCGCACCGCGACCTCGTCGCGACGGCTCGATTCGCTGGCCCGCGGGCCGAAGAAGAACGGCTGTCCCCAGGTGAGATCCGAGACCACCGCCTGCACCGTCCGCTCGATCTCGCCGGCGCGGGCGTGACGCAGCGGATACATCCGCATCTCGAGCGCCGCCGACGCGGCCGGTGAATCGAACTGCTTGACGATCGCTTCGAGGGCCTTGAAGTCCTCGTCCTCGGCGGCGACGAGAATCGTGTTGCTGGTCGGATCGCCGACGATTGCGAAGCGGCGCTGCTCGCGTCGACCGCGGGCGCCGGAGAGCTTGGCCCTTTCGTCCTCGAAGCGCTGCACCGCCTGAGCGACCGCGGCGGCGGAGGCCCGCTCGAGGACGATCGTTCGAATCGGGATGTCGTTTGCCGTCGGAGCCGAACCGAGGGCGACGAGGATCTCCGTCACCGCTCGGAAGTCGTTGTCGTTTGCGGCAATCACCAGAGCGTTCGTGCCCGGATCGGCAAGCAGTCCGACACGCTTCGCCAGGTCGCCCGCAGCGCCGCCCGGCGGCGTGATGCGCCCGAGGACCTGGGCCACCAGAGCCCGGAGCCGTTCCGGATCGGTGGCCCGATCGAGGGTGACCACCCGCATCTTCTGCGGGGCGGAGGGAACCTGCTCCTGAGCCTGTCTGGCCAGCTCCGCGAGGCGCTCGACCGCCCGGGGCGAGCCAATCAGCACCAGCGAGTTGGTTCGTGGGTCGACGGCAATTGTGACATCCGGACCGTCGCTCTCCGGCGCGGGCTCGGCATTGGCTGTTGCGCCAACGTCATCGGCCCGTCCATCGGCGGCCACGGGAGCGAGCGCAAAGATCGACTCGATCAGGAGCGCGTGAAGCGAGCCGGGCCAGTGCCCCGCACCGCCCATCGAGCGCTTCCCACCGGCGGGCGAGGCCGGCTTCGCTCCCGCCTCGCGCTTGATGAGCTCTTCCAGCGAGATGACTTCGACGCTGGTCGCCGCGTCGTCGGTGCCCAGGAGTCGGCGGAGCATCTCCGCAATCTCCTGCGCCGAGGCCTTGCTCTGGTCGATTGGAATCGTGCGCATCTGGCGGCTGGTCGCCACCGTGGCCCGATCGATGTCGCCGATCACCCGCTCGATGGTGGCGAACTGCCGCTCGCTGGCTCGGACCAGAAGTCCGTTGCTGGCCGTGCTCACCCGCACCGTCGGCGGCTTCTCGCGGTCCTTCTCCTCGGCGAAGATCGCTTCGAGGCTCGCCGCAACTTCGGTCGCGTCTGCGTTGCGCAGCGTGAGGAGACGCACCGAACGATCACCGCTCTCCCCGCCCTCGCCGCGCTCGACATCGAGCTGGGCGACCATCTGCTCGGCGGCGTCGAGGACCGAGGCCGGCGCCGCGACCACGATTGCGTTCAACCGCTCGTCGGCGACGAGCCGCACCTCGGGCTTGCCGGCCAGATTCTGCTGTCTGATGCGGAGGTATTCGGCCTGGGCCCATGTGGGCAATGCCTTGGGGTCGATGAGCTCGCGCTCGACGAGGAGGCTCTCGAGAAGCGGGATGATCTCCGTCGCCCGCGCGTGCTTCAGGAAGAGCGTCCGCACCTGGGCCTGATCGCGCGGCGTTCCGGCGTCGAGCCCCAAAACGATCGTCTCGATCTGGGCCAGTTGCTCCGGAGTGCCGGTGGCGACGATGGCGTTGCTCGAGGGTTCCGGCGAGATCGTGGCCCTGGTCTCGGCGGGTCGCTGCGTCGCCCGCGCGTCCATCGCGGTGCGCACTGCGTCGCTCACTCCGCGGGCGTCCGCCTGGATGAGCGTGAAGGTGCGGACTTCGATTGCTGATGCCCCGTCCCGCGGTCGATCGAGTTCGGCGAGGATCGCCTCGGCCAGCGGCATCAGCTCGCCCGGCGCACTCACCAGGAGTCGCGGCCCGGTGGCCTCCGCGGTCACCGTCGGCTGACCAACCGGAAGTCCCGCTCGCGCCGTCTGTCGCAGGCGCTCCGGCCAGCGCGTTCGATCCTGCAGGAGCGAGGCAATCGGCCCCGCCACCACTCGCGGGTCGGCGTGCCTGAGGGTCAGCACCTTGAGATCCATCGACGGGGCTGCGATCACCCGCTCGTCCCATGACTTGAGAAGCGTGTTGGCCCGAGCGATCTCCTCCTTGGTGCCAATCAGGAGCAGTGCACCGCTCTGCGGTTCGGGGATCACCTGGAGCGTCGAACGCTGCCCACTGCCTCGGGTGTTCTCGAGCACCTGTCGCACGGTGGCGGCGAGGGTCGACGGGTCGGCGTTGGTCGGCGTGAAGGTGGCGATCTCGCGCTCGGCGCTCTCGTCGGGCCGATCGAGTTCGACAATCAGCGCTTCGGCCAGGGCCACCACCCGCTGCGGGCCCGAGACGATCAGGCGATTGGTCCGCTCGTCGGCTTCGACCCGCACCTTCGGAGTGGTGTCGATCTGTCCGCGCGAACGACGCAGCCGCTCGAGCACGATGCGCGGATCGGTCTCCTGCTGATCGGTGAGCAGGTTCTGGACCAGGGGCGCGATGCGCGTGGCCACGGAATGCTTGAGCTCGAAGGTCCTGGCGTCGACGGCATCGAGCGCCGGGCGGGCGTCGAGCGGTTCGATCAGGGCTTCGACTTCCTTGAGCTCCGACTCGATGCCCACGAGGATCAGGGCGTTTGCGCCGACGCTGGGGATGAGCCTCACCGCGACCGGCTCGCCGGTCACCTTGCTGATGATCGTCGGCAGCGCCGAGGAAAGCGACTGACTGACTTCGCTCGCCGAGGCGAAGGTCAGCGGGTGCACACGGATGATCGGCTCGACTCCACCGGCGGCGCTGGCGGTCGAATCGATCTGCTTGACGAGCTCTTCCGCAATCTGCATCACGCTCGGCGGCGCCGAGATGATCAGCACGTTCGACTTCTTGTCGGTCGTGACCTTGAGGAGCGCCTGCAGCTCGGCCGGCGTGCCGGGAATCTCCTCGGCCATGCGGCCCGCGAGAATCTCTCGCAGCATGGGGGCCACGTTCTCGGCCCGGGCCGTCACCAGCTTGAAGAAGCGAAGCGACGTCGCGGGAAGCGCTCGCTCCTCGTCGAGACTGGTGAGCACCTGCTCGATGCTCTCGAAGGCTTCGTCGGGGGCGGAGACGACCAGCGTGCGAGTCGACGGTTCGACGGTCACCGTGACCGCGGCGCGGCGGTTCGCCGCGCCACTCCCGAGCGAGCCATTGGCGGCGAGCTGACGGATCGCGTCCGCGGCCGCGTTCACGTCGGCACGCTGCAGGCGCCAGGTGCGGATCGAGACCTCGTCGGTGATCTCGGCGCGATCAAGCGACTGCACCAGCTCCTGGAATCCGGCCATGCGCTGCACCGGGGCGTCGACGATCAGGGCGTTCGTCTGCGGATCGGCGCGGACCACGACTTCCCGCGGCTTCTGGAGTTCGGGGCGCGGTCGACCGCGCGGATCGACCGGCACCGGCGGCGGCGGGAACATCTCGTCGATGGTCTTGGCCAGTTCGGTGGCCCGGGCCACCTTCAGCGGGAAGATCCGGATCTCGCGTCCTTCGCTGTCGACGCGATTGCTGTCGTTGAGCTCCTGCACGACCCGCTCGATCTCGGGAAGGAGATCGGGGTGGGCCGCGACCAGCAGCGCGTTGGTCTGGATGTCGGCGGTGATCGACGCGGGCTTCGCGTTGCGCTCCTCGTTGGAGCGGCGCGAGTAGGTCGCCATCAGCGTCTGGGCGAGGTTCACGGCGTCGGCCGTGCGCAACTGGAGGATGCGAAGCGGCGGAAGCTCGGTCTCCTGGGGCACGTCGACGGTGCGCACCAGCGACTGGATCACCTGATGCTGCATCGGCTGGGCCGCGACCAGCAGCGTGTTGGTGCCGGCAATCGGCTCGATGAGGGGACGCGATGCGCCAGTGGCTCCCGCGACCCCCGCGAACATGATGCCGAGCTCGCTCTCGGTGAGGGCATTGAGGAAGTCGGCGACCTCCTGGGCCGTGGCATGCTCGAGGGTCACCACGCGCACGTCGGGCTGCGGTCCGGCGGCGGCCTGAAGCTGGTCGATGATCGCTCCGAAGCGAGCGAGCGCCGGGGCTTCGCCGACGAGGATGGCACTCTGCGTGGCAGCGTCGAAGTTGGCGACGACCTCGGCTCGAAGATCGTCGGGGTCGCGCTGCGCGGTGTAGAGCTGCTGGGCGCGGGCGAGGATTGAGGCGGGATCGCTTCCGATGAGTCGAGACAGGCGCAGCGACTTCTCGCTTCGCGCCGGACGATCGAGCGCCGCGATCATGGCCTTGGCCGAATCGACCAGCCCCGCCGGGCCGCTCACCACCACCGAGCGACCGTCAGCGCCGGGCGTCAGGGTGACCAGGCCGAGCTGCCGCCCGAGCACCGCCTTCGCGGTGTTCGCAACTGCCTCCGGCGCCGCGTGATTGAGGGCCACGACCGAAAGGGTCATGTCGTCGTCGGCGTCGCTTCCGGGGGCGCCGTCGATCTCGACGAGCAGCGCCGCGGCTTCGGCAATTGCGGTCTCGGGGCCGACGACGGTGAGGCGCAGACCGTCCGGCGCCGGCAGCACCATCGGCCGACCTTCGGCGGGGAGCGAATTGAAGAGCGCCGCCACCTGCGGCATCGCCACCGCCGCCGTCAGCGTGCGCAGCCCAAACGTGCGCATCGCCCGCCGCTCGCCGGCCCCAGCCACATCGAGCAGTTCGATCGTCTGCTTGAGCTGGTCGATCTTGGCCCGCGTGCCGCGAGCGACGATGGCGTTGGTGCGGGCGTCGGCGGCGATGGTCATGCCGCCGAGTCGCGTCTCCTCGAGCTTGACCTTCTGATTGGTCTGCGGGTTGATGACATACTCGACCACCCGCTCGCCCATCAGCGCCGTCAGCGACGCGACCATCTCGGTGGCCTTGGCGTGCCTGATCGGGAGGAACTCGACGATGTTCTCGACATCCTCGCGATCGAGCTCGCTGATGATGCGCTCGAGACGCCGCACCTGGGCGGCGGTCTCGACGATCACCAGGGCGTTCTGCTTCTCCATCGCGCTGATCGAGCCGTAGGACGCGACCATCTGCGCAAGCTGCTCGGCAACCGGCTTGGCCGCCGCATTCTTGAGCGGCATCACCAGGGTGACGATCTGATCGTTGGTCAGTCCCTCGGGGAGCTTGCCGATGAAGGTCGGGATGTTCTCCCGCTTCATGTCATCGAGCTTCTGGAGGTAGAGACGCTCGGCCTCGACGCGCAGCATGACGCCGCGGGTCTGAAGCAGGATGTTCAGGGTCTCGAGCGCCTCGGGAAGCGGATAGGACCGGGGCGAGAGATAGTCGACGACGCCGTCGGGGAGCGGGACTTCCTTGACGACCGGCAGGCCGGTGGCCCGGGAGAAGAAGTCGAGGACCTGCTCCCAGGTGGCGGACTTGAAGTTGAAGGAGACTTCGGGAGCAGCCTGCGCGGGTGCCGGAGCCGGGACCACTGCGGGCCCTGGCGGTGTGACCGGAGCCACTGCCGGGGCGGCGCCGCCGGTCGGGGGTGCGACGGCGGATGGGCCCTCGGGTGCAGCCGGCGGAGTGGCCTGAAGCGGCTGAGCAGACCCCAGTCCCGCGCCGCCGGAGAGGGCGATCGAGGCAAGCACGACATGTCTGCCACGAACCGATCGGCTGTGTCGCATCAGGAAACTCCTTCAACAGGGGACTGCGGGAACCGGAGCAGTCTAGTTGAAGGAGGCGGGGTGGCCCACCGAGCCGCCCGCTCAACGGAGCCGATGAGCCGCGCAGCAGCGGTCCTCTTCTCTCTGAGCGGTCGTGAACGTCTTGAACGCGATCTGGTGAGGATCGAGCCCTTCGAGCGGGACGTCGACTGGCCGGAGGGATGAGTTGCCCACCAGTGGCTGCGTCCCCCGCTGCCCGTTGCGACCACCTGTCCCGTCCACTCCCCCGCTCACTCCCCCGCTCACTCCTCGTCGAACTTGCTTTCGACAAGGGCGCGGAGCGCGGCCGAGGCCGCGTCGGACTGGGGCCCTTCGCAGACGATCTCGATGGGCGTGCCCATCGTGGCTGCGAGCATCATCATCTGCATGATCGATTTGCCGTCGACGCATTCGTCCTGATCGGCGCGACGGACCCGCACGTCGCAGTCGAAGGCCATGGCCCGTTCGACGAACGTCATCGCCGGTCGAGCGTGCAGCCCGAGGCGATTGGCGATGACCACGATGACCGAGGAGCGATCCGGCACGAAGTCTCCGAGCGGATGGCCGAGGGGTGAGGGACCGAATGAAGTCCCGACCGAGGGTCCATCTGAAGGACATGAAGGACAAGCGAAGATTCGGCCTGCGGCAGCCCCGCTCCGGGACACTCCGCACACCACTGGACGAACGATCAACGGACGAAGTGACTCGCGTCCGCTTCCTCGAGGAGCGTGACGATTTCCTGAACGGTGGTGGCCTGTCGGAGGAACCGCCGGAACTGCGGCTGGCCCAGCGTCGAGAAGATCACCTGCATCGCATCCAGATGCTCCTCGGGCCGGTTCTCGGGACTGAGCACGAGAAAGACCAGGTGCACCGGCTGACGATCGAGGGCGCTGAACTCGACGCCGTTGGCGCTCACCCCGACCGCGACCGAGAGCCTGGCGATCCGCTCGCTCTTGACGTGCGGAATGGCCACACCCTGTCCGACCCCGGTCGAACCGCGCTTCTCGCGCTTGATGACCGCCTTGATGAACTCGTCGCGCAGCGACGGCTCGACCGTGCCGGCCGCGATCAGGACATCCAGCATCTCGCCGATCACCTCGTCCCGCTGCACGGCCACGAGCCGCGGAACAATCGCCTTCTCGACGACGATCTCGCGGAGCTTCATGTGCTCTTCCCGTCGGCGCCATCGGCACCCTTGCCGCGCGGCGAGCCACTCGCGCCAGGCACGCCGCCCGTGTTCGGGTGGGCGCCCTGATGATGGTTGCGGAGCCGGCTCTTGTGATCGCTCAACTGTCGGATCGAGCGGTCCGAGGTGATGTCGATGCAGGCGTAGAGGTCTTCATGCGTGCTGGTGGCGATGAAGTCCTCGTGATGCTCGACATCGGTTCGGATTTCGACGCTGAAGCCAATGCGATCCTTGGAGATCAACACCCCCACCGCCTGGATGCGGTCGAAGTAGCGGGAGAACTTCTCGACCTTCTTGCGGGCGTACTCCTCGATCGCCGGAGTCAGAGTCATGTGCTTGGCGCTCAGGTTGATCTGCATGGGTTGGCTCCAGCGTAGCAGAGGCGTTGCGCGGTCCCTTGGAATGACCGGACGCCGAATTGGATGGAAACGGGGAACTGAAACGTTCAGAGGGTACCGATGCTCAGACCGGTCCGATTGGAGCGGTACGCTTCTCCTCGGTCAATCGTTCAGCATGCGGCGCGTCGATCCTGGTGGCGTGCGGGGGCAGCGTGGCTGGGCTGACTGGGCCGCGGACACCGGAGCCGGGGCGTGCCGTTCCGAGTTCGGGGACGAGCACGCCACCCGAGACGAAGAACCGGATCGCCTGATCGATTGTGATGGGCAGTTCCCTGACGTCCTTGCGCGGCACGGCGAGGGTGTAGCCGGTGAAGGGGGTCGGCGAGCTGGGCAGGAAGACCGTGACCGCATCCTCGGATTCGGGCGCAATGGGATTGGCGAGGTCGTTGGTGACAAGTCCCATCGACCAGATTCCCTTGCGCGGATATTCGATGGCCACCACGCGACTGAACTGGATCTGCCGCTCGTCGCTGATCACGAAGTCGACCACCTGCTTCACCGAGGGATAGACCACGCGGATGATGGGAATCGAGGTCAGCAGCCGCTCCACGCGGGCCACCACTCCGCGCCCGAGGAACCCGCCGAGAAGTCGCCCGGCGGTGTAGACGCCAAGCACCGCCACCGCGAGACCGATGAGGTTGGTCCACCACCGCGCCGCCCACCAGTCGGAGATGTTCTTCTGGGTGAGCTGCGCCTGCACTGCCAAGCGTGTCGCCGCGGGGTCGTTGCGCTGCCGCTGGACCAGCGTGGAACTGACCTGTTCCTCGTTCGGGGCGAAGAGCGACTGGAGGGTTTCGGAGCGGGTCGTGGCCTGATAGAGCCCGACCTTCACCCATGAATTCACAGGCTCGGCGATGAAGCCTTCGACGAATCGGTAGGCGTAGACGATCAGCCACAACGTGAGGACCGACGGCAGCAGCACGGCCAGTCCGCGGAGGAAGAACCGCTTGGACTCGGCGGCGGGAGCACGACGGGGCGACCTGGACATGGGCCGGGAGTGTAGAAGCGAGACCCCCTGCGGCTGGCTCCCGGATCGTCTTGCTCGCTCACATTCGCAGCGCTTCGAGTCGGACCACCACCTCACGGACCTCGGCCCCGCGCCGCACCTGCAGCCGCACGGCTTCGCCCACCCGCCGCTTGGCAATCGCCGAGACCAGTTCAGCCGCCGAGGAAGTCGCAACCTCGTCGACGGAGATGATCACGTCCCCGCGGCGCAGCCCTGCCCGCGACGCTGCGGAACCCGTCATGAGCTGGGTGATCCGGGCGCCGTCCGGCTCGTCGTCGATGGAGACGCCAAGCGACGCGTCGCCCGGTCCGACCACCCGACTCGCCGAGCGCTGCGCGGAGACCCACCGCCGCCAGTCGCGCTCGATGTCCTCGAGCGATGAGGCGAACACCTGCTCGAAGGCCTTGCGACCGGTCGGGTCCGTCGCGAACGACCGGGTGTAGGCCTTGTACCACTCGGCCAACTTCTTCCGCTCGGCCAGGAAGCGGAACATCGAGCGGACCTGCGGATAAAGCTGCTGGGGCCGCTTCATGAAGTCCTCAGCCCCGATCACCAGCATCCTGGCCCAGGGCAGCGCCCCGCCTCCCTTGACCAGTCCGCGGATCACGTCGTCGCGATCGTTGGCGAGGAAGATGATCTCTCCGCCCTTGGGAAGGTCGTAGGTTTCGTAAAGCGTCGCCAGTCCCTCCTGGATCCAGAGCGGGTGCGGCTGCCCAAGCCGTTCCATGTCCCCGTAGTGGAGGGCGTGGGTGAACTCGTGTCGCAACGAGGCGCCGATGTCGGTCGACACCAGGCGCCGCGGGCGATGCTCGTAGATCCCGCCCACGTTCGGACTGTTGAAGGTCGCGTCGCGCGCGGCCAGTTCGCGGAAGAAGGTCTGGGAGTCGGCGGTCGTCGGCACCGCGATGAAGACCGCTTCGCGCGGCGCGGCGGCGAACAGAGTGCCGATCTGCTGATCCGCCTGGCGGGTGAGCATCTCGCGCATCCGCTCATAGGAGGGTTCTTCGAGGGCGGTGGCGAAGTGCAGGTTGAGGTGCTCGTCGCGCTCGTAGCGATAGCGCTCCTCGCCGAAGCGACTCCGCCAGCGATCCACCTCGGACTTCGCGGCGTCGCGGTCGTGGCGGGCGCGGGCTTCGAGAATCGCCTGATACGTGGGATGGTCGCGGATCGAGTCGAGGTCGGGGTCGCGCTCGAGATGCTGGAAGTCGCGGAAGCCGCACGTGACGGCCCGCATCAGCCGATCGGCGGCGTCGTTGGGCCGACCCATCAGGGCCAGAGCGCACGCGGCGTTGTAGTGCAGCAGCGGATCGTCGGGAGTGACCTGCAGGGCAAGCTCGACCAGGCGGAGTCCTTCGACGTAATCGCCCCGCCCGAACGCGGCCACGATCTCTGCTTCGGTCGGCGCCCGCGGCGGTCGGCGCGGTGCGGAGCCTGCCGGAGCGTTTGGCTCGCTGACCCGATCGCGCGGCCCCAGTGGCGCATCCGGCGCACTCCCCGGCACCCGTGGTGGCGGGCCTGGTGCAAGGGGCGGCGGAGCGCTCGGCGATCGCGGCGGTGGCGCCACCGGCGTTTCGGCGAAGGCCCGCACGGAGGGCGGGGCGGCACACGCCAGCGCGGTCGCCACGAGCACCAGGCGAATCACTCCGGCGGTCGAGCGATGGCGGTCGCGGTGGCGCATCGGGGCGAGTCTAGGTTGTGTTTGACGGCTCCGTCCTGCTTGGAGCGAGCCGTCCGACCCAACTTAGCTGCCGGTGACGTGCCCTCGCAGGGCCTCGGGATAGGCGAGAAGCTCGGCTTCGAAGACTCGAGCCGCGAGCCGCGGAACGTCATCGCCGGGAAGGACCGGCACGCGCCGCTGCAGGATGATCGGACCATGGTCGTAGAGCTCGTCGACGTAGTGCACGGTGCAACCCGACTCGCTGCGACCCGCGGCCAGCACCGCCGCATGGACGTGATCCCCATGCATGCCGGGGCCACCGAACTCGGGAAGGAGGGCGGGGTGAATGTTGATCGCTCGCGTGCGCCAGTCGGCGCGAGCGCTGCGGACTCGGAAGTGCCGAAGCCATCCGCAGAGACAGATGAGTTCGATTCCGGCCTCGAGAAGAATCAAGTCGGTGCGCTCGTGGGCCGACTCGCAGTCGTCGCCTGCAGTTCGCGCCACCACGTGGACGACCACGCCGCGAGCCCGCAGCCGCTCGACCCCCGGAGCCTCGACGCGAGTGGCGATTGCGACGACGGGGGCAATTGGAAGCTCGCCGCGCTCGGCGCAGTCGAAGAGGTTGAGCGCGGTCCGACCTCCGCCGGAGATGAGCAGTGCCGTGCGAAGTGGGCCCTTGCCCGAGCGCTCGGGACCGGAGAGCTCGGTCATCGAGCGCCGCCGTGCGGATCGTCGAATCGTTCCTTGCCGATGGTCACGCTCACGCTCGGCGGCGAGGTGAAGGGAATCGCCCGACCCGCGGCATTCACCGCGACCATCGTCAGCGTCGCCTCGGTCACCTTGACCAGATCGCCGGTCATGAAGCGCTCGGCTTCGACCCGCACCTCGACCGTGACCGAGCTGGTCCCGCTCGACCTGGTCCGCGTCTGGAACGCCACGACGTCGCCCACCAGCACCGGGGCGTGGAACTCCACGCGGTCGACCGCCACCGTGACCCAGCGATGCAGCCCGTGCTTCCTGGCTTCGATGAAGCCGGCCTGGTCGATTGCCGAGAGGATCACGCCTCCGAAGACCGTGCCGTACTGGTTGGTGTCCCGCGGAAGGGTCATGATCCGCAGCGAGGTGGTGAACTCTCCGATGGTCATCCGACCTTCTCCGCCTTGAGCTCGCGGCCCATCAGGGCCTCGATGGCCCGACTCGGGTCGAGTCCCTCGAAGAGGATCGCGTGCACCGCTCGGGCAATTGGCATGTCCACCCCGTGCCGAGCGGCGAGTGCCGTCAGGGCCCGCGCCGTCTCCACTCCCTCGACCACCGAGGTCGAGGTCCCGAGGATCTCGTGAAGCGTGCGACCGCGGCCGAGCTGCTCGCCACAGGAGCGATTGCGGCCGTCGGGGCTGAAGCAGGTCGTGGCCAGGTCACCGACGCCGGCGATTCCGAAGAAGGTCTCGATCCGGGCCCCGAGAGCCACGCCGAGCCGCACGATCTCGGCCAGTCCGCGGGCCAGCAGGGCGCTCTTGGCGTTGCAGCCGGCACCCAGGCCATCGACCATTCCCGCGGCGAGGGCAATCACGTTCTTGGCCGCGCCAGCGAGCTCCACGCCGATCAGATCGCCGTTGGTGTAGACCCGCATCCAGCGACCGCTGAAGGTCTCCTGCACCGCGTGGGCCGCTGCGTGATCGGGCGAGGCGGCCACGACGGTCGCGGGAAGCCGCCGGGCGAGTTCGGTCGCAATCGTCGGACCCGAAAGGGTGACGATTCCGCGCTCGCCGACGTACTCGCGGAGGATCTCGGAGGGCCGCTTCATCGAGCCGACCTCGAGTCCCTTGGCCACGTTCACGACGATCGATCCCCCCGCGGCGGACTCGCCGAGACGCTCCCACACGGCCCGGATGAACTGCGTCGGAATCGCGTTGACGAGGCAGGTGCTTCCCTCGACGGCCTCGCGGAGATCGCTCACGCACTCGACCTCGTCGGGGAGCAACAGCTCGGGAAGCCGCGGCGAGCGCCGGGTGTCGCGGAGCCGCTCGAGGTGTTCGGGAAACGGTCCGGTCAGCCGCACCGGCCGGGAGTGCTCGGCCAGAAGCTGGGCGAGAACCAGCCCCATCTGCCCGTCGCCGATGATGGTTGTGACGCCGGTGCTCATGCGGGAGCCACTATAGAGGAAGGGACTCGCACTCCAGCGCCCCGTGAATGCCGCTCCGGGCGGCTAGAGCAGCAAAGGGGCGGTGCGGTGCCCGGGGCTTCGATGGGGGTTCGGCGAGGGGCGCCGCGGCAGGGTTCGCTGGTGCGAACCTCGGCCCGCGCCGGGGCGTAGGTGGAGGTTGCCCGCGGCGCCCGCCGCAGTCCTTGCCTTGGATCTCCTCAAGTCTTGCCGCCGTCTCCCATTACACTGCCCGGCTCAGGAGGCCTCTTTCATGTCGGAACTCTCCCTCGCTGGAGCCGCAGATCAGGATCGCACCTTGCGTGAGTCGGGCACCGCCGGCGCCGAGCGCCTGGAGCGGCAGCTCTTCATTGCGCTGGTTGGTGGCGTGCTCCTGCTGACAGGCTGGATTGCCCAACTGGTCGGCTTCGGCGAGCAGGTCGCGAGCGTGCCGGCGCTGATTGGCGCAATCATCCTGGTGATCCCTCTCCTCCGAGGCGCGGTCAGCGAATTCGCAATCGGACGCCCCTCGAGCGACTCGCTCGCGTCGCTCGCGGTCCTCGCAGCAATTGCCATCGGCAACTTTCTCGCCGCCGGCTTCCTGGCCTTCTTCCTCTGGCTTGCGGAACTGATCCTCTCCCGCACCGCCTGGGGCGCCCAGCGGGCGATCCGCGAACTGATCGAACTCACTCCCGATGTGGCCCGCGTGGTCGAGGCCGACGGCGCGGAACGCGAGGTCTCGCTGGACCAGTTGCGCCCCGGTCTGGTGGTTCGCGTGCGCCCCGGCGAGAACCTGCCCGTCGACGGACGCGTGACCCGCGGCACCAGCTCGATCAACCAGGCCTCGCTCACCGGCGAAGCCGTGCCCATCGAGGCCCAGCCCGGCACCGACGTCTACGCAGGGACGACCAACCTCACCGGGCAGATCGACATCCAGGTCACCGCGGTGGCCTCCCAGACCACCATCGGCAAGGTCGAGCAGCTCATTCGTGAAGCCGAGAGCAGCAAGAGCGAGCGGCAGGAACTGATCGAGCAGCTCGCGACCTACTACGTCCCCGTCGTTCTCATGGTCGCCGGACTGGTCTGGTTCTTCACCAGCAAGAGCGCCGATCCCGAGGTTCGCAACGCTGCCGCGGCGCGGGCCATCACGGTGCTGGTGGTGACCTGCCCGGGCGCTCTGCTGATTGCCTATCCGACTGCGATGGTGGCGGCGTTCGCCGCGGCCGCGCGGCTCGGCATCATGATCAAGCAGACCAAGACGCTTGAGGCGGCCGCGACCGTCGACACCGTGGTGATGGACAAGACCGGCACGCTGACCACGGGCAAGTTCGCGGTGAGCCGACTGGTGCCGGCCGACGGCGTCGACGGCGCCCAACTGCTCCAGGCCGCGGCCGACGGCGAGCAGTACTCGAATCACCCGCTGGCGAAGTCGATTCTGGAGACCGCCGAGAAGGCTCGAATTCGTCCCCGCGCCATCGATCGCTACGAGGAGCTGCACGGTCGCGGCGTCGTCGCGTATGCCTCCGATGGCGAGGTCTACGTCGGTCGCGCCTCGTGGCTGGTGAGCGTCAATCCCGCCGAAGCGGAGAAGATCGCCGCAGTCGAAGCCCGCATCGAAGGCATGTCCGGCGTGCACGTCATGCAGAGCGGTCGGTACCTCGGCGCCGTGGGCCTCGAGGACAAGCTGCGTCGCAACGCTGCGGAGGTCGTCAGCAAGCTCCGTGAACTCGGCGTGCGCAAGATCTGCATCTTCACCGGCGACCGACTCGCCGTGGCCACCCGCGTCGGCCAGGCGGTCGGGGTCGATGCCATCGAAGCCGAGTGCCTCCCCGAGGAGAAGCACGAGGAACTCAAGTACCTGATCAGCCGCGGCCATCGGACGCTGGTGGTCGGCGACGGCATCAACGACGGACCGATCCTCGCCAGCGCCGAAGTCGGCGTGGCCATGGGTCTCTCGGGATCCGACATCGCCACGAACTCCGCGGGTGTCGCCCTGATGAACGACGATCTGCGGCACATCCCCTTCCTGGTCGAGATCGCTCGCCGCACCAGAGTCGTCATCGGACAGAACATCGCCGCGAGCCTGGCCCTGGGCATCATCGGTCTGGCACTCGCGGCGACCGGACAGATCTCGCTCTGGGTGGCGCCGGTCCTCTACGCCACTGGATACGTGATCGTCATCGCCAACAGCCTGCGGCTGGTGCGATTCGGCGAGGACTTCGCCGACGCCGAAGAAGCTCGTCGACGGGCCGAGGCGGCGCGAGTGGCCAAGCCGGTGCGGGCCAGCGCCAAAATCACTGCGGCGTGAGACTCGAGAGCGGCGCGATGCTCGGCGTCGGCGCGGTGCTCGGCTCGTTCGCGGCACGCGCCTCCGGCTCGAGCGGTGCGGGGCGTTCCCAGTAGGCGTGGTCTGCCGGTCCCGGCTTCGGCCAGCGGCCCCTGGAATGCCGCCGAAGGTCGGCGCGGGCCTCGAGTCGCAGCCGTTCGATCTCGCGCCGCAGCCGTTCCAGGGCCTGATCGGCGCCCTCTCGCACGAGTTCCGAGGTGGCAATCGGCTCGCCGACCTTGATGGCGATGCGGCCGCTCAGTCGCGGAAGCCTGATCGACGGCGGCCAGATGTCGCAGGCCCCGTCGAGCCCCATCGGGACCAGCGTGGCGTTGGCGCGGCGAAGCAGGAGCGCCACCCCGCGCTTGAATTCCTGCAGCGTGCCGTCGGGACTTCGCGATCCCTCCGGATAGATGAGGACGCATCGCCCCGCCGCAAGCTCCGCCAGCGCCGCCTTCATCGCCGCGGCATCGCCGGCGTCCTGTCGGATCGAGATGGCCCCGAAGGAGGTGATCAGCCAGCCGAAGGGAGGGAAGCGAAAGAGCCCCTCGCGAGCGATGGCGCTGAACTGCCGATCCGAGGCCACGAACCCGTTGATGATCGGATCGAAGAGGGTCTGGTGATTGCTCGCGAAGATCACCGGTCCACTCCGCGGAATGCGCGACGCACCGACCTCGCACATGCCGTAGAGCACCTGCAGCGGCGCGCCCGAGAGGAAGCGGCAGAAGTCGAACCAGAGGATCTGGGTCGCCGAGTGACCGGGCACTCGGCGGGCGAACTCGAATCGACTCATCGCGCCGACCGCTCGCCCGAGCCGGCGCCGACCGGCAGAGGATCCGATTCGCCCACGTGCTCCCGCACCAGGGCCTCGAGCCGATCGACGACATCGGCGAGAGTGAGATCGGTGGTATCGAGCAGAAGCGCCCCTTCGGGACGGCGCAGCGGTCCTTCGCTTCGCGTCGAATCGAGTTGATCGCGGCGGGAGATGTCCGCCTTCACCAGTTGCTCGTCGACTGCGGAACCCAAGGCCTCGAGCTGCGCCTGGCGTCGCGCCGCACGAACCTCGGGTCGGGCGTCGAGGTAGAAGCGGACGATGGCATCGGGGAAGACGATCGATCCCTGATCGCGCCCCTCGGTGACCAGACGCGGATGCTCCCTGGCGATCCGGCGCTGCTCCTCGACCATGAGCTGCCGAAGCGTGGGGCAGCCGGCGACGATCGACACGACTCGACTCACGTCCATGTCGCGGATGCGCTCGGAGACATCCCGACCATCGAGCATGAGGCGAGGTCGGGCGCTGCCCCAGAGGAAGCGCAGACCGGCGGAACGCACTGCACCGGCCAGCGCCGAACCGTCATGTGGCGAGATCTCGCGTTCAATCGAGAGCAGGGCTGCGGCCCGATACATGGCCCCGGTATCGAGGAACTCCAGACCGAGCCGGGCTGCGAGTTCGGCGGCGACGGAAGACTTCCCCGTTCCGGCTGGACCATCGATGGTGATCACGATCGGTCGAGCTGGGAGGGGCGAGTGCTTCACGGTCAGTTGTCCTCTCCCTCGACCGCCTCTTCCTCGACTGCGGCGCCCTCGAGTTCGTCGACGGCGGCAAGGAGGTCGAGTTCGTCCAGAGGTTCCTCTTCGCCGCGGATGGCGTTGGTGAGAATGTCGCGAGCTCGTTTGATCTCTTCGACGGCGTTGCCGCTGCCGACGTAATCGATCGAGAGGGTGTTCTGGTAGCCGACGCTGCGGATGGCGTTGACGCACGCCGCGAGATCGGCACCCGAGTGCACCCCGGCGCGATCGAATCCCTCCACCGTGGCGTGGATGGCCCCCGCGTACGGGGCCAGCTTGCGGAGCGTGGTCTCGGCGTTGCCGCTCTTCTTGGCGTGACCGAACTCGGGCAGCGAACCGACCCTGAACCCGCCCACCCGCTTGATGAGATCGGTCAGCCGCGTCGGATCGTCGGTGAGCCCGGTGCCGGGCC
>Ga0163154_10002328_pt1 | contig 27939 bp, 30 predicted proteins | sample OliLakLV19MP9P1_FD_148649 | JGI IMG/M metagenome (GOLD analysis project Ga0163154, IMG submission 148649) | Freshwater microbial mat bacterial communities from Lake Vanda, McMurdo Dry Valleys, Antarctica - Oligotrophic Lake LV.19.MP9.P1 | ecosystem: Environmental > Aquatic > Freshwater > Lake >... | reverse complement strand
CGGATCGGCTTGCCAACGTCTAGCAGGTCCGAGACGTGCAACCGGATCAGATCTGCGAAGGTCTTCGTCCTAACCTTTGCTCGGGGCGTAATGGCGACCCCTTTGTAAATGCAGCGCTCTACCTCGAGCGCCCACTCCTGGGCGTCCTTTTGTCGACGGAAGGTCTGTGCCGCATAGCGGCCTTTGCGGCGCACCTGCGCGCAGCCGTTTCCAGTCTTGAGTTTTGCAATCGCCCCACCCTTGTGCAAATGTCTGTGACGTGTGCAATCCTGTGCAGTGAGCCCGTGAAACGGTTAGCCAAAGCGAGAACATGAGTGCACACGCGTGTGCAATGTTCTAGCTTTATGCTGGTGATAATAAACGTAAACATATGAAAAACAACGATAAAATATTCGCAGTCGCGCCTATGATGGAGTGGACGGACTATCTAGACTTTTCAATACTTTAACAGCTGGCGTGTGCGCAATGTGTGCAGGGGGAAGAATGAATATTTGGGAAATCGCAGGTATTTTTATGCGAGGTTGCCTCGCTTTTACGCATTTAAGCATATTGCGGTAGACGCCCTCTGAAGGCGCGGCCGCAAATGGTGAGATGGCCAAGTATTCGCAGAACAAAATGCCCCAGATCACAAATGCGCTGGCGCATCGAAGCGCCCGGAAATTAGGGCTGCTGCAACCTCTCTTGATGCTGTGGAGGCGAACATGCTCGGATGGTCAAGCCTTGCCGGCAACCGGTCGCTCCTCAGCGGTTTTTCAGCCGCGAGTGGTTGACGATCCAATATTCGGGTTGTCCGTGCAGATTTTCGACGGGAAGCATCTCGACGTCGTGAGGCTCCGGACAAGCAGCCGATGCGCCTTCGGCATTTGAAATCTGCCAATATCAAATCGATGTCTATGATCTTTTGACCCGCGCTGCCAGCCTACCCCGCCGCTCTTAGAGGCGATGATCTCTCAGCCGTGAAGGTTTTGACCTTTGCTTGGCCGCTCAGTTCTCGGAGCTGATCGGTCAGGCAGGCCAGCGCCGGTGGAGCGGGTCGATGACGAACGCATGGGCATGGGCGCCGCGCCTTGCATGTTCCACCACATGCGGATGCGAGGCAGGCAAATCCGAGTGGGCGTGTTCGACGATTTCGGGATCGTGCGCTGGCCATAGCCGGAACGCAGGCGCCACGGCGAAGACGGTCAACGCAGCATAAAGCATGATTGTGGCGGGCAGCCCGGCTTGCCCCCAGCCATCCGGCCATTGGATACGTGATGAGCCAGCAGGCGTGGCTGAGCGCGAATTGCGCAGCGAACAGCGCCGGGCGATCCGCGTCGCTTGAGGAGAGGCGCAGGAGGCGACCGGTAGGCGTCACGATGGCGGCATATCCCGCACCCAGGGCTAGCCAAAACACGAGGATGGCCCGCCACCCAGATACCCCGTCAAGCGCGCTCAGCGCGAGTGCGGCCGCAAACAACGACGCGGTCATCAGCCCCGCCCCGGTCAGCATGACCGGGCGATCGGAATATCGCTCCAGCACGCGCGGTAAGGCGAAGGCGGCGGCCATCGACCCTAGCCCAAATGCCGCGAGCGTGAAGGCAACCTCGCCGTCTCCCAGTCCAAGCGTGCTCTTCACGATGGCGACCTTTAAAAAGGTCGGCACGATTCACACCTTCCAGCATGATTTTCTCGAAGGCATGCGCCGCAACGGTTATTCGACCGATTTTGCCGAGCGCTGTTTTAATCAAATCAGGGGCTTCGGCACATATGGCTTCCCCGAAAGCCACGCGGCGAGCTTCGCGCTCCTCGTTTACATTTCCTGCTACATCAAACGCCATTACCCCGACGCCTTCGCCTGCGCGCTGCTGAACTCACAGCCAATGGGATTTTACGCCCCGCCCAGATCGTGCGCGATTTTCGCGAACACGGCGGCGAAGTGCGTCCTGTCGATATCAATCACAGCAATTGGGATTGCACGCTGGAGCGCGTCCAAGAAAAGTGGGAACCGGTTTTCCGTCCGGACGCGCGACTATACAAAAAAGAGGAGGGCGAAAGCTGCGAGATCAGGCACGCTTTGCGATTGGGTCTCCGCGAGATGAAGAGTTTTTCCAATACTCATGCCGGGAAAATCATGGATGCGAGGGGTAGGGGCTTCCGAAATATGGAGGACTTCGCCCGCCGGACTGAACTGCCCAGCGCCGTGCTTCAAGTGCTGGCGGAAGCGGATGCATTCCGCTCTATTGGCCTTGATCGCCGGGAGGCATTGTGGGCGGTATCGCGCTATGCCGAGACGGGAACGCCCACCGCGATGCTGGCCGAACTGCCGCTCTTTGCCGCGCGCCACGCTGAGCCTTTGCCGGGAGAGGTGGAAGTTAATTTACCAAAGCTAACCCTGGGCGAGCATGTTTTACAAGACTACGCCGCCATCCGCATGTCGCTGAAAGCGCATCCATTGACGCTGTTGCGGGCTGGCTTCTCAGCGAAGGGCTATATCCAAGCGCGCGAATTGGGCGTCATTGAAAGCGGCCGAACGGTGCTGGTCTCCGGCATTGTGCTGGTGCGCCAACGGCCGGGCAGCGCCAAGGGCGTCGTGTTCGCCACCTTCGAAGACGAGACCGGCGTCGCCAATATCATCATCTGGCCAAAGGTGTTCGAGCGCTTTCGCCGCATCGTTCTGGGCGCGCGCCTCTTGGGCGTGCGGGGCAAGTTGCAGACGGAAAGCGGCGTCATTCACGTGATCGCAGCGACGCTCATTGACCTTACCCCACATCTCGGAAGCTTGAATGACTCCGTGCCGCACAGTGGAGATTTCCTCGCCAACGCCGACGAGGTGCGACGCCCGGTCAATGAAGACCAGCGCCTGCATCGCCGAAGACGGACGGTTGCAGCAGAGGCAAAAGTTTTGCCGAAAGGTCGCAACTTCCATTAGAGCAACTCTTGTCCATGCGGACGCAGATAAGTTGCTCTAACATATTAGAATAGATCAACTTTCTGTTCTCTAATCGATTCCGATTAAAGGCAGGTTGATCTAAGCGGCCGATGTTGACGCAACCCCACAAGAATAGTCGGCCTCAGCATTCGTAGCGTCGGCATAAACTCGATCTGATCCCCTGAAACGCCGCGCGCTTTTCCCAAGTCTGCATGACCGCTTCCTAGCGCCTCAAGGGGACGCTGACGCGTCTTAAGACCCTTGACCCGCTAACGCGCTCATGCACCGGCGTGTCGCCGCTCACGTCTCGAGCGGTCTCAAACGGGAGACGCCATATGACATCACACGATCAAATGAAGGCTGACTGGAACGCGTTGAGCACATCCGCCAAACGCTGCGAATTGCGCCGCTATACACTGGCCATCGACCAAGGCCGCTAAGGCTGGCACCGCTTTCACTTGATCCTCTGGACTATCTGGCAATGCGGCGAGCCGCCTGGCTAACCGGCGGCATGACTGCATTCCGCTCGCAAAGAAGACATGGCATGGTTGCCTGCCTGTCTGCTGGGCCATCCTGTCCCTTCGCGCGATTGCTCGCCTTTGCCGATTGAGGCCGATGGGTCTCCCAGGCCATCCTAAAGCGGTAGTCTAAATCCAGGGGACAAGGCCATGAACCGAAATATTGTCGCGGGATTGACGGCAAGTTTAGGCGTCCTCATCAGTCTGCAGGCCGGAACCCAATGGGCAGCCGCCAGCGCGCAATATACACCCCAACTCGGGGCGCCGCTCGTCACCATCGGCCCGGTGTCTCTCTATGAACCCTGGCGGATTTTTGTCTGGCAAGTTCGCTATGCCGCGGCAGCGCCCCGGCTCTTCGATGCGGGCTGCTGGATCGCAGCGGGCGGCAGCATCGCCGCCATCTCGCTGACGCTGGCGTTTCTGCGGTTTCCGAACGCTGCCAGAAACCATCCAGCCACTTTCGGCTCCGCGCGTTGGGCGCAGCCGTCCGAGATCGAAAGGGCAGGTCTATTGACCCCGCGCGGCGTCATTCTTGGCCGCCTGGGGCCTGATTACCTTCGCCATGACGGTCCGGAGCACGTGCTGCTCGTCGCGCCGACGCGCGCAGGCAAAGGCGCAGGCCTTATCGTCCCGACGCTGCTCACGTGGCCCGGACCGGTCATCGTGCATGACATCAAGGGCGAGAACTGGCGGTTGACCGCCGGGTGGCGGTCGCGCGGTTCCCGCATTCTAAGATTCGATCCGACCGACCCGGCGTCGGCTCGCTTTAACCCGCTTCTGGAAGTGCGGCGTGGGCAGAGCGAGGTTCGCGACGCGCAAACAATCGCCGACATTCTTGTCGATCCCGATGGCGTTCTGCAGCGCCGCTCGCATTGGGAGATCACGGCGCACGCCTTCCTCACAGGCCTCATTCTGCATGTCCTATATGGCGAAGACGAGAAGACCTTGGCGCGGATGGCGCATCTGCTGTCCGATCCCGCCCGGCCAGTCGACACGCTGCTGGAGGCGATGCGATGCACGCCGCATCTGGACGCCAAGCCGCACCCGGTCGCTGCCGCCGCTGCGGCTGAACTTCTGAACAAGGCCGAGAATGAACGCTCCGGCGTCATCTCAACGGCTGTCAGTTTCCTCAGTCTCTACCGTGATCCGGTCATTGCGGCGGTCACCGCCGCGTCCGACTGGCGGCTCGATGATCTGAGAGACACGGGCCAGCCGGTCTCGCTCTATCTGATCGTCTCGCCATCCGATCTATCCCGCACACGGGGTTTGATCCGGCTCATTCTCAACCAGATTGCACGGCGGCTGACCGAGACATTGCCTGCATCCCCGCCTGAGACGCCGCTGCTGTTGATGCTCGATGAGTTTCCGGCGCTTGGGAATCTCGATTTCTTAGAGACCGCGCTCGGCTTTCTGGCCGGTTACGGCGTGCGCGCCATGATTGTCGCTCAGTCGCTGCACCAGATCGAGAAAGCCTACGGACCCAATCACGCCATTCTCGACAATTGCCATGTCCGAGTGGCTTTCGCGCCCAATGACGAACGAACGGCGAAACGCATCTCGGATTTGCTTGGGGTCACGACAGCGGTCAGAAACCAGAGCAGCTATTCAGGCAAGCGTTCCTCCGCCTGGTTGGAGAACACCAGCGTCGTACGGCAGGAGACGGCGCGCCCGCTCCTGACGCCTGGCGAAGTCATGCAATTGGCGGCATCGGACGCATTGATTTTCGTCTCCGGTTTGGCCCCGATCCGGGCGCACAAAATCCGGTATTTTGAGGACGTGAATTTCACCAAACGGCTTTTGCCGCCGCCCGTTGAGGCGGTTCGCGGAAGCCCTCCGCCGCACGACTGGGGCGATCTGCCTGCAATGATGCCAGCGATCAAGCCGGCGCCTTCGACCGTTCATAGCGACCTGCGAAACCTGGATGAGGGAGAAACCGCGAAACCGTCCTCCAGCCGTCGCAAAGCGACTGCCCCGCGTCGCGCCCTGCCATTGTTCGAGAGAGAGCCATGAAACGCCGCATCTGCAGTTACGTCTCAGACGCCACCGGCGACCGTCTGGACATGGCGGTGAAAAAGCCCGGCGTCACCAAATCGGCGATTATCGACGAGGCGCTGAAGCGCTATCTCGATCCGCAACGCGATCAAAGTTTCGACGCCGCTCTCATGCGGCGACTGGACCGGCTGACCCGGCGGCAAGGGATCATTGAGCGCGACGTCGCTATCGCCACCGAGACCATCGCGCTTTTCGTGCGCTATTTCCTCACCATCACGCCGCCGCTCCCGCAAGCCGAGCAAGAGGCCGCCCCTATGGTGGGGCGCGAGCGGTTTCAGGTGTTCGTGGCGCAGGTCGGACGCCGCCTCGGCTCTGACCGTCGGCTGGTCTCAGAGGTGCTTGAAAGCATCGTCGCGGAAAATCCGGGATTGTTCGCCGCCTCTACCGACGGGGGCGAAGACGAGGATGAAACCCAAGACGACGGTCCGGAGGCGCCCGATGACTAACGATAGCCTTCATCTTGCCACGGAAGCCAATAAGCGACGCGGCGCCATGCTAAAAACCGCCTTCGGCCCGGCGATTTCCTTGGCGCTCAACGACCCCTTCGTCATCGAGATCATGGTCAATCCCGATGGTCGCCTCTGGCTCGACCGCACCGATCAGGGCCGCATCGATACGGGAGAACGCCTGAAGTCTACCGAGACCGAGCGCATTATCCGGCTGATCGCCGCCCATATCGGGCAAGAAGCGTATGGCAAAGCGCCGGTTGTCTCAGCCGAGTTGCCGGGCACGGGCGAGCGCTTCGAGGGCATACTGCCGCCGGTCGCGCCAGCGGCCTGTTTCGCAATCAGAAAGCCTGCGGGGGTGATTTTCAGGCTGGGCGACTATGTTGGCTCCGGCATTCTGACCGAGGCTCAAGCCCGCCGCCTGCGGCACGCGATCGCGCAAAAGCGCAACATCGTGGTCGCCGGTGGAACGGGGTCGGGAAAGACGACCCTTCTCAATGCATTGCTGGCCGAAATCGCCGAGCGCGACGAGCGGGTTATCATCCTTGAGGATACGCGCGAGTTGCAATGCGCGGCCCTAGATTGCGTGAGCTTGCGCACCAAACCCGGCGTCGCCAGCCTCGGCGATCTGGTGCGCTCGACACTTCGTTTGCGGCCGGACCGCATCGTCGTCGGCGAGGTTCGTGGCGGCGAAGCGCTCGATATGCTGAAAGCCTGGAACACCGGCCATCCCGGCGGCCTCACCACGCTGCACGCCAATTCCGCGCGAGCCGCTCTCGACCGGCTGGAGCAATTGACGCTCGAGGCCGTCGCCGTCCCCCCACGCACGCTCATCGCCGAGGCGATCGACATCATTGTCTTCCTGAGCGGCCGTCATGCGGCCCGCCGGGTGGACGCCATCGCCTACGTCGACGGCCTCGATGCCCATGGCGGCTACGCGCTTCGCCTTCTCGACGAGTCTGACGCCGTCGGAGACTAACGCCGCCGCTGATGGCGCGAGGACCTTCGGCGCCTGTGTAAGCTGGCATCAAACCGCCGACACGCCCCTCAATGCGGGGTGGAATGAGGGAATAGCCCGGCGCGGGCGCGGGCGCCGCAAGCCCCAGCCCGCACCTTGGCGATCGCACGAAGCCAGCCGTAAGTGCATCCCGTGTCGGGGCTGTGCGCGCCGGCCCTCTCCGCCGGGCGGGTGCGCAAACCTCCGCCCCCGCTTCGAGGGGCGTCTTTAACGGAGGTTTTATTCCCATGCCGCTTATCACAGAGGCTCAAGCCCGCGCACTGCTCGCCAACGGCGTCGCCGCACGGCGCGAACGCAATTTCGATCCCTTGCCCGTCGTTAAACTGGGCGCGCCTTGGGTCGACACAATCTGGCTGCTGTCCGACGCCATGCCCGAAGACCCCGACTATGTCTTCGCGGTGCGCCTCGTCAGCGGCGGCTCGCCCGATTTGCGTTACGTTCGCCTCAGCACGCTTGAAAAGTTGCGCGGCCCGAATGATGAGACGGTCGAATGCGACGAAACTTTTGTCGCCGACAGAACTTTCGCGGCTTATATCGATGGAGCCATGAAGAAACCCTTGGCATAGCTTGGTAAGGACGAGACCGTCGGCCTGTCCGGCGGTCTTTTCAAGCGTGCTTTGAAACCGGCAAGGCTGCGACGGTGGCGCACCACAGCACCCGCCAAACCACGAGGCCTGCCTATTTGAGTTCGTCCCCTCTAACTGGCGGCTGACCGCGACCGGCCCGCGTCAAGACCTTAACCGCCTTGGCCGGATCGGCGCGGGCGGCGCGCTCCGCAAAATAACTCTCCGTCCGCAAAGCCGAGAGCTTTTCCGCCAGAGCCACGTTGATCAACTGGTTGAGGGCGACGCCTTCGCTTTCTGCGACCTTGCGCGCCTCCTCCAGCAGAGACGGCTGTACGCGCAGGGCGAAGTTACTTTTCCGCATATTTATACTCCTAAGCTCTTCATAGCGTCTTGTGGCGATTGCACAGAAACGCCGAACCGTTCGGCGTGAGGGCTAAAGTCGCGGGCATTAAAGGTGACTATGGCGTCCGCCCGGCCGTTGACGGCCGCCTCCAAGACCATATCATCGTCGGCGTCCTTCAGCGCCGGCCGCCACAAAAAATCAAGTTTCACTGGCTCTACCGCCGCAGCGATTGCGTCGAGAAGCACGCCGACATCCTCTGCGCTTAGTCCCGATGCGGCCAGATGCTCCGGACGCGTCATCACGGCCTCGCTTTCAATCATCAACGGGACCGACGCGAGCGTCTTGATCTTTCCGTCTAGAACGCCAAGCAAAAGACGTCTGGAGGCGCCTGCGTCACTTCGGATCGCCGCGACTAAAACGGAGGTGTCCAGCACAACTCTCATGCTTCAATTTATGATATTGCCCGCGATAGCGCAAGAGGCGGCACTTTTGGGCGCAAATGGGAACTGACGACTCTCATCATTCGAAGCCATGTCGTGTTTGCCATCCGACTAAAGTCATCAATTGCATCCCTTCTCTATGCTGCACACGGATTTTCACGGCATTGCCGATGGTGAATTTCGTGATGGATTTGCATGCTTGACCTCGAACTGCGGCTCTTTCCGCCAACCGAGGGACATGTCAACGATGCGCAAGCGATCCAAGGGTTTGTTTCAAATTTCTGACCTTCCAATACGCGCCGCTGTCGCCTTAACGGTCGTATCATATACTTGCGAACCCGCCCATGCGGCCGGCTCGGGCATGCCTTGGGAAGCGCCGCTGACCCAGATCCTCACCTCCATCGAAGGCCCGGTCGCCAAGGTTGTTGCAGTGATCGTCATCATTGTCACGGGGCTTACGCCAGCCGACGCGCAGATCGCTTATCAACTAGCGCGGTTCGTCGAGCAGGTCCGCTCGCTTTCGAGCGATGCGGTGATCGTGCGCCAGAACTGGCTGAAAGCCATGATCTCGTCAGCCGCGAGGCGGCGGTGACGCTCAACGACTACGCACGCGCCCAGGATCCCTTTGCCCGGGTCGGGCAGAAAACGGTTTCTGTCGAGGTGACAAGTGCAGTAAGTGCCTCATCGTCCTCCTTTCAAATGCGCTGGGAGGAAAAAAGCTTCGAGAACGGCGCGAGCGTCGGCGCCAAGCGCTTCACCGGCCTGTTCACTGTGAGTATTGAGCCGCCGCGCACTGAGGAGTTGCTTCGCAAGAATCCGCTTGGTCTTTTCATCGTCAGCTTCAACTGGAGCGAAGACGTCATTCCGGGTGAACCGCAATGAGCAAAGCGCTGAAAGTGTCATCGCGCTGACGATCCTAACCGCGCCCGCCTGCACCCGGGTAAAAGTGGCCGAAATCTCGCTCGATAACACCGTATTCGGCGAAGCAAAGCGGATCGAAGATCCGAAGCCTGCGACGGAATTCGTCACCGTTCCGGAGCCGTTGCCGCTGCCTGGTCAATTGAAGGCCCCCAAGCCGGAGAGCGATACAGAGCCTGAGGCTATTGAGGACACAGCCACGCCGGAAACACGCATAGATGAGGCGAACCAGGCGGCGAAGATCGAACCGGTAAAGGACGGGTATATCAACGCCATCCAGGTCTATCCCTTCACCGTCGGAGCGCTGTACCAGCTACGCAGCGCCGATGCAGGTGTGCGACATCGCGCTTGAGGCGGGAGAGACGCTTATTTCGGTCTCGGCGGGCGACACCGCCCGCTGGATTATTGGCGATACGACAAGCGGCGAGGGTGCGTCCGTCCGCGTCCATATTCTTGCCAAGTCAGCGGCGCGTAAATTCGACGATGTGCCCATGTCAATTCTCCATGCTTAAGCAAAAGCTACCGCTATACCGTCCTAGTAGTCTTACTGTTTGAACCAGAAAACATCGAGGCGGTTGTTATAAGTACCACCGGTTGCGAAATACTTCCCATCTGGAGATAAAACGCGAGTATTTAGTTTGCCAATGTTGCACAGTGTTAAAACTGTCAAATCGGAAGCGCGAAGAACAGCAATGCCGCCACCAACTTTTTGTTTCGGCTTTTCAAACGGTTTGATAAGATAATTTGATAGCGGTGTATACGTTGGCCGCCCCTTAATCGTAAGTCCCGCATAATCTTGACGAAAGGGAACTTGCACAACTTCGCCGGTCTTAAAGTCGATACGCTCGGTAATAAAATCGGGATTTTGACCCTTTGCGCCCGGCCCGACGATGAATATAAACGCGCGTTCCCAATCCACATAAATGTTATTGGATACGCTGCCATCCTCAAAAACCAGATTTGACTTGAATTCTATAGTTCTTACGTTGGTTGCATTTCCGTGGAGGTCAGCGGTTAGATCGTCTACTACAATCAGGCGCAGATCACTTTGACTTCCTGCCACACCCGACGTTTGGATTTTCAGAAGGTTAATCATGAGAGCACCTTTCCTTGTCTCGACAACGCTTGCCGTAAGCAAGTCGCTGTTAGCCACCTCACGGCCAAGATCGACTGTGACCGGCTGAACAGTGAACGGCTCACGAAACTCGACACGCATAGCAAACCGGCGCAATCTTCCGTTTTGCGTGGATAGGTCAGCCACCCAAAGCCAATCTGCGTTTTTATCGAACGCGGTTACTCCCGGATCGAATTTGAGTGCGCGCCCCTCCGGAGATCCGGCAAGCGGCCAATATCGCCTGCGTGACACAAGCGAAGAGCGCTCTAGATCAAAAACAATAATTTCATCTAAGTGGAGAACATAACTTGCTGCATATCGGCCATTGCGAGTTAATGCGATATCTGTACCATCAATTATTCTAGCAGCCTGGTCATCAGTCTCGGTTAGGCCACGTATAGGTGTGACCATTTTTTTTTCAACGTCTGCAATAAGCGGCCCAGGCAAACCGCCCGCGACTAGAATGCGATTGCCAGGAAGCCAGTATAGACCCCAAGGCTGATACGGTAAATCTACGCTAAACACCCTCTCCAACAACGACGAACTCCCATTTTCTCCAGTACATACGGGTTGTGAGAGCGCCGACGTAATCGACACGGATAAAATCACAATGATAAAGCCTAACAATGTAAAGTGGCATTGACTTTCAAATCGTCGCCTGATGGCTGTCCAACTTTCGTGTTTAAATTGAAAAATCATCCTACCAGCGCCTCTTTCTAAGAATTGATTATACCGCATAAATCTCGGTGACGGCGTAAAAATTTGCCTTAAATTGTAAATATAACTGATTTATATCTAGATATGCTAGATCACTCATGCTGTATGCATAACGAAATACTAAGCCATGAATTTAGACTACTTTCTTCTTGACTAATGTGCCGTTTCGCCGGTTGTTATTATCTTTCACGGAACGCACGCGCGAACTGATCCTGAAGCGGTTTGACGAGGTAGGAAACAACAGTCCGATCTGTCGTTCTGATGTGGACGTCGGCCGGCATCCCCGGAAGCAGCTTCGCCTCGCCGAGTCGTTTGATTTCGTCTTTCGACAAACTCACTCGCACGGCGAAATAAGCTGGCGTTGACTGGGCTTCCTTGATGATGTCGCCCGATACGCGCGTGACGCGGCCAATTAGCTCCGGCGTCGTGGCGCTATTGAAGGATGTGAAGCGTACGAAGGCGTCCTGCCCCACATGCAGACTCTCGATATTCTCCGGCGCGACATGGGCCTCGATGACGAGCGTGTCGTTCTGCGGAACGATGAGCATGATCGGCTGGCTGGCATCGACAACTCCGCCCACGGTGTGCGCCGTAAGCTGATGCACGACGCCCGCTTGCGGCGCGCGGATCTCGACCCGCTTGAGCTGATCCTCGGCGGCGACGCGCTTCTCGATCAGTTCCGCTTCCTTGGCCTCGGTTTCGCGCAAGTCTTTCAACACCTCAGTGCGCCGCTCCTGATCGAGGCCGATAAGCTGGAGCTCGGTCTCGCTGATTTTGCCCCGCGCTTCGGCGACGGAAGCTTCTAGTTGGCCACGATCTCCGCCCAGCCTTGTCGCTTCACGGCGTTTAAGGGTCATCTTTTCGATGGTGACAAGCTGTTTGGCCTCGAGTTTTTCCAGACCCGCAACCTCCTTGGCGATCAATGCTATTTCTTTAATCTTCGCGTCAACCTGGGCCGTCAGGCCACTGATCTGCTTTTTGAGCTGGTCGATCCGCTCGTTCAGACGCGACTTCTGGCCCTCGGTCTCAGACCTCCGGCTTTCAAACAGCGAGCGCTCGCTCGCGATGCGCGCGGCGAAGTCAGGCTCGGTCATCCGGCGCGCCACGTCCTCAGGGATATCGATCTTTGTGACGCTGTCGCGTTCGGCCCGGAGGCGCAGTCCGCGTGCAATCTGGTCGTCGAGCTGCTTGACGATGAGTTGCAGGTTCACGTGAGGGATGGTGTCATCGAGGCGGATGAGAACGTCGTCCGCGGACACACGATCGCCGTCCTTGACGCGAATCTCTCCCACAACGCCGCCGTTTGGGTGTTGAACCTTTTTGACGTTGCTATCGACGACAACGACGCCCGGCGCGATCACGGCCCCCGCCAGCACAGTGGAGCCCGCCCATACGCCTACACCGCCGCCAAGGAGGATCAGCACCGCGAAACCTAAAAGAAGATGCGGCCAGATAGAGTGGCGCTTGGGGACGTACAACTCCGACGCGGCGTTCATGCCATCAGAGGATTCGGGCGCGACCGCAGATTTCCTGAATATGCTCAATGTCGCTCCTTGCAAATTGTCTTGTCACTCTGCTGCCTTAATGGGGACGGGAACCGGGCGGGTGACTTTGTTGAGAACATCGTCTTTCGGACCGAAGGCCAGCAATTGGCCATTCGCCATGGCCAAGACCTTGTCGACGTGCATCAGCGCAGAAGGCCGATGCGCGACAACGACGATGACGCATCCACGCTCCTTGAGCGTCTTGATGGCGCTCGAAAGCGCATTTTCGCCATCGGCGTCGAGGTTGGAATTCGGCTCGTCCAGGACAATGAGAAAAGGGTCGCCATGGATCGCGCGCGCCAGCGCAATCCTCTGGCGCTGGCCCGCCGACAACCCTTTGCCGCGTTCGCCGATGCGCGTCCCGTACCCTTGCGGCAGATTGAGGATCAACTCGTGAACGCCCGCCACCTGCGCCGCCGCAATGACAGTCTCACTTTTCGCGTCTGGATCAAACCGGCATATATTTTGCGCTATGGTGCCGCTGAACAGCTCGATTTCCTGCGGCAGGTAACCAATGTCGCGGCCAAGTTTGATGGGATGCCACTGATCGAGCGGGGCTCCGTCGAGGCGAACGCAGCCGCGCTCCGGCAAAGGTTGCCAAGCGCCGACGAGCGCGCGCACCAGGGTGGATTTACCCGACGCGCTAGCGCCAATCACGCCAAGCGCCTCGCCCGCAATCAACTCAAACGTCATGCGGACGATATCGGGAGATGAAGCGAGGGCCCTGATCGAGAGCCAGTTGGCTGCGCACGGCCACGGCGTGTTCTCCGTCCTCGCGCAGTATCGGCGCGATGACGCAGTGGCGGCATGGCATGAGACGATCCGGGCCGTCGAGGAATTCATCAATCTGCCGAGATTCGGGATCGCCGACGATCGGCTTCGAGCTTGGTTGTGTGCGATCCGATTTTACGGCGCGTTTGTTTCAAATTCGGGTCTGATATGGCTGGCCGTGCGTCAGGCGCTCGCGTCCCATCTCGAACCATCGGTTATTGGGCGGTTCACGCGGATCATGCTGTACGCCGGCGCGATGAGTGTGGCCTTTGCCGCGCATGGCCAGGACGCTCGTAGCGCCAGCATCACGCTCGACACGATCGGCGGCGCGGTCGATTATTTTCAATCGCGGCGACGGCACCTCGTCTCGCTGCTCTACACCATGCCCCATGCGTGTTCCGGCTCGCTGGTTCTTCAGCCCTATGACGCGCTGACCTCCTTCTGCCCCACGTCGAGCATAGCTGCATCGCCATCACCGGCTTTCACTACAAGCTTGTCCTGCTCGAGGCGCTGCCGGATTTCAGCCTGGGGGTCGACAGCATCGGCGCAATGGCCAGCCAAGACTTTGAGACCCTGGACGACTATTTCTTGAGCCGGAAACTGCGTCGATCCACGTCATGGCCGAACTGCGCGGCGATCAGTTCACGATGCCGGCCATGGAACCGGTGGATGGGTGGAAGATTTTCTCGGCGGTCGAACTGCGCAACTGCGTCAAGCCGCCTCGCGTGACGAGACTGTGCCCTGTAACGCTGCAAGCCTTCCGCGCATCCCGGCGATCTCGCCGCTCTGATCGGCAATCATCTGCTCCGCGAAAGCGCGGGTCAACGGATCGCTGCCCGCCGCCAACACCAGCCGGGCCATTGCGACCGCGCCTGAATGATGCGGGATCATCATCACGAGAAAGTCGATATCAGCGTTGCCTGATGGCGGATCGCGGTGCATGTCCGCCATCATCCGCTCCATGGAGGTGTTCATCTGATGCGTGAAACGACCATATTCGCCGGGCGCTGGCCCTTGAGGCTCACCCCCATGATGCTGGTGGGGGCGCGCGGTGTCGCCTGACGTCGAACTTAAATCATCCATCGGCTTGCCTTTAGGCTGTCGCGCTCGGTGCGCCGGGGCGCACATACACGAGATTAATGCTTTTCTTGTTCCGAAGCTTACGCGACGGCAATTCAAGATCGCCCAGCGGTATTTGCGCGATGAAGCGCGGCTTGAAGACATCCGTCACATCGAACGCGCTGCATTTTGTTTGTCCGGCGTTGGGCGTTCCCGGCAATTCGTCCGCCTCATGCGCCACATAGAGTTTGGTGTTAAATGGGTCGGTCCAAATACCATGCGACTCGCGGCCATTGCTGAAAAACGTCGATACCACCTTGTGCATGCCCGCAGGCGCACTTCGGTCGATCACGCCAATGCGGCTCGACGCGACGCCACCCGGGCCGTCATCGTCGATACGGGCGTAAGTGACGTAGGCCACGCGTCCGCTCGCATTTTCGACGAACTCCACATGATTTGGACGGGCCTTGTCGCCGAGCGGGATGGTTTCAAGCAGCTTGACGTCGCCCGTGGCCGAAATTACCGAAACTGCGTCGGCGAGCTTATGCGACACCCACATTTCCGCAGACCCGGGCGCGCGTTTCAAAAACGGACTAAAGCCGAATTTATCAGCGCCAGCGATATCGAGAACCATCTTGCGCTGCGCCGTCGAATACCCATTCGCATCGTAACTCACGTCCAGCACATCGATGCGCGGCGTCTTTTGCGAAATGATGAACGCTGTGCGTCCGTCGGCTGAAAACCATACCATCGCCGGGCCGGGAAGCACGGGCATGAACCGCAAAATGGACGAGCCGCGCGGCGCTGTGCCTGCGCATTCCGCTTTGGCTTTCTCCACATCGATGACCGCGATCTTATCTTCGCCGCGCACAGCGACCCAAATTTCGCGCCCCGTTCGCGTGAAGGTCGGCTCGTGCGGCTCCCGCCCAACCATGATGCCGGAAGTGAGCGTTTCCGCATTGGCGGTTGGCCCAGCCTGGCTGTTCGGTTGATTGCCAATCACCTTCAGCGTGCGCGTGTCGATCAAATAGAGATTGCTGGTGCCGCGTCCGGCCGTGGCCAGCAGCGTCGAGTCTGGCGATGGCACGCAGCCATGGATCGAGATCGCACCGTGATAAAGCGGCTTTTGCACCATGGCGCCGTGGGTCGGGATCATGCCGCCGGTGACGAAGCGGAACGGAGGGCGGGGGGTCTTCGTCGAAACTCGTCAGATTGACACTGGCCTCCACCACGTCCTTGACCGGATCGATCACCGTGAGCGTGTTGGAGTCCTCGTTTGTTAGAAAAACCCGGTCGCCGGTCTGTGCACCGCTTGCGGCGCGTGCAAGCGACGGATTTAGTGCCATGGCCACTGCGGCGACGCTCGCGCCAGCTAGAAACGTTCTTCGGTCAACGGTACAATCTTTCGTCATGCGCACTCCCTCAAGCTTAACGCGCGCGATCAAGCGCGTAATGAGTGAGAGCGGATACCGAAAATTTTAATCCTAAAAGTTTGCCAGTTTGCAATCACGCTTACGTGACCAAATGCGTGATCGTCTCCCCCGTGAACCGCACCGGCTTGAACATTTGAACCATAGGGTTGAGTATCGAAATCCATAATGCGAATACACCCTTCATCGGGGCCGAGCAGTCCTTGTCATCAAGCGGATCAGCGTGGTTTTACCCGCGCCGTCGGGACTGACAAGACCTGATTTTGCCACTGCCAAAATAGTACTCAGCGCAATTTGTGAACCAAAACGCTTCGTGACATTCGCGATCTCGATGGGTTCACCCATGGTCATTCAGCACCCCGAAGCTACGGCACCTGGTTTGCCATTACCGTCGGGAATGCAGATCGTCACCGGCAAGCCGTGATCCAGCGCGTTGTCCGCATTCTTCAAGATCATACGGAACCGATAAACCAAGCCGACGCGTAGCGGCACCCTCTCAACGGATTTGGCGGTGAATTCCGGACCGGCGAAATATGGCATACCCGACTATCATAAGGCTGGCCGGGCCGTATATCGGTGTAAAGCTTGAATGCCATACCGGGATGAAACAGGTCGAGCTGCGGTTCAGCCGCATAGGTGCGAACCTTAACAGGGTTGCGCAGCGATAATGTGTAAACCGTGGTGCTGGAGGCAACTATGGCGCCGAGATCGACCGCGCGGATTAAGATGACGGCGCTCTTTTACGCGCAGCCGCCACTATATCCGGGTTTCCGCCAGAGAAAATGTTGAGGGTTGACCCAAAGGGCGCTTTTTAGACGAATTCCGTCGCCGGTTGCCTACCAATATCGCCGGAGCCGTGGTGACGCAGCCTTCGATTGGAAAAAGTGTCGTGCCTTTTGGGACTTTCGTCGCTGAGCAAATGCGTTTTTAGCGATCAGTTTTGGCGGATGAAGCCGCCCATATCGTATCGCAGACCGGCGTCAAAGATCTTAATCTCGCAGCGAGCGACGTATCTAATCTCGCGGACGCGCTCATCGAATTTTATGCGGTAGGATCGCCACACGGGGCAGAGAATTATTTCTCACGGGCGCTTGCGCGCATTTGCAAAGCCAAGCGTTTTTCATCGTCGATGACCTCGCCGCTGCATGTCTTTGAAGGCGCGGGCGCGTTTAAACGCAAGATCCACTTGGCTGAATTTGAACATCTGGCTGGTTCGCGAGTCGGCCTAACTTTGGTCGCGAAAATTGCGCCGAATTTTCTTATTAAGGATACAGCAACAGCTAACTTCTGTTTGCCGACGAAAACCAAGGTTAGCACATACTCTTATCGCAAAGCGGGAGACGAGCCAGTTAGGATTGTCAAGCCCGTCCCACAGTCTGCTAGCCCAGCGTTCCAAAACAGTATTCCGTTAGGGCGACGCCGCTTTGCCTTTCATCTCCCACCACGTGCGTGAATGTGCCCGCTTGCTGGCGCATATGGCTATCCATGGCGCTTGATCGCAAAGCCTTTTCCCATGACCCCAACGCGTCGAAGGTCAACTCGTGCCGACGCCCGCCGATTTCGCCGAACATGAGATTGTCTTTATGCGCGCAGGAATTTCGATCTGCTTCCATCAACACGCCTGAAACGCTGTCCAGCATTTTGAAATAGTCGTATTTGCTGAGGCCGAAAACGGCGTCCGCAGTCCAAACGATCTCGTTATCGCCTAACACACCATGTAGGAAGCGATAGCCCCAGTAGCGCGGCGGATTTCGCCAATAATACCGCTTGTGATAGCCAACGCCTTGATAATCCCGTCCCTGATATCTCACAACACAGTCAAGATTGGGCTGGTGAAGAACACTTTCCTGCGCATCCAACGCGTCATACGCCCATTCGTATGAGGCCTTTGTCTTGAAAATAATCTCGAATGCGTTTTCGATGCGCTCGGCTTTCACCGCAATAAAACCGCCTTCCAATTGCGCATATATAGACAATGTGGGGCACGCGACATCGAAGTAGGATGCGTCGGTTTGGGTTATAGGAGCCTCGCTTGAGAGCGCCTCTCGCATCCCGCCATCATAAATCCATGCGGAGTGATGCTCCAGCGTATCGGTGCGAAAAATGCGGAGGGCGAACACCTTGTCGCCGCAGAACACGTGATATTGTATGCTATCATGACCTTTAGTTTGGTATCTCAGTTGCATTACTTGCAGGTTCCGATCTTAGAAGCTAGATTCCTATAGCCGCTCGTCGCGGGGTCACGTTTCCCAAATGGCGCGGCAGTCGTTGGCGCTCCAATTCAGTGAAATCCGATCTCCGTTTCGAGGCGATGGCGCGGTTAACGGAATATGCACGATATGGGATCGGCCTCTGCTGTCTTGCGCCTGACAGAGCCACCCCGTTCCATGATACAGGGCGCGCTCTACGCTCGCCTCGAGACGATTTTGGAGGTCGCCTTCGAGCCGGTAGGCTTCGGGTCGTATGGTGAGCACAAGCGCATCGCCAACCCGCGCGTTACTTGGCCAGTGATGCGTTTTGAGTTCTGCGCCGACGTGATCGCAAACGAGGCACGCGCCATTTTCGATGGCGCGAACTTCGACGGGAATAAGCGTCATCCGTCCGATGAACTGCGCAACAATGCCATTCATCGGTTCCTGATAGAGTTTTGCGGGCGGGTCGATCTGGATAATCCGGCCCCTATGCATCACGGCGACGCGGTCGGACATTCCCAGCGCCTCGCCCTGATCGTGGGTGACGAACAGCGTCGTGACACCCAAAGCGGCCTGAACGCGTTTGATCTCCAGTTGAAGCTCCTCGCGCAGCTTCAGATCGAGCGCCGCAAGGGGCTCGTCCAGCAGCAAAATCTGCGGCTTCAAAACCACGGCACGAGCGAGCGCCACGCGCTGCTTCTGTCCGCCCGAGAGCTGGCTCGGCATGCGCTCGGCCAAGCCATCGAGTTGCACGAGGCTTAGAACTTCACGCACGCGGACGTCGATCTCGGCCCGGCTCATGCGCCGGACCCGCAGGCCGAACGCTATGTTTTGCGCGACATTTAAATGCGGGAAAAGAGCATATTGCTGAAACACCATAGCAGTGGCGCGCTTTTGCGGAGGGGTGCGCGTCACATCCGCGTCAGCGATGCAAACACGCCCCTCATCCGGATAGACAAAACCGGCCACCATGCGCAGGCAGGTGGTTTTGCCGGACCCGGATGCGCCGAGCAGTGTCACGAACTCAGACTCGCCAATGGTGAGCGACACACCATCGACCGCCACCGCTGTTCCATAGGATTTGCGCACGTTTTCAAGCCGCACTTCGGACATCGTCTTTCCGCCGTAAAAATTGAAATCTTGAGCGCAGCATCATTATTTACGGATAACCTGACGGTTCCAAAGTTCAACCGCCCTCTCATGATTGGCGTTATAGATTTTCCAATCCACCAGAATGAGCTTCTTCAAATCTTCCGGCGAAGCTGGGAATTTCTTCGCCATCTCTGGATAGGCCGCAAGGACGGGGGCAAGCACTTTGTTGGTCGGGCCGTATGGAATTTCGTTCGCTTGCCCCAGTTGTGGGAGAGGATCGAGCACGAAATTGATGTAGGCTTGCGCCTGTTTGGGGTGTTTGGCCCCCGCTGCCAAATCAATCACTGTCATGTTGCCGAATGCGCCCTCTTTCGGAAGCACATATTTCATGGGCGCACCCTTGTCGATCATGCCCCAAGTCCGGCCGTTTATCCACGGCGCTGCCCAAACCTCGCCGCCCTGAAACGCGGTCGCCAATGTCGCGGAGGAAGTGTAATAGGAATGCGCTTTAATTTCCGCGATTTTTTCTACGCCCTTCTCAAGCGTCTTTTCATCGCCGCCATTCAACCGGGCCGCCGCCACCAGAAAATCGCGGCCCATAATCGTCGATAGATCGGGCACGGCAACTTTACCCGCAAGTTTCGGATTCCAAAGATCAGCCCAAGACATGATGTCCTCGATGCCTGCCTCTTTCAGCTTTTCGACGTTGTAGGCGATGCCCACCGAGTAAAAAATCATGCCCGGTCCATAGCCGTTCTTATTCTTCGCCTCGTCATAAATGAACTTTAAGTTGGGGACGAGCGCGGGGTCGAGCTTTTCCAGCACGCCGGCAGCGATGGCCTTGGCCTGCACGTCGTCGTCGATATAAACCGCATCATATGGCGCTTCCCGGCCCTTCGAGGCGATCATTTTGGCGAGGTGGTCGGCAGGGTTGCCGTCGATGAACTGGATTTTCACGCCCGTGCGCTGGGTGAAAAGGTCGGCGGCGTATTTTTTCTGGCTGGCGGAGAACGCGCCGCCGTAATTGGCGACGCGCAATGTTATATCTTCGGCGGTGGCCGCACCGCCTAACGCAACCGACAGGCCTAGAATTGCGAGTATTTTTTTCATGTTATTAATCCTCAAGATGACTGCGGTGACTGCGAAAGATCTGCTTTTTTAGTTAGTTGCGGCCGGTTCCAAGAAACGCCTCCAGCCCTATCAGCCTGTCGACGATTAGCATGAGGATGACTGACCCGGCCACGATCAGTGTCGCCACCGCCATGATGGACGCATCGAAGCTAAATTCGATGGTGGTGAAAATCTTCACTGGCAACGTCACCGTGTCGCTTCCCCCCAAGAACAACGCGACGGGAACGTCGTCGAAAGATGCGAGAAACGCGAAAATCGCGCCCGCTGCGATGCCTGGGGTCAGCAACGGCAATGTAACTCGGAAAAATGCCTGCACTGGCGATGCGCCCAGATTGAGCGCCGCTTCCTCCAGCGACATGTCGTAATTGGCTTGGACAGCAAGCGCCGCCCGCACCACGAAGGGCACGCAGAAAACGCTATGGCCGATAATAAGCGCAGCTACTGTATCGGCGGTAGAAATGCCGAAAGTATCCCACACTGCCAGCGTAAACCGGAATCCGATAACGCCGATTACTAAAGTTGGTACCATGAGCGGCGATAGGCAGAAAATGGAAAGCAGCTGCTTTCCAGGCAAAGCGCCGCGCTGCAACGCCAGCGCCGCGCATGTTCCAACCACTGTGGCGATCATTGTTGCGCCCACGGCCACAATGAGGCTGAGACGGAGCGGCGGGTAAAAGTCAGGATTAATCTCGCTGTACCAAGCGAGCGTGAAGCCGGGTGGCGGAAACGCCAGCGGCGGACCAGACGAGAACGACGCGACGACGACCGCCGTAAGCGGCAGGACCAAAAAGACAATGACAAGCGCAACCCAGCCGTTGAGCAACCAGCGCGTCATATGCCCGCCTTCCGGGCCCGCCGCAGCGATGCAACGGTGAGCACCGCTGCCATGGTCATCAGCAGCATCGCAGCGGTCGCCCCCATCGCGTAGTTTAACACGCTGCGCATTTGCTGTTCGATAAGCGTGGACATCACCAACACCCGTCGCCCGCCCATCATTGCGGGTGTCGTGAACGCGCTTATGACGCTGGTGAACACGATGAGATATCCCGCCATCAAACCCGGGCGGCTCAAGGGCAGAATGACACGAAAAAACGTCTCGATGGGACCAGCGCCGAGATTGCGCGCGGCTTCTTCAAGTTCAACGCCGATCCTCTGAATGACCGTCACCAGCGCCAAAATCATGAACGGCAAAAACGTATGCGTCAGCGCGATGATAACGCCCGCCGTGTTGTTCATCAGGCGCAGCGGCTCCGTAATCAGGCCGGTAGAAAGCAATGCCCAATTGATCAGGCCGGCGCCGCCAAGAATGGGAAACCAGCCGAGATTGCGCACAACTGTTGAGATCAATAGCGGCGCGATGATGATGAAGATTAAGGCGCCGCGAAACCGGCTCTTGGTGCGCGCAAGCACATAGGCGACCGGATAGGCGAGGACGAGACAAATAGAAATCACGACAAGGCCGATCACCGCCGTGTCGAATAGCACGCCGAGATAAAATGGATCGGTGACAAAGCGCATGTAATTTGCCAGCGTCAAGGCTTCGCCCACGGCGCCGGGGCCCGCGTGGGGGCGTAAACTCAACTCCGCCAGATTGAGAACTGGTAGGAGAAAAAACAGTACGAGAAACAACACGATAGGCAAGATGAACCATGACCAGCCCCAGGCGCCCGCCAAGTCCGGATCTTGTAAGCGCGTTTTATGGTCAGCTGCGGGCGTGTCGCTCATCATCGCATCACAAAGGGGTCGGGCATGGGCTCGTCGGATGTTCTTATCCACACGGATTTCGTGCGCGTGTAGTCGTGGATGCTGGAACTTCCTCCCTCTCGGCCGTAACCGCTCATCCCATAGCCGCCGAACGGCGCCATCGGCGATATTGCGCGATAGGTGTTCACCCACACCATGCCGGTGCGTAAAGCTTGTATCATGCGGTGCGCGCGAGCCAAATCGCGGGTGAAAACGCCGGAGGCCAGCCCGAAGCGCGTGGCGTTAGCCCTCACGATCGCATCAGCCTCGGAGGCAAAGCCTGTAACGCTCAGAACAGGGCCAAAGAGCTCTTGCTGCATGCAAGGGGTATCAAGATTGAGGCACGACAGGATTGTTGGCTCGTAATAAAATCCGCGCGACATATGGGCGGGTCGCTTGCCGCCTGTCACCACTCGCGCGCCAGCTCGAACGCTTGAGGCCACAACGGCCTCGATATGATCGAGCTGACGCCGCGTCGCGACGGGCCCCATTTCAGTTTCAGGGTCGTCTGGCGCGCCAATGCGGATGCTTTGAGCTTTCGCGGTCAATATCGCCAGAAACTCATCCTGAATGGTCGTTTCCACGATCAGCCTCGAGCCCGCGACGCAGCTTTGACCCGCCGCTGCGAAAATTCCTGCGACAACTGCATTGGCCGCGCTGTTCAAGTCGGCGTCTGCGAACACTATTACGGGGGATTTGCCGCCAAGTTCGAGCGTTGTCGCTGCAAGGTTTTCAGCCGTGTTGCGAATCACATTGCGGGCGGTGGACGGCCCGCCTGTAAAGGCGACCTTCGCAACCAAGGGATGACTGGTGAGGGCGCGACCGCAATCCTCTCCTCGCCCGCAAATGACGTTGATGACGCCGTTTGGAAATCCAGTCTCGTGGATCAGTCGAGCAAACTCCAGTAGTGCCGCTGCGCCGTCTTCCGACGTCTTCAGCACCATAGTGCAACCCGCGGCCAGCGCTGGGCCAAGCTTGACCGCCGAGAGGAAAAGCTGCGAATTCCAGGGCACAATAGCGGCCACGACGCCAATGGGTTCGCGTCGCGTATAAACCTCCATATCCGCTTTATCGATCGGCAGATGCGATCCCTCGACTTTGTCTGCAAGCCCTGCGAAATAGCGGTAATAGTCCGCGATATAAGCGATTTGCGCGCGCGTTTCGCGGATGATCTTGCCCGTATCCCTGGTTTCAAGATCGGCCAGACGCGGCCCGTGTTCTGCCAGCAGATTGGCGAGTCGATACAGAAGTTTACCGCGGTCGCTGGCTGTCATTCTTGACCAAGACGGATCCTGGAAAGCTCGGTGAGCGGCTTCAACCGCACCGGAAGTTTCCTCAGCGTTCGCTGCGCCAAAATGCGCCCACGTTTCGCCAGTCGCCGGATCAACACTTTCAATGGTGGAGGCGCAATCCGCGAACGCGCCCTCGATGTAGCAGGGAAAATAGGGAAGACTCATAGCGCGCCCCGGTCGTGCGCGAACGCTGGCATGACGTGCCTGATGAACAAATCGAGTGATTTCTTTTTGCGTGCATATGGCATAAGGCTGTCGATCCATACGCTATATTGATCGAAGCCTAAGGCCTCATAGGCCTTGAGCCTGGCGATCACCTCGTCTGGCTCTCCAATCACCAAATTTTTTCGCATCGTCTCGGGCGAAAACTGAGGCATGGCGGCCATGTCGGCGTCACTAAGGGGAGACATGAAGCCTTTGTTTATGCTGCGCTCGGCTTTGAACCAGGAGCTAAAATAGCAATAGTATCGGCTGAGATCGCGCGCGATGTCCTTAGCGTCCTCCTCCGAGGTTGCAACGAAGGCGTGCTGGAGCAGCATAATGTTCGGGCGCGGAGCTTCTACGTTTTCGGCACACGCGGTATTGAATTTATCCATCAGGCTGCTGACTTCGGCATCGCCTGCGGCAAGCGGCGTCACCTGTATGTTAAAGCCGTTCGAAACGGCGAAAGCGTGAGAACTGGGATCCCTCGCCGCAATCCATATCGGCGGATGCGGCGATTGTACGGGCGTCGGAACCGCCGTTGTTGCAGGAAACTTCCAGAACTCACCATCATGAGTATAGTCGCCACGCCACAAGTGTTTGAGAGCGGGGGCCATCTCGCGCAGCCGTTGGCCTGCGCCCAATGCGTCAAGCCCCGGCGATAGGCGCTCATATTCATAGCTATAGGCGCCGCGCGCCAGCCCGATGTCAAGCCGCCCGCCCGTGGCGATGTCAGCCATCGCCGCCTCCCCAGCAAGCTTAATGGGGTGCCAGAAGGGCGCGATTATCGTGCCGGTGCCGAGGCGGATGCGGCTAGTTTTAGCTGCGAGATAAGCGATTTGAATGAATGGGTTTGGCGCGATGGTGAACTCCATCGCATGGTGCTCGCCGATCCACGCGGTTTCAAAGCCGCCGTCCTCAGCAATGCGAACCAGCCCCTCCAGCTCTGCCAACAAGATGCTGTGCGACGTCGTTGCGTCGACGCGCTCCATATGCGCGAAAAGCGAGAATTTCATGGTACGATTCCTATCGGCTGCATCGGAATCCCGGCAGCGAGGGTGGCGACCATTCCTGTGTCAGCGCCGCCCGCGTAAACGCTGAAAGCATCCTCTCCTCGCTCCTTTATGAACCTTTGCAACATGGAGCGAATTGCCTCGTTATGCAGGCTTGACCATGGGATTTCGTCGGTGGGAACCGCGACCGCCATGGCTTCGCTGGCAAATTGGCCATGCCAAATGCCTCGGTAAAAAATGCTATGACGTTCGCCAGGACCATCCTCAAACACGGCAAAAAGAAAATTAATGCGAGCTTCGACTCTCATGGCGCGTAATATGCCCATAAGGCTACGAGGATTTTGCTCAGGCCCCAAGTTCGACGCGATCGGCAAACTCATGCCGCCGTCCGAGTCCCTAAGCATTAAAATGCGCCCGTCGCACTCCAGAATTGCGCCGACACGAGAAGCGCCGCTGGCGGCTATCACCGCGTTTTGCGATAGTCCCAGCGAGAGGTAACCTCCCCTGCAATAAGCGAGTGGGTTGGCAAGCGTTTGGTGAAAATCAATGACCTCGCCGATAAGAATGAGATGATCTCCGGCATCCACCGTAGAGGTAGTTCGACAATCCAACCAGGCCGTTACGCCTTCAAAAAGAGGGCTTCCGCCTCTCCCTTTTCGCCACTCCACGACCGCGAACTTGTCGGGCGACTTGGATGCGAACAAACCCGAGACCTCTCTTTGTTGTTCAGCCAGAATGTTCACCGCGAACGCCTCGGCTTTTGCAAACACCGGATAGCTTGCCGCCGATTTTGCTATGCAAATCAGCACGAGTGGTGGGTCAAGCGAGACGGAGGTGAAGGAATTTGCCGTGAAACCCCGAGGATTACCGTTTTTGTCCAGCGTCGCCACAATCGTGACGCCTGTGACATACAACCCTAGCGCTTTGCGAAGTTCCAATAGATCGATTGGATGATGCAGCGTCATGGTCGCCAGTCCTTTGAAACAATAGAGGACGTGTTCGTCTGGCTCAGACTCAGGAAAAACCCCGCCAGCTTTGCATTGACCTCGTCCGGCGCTGTCAGCGCCATCATATGCCGCTCGTCCCTTATGATATCGCATCGGCCATCCTGGAGCAGTCCGGCAAGCGCGGCGCACATGGCAGGCGTCGAGTTAGGGTCTATTTCCCCGGTCATGAATAAGCAAGGGACGACGAGCTTGCGTAGACGATCTTCGTCAACGGCGTCGGCGCTTGCAAAGATGCGGTAAGCGCGTGCATAGCCAGTCGGATCGACCCCCTCCAACATCTCGCGCACGTTTTGCGCATGATGTGCGAGCCGCGCAGGCACTGGGCTTCCAAACCAACGAGCAATCGTCGCTTCGGCAATTGGCGTCGGCGCGTATTCCAGCAAAGTCGCGGCGCGATCAGAAATTGCGCGACGTTGCTCTGACGTGCGTCTGAAAACAGGGTTTAACCCGGCCAGCGACAACGCTCTATCCTGGTTATTGAGAACGAAGTCCAGGATAACCATCGCCCCCATGGAATGCCCAGCTAGATGCACTTTATCAAGTTCCAAAACGTTGATTAGTGCGTAAAGCTGATTTGAAAAATCGCCTAAAACTGCGTCGTGCGGTGGTAAACTGCTCTGACCATGCCCAAGCATATCCATTGCGATAACGTCGAATTGCTCGCGCATCGCTTCGAGTTGAGCGCGCCAGATATCGGCGTGAAGGCCGACGCCGTGAACGAAAACTAGCGTTTCGCCACTCCCGTGCCGAATGTATGAGCTGGATGCCCCATCACTGTTGCGGATCGGTGTTTGCACGATGCGCCGCGCGTTCCATGATGACGTGCCGCTCTCACGCATCGTTTGCCCCAAGATCTTTCATGTCCTCATAACGGTCGCCAATACGATGATGCGGTCTGCCCCCGACCGAACCGCCCAGCGCCACTACAATTTCATCGGGCGCGGGAGCATCTGGGACAGAAAATTGAAGCGTGAGATAATGGGAGCGCATTCCCTCGTCATGCTTGTGCATCATTGGAATGGCGATAGGACTGCCCGCGCCTCCCCGCACATTTGTGAAACTGAGATAGCTTTTAGCCCCCACCGCTTTACGGAAGATATTGCCAAATCGCAAAGTGTGGATAAGGGCGGACGCATGTTCTATTTCACCGTTGACGCCGACGATGGCTGCCTTGCCATAAGCCTCGATGATATGGCCCCCGCCTGCATGTCTCAGCACCTCGTCAGTAAGGAGTTGGCCAAGAATGGGAGCGAGAGTTTGGATCTGTGGCTTTAAGTCCTCGACAAATCCCCTGCCAGCCCATGGATTGCATAAAACCGCGGCCACGCCGATGAGCTTTAGCGGTTTGGGAGCCGCTTTCCCTCCCTCGAATAAGGTGTCTTCTATATAAGATATTACCTTGCGAATTTCGAACAACCGATGACCTTCCATTCTTCGATCCGAGATTGTCGCCATGAAGACCATCTTATGGTATACTGAAAATGTTGTGTTGCAATGCCTTTTTGATAGTTCGTAAAAAAACGAAATTAGACGATGATTGTTTGCGGCATTCGATGGAGGAGATATGGTTGATGAAATGCGTATTGATCGCACTCAAGTGACCTTACGCGATCTCGCATTAATAAAGCTGCGCGGCGCAATTCTCGATTTTCGCTTCAAACCAGGCGATCGTCTAGTGGAACGCGACCTCTGCGAGCAGCTCGGAGTCAGCCGCTCCATTGTACGGGAGGTGTTGTGCCATCTTGAGGCTGAGGGGCTAGTAGCGACGGGGGCGCAACGTGGCCCGTCCGTCGCCAAACCAACCGCAGATGAGGCTCGGCAAATTTATGAGATCCGCGCATTGCTTGAAGCCATGGCTGCACGCGCGTGCGCTCAGAACATGCAGCCCGAACTTCCGCAACGTCTTTATTTGCAGATTGACGACATCGCTAAAGGGTACGGCGCTAGGGATTTACAATGTGTGCTCAATGCGACCAACGAATTTTATAAGGTGCTTTTTGAAAGCGCAGGCCGCAAGGTTGCGTTCACCGTAGTTCGGTCGTTAAATGCGCGGATCAACCAATTGCGCTCATTGACAATTGCTACCCCTGGCCGGGACAAAGCCGGTGTTTCGCAAATGCAACGCATTGTGGAAGCTATCGCCAACGGCGACGGCGACGCCGCCCATCAAGCCTGCATCGACCATATATCCCAAGCTGCCGCCATTGCGCAGTCCTTGCTGGCATCGTCTTCGGAGCATTAAGCGTCAGATCGCGAACGACTAGGGAGGTGACTCAATTAGACCTCGAACGCGATGATAACGGCAACGGCTTACAGGGAGTTTGCAGCGAGTTTAGCCGCCGGTTACGCGCCCGCCATCGGCTTCCTGCATCGTGGTAAGCCGCAAAGCTTCGTCTACGACATCGCCGACATCTTCAAATTCGA
>Ga0163154_10002327_pt1 | contig 27946 bp, 26 predicted proteins | sample OliLakLV19MP9P1_FD_148649 | JGI IMG/M metagenome (GOLD analysis project Ga0163154, IMG submission 148649) | Freshwater microbial mat bacterial communities from Lake Vanda, McMurdo Dry Valleys, Antarctica - Oligotrophic Lake LV.19.MP9.P1 | ecosystem: Environmental > Aquatic > Freshwater > Lake >... | reverse complement strand
CGGTGGCGTCGGGGCGGCGGGGGTCGCGGTGCCGGGTCCGCCGACTGGCGATGGACCGGGAGTGCCCGGACCGACGGGGATTCCCGCGGAAGCCGCCTGCGGATTGAGCAGGCCTTCGAGTTCGGCGGCCCATCGTGAGAAGTCCGGGTGGCCGGGGTAGGCCTTGAGGATCGCCAGCATCTCGTTGATCGCACGATTGGGCTGGTCGAGACCGCGGAACTCGTTGGCGCGATGCCACAACAGTGTCGGTTTCCGGAAGTTCTCATACCGCTCGGTCATGAAGGCGAGCCGCCCGATGGCAACCTTCTCCGCCTCGCGACGCAGCCGGTTATCCCAATACTCGATGATCTGCGGACTCTTCAATCGACGGAGCTCCGGCAGGATGGTTTTCTCATACATCCCGTCGATATTGGCCGGCACCAGCTCCCAGTCCGTCGCCTTGGCGGCCCAGCCCTCGATGGCGAAATGCTTCGCAAAGATGCCGTCGGTCACCGGCTTCAGCATCATCTGCTTGTCGGACCCCCAACCTGCGCTGTTCGCGTTCACCGCCGCCGCGTGGCGCATCAGCAAGGGCAGCAGATCCTTGGTTTCCGCGCCGGCCGCACGTCGCAGGGTGAGGGCGAGATAGGAGAGGTGGGCGGGCAGGGCGTTGCGGAAGTCGGGATTGTCGAGCTGTTCCTCCTCTTTCTTCTTCCAATCCCGGAACTTCGTCCCTTCGCGCTCCAATCCCTCGAACTGCACCGCCTTGATCGCCTCCTGATAGAGGGCCCAGGCCGTGCTCGGACTGGCGGCGGCGCTCTCGATGATTTGCAGCAGACGACCGTGCGAGTTGGCGACGGCTGCCTCCTGTAGTTTTCGGAGCTTGATGAGTTGTTCCAGCATGGTGGCGGCATCCACCGGTTGGGCATCGGGGGCCGCCGGCAGGAGCACCGGCATGCATGCCAGGGCGGCGATGCACAGAAGCGGTCGCGAACAAGGGGGATTCCACATGATTGAGCGCATTGTAACGTGAAGGACCCTCGCCGCAAAGCGGTTTGCGACGGGTGGTGGAGCGTGAGCCAACATGGATGAGGATCGCAAGGAGGCGCCCTCCCGCTGATCGCGCCGCTCCGCGGGCGATTTCGGGCGCGCCGCATTCTTCCAAGCGCTCTTTCGGTCCACGGGCCGTGCGCCCCCGGCTGGCCCGGCCCGGCGGGCCAGGGCGGATCCGCTAATCCGGGACGATGGTTCCGGCCACCACTTGGAACTGTGCGTCGGCCCGCCCCCGCGGCAGGACATCCTGCCGGGTGGTGGCGATGAGTTTCTGGGCGTGAACCGGAAGCGCCTCGAACAGGGCGGCCCGGCGATGGGTATCCAGCTCGCCAAACACATCGTCGATCAACAGCACGGGTTCGCAGCCCGAGGTGCGGGCGAGGAGCGCGGCTTGGGCGAGCCGGGCCGCCAGAACCACGGACCGTTGCTGGCCTTCGGACGCAAACCGGGCCGCGGGATGCCCGTCGACCAGCAATTCCAAGTCGTCCCGGTGCGGCCCCACCAGGGTTTGGCGGGCCTGCCGCTCCGTTTCACGGGTTGCGCGCAGCGCATCGGCCAGCGTGGCCGGATGCGCGGGAACGAGGGCAAACGCGAGCGGCGAGGCGCGGGCGATCCGTCCGTGGGCTTCAGTTGCATCCGGCCCGAGCTTTTGAAGAACCTCTCCGCGGAGTGCAGCCACCCGCGCACCGTATTCGAGGAACGGACGATCGAACGCGGCCAGCTCGTCCGCAGGCGGGCGGGGCAGGCGAAGCAGCCGGTTGCGGGAACGCAAGGCATGGGTGTAGCCCCGCAAGGCATCCCGGTATCCGGGCGCCACCTGCAACGCCAATTGATCCACGAACGCACGCCGGGCTTCCGCCCCGCCGCGCACCAGCTCGATGTCGCTGTTGGCAAACCACACCGTCCGGCCCACTTCGAGATAACGGGCTGCCGTCCGCTGCTCGACCGAATCCATCGCGAGCTTGCGCCGCTCGGGGCTGTGGTAGAATTGCAGGTGAAACGCCCCGAACCATCCGTCCACCACCAGCCCGCGCGCGCCCCGACGCAGCACATCCGCGAGGCGGCGGGTCCGGGGCGATTGCAGCCTCAACAGGATGGAGACCGCTTCGAGAAGCGACGTTTTTCCCTGCGCATTGGCACCGCAGAACAAGTTGGTTCCAGAATGAAAGGTGACCTCCGCCCGCTCGATGCACCGCACGTCCCGCACGATCAGGCGGGCGAGATGCGGGGGAAGACGCCCGGGCGCCGCGGGTGATTCGAGGGGTGTCACGCCCGGAAAACCTTGTCGATCCGCCCGGTTGTGTCGGAGATTGCCATTCCTGTCATGCACGTGCTTCCCGGATTTCGCGAATTCTACCCCGAAGACTGCGCCCGCCGCAATTATATCACGGGCGTCTGGCGGGCGACGGCGCGCCGCCATGGATTCGTCGAATACGACGGGCCCACGCTGGAGCCGGTCGAGCTTTACCTCAAGAAAAGCGGGGGTGAACTTTCCGGACAACTCTTCGATTTCACGGACAAAGGCGAACGCCACGTGGCGCTCCGCCCCGAGATGACCCCCACGCTCGCCCGCATGATCGCGGCCCGCGAACGCGACTATCGCAAGCCGATCAAGTGGTTCAGCATCGCCAGCTTTTTCCGATACGAGAAGCAGCAACGCGGACGCCTCCGCGAGTTCCTCCAGTTCAACTGCGACGTCGTCGGCGACGCCTCGCCCGCCGCCGACGCGGAGCTGATCGCTCTCGTGATCGCGATTTTTCAGGGGTTTGGATTCGGTCCCCAGGATTTCGTGGTCCGCCTGAGCGACCGGAACGCTTGGATCCAGCTCCTGCGCCAAACCACCGGCCCCGACGCCTCCGACCAGGAGTTCCTTGCGATCATCGACAAAATCGAGCGCGATCCGGCGGAGACAACCGAGACGAAGCTGCGTCCGTTTGGGCTGACCTTGGAAGCCGTGCGGGCCTTCATCGCACGCGGACGTGACGCCGCCCCGGGTCTCGCCGCCGTGTGCGTGGAGCTGGATGCGCGCGGCCTGGGCGGATTCTACGAGGTGGATCTGACGGTTGTTCGCGGGCTGGCCTACTACACGGGGGTTGTGTTCGAGGCGTTTGATCGCGGACGCAGGCTCCGCGCTCTGGCGGGGGGCGGACGCTACGACGGGCTCGTCAAGCTCCTGAGCGACGGCAAAGCGGATCTCCCGGCGATTGGCGCCGGCCTGGGCGACGTCACTCTGGGCGAGCTCATCGCGCTCCATCCCGCCGCCACGGGCACGCTCGAGGCCGCGGTCGCCCGGGCTTCCTCTGTCGATGTGTTTGTCGTGATCGCCGACGAGGTGCACCGCCCCGAGGCCCTCGCGCTCGCGGCCCGGCTCCGGGCCGATGGGCACCGGGTCGACTACGCGCTCGGGGCCGCCAAGGTCGGCAAACAGTTCCAGTCGGCGGAAACCGCCGGGGCCCGATTGGCGGTCGTGATCGGGACGGAATGGCCTGCGGTGAAGCTGAAGGTCCTGGCAACCCGCGCCGAATCCACTGTCCCGGGAGGCGCCGATTTGAGTCGGATCGTGCGGGCAGCCATGGAGGAGTGAGGGTGGGTGGCCGTCGGGCGTGACCTGGGACGGGGAGTGCAGAGCGGGGTCACCGACCCCGTCGACAGCAGAACGGAGCCAGGAATCTCATCCGCTTCCAATTGCGCGGGCACGCAACCCCGGGCAAACGCCGGGGTTTCACCCTGCGTCCATTCCTGATAGTTTCCCCGGTTATGCAACTGCCCCACCCTCGTCTTGCCCTCGCTGTCGGTTTCCTGATCCTGGCCACGGCAGCCTCGGCACAGGCCCCCTCTGCTTCACCCTCCCCCACCCCGGCGGGGGGAGCCACCTTCCCGATCTGGACTGCCGAACTGCCGGGCGGACGCGTGGCCATCGCCCTGAGATCGATCATCGGCGTCAGTCGTCACGAATATACCGTGGATGGTGCCGCGCGGGTCACCGAGGTGAACGTGGCGACCACCAGCACGCTGCTGACCCGTTTCTATTACATCGAAACGCTCGCGAACCAGACACCCCGCGGCATCGGTCAATCGGCGGTCAACACCGTCGTCGAGCGACTGGAAGACCTGACGGATCGCGCGGGCGTCGATGCGGTCTGGCGGCGTGTGGTGAAAAGTTACCCCACCAGCACGCATGCGCATACCGCCGAGTACCGGCTCGAATCACTCGATCAGTTGGCCAAATTGTACCAAAGCGTCGACCAAGCCTGGCGTCGCAACCGGACGGAAACGTTCAAGACCAAGGAAACCGAGAACGACGAGTAATCGTTCGTTTCGTGGCGGTCTGCGCTGGCATCCGCCTCCTATTTCACCGGCGGCAGCAAGATATCCAGCAACCCGCCGACTCCCTCGCGCAACACGCCTTCGGCGCCGCCGGCGGCGTCGCGAAGTTCCTCGATCATGGCTTCCGGGGCGGCCGCGGCAAGCCGGGGGCTGAGATCTTCCCGGGGTGCGTCGAGCGGGCCGGTGACTTTCATGGGGCTCCAGAGATAGCCCCCGCGGGCGACGGTGAAGACTCGTTTTTCGGCGCCTGGAAGCCATCGCAGGCTGGCGGAGGTCAGCCCGACTTGGAAATCCCCGTCGATGTTGCCCCGATTGAGCGTGAACGCCCCCTCGATCCGGATGAGCCCGGGCGATTCCGCCTCGAAACCCCGGACGTCCAGGATACCGCCCTCGAGCGTGTAGTTGCCCGCGATCCGTTGGAACAAGGGATTACGAAACCGATCCGTCCGCGTGTAGCGCGCGATGGTGTCGAGCACCTTGAGATCGGCCAGTTGCGCCCCCTCGATCCGCAGTTTCCCCTGCTGGGAAATCGGAGCGGGAGCCGCGGCGCGACGCAGGTGCATCTCGCCAAACACATCCCCGGTCAGGCGGGTTCGCCAGCCCGGCGGCAACCATCGCGTCACCGGCACCGCCGCGACATCCGCACGAATCTCGAACGCCGCGTCCGGCCCGACGATGCCCGACACCCCCACCCTCCCCTGCGGCCCATCTTTGAGCGCGAGCTCCAACACGTGAAGGCGCGGCGCCTGCCAGCGTGCGCGTGCCTGGGCAATTTGCAGGGATGGGAACTCGCCGACGGTGAGCGTCCCGTTCTCGCCCAGCAGATCCCAGGCAGTCCCTTCGGGCCGAAGTTGCGCTCGGATTCCGGTGGCCGAGCCGGGCGAGGCTCCTCCCCAGGCGATGTCGAGCGAATGAATCCGCGCGCCCGGAAGTTCGAATCGCCGCGGCAACAGGCTGCTCCACCAACCGAGTGCCGCGGCGGATTCGGGCGATGACCCCGGCGATGACCCCGGCGATGACCCCGGCGATGGAAAAGGCGGGGGAACCGGCGACAATCCGCCGGAATCCCCCCCCGAAGGGCGCAACACCAGCCGGAGGCGCTCGGCCCCAAAATTCTCGACCCGCCAAACACCGTCCAGCACCGCCCGCAATGCGATCTCCGCGTGGATCTGGTCGGCGCGAATGCTCTCCACGGCACGCCCCGGCTCACCCTGCCCCGCAAACCCGTCCGAATGCACCGCAGACCCATTCCAGCGCAACGGGAGAAACTCCCCGTCGACGCCCAGTCGCGCCGCGGTCATCTGCGAGACCAGCCGATGAAACGATTCACCCCGAAGAAACCCGCGCAGCCATGCCGCCCCCCCGACCACGACCCCCAGCCCAAGGAGCAGCAGCAGCCCAAGGGCGATCAGGATGGGACGGGACGATTTTCGGCGACGGGGCATGCGGGGAATGGAGCAGCGTGAACGGCCCCGGTCCGGCCGGCAATCCCGCAGACGTGCGGGCTCTGGGCCTTCAGGGCGTGATTCGAAGTGGGTGAGTCCTCGGTTGTGGCCGGGCTGGATCAGTCCGGTGCCCGCGACGCTTCGGGCTTCGCCTTGGTAAGGACGCCGTGCAGTTGGTTGATTTTTTCGGCAATCCGGGCGTTGCCGGGCTCCAATGCGATCGCCTTGCCCCACCAAGCCAGGGCCTGCGCGGGAGTGCCCAGTTTTTCATACGCATCGCCGATGTGATCGAGCACAACGGCATCCGGGGGCTGCACCAGTTCCGCGGCGCGGAGCAACTCCCGGAGGGCCTGCTCGTAGCGGCCTTTGCGGAACAAGACCCAACCCAGACTGTCGCGGAACGAACCATTGTCCGGCTCCGCAACCAAGGCCTTTCGGATGAGCGTCTCCGCCTCGTCGAGCCGTTCCCCGCGATCGGCCCACATGTAGCCGAGATAGTTGAGGGCGGTCGCGGACTGGGCGGGGTCGAGATCGATGCTCTTTTGCATCAGCTCGGCGGCCCGCTCGTAAAATCCCGCCTGCTCGCACGCGGCCCCGTACTGGAAATAGAAACGTGCATCCAGCAGTTCGGTCCGGCTCGCAACATGCGCCTCGTGCGCGGACTGCTCGAACGCGGTGATGGCTTCCTCGTGGCGTTTGGACTGGCTGTAAGCGATGGCCAGGGCGGAGGTGAGCTGGGGGACCCCCGGAAAGCGGGCGCGTGCCTCGACGAGCGCCACGACGGCCTTCGCGGGCTGGCGGGTCTGGAGCAGAAGATCGGCGAGTCGCAGATGCGCCGCCGGCAGGCCGGGATTCAGCAGCACCACCTGTTCGTATTGGGCGATGGCACCTTCGAAGTCATGCTGCTGCTCGCGGAATTGACCGAGCAATTCGTGAAGCTCGGCCCGGGTCGGGTCGTCCCGGATCATCTTTTCCAACAGCTCGCTCGCCTCCCCCGGATGGCCGTAGGCGGCCAGGGTGCGGACCAGTTTCTCACGCGGCATGTCGGCGGAGTCGCCGGGCGCATCGGCCGGCAGGGCCAGTGCCGCCCGATACAGCTTGATAGCCCCTTCGCCCTGGTCGAGCGCGAGCTGCAAATCGCCGAGGCGCTGGAGAAGATCGGCCGAATCGGCGGCAGCGTCGGCCGCGCGTAGAATGGCGGCGACCGCCCGTTTGACCGCTTCGGGCGAGGCCGGTTTGCCGCCCTCGGGCCGGGCCATTCGCGTGCGAATCTCCGCAAGCCGCACCCAGTATTCGGGATCCTCGGTCTTTGCCCGGGCGGCGCGATCCAGGATGGTCTGGGCCTTGGTCAACTGGCCGGTTGCGTGGAGGATCTGCACATGGGTCTCGACCACGTCCGGGTCGGTGGGATCGATCTCGGCGGCGGCGTTGATGTGTTTGAGGGCGAGCTCGGGACGATTCGCCTGGCGTGCGTAGATCCACGCGAGCTGCAGATGGAGGACCGCCTGCTTCGGTGTGGCCGCGGCGGCGTCCTTCAGGATTCGGATGGCCTGGACCGCCTGGTTCGCCTGGGCCAGCTCATAGGCGACCCGCACGGCGAGCTCGGTGTAACTGGGATCCCGTTCGAGCACCGCGATGAACGCCTGCAACGCCCGTTCCGGCTCGGCCGATTCTTCATGGAGAATCCCCTCCGCATACCGGGCCAGTGCCTCGGCGGTGGATTCGCCCTCGGGAGTGAGGAGCAGGTCGGACGGCGGATGCTCGAACGCATCCGGCCCGATCAACTCCGGCTGCAACGCGGAGGCGTAACGGGGTGACGCTGGAACCGGCGATCCGGGTCCGGGCGTCGGGGCAGCGCTCAAGGCCGATCCCGCAAGCAGGATCGGCACGAGCGCCAGCATCAGCCGTTGTTGCCCGGAGGCCATCAACCCCATGCTACGCGGAATCGCGAAAGATTCAACGCGTCACCGAGGGTGGAGGGATCTGCGGGAAGCCTTAGGACTTGTAGCGGAGCCGTTTTTTATGACGGTTCAGCTTCATGCGCTTCTTGCGCTTGTGCTTGGCGATCTTGGACTTCCGTTTCTTTTTCAGCGATCCCATAGGGTTGATCTAATACACCACCTTGTTGAGCGGATATTCAATGATTCCCTCCGCTCCGAGGGCTTTCAAGGAGGGAATGATCTCACGGACCACCTTCTCCTCGATGACAGTTTCCACGGCCACCCAACCGGGCTGGGTGAGATGGGCGATGGTCGGGTTGCGCAGGGCAGGCAGGGCGTCGAGCAGGGCCGTCAGTCGGCTCTCCTCGATGTTCATCTTCAACCCCACCCGATCCCGGGCCTGCAACGCACCGCGCAGCAGGAGCACCATGCGATCGAGTTTCTCCCGCTTCCACGGGTCCTGCAGCGCGGCATGGTTCGCAATGAGCTGCGGATACGAAACCGTCAGCACCTCCACGATCCGAAGATTATTGGCGCGCAGGGACGAGCCGGTCTCGGTGATGTCCACAATCGCATCCACCAAATCGGGAACCTTGACCTCCGTGGCACCCCAGCTGAACTCGATCTCCGCCGTCACGCCCTGTTTTTCGAGGAATCGCCGGGTCAACCCCACCGCCTCGGTGGCGATCCGTTTGCCTTCCAGATCCTTGATCGCTCTGATGGGAGAGGATTCGGGCACGACCAGCACCCAGCGGGTCGGGTTGCTGCTGGCGCGGCTGTAGGGGAGTTCGCAGAGCACCTCGACATCGGAGGCGTTCTCCTCCGTCCAATCCTTCCCCGTGATGCCGCAATCGAGATAGCCATGCTCGACATACCGGCTCATTTCCTGGGCGCGCAGCAATCGGACCTGGACCTCGGGATCGTCGATGGAGGGTTTATACGATCGGTCGGCGCCGGAGATGGCAAACCCCGCCTTCGCGAACAAGGCAATCGTTGCCTCCTGAAGACTTCCCGAGGGAAGTCCGAGCGTGAGGAGGCGTGGGGAGTTGGCGGCCATGGATCGGGAAAGGGGGGCGTTTCTAGCCCCGCATCGGGGATGCGGGAAGCAAAAAAGCGCGACCCCCTTCGTGGCGAGGGGTCACCCGACGGCGGGCGCCGCCCGCTCCAAGCGGGTCGAAGCCGCCCCGATCCATTCATCCCGGGGCAGCGCGTAGGGTCGGAAGACCTCCAGCGTGCCCTCCTGCTCGTTGTGCAACAAGGCCCGGTGAAGACCGAGCCCGGCGGCTTTCGGAGTGTCGATCAGCGTTGCCGAATCGTTTGCGCTCATCTGGAAAACCACCCGCATCTCAAATTCGGCGAGCGCTCTCCGGCTGAGGAACCGGTTCACATTGTTGAGGGTGTCGACGCTGAAAACCGCATGGATGCCGACACTGCTTCCCTCGCTCAAAATCTCCCCCACCAGCGCTCCGGGCTTGATTGTGGATCCCGCAGACGCCGCGAAATCAAATTCATCCTCCTGCCGCAATTTCTTGAACCGTTGCAGCCCGTGCACAAATAGGAAAACCTCCGGGGTCCCGGGCGCCGCGGCCTGACCGTCCACCCGGGAGCGGAGATCGGCGGCAATCGCCGCCAACGCGTCGGGCAGTTCCTGCGGTGTCACCAAATCCACCGGATGCGGAGTGGCCGCAACCATCCGACGCAGGAACCGGTCGTCCGCCGAGCCCGGGGCAACCGCATGCGCCACCACAAATCGCACACTGCCGGGCGGGTATTGCGCCGCGAGGCAGAACAGACCCGCTCCCACAAGCGCCAGAGCCGTCTCATCGCGCTGCCCGCAAATCAACAGGTTGCTCCCGCTCTGACGTCGAAACACAACCTCCGTCGGTCCTTTGATTGAGTTCGGCGCCCCGAGCCACATGCGGGCTGCGGAGGGAATCCCGACCGGGGGGTTGTTCAGGAGCGCTGCGAGCGGCTGGTTCTCCGCGATGTCAGCCGGTGCGTTGCCCTCGAACACCACCGGAGATGGAGGCGGGTCCCGATGCGCGTCGCTGACCGCGCGGACTGTGTCGAGCCACGTATCCCGTTCCTCCTCCGGCAGCCAGACCGCTTGGAAAGGACTGTTCCCCTCAACCGCACCCGCCGCGTCGTTGTAAATCCCCTCGCCGGGTCGTGTCAGCAGGCGCGGTGCGGCGTTGGTGTCGTCCATGATGAGGTAGGCATCGGCCTCATTGCACTGCAATGCGATGCGAATCACCATTTGGCCCAGGGTGGCGCGGGCGAGGGTGTACGCTCCGCCCAGCGTTTGGGATCCCAGCAGCACGTGCATGCCGAAGGCCCGTCCCTGGCGGACGATGCGGTCGAGCAGCAGCGAAGCGGCCTGCGCGATGGAATCGTCCTCGACGAAAAACTCCTGAAACTCATCGATGATGAGCAGCGTGCGCGGCATCGGGGTGCCGGCTGCGACACGGCGATAGCCTGCCAGGTCCTGAACGCCAAGCCCGCGGAACAAATCACCGCGCCGTTTCAGCTCTTCGTCCAACCGTTCGAGCACGCTCAAGCCGAACTCACGATCGCTCTCAATCGCCACCACCCGCGCGTGGGGCAGTCGTTTGTCGGCGTAGCACTTGAACTCGACCCCTTTCTTGAAGTCGACCAGGTAGAACTCGACCTGGTCCGGGCTGCACGCCAATGCCAGGTTGGTGATGATCACGTGGAAGAGGTTCGACTTGCCCGATCCCGTCTTGCCGGCAAGCAGGGCGTGCTGGCGGGTCCCTCTGCCAATGGCGAGAACCTGCAGCTTCGTCGCGCCCGTCCTGCCAATGGCGACCCGCAGTTCGTGGGTGGTGTCATCGGTCCAAACCGCCTCCGGCCCCGGGGCGACCTGCGCGAACGGCACCTCGACACGATCTGCGTCGACGCCTGCCAGCCCGATCTTCTGCACCAACGTGACCGCCACGGACGGAGGGGCGGGAGCATCGATCTCCAACCGGAGCGGGTCCAGCGCGCCGCCTTGATTGCCGAGCCGCAGCGCACCCTGCGCCGACTGCAACCAGACGCCGCTTCGGCGCAGGTCGTCGGCGGTCAACCCGTCCGGCAACGGCTGGCGCCGGTCCCAATGCATCAGCGTAAACACCCCACACCGGGGACCACTGGCAAGGATGCTCTGCAAGCGCTTCGCGGCAACCTCCGAAAATCCGGCGGGGAAATCGGCCACCACCAGAAAATGGTATTTCTCCGCCACACTGCCGGCCTGGGCGTTGTATTCCGTAATGGTGGCGTATTCATTGCGGAGGAACATCTGGATCACCTTTTCGATGTGCCCGGCCAATTCACCCAGCCGATCCTCGATCTGATCCCGCTGGGTCCAAATGCGGCGATTGATGATGCTTCCTTCATGGTCCGAGAGGTGCATCAGCCCCGCGAATCGCTCCCCGAGCCCGACCGGGTCGATGATGGTGAAGCTCGCTTTCCCGGGCGGGCTCGAAGTCAGCATGCGGAGCACCAGGTTGTTCAACGCATCGACCACGAATCGATCGCCCGCCTCGGAGGATTCCACCACCAGCGAACCTTCGGACGGAAAGCTGAGTGCCAGGGGCACCGATACGCCGGCGGGACCTGGAAGCATCAAGCGAACGGGCTTTGACAATTCCACCTCGATGCGGCCGAACGGCGCGAACCGTGGAAAGTCGGGCGGCGGGGTCCATTCCCGCGCCAACTCCGGCGTCCAGTCCGGGCGGATGTCCGCGGCGGCCCCTTGCATTTCCCGCACCTCGGCATAAAGCGCCGGCACCGTCGCTTCCCACGCATGCTCCAGTTCCTGCCATTCGACTCCCTCCTCCCCCGCCAGCTCGGCAAGGTCACGCTCATGCCGGGCCTGCACCTGGGCGGTGCTGATCCGGGCTTCATCCCGCAACCGCCCGATCTCACGGTCCCGGGCCCCGGTAAGGGTCGCCAGCCTCCGCGCAAGTCCGGCGGCGTTCCGGGCGGCGGCGCGCGGTGGTTGCGCGGCGAGCCTCTCGCGAGCGGTCCGCTCGAACTCAGCGGCCACTTCATCCGCCCGCTCCCAGGCGGAGGCGATTTCACCAGCGGTCGTCCGAAAGATTTCCTCGACCCGCAGACGTCCGAGATCGTTCGCCTGCTCCACCATCGCCCCGGCCCGATCCAGCAATTCCCGCACAGCGGTCAACCGCTTCGCGACCCGCGCCGCATCGGGTCGGGCGGACTCGGTCCCGGCCCGGTGGGCGACGAACGCCACCACCGCCAGCGAGATCCCGCACAGGCCGGCGGCCAACGCCGGACCCGGGCGTTCATGAAGCTGCAGCGCCACCCCGAGCCCCACGAGAAGGCAAAGCGACATCACCACCGGCAGGGGGACAAAACTGAAGAGCCGGGACAAAACGAACCGTCGCCCGCCGTCCAGGTCGAGAAGCAGCGCGGACAGGTTTTCCTCGATGGCCCCGAACGGAATGGCCGACGGGGCAGCGCTCGAAGGGGCGTCGATTACAGCGGGCACCCCCTCCTGCCCGGAACGCGGCATGGCAACCGCCTGAGGGCCGAATAGCTGCCGCGCACGGCGCGTAGAGTCGGCATGCGTATTCGCAGCCTGCTCGAGGCGGGCTCTCGCCGCGACCCCCTCCGCGTCGAGCGCGGCCCGCGCATCCTTTTGCACACCCTCGGCCTCCATCTGCCGGGCTTGCAGGCCACCGAGCCAGTTCCCACGGGCCTCATCGGTCCGACGGGGCAGGGTGCGCAGCCCCTGCTCGCGCAACCGGCGAATCCGGCGCTCCCGGATTTCGTGCACCGCGCGGGCACGCACCTCACGTTCGCCCGCATGGGATTCGATGCCGCCGATCTTCGAGGCGAGCTGGGCCGCAATCCCGTCCACGGCCTCCGCGAATGACCGGGTCAACCCATGCCGTTTCCGGGCCCACTCACGCAGCAGACCGTGCTCCCGCTGCGCGAATCCGGCGACCGCAACCCGAAGCTGCGTGGCAAGGTCGGCGGCCCGGCTGACCCGCATGTCGACACGCCTACTCACAATCGTGCCTCAGGCGGTTCAGCAATGCCTCGATCTCGCGCATACTCTCCATGGCCTGGGTCGTGCGCGCAGGGATTTCGACGATGTACTCCTCCTCGAACGCACGACCCCGGACGTCGTGCCAATGCGGCTTGGTATTCTGCCACGCGACCATGAGGGCCTGGGTTGCCTGCGAAAGCGTTCCGGCCGCAGCCCGGGTGTTCATGGATCCACCTCCGGGTCCGCCGCGCGGGTGGCAGGTGGCGGCGGGGATTCCGCCGGAGCGCGCAGCTCGGTGTAGGCAACCAGGGATCTTTCGAGTTGCGCCAACGCGCGCGCCCCCTCCGGGAGATGCTCCGCAAGGAGCTGTCGCATGCCCTCAAGCCCCTTGAGCAGCGGTGTGAATCGCTCGTCAAAGTCCCTCGACCATTTGCGGACGTTCACCAACTTCTCCTCGGCCTCCGCCAGCGCGCGTTTCGCCTTGAGCGCTGCCATCTGTTCCGCCGCCTTCGCGGTGCGGAGATCCGAAATCCGAGCCGCCATGAGCGCCTGATCCGCTTCGTCACAGGCACGCCGGCGCACCCGGACCTGGTGATCCCAATACACCCGGCGGTCCTGATGGACCCACTGCCGCGCCCGCCGCACTTCATCCGCCGCCTCTTCGACAGCGGCACGGGCGCGCTCGATGAACACGATCAGGCTCGCCCGAAACGATTCGAGCGCATCAATCGAACCGACTCTGGCCTGCCCCTCCACGGTGTCAGCGCTGATCCAGGTATTCCTCGATCCGCTGCGCCTTGCGGAGCAGGAAAGGGGTCTGCTTCTCCGAGTTCTCCATGAATCGACGGAGGACTTTCATGGTGTGCACAAATTCCTCTGCGAATTTGACCTGTTCCTGATCCTGCCAGGTTCCGGCCAGTGCCGCAAAGCGAGCCTGCAGGGACGAGGCTTTGAGCTGCACCTCGTCGTTAAAACGCTTCAGCTCCTGGGCGAAGCGCCGAACCTCATCCGGATCCATCACTGCTTGGGCCATGGAATGATTGCGAATTCGGCGGAGGCATTCGAAAATTCACACCGGCAAATTTTCACGCAGCCTGCCTTTGAATCGAGATGGGAGCGTAATCGAAGGGCGTCGGCAATTCAACTGTCACACTTTCAGCGTCACACTTCACTGTCACGAAATCACGCATGCGGCCCCGAATTGGCCATTTTACAGGCGCGCCCGGCAGGGATCGAACCTGCCACCGACGGATTAGAAATCTAGGCCGGGCTCTCTGGATCGTAGCAAAATGAGGCCGCTTTCGTTCCGGTCAGGGCATTTCCCAGCACATACCCCGCTACAGTTTTTCCTTTGTTGAAGATGCACCGGGAAATACCCTGGTCACCCTGGACACACCATCCCCGGCCAGCCCTCGAAAATCAGCCACTACACACTCCACACCGGCACATTGCAGCGCATCACAGACGCCCGCGCCGAGAGCCGCGCCGGCCATGGCATCAGGGCGTACCGAGCACGGTACACCCGTTGCGCCGCCCAACTTTTTTTCACACCACCACAAAAACCGTTGACGGGTTTTAGTAACCCCGCCTAGTCTCGCCCCGTGCCGAAGAAAGTCCGCGAGTTGGAAGCCGCCCTTGCCCGCGCCGGATTCGTCCGTGAGAGTGGGAAGGGCAGCCACCGCAAGTGGACCCACGCGGCATCTGGGGCGTATGCGCTCATCAGCGGGCAACCGGGCCACGACGCGCACCGCTACCAGGAGCGGCAGGTCCGAGACGCCATCCACCATTCCCAGACCCACCAGCCATGACTAAAGCCGAAATCCGCCGCGCATCCGATCCATACGTGAAGGTCGTCTATTGGGACGAGGAAGACCGGATCTACGTGGGGCAATGCCCCGAGTTGTTCTTCGGCGGCGTCCATGGCCGGGATCAAGCCAAGGTGTATGCCGACCTGTTGGCTGCCGTCGAGGACGTGGTCGAGGGGATGCTCAGGAAAGGCCAGCCGCTGCCCCGCCCCCGCGTGATGCCAGTCCTGCGGGCCACGCTCGAAGCCGTCACCCCCGCCGCTTGAGAGCCATGCCCGGCGCGAGTGGGTCGGGCTCGTCACACTCCCCAGCTTCCAGTGCCGCGCTTACAATGAGGCTGCTCTCGCGCTGAGCGCACCGATTACTTAGATGCCTAATCAACACGCGGCGGACAAGGAGGTATTAGGCTTCTACATACCCAGGACGCTCGCACAGAGAGTCCGCAAAGCAGCCCGCGCGCGGCGACTCACCATCACGGCAATCATCGAGGAGATACTGACACATGCTACAACACAAATCGAACTCACGCCCCAAGACTACCGAGACATCGCAGCAGCCACCGAGAGTGCTCTTCACAGTCAGGCTGCCAAGAGAGTTGGTGCAGCGCGTGGGCGCCGAAGCCCGAAACGCAAAGCGTCCGACTAGTCGGCAGGACGAGTTTTTTTTGGAAAGGGTTTTAGTAACCTCAAGACCATGAGCACCCTCATCGCCGCCTATGACGTTTGCCGGGCCTGCGGACTCTCAAACCCGCGCCGCGACTTGGGGCCCCACGTCCCCCCGAAGAGCGCATCAAGCTCACCCTAGCAACCCCTGGTGGCCCGCGGACCAAATGGTGCCTCACCCCCAGCGGGGCGTATCGGCTACTATTGGCCGCCCGCACCCCCGAGGCCGTCGCGCTGGGGTCGCGACTCGACGCCGTCTAATTACTTTTCTTGCCCTTGCTGCCTTTGTCTCTCTTCTTGCCCGTTAAGGTCAACATAATAGAAGACATCCGGTTGATTCGAGGGTGAGAGCATTGTCAGTCCAAGATTTTCACTTTCACTGAATGCCTCACACAAAGCCGCATCCACTAAGTCTCTATATTCTTCAAGCGGGGAAAGGTCTTCAAACATATCCGTCGCCGCCTCCGAGAATGAGAATCCGCCGATCCTTGCTGCGTAACGGCGAAAGCAGTGCCTTGTCGTAGATGTGATGATCCACCTCAGCGCATTGCATAACGTCATTCAGGAGCAGGCAGCGCCCGAAAGCCGTGATCCTTGCCACCAGTATTTTCTGGAAATCCGACTCCGTTTCCAAAAGTACATCTTCCACATAAAACTTCTGGCATTCCCCAGTGGAATAAACTGGCAGTTCCAGCCGTGCAACACTCTGTCTTTGGTCCTTCGCGCCTTCGTGTGAGAATGAATCCGCCGTCACATTTTCAGATTCATAACCGCGCTCAATCGTCTGGCTGGTAAAATCTTCATGCTCAATGCTATCGATGAGGTGCGCTACTGCTTTGAGGGCATGCTCTGGAGCAGCACAACTAAAAAGATCGCATGCCGCATGGCGGTGCTCGGGCCATGTGTCAACCGAGAGATGCGAAGTTGAAAGAAGTAAAAATCCGGTAAGACCACGAGGGTCGAATTTGTGAAATTTGGCACAGAGAACTTCCATGCAGGCTTTGTCAGCCGCATCGTGCAGAACCCGATCCCAGAATGGCTGATGCTCAATCTGTGCCGGGTCGCAGCCGTAAAAATCAATGATGTGATGGTAGCCGCGATTCATTGCGCACCTTTCCGGAGTCGATGCCATTTCATTAGCCCGAATCCCGTGACTCTACTGTTATAAATTTGCTTTTGGCGGAAGGCTCCTGAAACAGCCGTTGGGCTAGACCGGAGGGCGGGGAAAAGGGGGCGGAAGAGGTGCTTCAGTGGGGCAGTGGGCGGTGTTTCGGTAAGAAAAATCCCCATTCGACGCCTAGTCTTGGCGGGAGTCAGAGGTTTTACGGCATCATGGGGTCAGGAGTCGCATTGCAACATTCTTCTGATTTTCCCCATTCATCTATCCCTGCAATCCCCATCAGTTTGCGGTTAAATGTTGAAATGCGACTCCTGACCCAAATGACAGAGAGGGTAACCCATAAGGACACAGGCCAAGTGGCAAAAAATGACCTCCTCTGCGAAATATTTTTGGTTTCGCATTGGGTGACCGGTTTTCCCTGACTCTGTTTCCCGCTTACGGCAGTGCCACTTCCACGATGAAGAAGGTTGCGGGCAGCGAGGTAGTTTCCTCGATCACCACCCGGTCCCACGTGGCATTGATCCGTGTCACTACTGGGATGGTGGTCAAGGTTTCAAACGAGCCGGGGGCAAGAGTGCTGGAGCGTTTGGGTGTGTAGATCAGGCCAGCGCTCCTCCGTCGGATGAACTCGATGCGGATCATGCCATTTGCGCTCGGGCTGATGCTCGGGAGGCCGGAAGTTCCCGTACCCGTGACGAGCGTGACGGTGTCTGGGCCGGCGAGATTCATGTTGAACGCGTATTTGAGAAGGTTTTCCACCCCGTCATGGAACGGCGTTGCTTCCGGTTCGGCATCCAGACCGACAAGCTCCGCCTCGGCAGCCACCTCGTTGAAGAGAGCCTGTGAGGTGAGGGCAACACCAGTGACATTGAATGTGAAAGGATTCTCATCCGCATCGTTGTTCGCGATGCCCACCGTCGCCGTCCAGGTGCCGATTCCCGGTGGGGCGAAGGTGATGGTGAAATTCTGTGTGCCCCCCGAAGGCACGATGGAGGAGGATGGCTGGGTGGTGACGCTAAAAGCCGAGGCCCCGGGGCCGTTAATCGTAACATGACCGGGTGCGGGGGCCGTCAGTGCCAGGTTGCCGGAGCCGCTGTTGGAAATTTCGAATGTGTGAATGATCGCTCCGCCTTCACTGGACGCAGTTCCAAAATCGGTGTTGTCTGGCGCAGCGGGCGTGGTGTCGCCGCTGGCGATGTCCAAACCTTTGCCGTTGACGGCGATTTCCGGTGCTGGGGGACCTGTCACTACCATTTCCAGACTCCCTTGTTGGAAATAGGCAAACTTGCCGCCACCGAGGTCGTATGCATTCTCCGCGCCCCAGTTCTCAGAGACTTGCAGAGAGAAATCCGTGTCCGTGACGTCGATGAGCTTATAGGTGCCTAGCTCCACGCTGCTGTCCAAGCCGAGGATGTCATCCACGCCAAAGCTAACATCCAAAATTACCGTGCCGGTCACAGTCAGCGTTTTTGTGGGATCGAACACGATCTGTGCCCCGGCTTCCAACGTGAGGTTGCCATCCACAGTAGCGCCGCTGCCGATGGTGGAACCGGAGGTCAGTGTCAAGTTTCCTACGAACGAAGCTCCCGCCGCGATGAAAATGCCCTCGGTGGTCGCCAGCGTGCCGTTGACTTCCAGCACATTACCCGTATTTCCCGCCGCGCCCACGTAAACCCCGTTCGCGGTCAAATCTCCGTCAATGATGAGCCGGTTGCCATCCGAGCCGGGGAGCTTGCCGATATAAACGAATTTGCCCGGTGCCGTCACGTCACCCGCGTCTCCGGAGGAAAGGGTGACGGTGTTGTTGCTCGTGGTTTCCCCGATGATCCAGTCGTTCCTGGAAACAAAGCTGAGACCGTCGATGACCTTGCTGATGTTGCCTGAGTTGAGGGTAGACAGGCTGCTCACGCTGCCGATGAATACCGAGCCGCGCCTGCCCAGAGCTGCCTCGCGCCGTCCAATCGCGAAAAGGTCGCCATCAATGCTCACCGTCATCCCAAACTCATCGTCAAATGCATCCGAAGCAGTGATCTTGAGGCTTTCCGTGACCGTGGGCGTGGGCCCGGATCCTACTGCGGAGTCCAGATTGAAAAACACATACGCCGCCCCGAGATTGTCATTGGCAGCCGCAACGTCGTGCCCGTATGCGCCAATGATCGCCGTGCTGCCGGAGGCGCTCACGGAATAGCCAAAGAAATCATTCGCCGCGCCGTCGGAAGCCACCAGTTTCAGATCTTGCGCTGCGGTGGGCGTGCCACCGGTGCCGGTCACAGTATCCAGATTACGGAAAAGATATGCAGCCCCCTTGGATACCTGATTGCCAGCCGCTCCCACCAGCCCCAGTGTGCCGGAAAGGCTGACCGATTTTCCGAATGTGTTATTCGCCGCGCCGTCAGAAGCCCACAACTTGAGATTTTGCGTCACGGTGGCTGGACTTCCGGTCCCTGTCGCACTGTTCAGATTGCGAAAAACATAGGCCGCGCCTGAATCCGTTCCTTTGTCGTCACGATTTAGTGCGCCCACCAGCCCCAAATTCCCGTTAGTGGAGAGGCTCACGGAAACGCCAAAATAATCATTCGCGGCCTTATCGGAAGCCCACAGCTTGAGATTCTGCGTTACCGAGGCGGGAGTCCCAGTCCCCGTTACGGTGTGCAGATTACGAAAAAGATACGCCGCCCCGCTGAAAGACGTGCCGCCTCCCATCGCCCCCACCAGCCCGCTGGTCCCGGACAGACTGACGGATCTGCCAAAATTGGCGTAATTCGCTGGGTCGGAGGCCAGTAATCTCACACTCTGAAGCACCGGCGTTGCGCCGTTCGCCGAGGAGATATTTCTAAAGACATGAGCGGAGCCTGATGATGTTCCGTTGACATAATCAAAAACAGCTCCGACCAACCCCAGATCACCCAACAGGCTTGCCGAAAAACCAAAATCGTCCCCAGACGCCCGGTCAGATGCGTGAAGTTTGGTATCCTGTGTGATGATGCCGGTCGCTGTATCCAGGTTGTCGAACCAATAAATCGATCCTCCCCCAACCTTCCTGGGAGCGCCGACGAGGATCGCATCCCCGGACAGCCCAAGAGCGTCGCCAAAGTAAGGGACTTCCCCAAACGCGTGAGAATCCGTATAATCCAACTCTGCGGCACGGGCCGGGGCAGACATAAAAGCGAAGCCAAGGGCGAGGAGAGGAAAGGCGTGGCTGGCAGTGAAGGATGAATTCGTTTTCATAAAAAACAGGGGTATCACGTGACTCAATTGATACAATATCGAGTATTTGTATTTGGGGTGGCGGGCGAAATCAGGTGTATTCGAGAATCAGGGTAAGGACTTCGCTCAATCGGACTCAGGTGCCTGCCATGTAGGGCTTTGGTGATAGGAAATCGCTTACTGCTAGGAATTTGCTTTTGACTGGAGGCTCCTGAAACAGCCGTTGGGCTAGACCGGCCTGCCGGTAGAAGCCTTGGCGAAGACCGGAGGGCGGGGAAAAGGGGGCGGAAGAGGTGTTTCAGTGAGCCAATGGGCGGTGTTTCGGTAAGAAAAATCCCCATTCGGCACCTGGTCCTGGCGGGAGTTAGAGGTTTTACGGCAAAAGTTATTTTCTCTAACATAGCTTTGTAACATAGCTTTCCAAACCGCTTTGTCAAGATTTATTTTGGCATCTGTTGTTTTTTTGAGGCCGAGTGAGGTGGTCCCCTTCTTTCGGCCAGTGGGAGCGAAAAATAGGCTATGCTCCCACTGGCCGAAAGAACGGGACCACCTCAGGCTTTTGGTTTCCAATCGGGAAAGAATGCCCGAATGCGAAGGGCTAGTTCGTCCAACTGTTTGTTGCATTCCTCAATTTCCTGCGAATCCAATTCACGTTGCGTTGCTGCGTCTGCTTTAGCTTGTTCTGCCTGCTTCTGCTTTTTGATTTCATCTATAGCATATTGGGCATGTCCCCAAGTCTTCACTTCATCAATGGCATACCCGAAGTCCGCTATTTGTTTCAGTTGTGCTTTTGTTGGGGGTTTGGAGGCTTTGACTTCCGCAAGCATGGCGAGGGCTTGTTTGTGCGACAACCCCGGCGAATACGGTATTTGTTCCTTCTCCAGTTTGGCTGGCGTTTGGAGACTCGGGGGTATGGTTTCACACAGTTCCACAAAATAGGCTTTTGGCTTCCAAGCTTTCTCGTCTTCAAATCTACCCTCTACAACATCGGTCGCATTGAAGGATTCCCACGTTACAAAGTCCCGCAGGTTTGTCGGTCCATATTCTTTGCCTTCGTTAAAGCGAACGCATATTTTAGGGCATTCGTCGAAGTATGCAAAAGTGCGCGGGGTTGGGTCTTGGTTTCCTCCCAGAAAGCGCGAGAAAAATGTTGGCATGGAGTGAATTTTGGTTTCGGGAAGACTACCCTCCTGCCCCTGCACCGGGCAACTCTGCCGCCAGTAGGGAACGGCATTATTTTTGAGTTTTTATTCCGCCCGAAAGAGTCTTGGCGTGTCCGTCGGGGGTCGAACCCGAAACCTGCGCTTTAGAAGAACGCTGCTCTGTCCAGTTGAGCTACGGACACTCGGCCAACAATTGCCTCCCTCCCTTGCCCCGGTCAACCCTGTTCTGCCCCCCGCAAGTTTACGCTTTCCCACCGCAAGTTTACGCTTTGGGGAAACTGGATGTATTCCCACGTCGTTGGTAGTCAATGACAAGCAAGCGGTTTAGAAATCCGTTGCTCTATCCACTGAGCTACGGGCGCCGAAGCAAAACAACCGGGTCGGGAGGGCTGAAACGGAAGGGCAACCGTCGTCGCTCACCCGCGCTTCCCGCAAGGATTGTGACAGTTCTGGTGGGCGAGGGCATCGCGGGCAAGCTCAACCCATCCAACCGGGCCCTATATCATCCTTGCAGGGATTTCCCTTTCCCGGAGAGCTCGGAGTTGCAATTGCCTTCCCTTCAAATCCCCGGCGGAGGCAGACGCGCCCCGGAACGCCGGGCGGCGGGGACTTCGGCGTGCAGAAAAACCCGGTGCTCCGAAGGGCGAGGTCATTCCGCCTTCCCCGACTTCACGGTCACCCCCCTGAAATCGCCCTTCACCTGCCGTGCGAGTTGCTTGAGCCCGTCGGGGCTGTATTTGGGGACCTGCGCATCCCCGCCGAGGTTGCGCAGACAACGCTCCAACTCCTTTTCCATCGCCTCGCGAAACGGGCCGTCCATGCTGCCGCTGTAATCGATCAGGAACGCAATGCGCTTCCCGCTCGATTTCACCCCAAAGAAACTTCCTCCCAACCCGCCGGGCGGCGACCCCCGGGAAGGACCCACTCGACAGCATCCCCTGTCCACCCCTTGGCCAGCCCGGTCAGGGCATTTCCCAGCAGATACCCCAATACAGTTTTTCCTTTGTTGAAGATGCACCGGGAAATACCCTGGTCACCCTGGGCACACCATCCCCGGCCAGCCAGCGTTTGCAGGAGTTTGTCACCCCGGCAGACTACCGCTCCGCCACCCCGCCGTCCACGGGGCATCCGCCGAGTTCGCCGGGGCAATCATCTATCCGGCGCATGGTCTCGCGCACTCAGGCACCGGGCCACGGGGCCTGGCCGATCACCACCCAGGTGTTGCTTTCGGAGAGAATCGGGCGGGGCTCGCTGCCGGGGCGCTGAAACGTCGAGGTGGCGTCCGCATATTCCATGAAAAAGGCGCGGCGCGCGTGGGGAGTATGGTTGAGCTTGCTACGGTGGAGGGTGAGACCGGTGAACGCCACCGCCTCGCCAGCCTTCAGGATCGCGGGAACGCCGTCCCCTTCGACCGGCAGGGTCGGATGCCATGAGTCCGCACTCTTGGTCTTGTGATCGAGCAGCCCCTTCCGGTGGCTGCGCGGCATGATCCACACGCATCCGTTCCGCTCATCGACGTCGTCCAGCGCGACCCAGGTGGTCACGTTGGTGGCGGGTTCGACGGCCGCGTAACCGTTGTCCTGGTGCCAGGGAAACTCGCTCTTCCCGGTGGCGCCGTCATTGAGCTTGGTAACGAACTGCGTGAACCAGATCGCCACATTCAGCGCGCCGACCAACTGGGCAGCCAGCGGGACCTGCGGCCCGCCCGTCACGAAGCGCCGGATCGACTCGCTGTAGTGGAGCACCTGGCTTCGGAACACAGGGTGTATTGACCGGCGGGATCGCCGCGAAAACGGGCCTCCTCGGTCCGGATGGCCTCCAGCGTGGCGTCATCGAGGATCATGCGCCCGAGCGTCACCCACCCTTCGGTGCGGTAGTGGTCGAGTTCGGCGGAAGTGAGCGGGGTGGTGCGAAGCGGGGACATGGGGAGCGGGTGGAAAGCTGAAACCTGAAATCTGAAACCCGAGTGGAAAGCGTTGCAGCAAGTGTGCGGAGAATCCTGGCCGCAGATCGGACGCTCCGGAAATGGACATTACCCACAGGCTTTTGTAGAAAACCGATGTGGACTACTTCGGCGGCCTCCGGTTTGGCTTCTTCAATGCGCTCCCCGCCTGCGACGTCTGGTTCGACGCCACGATGCCGTATTTCGCGTTGAATTTTGTGTATGCCGGCCGCATTCCATTCCGGCAGGGCGGCGGGCGATGGGCTGCAATCGAGGGTCCGGCGGCATTCTGGACGCGGCCCGGGATTCGCTATGAGTACGGGGTGCATCCGCCCGACACGTGGAACCATCTTTATGTGACGTTCTCGGGGCCGCGCGCCTCAAGGATGCTGCGAAGTCGGCTGATTCCAGCGAGGTCGGCGGCGGAGCCCGGGATTCCCATCCATGAACCCGAGCAGTTCCGGCGTGGTTTTGAGGAATTGCATCGCGAGTTGGCGCGATCCCCGCAGGGCGGCGACCGGGCGACGCATTTGCTCGAAGGATTATTCCTGCAACTCCATCGACAGGCCCCGATGCACGGGGTGGAGCGCGATTCGGCACGGAAACTTCGCGAGCTGATCACACTTCGATCGAAACCTCCCCGGCGGCGGATCGCGATTTTGTCCGGGAAGCGCGCCGGCTGGGCTGGTCGCCCGATCATTTTCGCCGGGTCTTCCGGAGGGCGACCGGGCGCACCCCGGTGGCCTTCCACAACCGGGCCCGGCTCGACCTGGCGGCTGGGGCGCGTTGCGGACGTCCGACCACCCCAGCAAGCTTGTCGCCGAGCGCTGCGGACTACTGGATCTCTACTACTTCAGCAAACTGTTCAAGCGGGCCCATGGGTTGCCGCCCGGCGAATACCGCAAAGTGTTTCAGCTTCGTGCGGCACGGCATTGAGAGCTTTGGAACCGATCCCTCGTGGCGCAGGGGCGCGCCGAGATGTCGGCACCCCTCCACCATCCATGGGGGGCTGTATGCAGTTCCCGGCCGCAGCGAGCGGATGATGTTAATCGAAGGGATGTATCCCGTGGATTACCGAGCCCTGGACATGCCGCGGTTCGAAGCCGCTCGATTTCGCCATTGATCTGGCGGGCTGAGATGGCCACGGCTTCGCCGGCCGTGACCCCTCCAGCCAGGCACAAGCGCCCAGGGCCTATGGCCTATGGCTACGGGAGTCATCGACTCGGCTGTCTCCGGCGACGGATGGCGCAGGCCCCAGAGGCACCCAGCAGGAGCATTCCAGCCACGCCCGGTTCGGGAACCGTCGCAAAATAGGAAGCCGCCATGCGTTCGCCCAGGACCTGCTGCCCAGCGCCAATGAAATGAATTTCGTCCCCGGAGAACCTTCCGAGGTCGTCGGTGTTGACCAGACCCGTGAATGCGACGTTGCCATCGACTGCCATCTGGGCGGAGCGCACGATGCTTTTGTTCTGGCCGAAATTCGGACCGGCACCACCGGGCCCGGCTCCGTCCGTGTCGGGCGGATCGATCCGGCCCATAATGAACGGGAGGGCGGGCGTTCCAAAATGACTGCGCACGGAAGTGATGAAACCGGTCAAGTTGGCCTCGTAAGCGTTGGCGTTGGCCGTGCGGTCGACGCTGTCGTCCTTGCGGGCGTCGGACTCCCCCTGCATCCAGAAAAATCCCGACATCACCGGCGTCCCACTGAGGTTGCCCCGGGCGGAGTCCAGATAGGAGAGCATGCTCAGATGCAGATTGCCGCCAGCCTTCCACCAGTCCTGGCCCGTCCCACTGGAGGCGTTCCCCATCTGCGTGCCGCTGATTGCAAATTTGATGATTGCGATGGTGTCTCCCGGAAGGCCCAGCGCGAGGTCGCGTCCAAGCGTCAACTCCGGACCGTAGCCTCGGATCGGAGCGGAGGAATCATGAAAAAACGGGTTGTCGATGGATCCGCCCGCCTGGGCGCTCAGCACGGTCCACCCTGCGCTGGCGTATTCCGTATTGCCCGGGAAGTTCCGATTGGAATATCTGAACTGGACGCTGCCAATGCCGCTTGGAACGGTGTCTGATGAGGTGGTTCCAGCCCCGAGCGCGTTCGATTGGCCTGCAACGACGAACACATGTGTGACTGCGCTGGCCGGGCTTACGGCCAGGATTGTGGCCAGGGCGGCGAGTGGCGCGCTGCGGCGGAAGGGCGGAAACATCCTCGAAACCTTGATCTGGCGGTTCGCGAATTATTGGGCAGCCGAAGAGGCGGCGAACGGACAGCGGGAGGACATCAGCGGTTCCGTCGGCGGACCCAAGCCAAGGCCCCGAATCCACCCAGCAGTGCCATTGCGGTCGAGGGTTCGGGAACGGCGCTGAAGTTGTCGAGCGTGTCGGTATTTCCGTCCAGGCGGCCGCGGAACCCCGCCCAGATCGTCGTGTCCCCGAAGATCTGAGCGTTTGTATAGTTGGTGGAGAGTGTAGTGACCGAGGTGCCGACCACCCCCGCGGAATCACTGTTGCGAAGGTCGGACGCCACGGTCACTGTATCGCTGCTGGAGCGAGTGAAATTGATGCTAAAATAGTACCAGTTCCCGCTCGTCAATGTGAAGTTTCCCCCGTTGGTGGTGGACTGAGCCGCCGCAGTTGTGGCCTTGCTTCCGGTCTGGAGGAAATAGGTGGTGTCGTTGCCTGCGGTTGTGTTGTTCTGGTTGAGGACACGCGCGAAGACAAATTGGTTGGCATCGCCGGCACCGCCATTGAATTGTTGGTTGTTGTCGGCAAACAGGCCGAGTTGAAGAAATACCGAATCAAACCCGGCGTTAGCAGACGCTACAGCGCGTGCATACATCGAGACGTTCACGGTTCCGAGCGCCAGACTGTAATTGGCCGTTGTCAGGATGGCCGTGCCGGTGATGCTGGCGACATTCACGGCGCGCGTGGAGTTCAGCCCTGTGCCAGCTTCCTCAGAATAAGCTGCTCCACCGTTCAGGCTGAAATTTCCCGCCAGTTCACCGGTGGTATTGAAATCGACCAGCACCGCAGAGGCGGTTCCGGCCAGGGAAAGAGCGACTAAGGCAAGTATCGGGCGGATAGGAGAATTGAGTTTCATGGGTGGGGGTGCGGCTGGAAGATGTGGTGCGGCTGGATGTTTTCTACAGATCAACATAGGTCCGGACGTGGGAAGCGCACAAGGCATGAGGGCGTCAAAAAGTATCATGTTCGCGTCCACCCGGTGCGGGATGGGAGGCCCTTCAAACTCTCCTGCACGACTCTCCGGGCGCCGGAGTCCGGGTTCCGGGTGCCAATGGAAGTGACTTGTTGTTTGGTGCGACAGTGCCGGCTCCCCGTCCTCCCAGAAGGATGTGCACTCGCCGCTCCTCTCGAACTGGAGGCCGGGCGTCGCCATGATCTCTTCGCGTTTGCATGCGAGTGAAAACTCGGGAACATTTGCAGGAAGCATGAATCGTCCCCGCGCATCCCGGGCTCGGAACCGCCGCCGGATCGCGGTGCTGGTTCTGCCCTTGGACGGATTTGGGCGTGACCTCATGCTTGGCATCGCCCGGTTTGCCCAGAGCCATCCGGCCTGGGAAATTTTCATGGACTGGCCTGAGGGGCTGGCGGTGAATCAACTCTCGCCCCGACCGACGGAATGGGAGGTGGATGGGATTCTGGTGCGCCCGTACGCGCTTCCGTACTTGGAGCAGGTTCGCCAAATGCGCATCCCAATCGTGAACATGGGAGCCATCGAGCAATGGATCCGGTTCCCGAGCGTCCTGGTTCATGGGCAGGCGGCCGGCGGAATGGCCGCCCGGCATTTGCTGGATCGCGGTTTTCGGCAGATGGCCTTCGTGGGGCACGAAGGCAGGCACTATTCCACGAGCCGTCAGACCGGGGTCGAACGCGAGCGGCGGGCGGCGGGAATTGACTCACCCATGCCGGTTTGGAATCTCGACGCGGATGCGCACACCTTCGGGACACAGGGCGAGCGGTCGCTGGGCCGGTGGATTCGCAACCTCCGACGGCCAACAGGCATTGTGGCTTGCAACGATCATCATGCCTTGATGGTGGTGCGTGCTTGCCGACGACTCGGGCTGCTGGTGCCGGAGGACATGGCAGTCATCGGCACGAGCAACGATCCAATGGTCTGCGAATTCAGTCCGGTGCCACTGTCGAGCGTTGATCTGAATACGCAGCGGGTTGGCCATGAAGCCGCGGCGCTCCTGGATTCCATCCTGGATGGGCTCCCCCCGCCGCGTCGGCCGCAGTTGATTGCGCCAACCGGGGTGGTGCAGCGGCGCTCCAGCAACGCGCAAGCCGTGGCAGACCCGTCCGTGGCAAAAGCGCTGGCGCTGATGCAGGAACGGCACCGCGAACCGCTCACGTTTTCAGATCTGGCCCGGGACGCGGGGCTTGGACGCCGGGTGCTCGAGCGGCGGTTCCGTGATGCGCTTGGCCGCTCGCCCGGTGAGATGCTCTTGCGGATGCGAATTGAGACCGCCCGGGCGCTGCTGCGCGACACAAACCTTCCCGTCGAGGAAGTGGCAGCGGCGAGCGGGTTCACGCACGCCTCCCATTTCGGCAGACATTTCAAGGCGTCCGACGGGCGTACGCCCGGGCGATTCCGGCGCGAAATCTGAGTCGGAACTCCCTGCCAGGGCAGTGACGCAGCAACAAGCACGGGCCGTGGACGATTCGCCCAGGCCGCCCGATCCGCTGACGTTCAGCCGTGCCCCCTGGCAGCGGCGCGGAACACGGTGGGGGCGACCCCGTGCCGCTTGCGAAAGTTGAGGAAGAGGCGGCGTTGGTCGTGAAATCCGAGCTGATCGGCGATCTGTTTGATCGGCAGGTTCAGACATCCTGACCTCTACGGGAGGGCGGTGAGAGCGCGAGGAAAAGGAATGAACCGGATTGAAGGTGATGAGGGAATGGGTTGACGGTCGGACAGGCCGCAGATTCAGCTTCCGATTTTCCCTTCCAACAGCACGGCCATCACCAGCGAACTTGCCTTTCAGGAGCGGGAAGGCGCGGTGTGGTATTTCAACGGGCATCTTCCGGTCTTCAGCCACCCGGTGGAAGATATCGGCTCGTTTCGATTTTTCACCAGCCAGCTCATCGCTAACCCAAGTTTCTTATGAGAGTCGCCGAAGGCTCATAAAACCAAGGGGGTCGTTCGAAAGGCACTACAAAATCGTCAGGGCTTGGCGAAGGATTTGAGGGGCGGGAAAGCGGCCTTCCAGTCGATGCGCAGCTTTTGATAGAGGAGGGCCTGTTCGGGGTCGGGGCGCGAGGGCTTTCGGA
>Ga0163154_10002326_pt1 | contig 27954 bp, 28 predicted proteins | sample OliLakLV19MP9P1_FD_148649 | JGI IMG/M metagenome (GOLD analysis project Ga0163154, IMG submission 148649) | Freshwater microbial mat bacterial communities from Lake Vanda, McMurdo Dry Valleys, Antarctica - Oligotrophic Lake LV.19.MP9.P1 | ecosystem: Environmental > Aquatic > Freshwater > Lake >... | reverse complement strand
GGACAAGAGAGCATTTTAGTTCTTGCTCCCCTACCTCACGTGGTGGGGTAGGGGCTGGGGGTAGGGGGCCTCAAGGCTGTACAGACTGGACTTGCGCCACGCTCAGCCCCAGAATTTGCGCCGTCTCCTCGACTGAGAAGCCTCGTGCCAAGAGCGCGGGAACAGCTTCGAGTTTGCCTTCGAGTTTGCCTTCGAGTTTGCCTTCCTTTTTGCCGCGAACTACCCCAGCTTGCTCCCCTTCTACCCGGCCTTCTTCCTTGGCCTCTTGGTATACCCGCGTTTTGCTAAGCTCTGTGAGTCCGAATGCCATCTCTAATTCCCTCCGCTCGCGCTCTGGAAACTTGTACACCAATAATGTACTCAATAATTCCAGAATCTTCTCCTGGGCTAACCCTTGCTCCACTTCCGCTTGGACCCGTTGCACCACCTGCGCCACCCGCCGCTGTAGCTGGGGCTTGGATACCACTACCAGTTGTAGGATGTTTAACCGCAAGGAGCCGGGCTGTTGCGCTATCGGCTTGAGGTACAACCGATGGAGTAGGCCGCTCTCTTCAAAATTCTGGTAAAAAACGGGTACCCCAGGGTCCAGACTGGGACGGGCGAATAGCACTACGGCTCGCCAATCTCCGTAGTAGCGTTTCTGCTTGAGATAAAGGGCAATCTCACCAAAGAGACGGAGGTAGAAGTGCTTATCTTTTTGGAATTGACACTCCAGGAAGTAGAGGGGTAGTCCTGGGTGAGCGGGTAGGAGCAGACCGTCAAAGCGGAAAGTGACTTGTTTAACTTCCTGGGTCTCAAAACGGTAGGAAGGGACGGGGGGTTGACCGAGCAACTCCAGGAGCAAGGTGGGATAGAGGCGGAATAATTCGTAGAGGATGGTATCGGTTTTCATCGGTGGGCTGGGGGTTTGCAGGAATTGTACCCTCCGGTCATGGTGTCGTCATCGCTGCCCCTAAGAAAGGGGCTATTTGAGGGGTCTGAAAACTTAAGGTTTGTGCAAACGAGCAAAGTTAACGAACGTTGCTATGATGTACCGTGACCAAACCGAGCAGGTCCCCATGGCGCAAGATACGCAAAAACAGCAAGAAGTGCTGGAGCGGCTGAAGCAACGCTGGACAGCCCACGCCGAGGCCCTCCACCCGGATGCGGTCGCCGAAGATACTGCCACTGAAGAACTAGCCCTGAACGCCGATGGCTATCCCGAGACGGGGGAACTCAACCGCTTTTTGATTGAAGTCGAGCAGTTTATTCCGATCCTCACCCCCAACCCTGAACGGGCCAATGTCCGTCTCAATGCCCGTAAACTAGCCTCCTCCAGCTTTGTTGGCAATCTCGTCCAATGGTTGGGCGGGACGGAGTTTGACCCGGAGACCTCGACCACCACCCTTGAAGAACTGGAACAACGTATCCAAGAAGTTAAGTTGTTTCGGGACTTGCTCAAGGGCCTACTCACCGAGGTCCAAATGGAAGTTGATGGCCTCGATTCTCTGATCCAGATTCGTCTAGCTCAAAAAACCCCAGGCGGCTAACCATGCGCGTACCGCAACCGCTTATCATCCTCTCGCCTCCTAGGGGCTTCTCGTCAGTGGTCTCCACGGTCATCGGACAACACCCCGAACTCTATGGCTTCCCGGAACTCAATATCTTCCTGGGCGACCAGATGTCCGACATCAAAAATTACTTCCGGGGCACCTATCCAGGGGGCTTGCTCAGAACAATTGCCGAACTCCACGCTGGCGAACAGACGCTCGCCACGGTCCTGGATGCCTATGCTTGGTTGGAACAACGGTTGGATTGGCCTACCAAAAAGATGTACGACTACATCCTCTACTGCATCGCGCCCAAGATTGGGGTCGAGAAGAGCCCGCGCACCTGCACCAAACCCAAACACCTCCAGCGCACTTACGCCTACTACCCCAAAGCCTACTACCTGCACCTGACCCGTAACCCGGTCGCCGCCCGTAAATCCATCCGCGAGTTCGCTGAGGCCATGCGCCGCAAACGGGAGAAATATTCCGATGCGGAAGCCTACGCTGACAAGATTGCCATGTTTATTCATGACCCGGTGCTGATGATGGTCTGGTACCGGATGCACGACAACATTCTCAAGCTCACGGCTGAGCTACCCGTGGGCCAGACGATGCGGATTCGCGGGGAGGACGTGTTGTCGGAGCCGGAATTTTATTTGACCCAGTTGGCGGCTTGGATGGGAATTCGCACCGACGCGGAGGCGATTGAGGAGATGAAACACCCCGAGAACTCGCCCTACGCCTGTCCCGGCCCCGCACCTCTGGCCCCCGGTGGCAACGACGGGAAATTTATGCGGGACCCCTACTTGCGGGTGGGCAAGATTAAAGAAGCCTCCGTTCACAAAGAGATTGAGAAAGCCGGCTTGCTCAAAACCTGGGGTGAAGACTTTTCCAAACGCTTCCTCCGCATGTCCGGCACCATCGGCTATTACTAACCATCTACCCCAAACCCAACCATGGCTGACAAAAGACTCCTGATTATCCTTTCGCCGCCCCGGGGTTTCACATCGGTGGTCTCGACCATGATTGGGCAACACCCGGACCTCTACGGCTTCCCAGAACTGAACTTGTTCTTTAGGGACACGATTGAGGAGACGATGTATCTCCACGTCAAGTCCCGGAAAGAGGGCCTGTTCCCCTACCCCGATGGTCTCCTGCGGACCCTGGCTCAACTCCACGACGGCGTGCAGACCACTTGGACGATTTATAAAGCGGTCACTTGGCTAGAGAAACGGCTCCACTGGACCACCAAAAAACTCTACGACTACCTCCTCGATCTAATCCATCCCAAGATTGGCGTCGAGAAAACCCCCGGTACCGCCACAAAAATCGCCAACATTGAGCGGGCACATCTCTACTATCCCCAAGCCCATTTCTTGCACTTGACCCGCCATCCCATCTCCGCCAAACGCTCCATGGAAGAGTTCTACGAGGAGAAGCGCAAGCTCGAAGAGAAATCCAAAGTAGATACCGTTTCCCAAGTCTTGCCCCTAGAGATTGTAGATACCCGGATGTGGTACCACATGCACCGCAACATCTATAACTACACCGACACGATGGCCTTGGGTCAATGTATGCGGGTGAAGGGCGAGGACCTGCTCTCGGAGCCGGATCTATACCTCAAGCAGGTCGCTGAATGGCTGGGGGTCAGGAGTGACCCCGAGGCGGTCGAGGCGATGAAACACCCGGAGACCTCCCCCTACGCCAAGGTCGGTCCGTTCCCAGCTTGGGCCGGGAACGACGGTAAATTTATGCGCGACCCCAAGCTCAGACCAGGCCGGATCAAGGAACCTTCTTTGAAAGGCGAGATCGAACACGGTAATATGCGCGGGGTCCTCGGTGAGGACTTCATGGCTCGCTTCTCCACACTCACACGGAAAATGGGGTACTGCTGATGGTTATGCAACTCAACACCGCCGTGGCCCGCTGCACGCTGATGGGTGCCGATCACACTCAGGAACGTCTGGCGGGGACCATTGCCTGCGCCCATGCCCAGTTCCAGGGCCGTCTGTACCTGAGTGTCCTCTACGCTTTCCTAGAGGGCGACCAAGACCGGGGGAAGGTCCTTTGCTACACGGGTGAGACCTGGGAGACGGTCTTCCAAGCCCCATTCGTGGACGCTGAAGAGGGCTTCTTCCAGAGCTCTGAGGCTTTGTACAGCACAATGGCAGTTTTTCAAGGGACGACGGATACCGCACCCTGTCTCTATGTGAGCCTAGTCTCGGTGGTCGGGGCCTTGTTACTGCGCTCCGAAGACGGGACAAATTTTGAAATCCTGCGCGAGGATAGCCTGGGTACACCGGGTCTATTGGGTTTACGCAAACTGTTGGTGGTCGGGGACCGGCTCTATGCCCTGGCGTTGGGCACGACAGAGGAGACGCCGACGGAATGGAGTGAACTTCCCAGTATTTATGTCACCCACGATCTCCAGGCTGGGGATTGGCAGACTGTTAGTACCGCCAACTTTGGGCAGTCCACCAATGAGGGCATCGCTGAGATCGGGGCGTTTGAGGACCAGATTTTCGCCGCCACTGTCAACCGTGAGGATGGTTGCCAATTGTGGCGGTCAGCTCTGACGGACGGGGACTGGCAGGAAGTATTCATCAAAGGGGCAAGCCGATTTGTCTTGAACCAATTAGTGACCGGGATGGCGGCCTTTCAGTCGGATTTGTACATGGTGACGGGGATCTCGCCCTTGAGCTTGATGGAGGCCAAGGAGTTTAACTTCGTTGCCCCCGAGGTCCTGCGCGTCCACCCCGACAACAGCTGGGACCTGATTTCTGGGACACCACGCTTCAGTCCCTACGGCTTGAAAATACCCCTGAGTGCCCTAGGACCGGGCTTCAACGAGCCGACCAACACGCGGATGCCCTTCCTTCTAGCCCACCAAGACAGGCTCTATGTGGGGACCCAGGGGTTCAAAGGTTTCCAGATGTGGTCTTCCGCCGATGGCGAGGACTGGTCGCCAGTGGAGTTAGAGGGGGTCCGCCAGAAACGAATTTTGACTGCCCGTTCTACGCCCCTCGGTCTAGTCCTGGTCCTGGATATCGGGACGGAGCAGCACACGACGGGTTTGGAGATCTGGGTCGCCCAGTAATATTTATTGGACTTTGACCCGGGAGTGGACTTCTTTGACTCCACTCACCCCACGGGCCAAGGCCACGACTTGGCTAGCTTCGGTTTGGCTGGAGACTCGGCCCTGGACGGTCACAACCCCGGCGGTGGACTGGACGGTGAGTGCCCGTTCGGGGAGGTTGAGTTCGAGTTGGTTACGGACTTTGCTGGCGAGGTCAGCGTCAGCCGTACTGATCCCCTGGGTTGCGGCTTCTCGTTGCTCGATGGCGCGGGTATCAGATTGTAATTGGCTCTGACGGACTGGGCTGGTGGCATCTTCACGGGCAGCGGCGGAGTCATTGGTAGTAGCGGTCTGGTCCTGTTCAGAAGTCATCGTCTCCGTGCGTTCCGTCGGGGCGAGGTAATCAGGCCGTTTCTCCGCAGTGGCGACATTTTCGCCCGTCTGCCCGCCTTGGACCAAGGCACGACCAGCGGCTTCATTTAGCTCGCGGGCATCTTCACCAGCGGCGACTTGGCGTTGTTCGCCGTTGGCCTCGGTACGGGTCGTGGCACTACCTGCTTGTTCCCGGTTCCCGCCACAAGCAACTAAACTCAATGTCAAAAGTAACCCCATCCCCATGGTCAATCGTTGCATGAGCCAGCCTACAAAACGTTCAGGTATATCCTAAAAATTCTGATGCTGACTTAGCCTCTTTCCTGAGGGGGTAAGTTGGACCGGACCCCATTTAAGTTTCATCCGCTACAGAAACCAAGCGTTCGATGCGGACTTGGCGAGATTCAAGGACCGTGACTATGACCTCACTGTCGGGGACCGTCACGGAATCCCCAGGCAGAGGCGGACGTTGGAGGTATTGATGGAGCAGACCGCCCACAGTCACATGGTCGTCACGGGGCAGTTCGAGGTCAAGTTCGTTATTGACGACGGCTAGGTGGGCGTGGAGTTTGAAGACCCCACTCTGGGGACCCAGGCGTTTGAATTCCTGTTCTTCCTCCACGTCATACTCATCGCGGATCTCCCCGACAATCTCTTCGAGGAGGTCTTCGAGGGTGACGAGCCCCACGGTCCCGCCGTACTCATCACAGACAATCGCCATGTGGCGGCGGTCGCGTTGCATCTCACGGAGGAGTTCAGAGGCTGATTTAGATTCTGGGATAAATGTCACGGCACGGAGCAATTCCTTGACTTTCTGGGCATCTCCCAACTCAGGCCGCCATTCGCGTAGCAGGTCCTTGGTATGGAGAATCCCGATGATATTGTCAATTACTTTGTCAAAGACAGGTAGACGGGTGTAATCGGTCTGCCCGGCCAGTTCCCGCGCCGCAATGAGGGATTGCTGGGCTTCGATGGCGACAATCTGGACCCTAGGGACCATCAGGGTCCGTACACTCAGATCCCCTAACTCCACCACCCCGAACAGCATTTTACGTTCCTGCTCGTTGACCTCCCCACTGTCCCGGGCAAACTCAATCATCGTCTTGATCTGGTCCGTGGTCACCGCTCGGTCGGCATTGTGGATGGGATTACCCGTGGCCCGGAGCAAAATATTAGTCAAAAAGCTGAGGAGTTTGACAAAGGGTGAACCTATCTTGGAGAGCCATTCCAAGGGGGGTGCAACGAATAGCGCAATCCGCTCGGGGTAGAGTAGAGCAATTTTTTTGGGGAATAGCTCCCCCAGGACTAGGGAGAGGACCGAGACCCCCAAGGTCACCAGGATAAAAGCGGCATTCGTACTCACCTCACCCAGAAACGGCTCTAAGGCTAGGGCCAAGGGCACGGATAAACCCACGGCGGCATTAGCTGAGGTGAAAAAGGCCGCAAACGTGACTCCCACCTGAATCGTTGCCAACATCCGGGTGGTATCCTCAGTCAGCCGTTCCACGGCCTGAGCAGCTTTGTCCCCTTTGTCTAAAAGCTGTTGCAACCAAGTCCGGTCAACTGAGACAATCGCAATCTCGGCGCAGGCGAAAAAAGCGTTGATGACGACGAGAAGGGCAATGATGCCTATTTCTGTGCCTATTTCAGCAGCCATTGTGTCCTGGAGTAACTCATCTCAGTCAGCGCACCTCCCCATAATACGCCACCTTCCTAGCCCACGGGGTTCCTTCGCTAGACTGGGGAAATGTTCTGGCTTAAGCGATGCAAACTACCGCGCCAACGACCACCCTCCGCACCGCCCTCAACCCGACAACAATCTTGGTCATCCTGGGCTTAGCCCTGGGGTGCAGTTTATTTTTATGGGATAACCCCTTGTTGTTGCCCCTCAAAGTGTTTACGGTCTACATCCATGAAGCCTGTCATGCCCTAGCATCTATTTTGACGGGAGGACGGCCCCTGACCTTGCAGGTGAGCTTGAATGAGTCGGGACAGGTCTTGAGCCGGGGTGGTTTCTTCCCAGTAGTGGCCTCGGGGGGTTATGTGGGGACAGCAGCAATTGGCGCGATTTTGATTGCCCTGAGTCGCCATCCGTACCTCCAAAAAGCCTTTGTCGCTCTACTCTGTGGGCTATTGCTCTATCTGACGGCGACGGTCCTCCAGATTTGGCAGTGGGAATTCTGGGCCGGGGCGTTGCTGGCGGTAAGTTGGCTCTGGTTCAACCTCAAGGTGCCGCAGTTGGCCCTGTTCTTGAATCTTTTTATCGGTAGTTTCTTGTGTGTTTACTCTGTCCATGACTTCCAGGACTTTTTCTATGCCGTGCAGTCTACCGACGCGGGTATCCTGGCGAACGGTTTGGGGCTGCCCTTTCTGGCTTGGCCCATTGCCCTCATCTGGATCGTTCTCAACCTCACCATGATGTCGCGCGCTATCAGCTACGCTCTCAAGTCACATTAGAGAAAAAATTCTCTGACCGTAAAGCTAACCGTGGGGACCGCTAGGGGTTCAAGGGTCATGGTCTCGGTCAGGACACGCAACAGCCCATAACCCGCACTTCCCGGCTCGCGAAAAACCTGTAGTTCCCGGGCTTGTACGTCTAGGACCCAGTATTCACCAAGGCTGAACCGGGCATAGAGCTTAGATTTCACTTAAACGTCAAAAAGTAAACTGGAATTGGCGACTTCAATCAGTAAATAAATATCCTCGGCCCTGGGATGGTGGTCACTGTATTCCCCCGGATTAGGTCTAACCACGGTGATGTCAGGTTCTGGCTCTGTATCGTTGCTCAGGCTGATAGGCAACTGTAGACAAACATCTACGGCTTCTCCTAGCCGACGATTTAATATCTTACTGGCTCTTCTAATCACGCTAGCGTGAAGGGGATCCTGGGGGCTCATCTGTATGATTTGTCCATCAATGAGTTCCGTACGCTCCTCAGGTCCTAACATCCCGACTTCAGCCATGCGGTAGTATTCTGCCACCGTCCAACGGCGTAGACTAACCGCAGGCTGACGTAAGGTTGTCATCAGTTACACCAAGGAACGTTTGCGCGTGACCATGCGGAAGGTCTCGATGAGATCGCTCTCTTCCCAGTTGCTGAACTGGTCGGAGCCAACCCCGCACTCAAACCCAGTTGCTACTTCACGGGCATCATCCTTGAAGCGTTTGAGCGAATCCACTTGTCCCTCAAAGACAACTGCCTTGGCACGGCGGACGCGCATCTGACAGTTACGGATGACCTTACCCTCGCGGACATAACAACCAGCAATCTTGCCCAACTTACCGACGGGAATGACCTTGCGGACCTCCACAACCCCCAGACTTTCCTCGACGAGTTCAGGCTCCAATAGACCTGCCATCGCGTCTTCGGCATCTTCGAGGAGTTTGTAGATGACATCATATTCGCGGATGTCTACCCCACTGTTGTCAGCCTGAGTGCGGGCGTTGGGGACAATCGTGGTGTTAAAGGCGAAGATTACCGCCCGGGAGGCCAACGCTAGGTCAATATCTGCTTCTGAAACCTCACCCGCTGCCGTCAGGAGAATCCGGAGCTGGACTTTGGTCTGGGGCAGTTTATTGAGTGACGCAATGATGGCCTCGACGGAACCCTGGACATCTGCCTTGAGGATCAAGTTGAGTTCCTTGAGTTCGCCTTCTTGGGCCTGGGCCGAGAGAGTCCCCAGACTGATGCGCCGGGTAGATAACTGGTTGTTGAGACGCAAGTTGCGGGAGGTCACGGTCCGCTCCTCGGAGATCCGGCGGGCCTCGCGTTCGTCGGCGTAGACCTCTAGCTCATCCCCAGCGGCGGGCACCTGCGAGAAACCCATCACTTCCACCGGGATCGAGGGAGAAGCGAGGGTCACGGGCTGGCCCTGGTCATCAAACATCGCCCGTACTTTACCCAGGACTGGACCGACCACGAAGGTGTCCCCGACACGGAGGGTCCCGTTTTGGACAAGAACCGTTGCCACGGGGCCTTTATTCTTGTCCAGGTGGGCTTCAATAATTGTGCCCTTGGCGTTGCGGTCGGGGTTGGCTTGCAAGTCGAGGATGTCAGCCTGCAAAAGCAACATTTCTAATAACAAGTCGAGGTTGATACGCTCACGGGCACTCACCGGGACCATGATCGTCTCGCCGCCCCATTCTTCGGGCACCAAGTTGTACTCAGCTAGTTCCTGTTTAACACGGTCAGGGTTGGCATCGGGCTTGTCTACTTTGTTGATGGCAACTACAATCGGCACCCCGGCAGCCTGGGCGTGGCTAATCGCTTCTTTGGTCTGGGGCATTACCCCGTCATCAGCCGCCACCACGAGGACGGCAATATCCGTGACCTTGGCTCCCCTCGCCCGCATCGCCGTAAAAGCGGCGTGTCCAGGCGTGTCCAGAAAAACCACCCGCCGGACGGTATCCCCGGTCGGCACAGGCACCACGTAGGCCCCGATGTGCTGGGTGATCCCGCCCGCCTCGCCTTGGGCGACTTTGGTGGTCCGAATGGCATCCAGAAGGGAGGTTTTGCCGTGGTCAACGTGACCCATGATCGTTACAACGGGCGGACGAATGAGGAGGTGGTCGAGGTCGGCTAAATCCAACATCTCGGTCTTGTGGGCATCTGCCACCACCCGGTCTCCGCGCTGGACCTCAAACCCGAGTTCAGCAGCAACCATCTCGGCGGTGGGGATTTCAAGGAGTTGGTTGATCGTCACCATGACGCGCTTGAGGAATAGGGCTTTAATCAGTTCCGTGGGCGGTAGGCGCATCTGAGCCGCCAAGTCTTGAATCGAGGTCGCACCCGTTAAGACAACGATTTTGGGGACGGTGGATTCTTCAACCGCACTGCCCCGTTGACTCCGGCCCACAGGACCACTACCGCCCCCGGAAGAACTACTACTCCCAGCCGGAATCGGACGACTCGGACCCTTACGCGGAGCCGGGGTGGAACGAGTGGGCGCACTGGGGGTTTTGGCGGTGGGACGACTGATGGCATGGCGCGGAGTCTCGGCTCGCGCCGGTTCGCCTGCTTTAGCCGGGGTTGCTGTCTTGCGCTTGCTCTTGGCACTAGCTTCCTCAGCCTCCTCCTCCTCTTCACGGCGAGTCCGTTTAGGCTTGAGGCCAGGGGGCGGCTCTACAGCAGTAGCGACTTTAGGTGTGGGCAGAGGGGGCAAGGGGAGTTCTACGGGCGCGACGGGGACTTCAACCACAGGCGGCGCGACAACGACGACCGGAGGCGTGGCTTCTACCTTGGGTGGTAATGCTTCCACCTTAGGTAAGGGGACTTCCACAGGGGCAGGAGGCGTAACCGCCACGGGTGGTGGGGGCAATTCCACGACGACGGGTTTTACTACGGGTTCGGGCAGGACTACGACCGGAACGGCAGGAGCCGGGATAACCTCAGCAACGGCAGGCACTGGCTCAGGTGCAGGGGCCACCACTAATTCTGCAGCAGGACGGACGACTGCATTGACGGGCGGACGGTACACCTGAAGAATTTGTTGCTTACCACGGGTATCCACCACCTCGGGGGACTTCGCCGCGATGGCAGGCTTGACTCCAGGTTTCATGCTCCCCGCACTCATCCGCGTTGTGCGGACAGCCTTACGAATTGCTTGGGCCTCTTCCTCGGTGATGGTGCTACTGTGGCTCTTGTAAGTGATGCCCAAGTTGTCACATATGACCAAAATATCCCGGTTTTCACGGTTAAGTTCTTTGGCTAAATCGTAAATTCTCACAGTTCGCATCAGCAATCCTCCCTATCCACCCGCAGGTGTTGTATTACTCACGCCTAACCTCATCCACAGTGCGTTGTATACCTCGGTGGGTACCCGGGCCTTGAGTACCTTACTGAGGCGGTCTTTGCGCTGGGCCTGCTTCAGACAGGGCAACGTCGGACACAGATAGGCGGAGCGTCCCATGCCCCAATCTAATTGTACTTGGTGAGAAGGCCAGACTCGGACAACCCGCCAAAAAGATTCTCTACCGTCCTTACGGCGGCAGGCTAAACAGGAGCGTGTCTGAATGATTGGTTCGGGCATAGCTTGACCGCTCTACCCTAACGCACTAACTTCCAATCGGAAAGAGGGACCCAGCGGCTCCCCATCCTTAGGTTATGACCGGACGACTAACGCCAGGGTGTGGTAATAAACCCAGGAACCGAGAGGGACCCGTTAAACAACTGAATGATGATGATTAAGAACAAACCAAACAGGACGATCAAAGCACCCATCACGGGGGTCGTTCCCCAGCCGGGGGAGGCTTTGCCGTATTCCGAGTTCAGGGGCTTGAGTTGGTCGCCTAACCAAGTGCGGATCGCCATGGGCTGCCTTTGGGACGGAAAATTTACATTGCGTATATTATAGAAGAGTAATTTAAAAAATTCCACACCATGATCCCCGCTCAAGTGATCATTTACGTCATTGTCGCCGCCCTGGTTGCCATCACGGGCTTTGCGGTCTACACAGCCTTTGGTCCGCCTTCCAAGGCTCTTGAAGACCCCTACGAGATGCACGAAGACTAGGTGGACGATTGGTCCTTCACGCGCTTCAATGAGACCCTCGGGCCCTTATTTACGCCTGAGCGCGGTCTGGTGATGGATTTGGCGGGCGTTCATTTTATTGATCCCTATGTAATCGCGGGTTTGGCGATGGCAGAACTGAGTCTGGAGCGGTCCATCGTCCTTTTGCATCCCGAGGCCCCGGTCCTCTCCTACCTGCGCCGGATGAATTTTCCCTACCGGGAGAATCGGACCCCGACCCAACCCACCCAAGACGAGGAGAGTCCAATTCTCCTAGAACTTTTTCGGATTCACTCGCGGGCAGATGGCGATACCGTTGCTCGTCAGGTCCTACACAGTCTGCAACAACGGCTGGGCTACACAGCTAAGCTGGCCCATACGGTTTTTGATGCCTTGAGTGAGGCTTTCCAGAATAGTTTGGAACATGGCGGCTGGGCTCCTCTAGTCATCATGCAGGTATTCCGTCGGCAAGACCCCCTCCATCAACGACTCGTCCTTGCGGTAGTGGATGCCGGGGTAGGCATTCCCCATTCGTTGCGCCAAAACCCGGCCTACAGCGAAGTCCGCACCGACCGTCAGGCCCTGCAACTGGCCTTAAAACAGGGGGTCTCGGGGGTAGCAACGGACCCAACGCGGGGTCAAGGATTGTGGCATCTCCAACAGATTTGTCAACGCTATGGGGGACGGCTGACGGTTCGTAGTGGTACAGCCCAAGTCTTCCGGGGTCCCGATAAGTTGCTATGGTTCCAGACCCCGCCGATCCCGGGGACCCAGTTGCGGCTGGAGTTATTTCATCTCCATCAATAACTACAGGATTCCTAGGGCGCGGCGGAGAGCAGCGAGGGCGCGATTGTAATCAACGATGGAGTTGAGTTGGTTGACGCGGGCTTGGGTCAAGTCCCGGTCAGCAATTAAGACATCGGTCTGGGTCCCTACTCCAGCCTCCAGACGCAGACGGGCCAAGACTAAACCTTCTTCGGCGGAGACCACAGCGGTGTTATTAGTCGCAATCCGCTCATTGGAAGTCTGCAACTGGGAAAAAGCACTCTCCACCCCAAAGCGCACACTGTTGAGGATATCCACATAACGGACACGGGCAGATTTGGCATCGGTAATGGCTTGGTCGGCTAGGGCACGGGCGGCCCCCCCATCAAAAATATTCCAGGTGACTTGTACGCCCGCGCTGTAGCCCGTGTAAATCCCCGAAACCCGGTCTAAGAAGTTGTCATAGGCTTCACCATTAACAAAAAGACTCACTTGAGGATGGATATTACCGTAAGCCGCTTCTTCCTGACCACGGGCCACCCCTTCGAGCGCAAGTTGCTGGTTGAGTTCGACGCGCTGACGGAAGGCTTGGAGGATGCTTTCTTCGAGACCCATCTGCCAATCTTCGCCGCGTGCCACGGGGTCCTCAGCCCGGACCTCCGTGGGCCGCTCAAAATTGAGGAGACGGGCCAAGTTCTGCTGGCTGACCCGTTGGTTATTTTGGAACTGGAGATTCTGTTGGACAGCGTTGGCGAGTTGGACATTAGCCTGGAGGACCGCAAATCGCGTCCCGGTCCCGGCGGTAAGCTGGGCTTGGGCATCGCGGAGGGTCGCCTCGGCGGACCGGACGGAAGCCGCACCAATCGTCAAGTTGCCATCGGCGGTCTGGAGGTCGTAGTAGGCGGTGATGATACTACTAATTAAATCTTGACGGATACGTTCATAGTCGAGGCGCGTGGACTGGAGACTCTGGGCGGCGGTGCGGATCTGACCGGAGACCAGCCCCCCAGAATAAACTCGCCAGTTGAGACTGACCTGACTCGTTAGGGGCGCACTCTCAGTGGAGTTGGAGAAACCGCCGGTATTGGTACCGCTGGTATTGACAAACGTCGCCCCCGACGAACTGGCACGAGCAGCGGCAGACTGACTGTAGGTCGAGGTCGCACTGAAACTAGCGGTGGGCGACAGTCCCGCCTCGGCACCCCGTACCCCAGCCTCACCACGCTCAATAGCAAGCTGGGCTAAGGCTAACTGGGGGCTGCGGGCGAGGGCAAGGGCGATCGCATCCTGAAGTTTGAGGGGACGGTTAACCTGGGCCTTAAGTTCAAAGGCCGTGTTGGGTAAAGGGGGTACTGTCGGCTCCAAGGGGGTCAGGTTCGTAGCGCCGGGGCTGGCAGTCTGGGCGGAGACGGGAATCAAGATTAAACCCAGGGCCAAAAGATAACGCAAAAAATGCATGGTTGGTCTCACGAACTAAACTCCCCAGGAATTAGCTTAGCTCGATCGGGGTCCCGCCGTCCTGTCAGGACTAGGGGGTAGATGGTTTGGCGGGTTGAGGCTTGATGGTCCCGGTAAGGGTCGTGGTGACGGTGACAAGTTTGGCTTTGTCCCCGACTTTGAAACCTTTACCCTGACTAACTACCCCCATGGCAGACCCCGCACTGGTCTCAGTCAGAGTGATGGTCCCAACCGGGCTGGTGATTTGGCGCAATACTTTCCCGGTTTCGGGGTCCTTGACTTCTTTGGTCACCCGCTCGACGCGCATCGTCATACCCGGTTTAAGACCCACCTCACTACCTTTATTGATCGTAATTTCGCGGCCCGTCACATCGGCAATCGTGGCCTGGACTGCCGTATCCAGGAATGTGACTAAGCGGGGAGCCGCTGCAATAAGCTGGGGTGATACTTTGTCTAAAGCAAGGTTGGCAGCGTTACTCAAGAGACTGTCGCTCACATTAGCACTGGAACCGCCGCCGATTCCCATGACGGAGACACTACCATCACTCTGCGCTTGGTCAGCCTCGCCCTCAGCCGTTGCCAGGATCTCCCCGGTGGAGGTGCTGACCATCCGGGCACTAACTTGGACGACAGCCTTGGTTTCTTTGGTCGTTGTACTGATCCCGAAGAGACCAAAACCGCCCCCAGACTGTCGTTCTTCGATGTTGAATTTGTTGATAGAACCAATAATAAGCGCGTCTACACCCAGGAGTCGGCCCAACTGCGCCTCGGTCCCTGGCTGAATCCGTCCTCCCTGGGCTAGGTTTTGTTCCTGCAACAATTGATTGAGCTTGGTGCGCTCTAGCACAATGTAGGTCCCGTCCTTGACCAGTTTATCTACCAAAAAATTACTCACTGCCCGCCCTGCTCCATTCCCCGCAAAGGAGACCACATAAGGGTTACTAAGACTACTGAAGTCAAAATCCAGGACAGCAATGCGCCTACGGGTGGCTTCGCCCTGGGCAAATAGCGTCGGGGTTAGGGAAAATAAACATAACCATGTAGCAACGAGAGTCCGGCGCAACATGAACAACTCCCAAAATTTGAGTCAATAATACCCCATCCACTGCTTACCAACCGGGTAGGAGTGAGCGTTGGCATTCAGGACAGATGGCGTGGATGGTCAATTGACAGTCTAGGAGCTTGTAACCATACTCTTGGGCCTGTTTGGACCCGACTTGGAGAATCGAGCTACTCTTAAATTCAATGGTTTTATTACACTTCACACAGACTAAGTGGTGATGGTGGTTGGGATAGGGCTGATTCAACTCATAGTGCTTGTGACCCTCCGCTAACTCTAGTTGCCGCAAAATTCCCATCCGGGCCAAGAGTTTCAGCGTACGATAAACCGTAGAAAGGCTGATGTCCTGCTCTAAACCCACCAATTGCTCATGGAGATCCTCCGCACTCAAGTGGTTGCCCTGGGGTAACTCCTGGAAAATCTTGAGGATTACTTCGCGCTGGGGCGTGAGCCGCCAACCTTTGGCGTTCAGTTCAGCCTTGAGGGCGGACGGAGAGTACAGAGTGTTCATGCTATTCGCAATTGGGTCGCCTTATTGATAAGGATAGCCGATAATTTAGGGGAAGTAAGTATTGAAAATTTATCGCAAATAGCCCCGTACAATTGGAAAACTGATTATGCCCTAGACCGTGAACCAGAGCACTATTGGTCAGATCGCCCTACCGATGGGGGGTTCAGTCCAACTCCAGCAACTTGAATTCGGACGGGGCAGCCAGATCTTGAGTGTGGTCAGTGGCTTGCACGGCGATGAGTACAACGGGTTGGGGGCGTGTGCGCGGCTTGCTCGGTTTTTGCGACAAGTGGAGACCCAGCAAACGCCCTATCGGTTGGTGGGGCGGGTCCGGTTATTCTCTGCCAGCAATGCCTTGGCTCTAGTGACGGGGGAGCGCAACTGGCCGGTGGACCAGACGGATTTAAACCGACTTTTTCCGGGGTATGTGGCGGGGGAGGCGACCCAGCGGCTGGCCCATTTTATCTATGAGGCGGTCCGGTCCTCTCGGCTATGCGTAGCCGTCCACAGTGGTCACGAGTTGGTGGAGTGGCCCCAAGCGCGTTCTTTTCAGGACTACCCTACGGGGAACCAAGCCCTAGCGACGGGTTTACCCCTGAGTTGGGTACAGCCACGGGAGGACCTGCGCCAGGGGAGCCTAGAAAAAACTCTGCAACAACAGGGCGTGGACTGTCTGCTGCTGACGGGGGGGCAAGCCCAACAGTTAGACCCAGGGATGGCTGAACAGTTGCAGGCGGGCATGGTACGGTTGGCCCTGCACCTGGGTATCCTGCACGGCCCTCTATTACCGCCTGTCCACCCGCCCCGCCAAGTCCGCCAAGTCCAGGTGTGTTTGGCTGAACGAGCGGGGTTATGGCTGCCTAGTGTGCGCCCTGGGGACCTACTCCTGGTGCAGCAATCGCTCGGGGAGGTGGTAGACCCCTTGACGGGCGAGCTTTTGCAACTGGTCAGTACCAAGACCAGTGGCTATGTGATGAGTCTGCACATACGCCCCCTCGTCACCCAGGGTTCACTATTGGTCCGTGTGGCGGTAGTTTAAATTTTGGCGGTCAAACTTTCACTACCCTTTCGTTACCCTAGGACTGACTCAAGATGTTGCCATAGGTCAGCGATTAATACCACTCGTCCTCCCCTAGGGAATTGCCCTATTACTACCAGAGCCACCCCGCCCCGGGTGGCTCTACTATGAGGAGCTTAGTTGCGGGGATAGGCGGTTTTGACAAAGCCCAACTCGTACAACTGCTGGTAGGCTTTTTGACCCAGGCCCCGGTCTACCCCCTGGGAGACGACAATCCGTACTAACAGCGGGACGCCGAGTTCTGGTTTACCCTGGGCGCGGTGGATTAAGGCCAATTGGTACGTGGCCTCGTCGCGCTTGATGGCGGCAGTGAGGGCCTGTTGTTTTTCTTCGTCGGAGATGCGGTTGTCAATCCCGCTCATGGCTTTGGCAAGCGATTCATGGAAAGCAGACAGCTGGTTGAGCATGGTCACCGCTTGGGTCGTCTTCTCCAGAGCCAGGGGGAAGTCACTGGCTTGAGCCGCTTTTTGGGCTTCCTGGAGTAACTGGTTGGCAGCGGGCAGGCTGAGGATGCTGTTGGTGGCTTCTAGTTGCCGGGGCTGGTCCACGGGCGTGACAGCGGGAATGACCACGGGAGCCGGGGCCGTTTTGGGCAGCGGGGCGGGCGGGACAGAAGCTTGCGCTTGGGCCTGGGCCATGGGACTGAGGGCCAGCCCCCAGAGCAACAGACCGTACCACATTTGTTTCATAGGACGCCGGAATGAATGGTCAATCTTTTTAACATACTATTTTGCCCTCCCCCTTGGGAAGCTATGCGACATTGGTAAGGTTGTTTGGCGACCCCGATGGCCCTGCCCCGTATCCCCGAACCGGAAGTGATGGACGAAGCTCTGGCCTACGCCGCGATGGACCATGGGGGGGTGAACCGCCAATTTGTCCAGGACCTCGCCTTAGCTGAGCCGCGCCTAGGACGGTGGTTAGATGTGGGGACGGGGCCAGCGCAGATCCCGATTTTGGTCTGTGAACATTTCCCCACCGTGCAGCTTGTGGCGGTGGATGCGGCTCCGGCGATGCTCCTAGTGGCCCAAAAGCAGGTCCAAGCCGCTCGCCTGAGTGAGCGGATCGAGTTGGTCCAAGCCGATGCGAAACACCTCCCCTGGTCCAGTAAGTCTTTCACCACTATTTTTACCAACAGTCTCCTGCACCACTTACCAGACCCCCGTCCCTGTTTACAAGAACTCAAACGGCTCTTGGCTCCGGGTGGCCTCATCTTCCTGCGCGACCTAATCCGTCCCAGGAATGCGGTCATGCTCCAACAACTGATTAGTGTCCATACTGCTCAAGACAGCAATGAACAACGTAAACTTTTTGCCGATTCACTCTGGGCGAGTTTTACCCTAGATGAAGTTCAGCAGCTTGCCGCTTGGGTCGGACTCACGCCGGTGCAGCTTAGCCAGACCTCAGACCGCCATTGGACGTTAATTTACCGAAACGCTCAGGATGGTTGAGCGTGCCTGCGCTTGAGGAAATATGTAATTACTGGAGCCAGGAAGACCGCCCCCCCAATCCGAATCGGTTGGCTCAGACGGGCAGCGATCCAGACTAGCCCCAGCACGGGTAGCAGATTTTGGGCCGGGTCCTCGCCAGTGGTCTGGGCATAACCGTACCAAGTGGTGGCGAAGGTGAAGGTATAGGTGCACAAAGAAGCGATACCGTAGCCGATGACTCCCGCTAGCCCTAGAGACTTCAGGGCGGTCAGATAATCTTTCTTGTCTCGCGGCATGGTCATCTCGGCTTCCTAACTCGCTCTAGCAATCTAACGTTAGGAAGACTACTAAGCGCGGGGTTTTTCACAAAAGTTTACGCAAAAGTAACTGGCGTTCAGCCTGACAACTAACCCGGTACACTGTAAGGGAGTACGTGATTTTATGTCCTCACCGCAGTTATGAGGAGGTTTGATGCGAGCAGTGCTGATGGCTGGGGGCTCTGGAACCCGTCTGCGTCCCTTGACCTGTGATATTCCCAAACCGATGGTGCCCATTCTCAATCGGCCCATCTCCGAACACATTATTAACTTACTCAAACGACACGGCATCGCGGAAGTCATCGCTACCCTCTACTACTTACCCGATGTGATGCGGGAGTATTTCCGGGATGGGAGTGATTTTGGGGTAAGCATGACCTACGCGGTCGAAGAAGAAAAGCCCCTCGGGACCGCTGGCTGTGTCAAGAATATTGAACAGTTACTCACCGAAACTTTTGTGGTGATCTCAGGCGATTCCCTGACTGATTTTGATTTGACGGCGGCCTTGAAGTTCCATCGGGAGCGGGGTTCCAAAGCGACTTTAATCCTCACCCGTGTGCCCGACCCCCGCGAGTTTGGGGTGGTCATCACCGATGAGAATGGACGGATTGAACGCTTTTTGGAGAAGCCTTCAAGCTCTGAAGTCTTCTCCGACACCGTCAACACCGGGACCTATATCCTGGAACCCGAAGTCCTCCGCTACCTGCCCGGCAACAAAGAAGTAGACTTCTCCAACGACCTCTTCCCGAAACTCCTTGCTCACAAAGAGCCGATGTATGGCTATGTCGCGGAGGGTTACTGGTGCGATGTCGGCAACCTCGATACCTACCGCGAAGCCCAATATGATGGCCTAGACCGCAAAGTACAACTGGATTTCGCCTACAACGAGCGTTCGCCTGGGGTCTGGGTCGGGGAAGGTTGCTCGATCCATCCCACCGCCGTACTCGAAGCTCCGCTGATCATCGGGAAGGGCTGCCGGATTGGGGCGGGGACTAAAATTCTCGGCGGCACGGTCCTGGGTGAAAATGTTTTCGTTGGCTCCGATGCAGTCATTCAACGCGCCATCGTCTGGAATGGCACCGCTGTGGGTGACGAAGCGGTTTTGAGTGCTTGCGTGGTCGCACGGGGCAGTCGGATTGGTCGTCGCGTTCAATTGATGGAAGGGTCAGTCTTGGGGCCGCTGTGTTCAGTGGGGGATGAAGCCTGTGTGAGTGCGGGCGTCCGGGTCTGGCCCAGCAAAAAAATTGAAACAGGAGCGGTCTTGAATATCAACTTGATCTGGGGCAGTCAGGCCCTCCGGAATCTCTTTTCCCAGCGCGGGATTATCGGGCTGGCTAACGTGGATATCACCCCAGAGTTTGCGGTCAAAGTCGGTGCCGCCTACGGCGCGACCCTCAAACTCGGGGTCCAGGTCCAGATCTCGCGGGACCAACGGCCCATCTGCCGGATGGTTACCCGGTCTTTGATCTCAGGCTTGATGTCTGTTGGGGTAAATGTCCAAAACCTAGAGTCCACTGCTATCCCGATTGCCCGCTACTGTGCGCCCATCCACGGAGTCGTCGGCGGTATCCACGTCCGGGTCCACCCCGACCGCCCGGACTACATCTTGATTGAATTCCTAGATGCCCAGGGGATTAACATCTCCAAGGCCAAGGAGAAAAAAATTGAGTCGGCCTACTTCAAAGAGGACTTCCAGCGTGCCCGGATTGAGGACATCGGGGATGTGAACTATCCAATTCGGATGCTGGATTACTACGGCGAAGGCTTCCAGAAGAGCATGAACACCGAACCACTCCGCAACAGCAAGAAAGTGGTCATTGACTACGCCTACGGGGTTGCTGGCGCGATCCTGCCGGTGTTGCTGGGCAAATTTGGGGCCGATGCCGTCGTCTTGAACGCCTCGCTGAGTTACTCCGCCCCCTCGGTGGAGCAGCGTGAACGCCTACTCTCCCAATTGAGTAATGTCGTCCAAGCCCTTGAAGCGAGTTTTGGGGTCCAGGTCTATGCCAACGGTGAGCAGTTGGTCCTAGTTGATGAACTCGGTGAGGTGATCCGGGGCGAATACCTGACCGCTGTGCTGGCGGAATTGGTCCTCGCCGCCAACCCGCGCAGCAAGATCATCATTCCGGTCAACAGTACCAGCGTGATTGAGCAGATCGCCAACCGCCACGACGCAACGGTGATCCGCACCAAGTCCAACCCCACCGCTCTGATGGAAGCCGCCGCCACCACCCCCAATGTCTCCCTAGCCGGTTCTGCCGACATGGGCTACATCTTCCCGCAACTGCACCCCGGCTTTGATGCGATGTTCACCATTGCCAAGCTGATTGAGCTACTGACAGTGCAGGAGCGGACCCTAGCTCAAGTCCGTCAGGAACTGCCCCCAATTCACCACAAACACCTCCAAGTCCGCTGTTCTTGGAATGCCAAGGGTTCCTTGATGCGCCTGTTGGTGGAGGAGAACAAACGGGAGCAGGTGGAATTGATTGATGGGGTCAAAATTCACGAATCCGAAACCGATTGGGTATTAGTCCTGCCAGATGCGGGCGACCCGTTGGTCCACCTCTACGCCGATGGCGATTCTAAGCAAAAAGTAGACCATCTCTGCCGCGAGTACCGCGAACGGGTCAACACTGTCTCCCGTGAGGACCGCGAAACCGACGAGGTTTAGGACAAAGAGCCGAGAAGCCACCCAGCTTAAGTCTGGGTGGTTTTTTCGTAGTAGTACAGTCTATGTTATTTCCTTTTGACTCTTATCAAATTTTTGTACAAGGGGCCTAAAAGCCTTAGAGAGGGCAAGCTGGTGGACGGATTTGAACCGACAACCTACTGATTACAAATCAGTTGCGCTACCGTTGCGCCACACCAGCTCGAGTCATGCCTGAGACTCAGAAACCATCGTTAACATATCACATCCACTCCTTGACCTACTCCACAGTTCTACAAAAAGCTCTCACCTGCAGCTTCAAGGCGGACGCGGGGTAATCTAAGGTTTATGTATGCATTTGCTTTACTCGCTGCGCCTCCGCCCGCCTATGTTGGTCCTGGTCTGGCTGGGGGGAGGGTGATGTTTTGGACAGCAGGACGGGTTTTAGCGGCGGTCCAACCGGATCTAGACCTCACGATGCTGGCGGAGGAGACCACGGCTCTGGAAGCCGTCGTGGACCATGACCGGGTGATCCAGGAACTTTTTGCCCTCGCGCCGGTCTTGCCCCTGCGCTTTGCCACGGTTTTTAGTTCGGCGGACGCACTGAGCGAACATCTTTTGGCGCATCAAGACCTGTATCTTGCCCGTCTGGACCAGTTGCAGGACCGGGTGGAGTTTACGCTCCGACTAACGCCCGTTGTCCTGGCTCCCACGGTTGCCAATGCCGCTGAGGGACGGGCCTATTTCCAGCAGCGCAAACAGCAGTACCAGCAGGTCCAGGACCGTCAACAACAGCAACGGGCTGAACAGGAACACCTCTTCACCCACCTGCAAACCTTGGGGGTACACTATGTCCTTGAAGGTGAGCGGGTGCATCTCCTCGTACCCCGTGCCTTGGGGGTATTCCTGATTCCCCTCACCCACTGGGAAGTTACGCTCACCGGGCCACTGCCGCCCTACCACTTTGTCTGAGCCGGTCAAAGTTGCCCCGGCGCAGGCGGGTCTGGCTCCTCTGGTGTTGACCTTGATTGAACTAATCCGGCAACTGATGGAAGCCCAAGTTATTCGTCAGATGGACCAAGAACTTTTGACGGAGGCCCAGGTCAATGCCGCTGCCACTTCCTTAATCGCTATGGAAAACCAGGTTTTACGTTTGTGCGAAACCTTCGGGATCGATCCCCAAGACCTGAACTTGGATCTGGGTGAAGTGGGCAAGCTCCTCCCCGACCGGGGGGCCTACTATCCCGGTCAACCCAGTCCCCAGGCGAGCATCCTGGAGTTACTAGACCGACTCTTGACCACCGGAGTCGTGCTGCAAGGTGAAGTGGACCTCGGGGTGGCGGGGTTGGACCTAGTTCACGCCCGACTGTACTTGATGCTCTCGACCCATACTTCATTACGGACACCCCCCCATGCAACTCCCTGAGCAAATCCAGTTACTCCTTGTCAGTGGTAAAGGGGGCGTGGGCAAGAGTACCACCGCCGCCGCCTTGGCCCAGCACCTCGCCCACATTGCCCCCGACCGCCGGGTTTGGCTGGTCTCCGCTGACCCCGCCCACTCTATTGCCGATGTCTTGGCCCTCCGGGTCGGCTCCACCGCGACCCAGGTCGGGGACCATGCTAACTGGTCCGCCCTCGCTCTGGACGCGGAGGCAGAATTGCGGGCGTTCCGGGCCCAGTATCAAGAAGCGGTGAGTCAGATTGCTGAACACAGCAGTATTTTTGAGGGTGCGGACTTGATGGGGCTTTGGAACTTGACTTGGCCCGGTTTCGATGAGGTGATGGCGGTGGTCCGGGTGAGTCAGTTGCTCCTGACCCAACAGTGTGAAACCGTGGTCCTGGATATGGCCCCCACTGGACACGCCATGCGCTTGCTGGAATATCCCGACTTTATCGAGCGGTTGCTGGGCGTTTTTGAATCCCTGCACTCCAAACATCAACAACTCTCCCAACGCTTCGGCGGGAGCTATACCCCCGGTGCAAGTGATGAATTCCTCGCGGAATTTACCCGCTTGTTGAAGGGTCTGCGTGAACTCCTAGTGGACCCGGCCCGGACCCAGGCGTGGGTGGTGTTATTGGCGGAGGAATTGAGTATCCCGGAGACGAGCCGCTTCCTGACATTTTTACAAGCGGCCCAGATCCCGGTGGGCGGGGTCGTGGTCAACCAAGTCCTCACCCCGAACCCCGATTGTCCCCAGTGCTTGACTTGGCAGCAACGTCAGCAGATGCGTCTCCAACCGCTGTTTGCCCTGGACCAGACTATCCCCCGCTGGCAGATTCCGCTCCTGAGCGAGGAACCGATTGGGGAGGAGCGGTTGCGGCAGGTTTTGGCGAAATGTCAGCCGCTCCGTCCTTCTACTTACAGTCAGAATCTCGATTTGCCCTATCCTCCAACGAGCGGCGCGGGTCTCCCGGATTATCTGGACTTGGGCTGTCAACTGTTATTGGTGGCGGGTAAGGGCGGGGTGGGCAAGACGACGACTGCCGCCGCTATCGCCCTCACGCTGTCCCAACGTCATCCCGAGAAACGCGTGTTGATAGTCTCGATTGACCCGGCCCATTCCCTCGGAGACAGTTTCGCTCAACCTCTCTCTGCCCAGCCCCAGCCCATCACAACCAATCTCTGGGGCCAGGAAGTCGAACCCGAAACGACCCTCGCCGGGGTCATCGCCAGTCTCCGAGCAGTTCTGGATGGACTCAACCGTGACAACTTGAGTATTGAGGAGGTCCAGACTTGGCAATACCTCCTAGACCAGCCGCCGCCGGGACTGGATGAGATGGCAGCCCTACTTAACGTAATTAATTCCGGGTCCACCTGGGACTTGATTGTGCTAGACACCGCGCCCACGGGCCACTTGCTCCGCTTCTTACATCTACCCGAAGCTCTCGAAGCGTGGTTGACCTATCTGCTCAGACTCTGGGTGAAACACCGCAATCTTTTCAGTGATAGTGTCTTGGCTGACCAGTTCCGCACTTGGCGTAAACAACTGTTGCAACTAAAAAAAGACCTCATCCGCCCCGAGTTCACCACGGTCCTCCCCGTCCTCACCCCCGAAACCACCGTCCTCCAAGAAACCGCCCGATTACTCACTGAACTCACCGCTCTCCAACTCACCCCCCAACACCTCGTCATCAACCGCATCCTCCCCCCGAGTTCCTGCCCCCAGTGCCAAACTATTGCCCATCGTCACCAACACAGTCTCAACCAAGCCCAAGCCCAGTTCCCGCAAACGCTCATGCCCGTTCCTTTCCTGCCGACGCTGCCCGTGGGGTGCGCGGGATTGGTAATTTATGGCAGTTATTTGATGCCTGAATAAGAAGAGATCCCCCTAAATCCCCCTTAAAAAGGGGGACTTGAAGAGCTTTTTGAGTAGGGCGACTCGTATAAGCTCTATTCCCCTTTTTCAAGGGGGGCTAGGGGGGATCTCTTCGCTTATATAGCAATCCTACAGGAATTGTAAAAGTCGCCATGCTGCTCAACAGCCGCCCCTCCGCCCCGTAAACGGGGGACCAAGGCAAAAATTCTTGCTCCCCTACCCTGCTCGCGGGGGAGGGGCTGGGGGTTGGGGGCGGCTGTTGGCGAGCTACTGAAATTCTACAATTCAAGATGGATTGCTATATTGATGGCTATAAAGTTTGTATGGGAGTGGTATGGACCCTTTGGTGAGTGTGTTGCTCGGAGCCGTAGGCGGACTTGTCGGGACTGCACCAGGAGGAATCCTTGGCAATAGAGCCGATGCTATTTTCTGTAAGTGTTGTCAGACTTTGGGTGAAGTAATCAAGGGTAAACCCGCTGAGGTCCCTAAGTTTCGACAGGCGTATATTGATTCTTTCCGAGAAGCGGTGGATGAGATTCAGGAGGTTTTGGCGGAGCGGCATCAAGCCTCGCCTGCGGACTATGGCAATTTGTTCCAGAGTGTGAAACCCCGGCTTAAACGGCTGAAGGAAGAGGTGGCTCAGACCAATGACGCACCGTTCCCGGCGGAGGTGTTGTCTCTGTTGCTCGAACCTACAGGGGATTGGGCGAAGGAACAGATTGCAGTGGTCAAGGGAGCTTTGGAGAACTTGGCCCTGGTGGAGGGGGATGAGGCGATTTATGAAAACTTGATCCGTGAGGAGTTCTTTACGCGGGTGTGTCGTTGCTTTGCAAAGCGGTTGCAGAACGATCCGGCTTTGATTAATCTGTTTACGACGAGTATGGTGGCTCAGATTGAGAGTGAGTTCCCGGAGTTGCATAAGACTTTAGGAAAGATTCAGGCGCAACTAGCGCAAGTCCTAGCTCAACTCCCTAGACAAGCTGCACCACCTAAACAACATTGTCATAACATCCCGCCTAGTGGTGTTGTAGAGTTTGTGGGACGGGATGAGCAGTTGGCAGAAATCCATAAGCAATTGGCGCAACCGAAGCCCCTGGCAATTGTGGCGGTGAAGGGGATGGGTGGGATTGGGAAAACTGAGCTAGCGATTCAATATGCCATCAAACATACGACTGCACCCCAGCTTGATTATCCCGGTGGCGTATGTTGGCTCTTGGCGCGGGGTAGGGATGTGGGGGAGCAGGTGGTGGACTTTGCTAGGTCGCTGTTGGCAATTAACCCGCCTGAGAATTTAAGTCTGGAGGGTAGGGTTAAGCATTGTTGGGGTAATTGGCCCGAGGGGAAGACGCTGATTATTCTGGATGATGTCACTGACTACAAATCAATCAAGCCTTATTTACCGCCTGTCAATACTCCGTTTAGAGTTCTCATCACGACACGAGAGAAGTTAGGAACCTCTGTCGTTGGGATAACGCTGGATGTTTTGACAGAGGCTGCTGCATTAGCTCTCTTACGGTCTCTAGTTGGGGACCGGGTTGAGCAAGAGCTAGAGACCGCGCAGGAAATTTGTACTTGGTTAGGTTATCTGCCCCTGGGTCTGGAGTTGGTGGGGCGGTATCTGGGGCGTAAAACTAATCTATCCCTGGCAAGGATGCTGCAACGCTTGAAAAATCGTGATTATGACCTCACGAAGTTACCGCAAGATGAGGATATGACGGCTGAGCGTGGGGTAGCAGCGGCCTTTGACCTAAGTTGGGATGAGTTATCTGATGAAGCTAAGGAGCTAGGTTGTCTGTTGAGCCAATTTGCCCTAGCCCCGATCCCTTGGTCTTTGGTGCAAGCGAGTTCGACAACGAGCGAGAGCGGACTTGAGGACCTCCGTGATGATATTTTGGTCAATCTCCATCTACTCCAACCCAAAGCAGCCGAGACCTACCAACTCCACCAACTCATCCGCGAATTCTTGCAACAAAAACAAGAGGCAGCCAGCTACAAAGACCAACAGAGACAAGCTATCTGTCAAACTATGGTTGATATAGCCAAGAGTATTCCTCAAACTCCTACCCTAGACGATGTACAGAGGGTCAATTCCGCCATTCCTCATCTTGTCGAAGTTGCTGAAGTATTAAGAAACCACCTCTCAGATGAATACTTAGCATGGCCTTTTGTCGGTTTAGGGCGGTTTTATGAAGGACAGGGATTATACAGTTTGGCGGAACCCTGGTATGCCAAGTGTCTTGCGGTCACTCAATCTCATCTGGGCGAGGAGCATCCCGCTGTGGCAGCCAGTATCAACAATCTCGCTGGACTCTACGATTCCCAGGGGCGGTATGAGCAGGCGGAGCCGTTGTACGTGCAAGCCTTGGCTCTGAGTCGCAAACTCTTGGGCGAGGAGCATCCCGCTGTGGCATCCAGTATCAATAATCTCGCTTTACTCTACGATTCCCAAGGGCGGTACGATGAGGCGGAGCCGTTGTACGAGCAAGCCTTGGCTCTGAGTCGCAAACTCTTGGGCGAGGAGCATCCCGCTGTGGCAACCAGCCTCAACAATCTTGGGGCTTTTTACTATGAGCGGGGGCGGTACCAGGAAGCTGAACCCCTCCTCGTCAAGGCTCTTGCACTCCGGGAGAAGCTCTTGGGGAATGACCATCCCAATACTATTGGGACCCGGCAGTGGTTGGCGATGGTGCGGGCGATGAGGTAGTTCCTTGGTTGCGAAAACGAGTTATATCCATCCAAACTGAAAAAAATGGCGTTTTTTGTGGATTAAACGCCGATGATCCCACGATAAACAACGATGATCGTCCGATAAACGGTCTTTATCGTGGATTAAACGTCAATAATCCTGCAATAAACGTCAATGATCGTCCGATAAATCTCATAGATCGCACGATAAACGCAATTATTCGCGCATTCAATGCCAATGTTCGCCCGATAAACGCCGTTAATCGCCCATTCAGTCCCGTTTATCCCCGATTCACCCGGCTTTTTCCTCGGCTACCTAGGGTTCTAGCCGCGCTCTGGGTACCCTAACCTCGTCCTTGTGAGACTCCCCTAATGAGAAAGCTAAACTCCGGTCTTTACCTCACCCTGTTTCAACGGTTAGAGCGCATGGCGGACGGGATTGCTCAGCATCGCCACGACACCCAACTCCCCACGACCCTTAATGAAGCCTTCCATCGTCAATTACAGACCAACTTGAGCCAATTGCGCCAGACCTACGAACAGAAACAGCGCGACGCGGACCTCGCCTATGACGAGTACGCCCTCCTGCTCGACCAAGTGAAGGACCAACTCGCCAAAGACGACAGCTTACTCCGGGGCACCTACGGCAAAGAGAACCCGGTAATTGCAGACTTCGGCACCACCGTCATCATCAACAAAGGCGGACGCAAGAAGCCCCCAGCCCCTCCCCCGTACCCTGACGGGCACAGGCAAGCAGGGTAGGGGAGCAAGAATAATCGGCTCTGCTATCTTCTGCTTTCGTCTTGGTCCCCCACGAGTGGGGCGGGGGGGCCTTCAATTACATTGTGAGGAAATCAGCAAGCGACGTGGCCGCCAGTGCCCGGTCCAGCCACTGTTCGAGTTCATCCGTCGAGTCCACCTGCTGCAACTGATGGCTCACCTCTTCCGGTAACGGCCCAAACTTGCGCGTCAGCACCCGTACCAGAGCATTCCTCATCCGCACGAGCGCGGTCCTTTCACCTTCTTGTCTGCCTTCTTGTCTGCCTTCTTGTCTGCCTTCTTGTCTGCCTTCTTGTCTGCCTGCTTCCTTAGTCTTGGTCTCCCAAGCCAGATATGCCTCGCTTAGCTGCACTGCCATCTCTTCGTCCTCCGCTCCTCTCTGTTGTACTCCGATGCGCCAGTTCGTCACCAGCCGTAAGATCTC
>Ga0163154_10002325_pt1 | contig 27982 bp, 25 predicted proteins | sample OliLakLV19MP9P1_FD_148649 | JGI IMG/M metagenome (GOLD analysis project Ga0163154, IMG submission 148649) | Freshwater microbial mat bacterial communities from Lake Vanda, McMurdo Dry Valleys, Antarctica - Oligotrophic Lake LV.19.MP9.P1 | ecosystem: Environmental > Aquatic > Freshwater > Lake >... | reverse complement strand
AGCGGCCATACACGCCATGGCCCCCGGTACGAACCAGAAGCTGGATCGAATACGATCCCAGTGTTTGAGCAGTAGTGCTTTCAACCTAGAAACCTCAGTGGGACGGGGTAGAGTATGCGGTCTCTACCCCGTCCCACTGAGGTTTCTAGGTTAATCCGACGCACCGCCGAGCTCTTCCAGAAAGCCATGGATCAGCGCGACAACAGTTCCAAATAGCGTTCACGCAAAGCTTGGCGGCGTGGTTCCACGCTCAGCAGCTGCGCGCCCGCGCTCACCAATGAGGCCACCACCTGCGGTGTTTGAGCGTGTAAATCGTGCAATTTGATGTCGAGCTGGTGGGTGGATTGGCTAATCAGCTGGCAGTCTTCTGGCATGCGCCAATTAAGCGGGACAGCATCGGAAAGGGTGATTCGCAGTTGCGGCGCGGCGCTCGAATGCAAATCTTGCGGTCGCCCGATAAATAAAACTTTGGTATCGATAATTAAGATCTCATCGGCCAGCGCTTCGGCTTCTTCCAAGGTATGCGTGCTCAGTACGATGCCTTTGCCAGCGCTGCGCAATTCGCCAATCAGCTGATGCAATTGGGCACTCGCCCGCGGATCCAAACCCGCGGTGGGTTCGTCGAGAAACAATAACGCCGGCTCATGCAATAAAGCCCGAGCCAAAGAGAGTCGCTGTTTCATGCCTTTAGAGTACGTCCCCACCCTGTCATTGGCGCGTTCACGCAGACCAAATCGATCCAACTCTGCGGCAACGCGCAAATTCAGTTTCGCGCTGGGTAAACCCTGTAAGCCGCCAAAAAACTGCAAATTCTGCTGCGCGCTTAAGCGTTCGTAAAATCCGGGCGCCTCTGGCACCACGCCGCAACGCGCACGAATCGCGTCATTGTCTTCATCAAGTTTGCCCAGCGCGTAACCGCACACCGTCGCGCTGCCAGAAGTAGGCGCCAACAAACCGGCCAGCATGCGCATCGTGGTGGTCTTGCCAGCGCCATTGGGCCCGAGTAACGCTAACACCTGTCCGCCAGCCAAACGCATTGACAGGCCATCCACCGCTAATCGGTCGTCAAACTTGCGCGTCAGGCCATGTGCTTCGATGAGGTTCAAGGAAACGCGCCCGCAATTTGCAAACCCTGATCTTCAGGCCATTGCATCGCGATATTCAAGTTCTGAATGGCTTGGCCGGCCATGCCTTTCACCAGATTATCCATAGCGATCAGCACGCAGGCGCTGCCGGCTTTGGCTTCCACGGCGATATCGGCGAAATTACTACCCACCACCGCGGCGACTCTGGGCGTGCCATCCAGAAGTCGAATGAATCGGCTTGCGCCATAACGCGCGGCGAAAACACCGCGCAAGGCTTCACGGGCAAGCGCGGGTGCTGGAAAAGACACGGTTGCAAAAATGCCGCGCACCAACGGCGCCGAATGCGGCACAAAGGCAAAATCGAGTGTGCTGCCTTGCTCTGCCAGCGTGCGGCGGATTTCGCCCTCATGCTGGTGAGCCAGCATTTTGTAGGCGCGAAAGTCATTGGCGCGAGTTGGATGATGGGTGGTGTCGCTGGCGCTGGCGCCAGAGCCTGAGGATCCAGTGACGGCCGACACCGCGACCCAAGTGGGCGCGTCGCTGCCCAGATCGGCCAGTGGCAACAAGGCCAACTGTAGAGCGGTGGCAAAACAGCCGGGGTTGGCGATGCGCTTGGCGCCGCGAATGTCCGCGCCACGCCATTCACTGAGACCGTAGACGAAATCGCCCAAGCGCTCTGGACAAGGATGCTCACCGCCGTAGGAGTGGCTGAACGACGCGTCGTTCGCCAATCGAAAATCCCCTGATAAATCAATGACCGTCAGGCGTTCCGATAGTCCAGCCTGTTGCCATTGTTCTTCCAATGCCGGTAGACGGCGGGCAAATTCGCCATGCGGCATCGCAGCAAATAGCACCGGGCAGTCACTTTGCGCCAACTGCTGCCAATCGGGTGTTTCAACAAATAAGCCGCGCACCACGCCGCGCAAATTAGGATGCACGGTGCCAATGTCTTTGCCGACGTGCTGCCGCGACACGCCCACCACGCTGCGTAAGCGCGGGTGCGCGGCCAGCAACCGCAGCAGTTCGCCGCCGCCGTACCCTGTGGCACCGAGTATCACCACATCCATTTGCGATTCCTTAAAAGTCACAGTGCACAAGGCGAAGGCAGCGAATCGTCGCCTATCCGCGCCGTTTGCGCACCAATTCCACGGCCAATTCGCCCAGCGCGCGCGGATCGACGCGAGCATTGCGGGCCGGAATGCCTAGGCGTTCGACAAAACGTTGCCCGACCGCGTTATCGGTGGCGGGGCCGGCCACGATATCGACCTCAATGCCATAGTTTTTTCGCAAGAAGTCCACGCCGCCGGCCACGCCGACCGGGTCATTCGCGCAGAACACAAAACAGGCGCACTGCGCGCGCAGCGCTTCATCGGCCAGGATCGCCTGCACGCCGTATTCGCCCATCACGCCGTCGCCGGTTTCGGCGACGATCACATCTACACCCTTGGCGGCGATCTCGCTGAGCACTTTGTGCGCGGTAGCGGCCGCCGATTCCGGCCCGGAGCACACAATGCCGGCATCGGTGAAATCGGCGATCACTTCGGCGCCGTGATCGTACAAATGTAGGGTGTCGCGCATCAGCGCAATGCCGGTGAGTTTGGCGCCGCCAACCTTGAATCCTTGTTGATGCAAAGCGCGCACCATGGCTGAACCGGCCAAAGTTTTACCGGAATTCATGCAAGTGCCGAGGATGAAGATAATCGGCACCTTCGGCGCGCCAGGCACGCCTTGTAAGGCGTTATGCCGGATATGCGCAGGAATACCCTGCCGCGATTGGAACTCCGGAAAGATCAATACCTGCCCCAGAACTTCCAATTGAAAGGGCTTGCCGACATCCGGGTTGTACGACACGCATTCGCCCATGACGCCACCAATATTGAGCATATTGATGAAATCGCCCACTTTGAGCGACTTCGGCAGGATGCCTTCGTAACCATGCAGCGCATTGCGTTTGCCCAGCGCGCCGACCACCAGATCGCCATCGTGCAGCGTCATCCAGCGGCCATGCACGTCCTCTAACTGGTTGTACGTGCTCTTTTCGCCGTGCACCCGCACGGCAACCACCGAGCCCTCTTCAAGCAAAATGCTGTCGCTCAGCGTCAGCGTGCGCGCCAACTTGAGGTTTCGGGTAACGCTCGCAATTTTGTCGACGGTCAGGCGCATGACGGGAGTTCCTGATAGATGAACAACGGCGGGGACAGCGGGCTTGGGGCTGCGCTGACACCAGCAAAACGGCTGGGAACGAAACTTACGCGAGCGGCAAGCTTGCCGGTCAGCATGGCGCGTCCCTGCCCGCCAATGCCACCTGCTGCGCGATACCAAACAACTTGCAATAGCCACGCGCCTCTTCCCCGGTCCAGGCTTTGGCGCCTTCGCCGTAGCTGGCCACTTTGGATTGCATCAGGCTGTGCGGCGAGCGTATGCCTTCAACTTGAGCGACGCGCGGATATAGCCTGAGGCGCACTTCGCCAGTGACGGTGGTTTGTGACGACGCTAAAAAAGCCTCCAGATCGCGCCCTAGGGGATCGAAATACTGCGCTTCGTGCAGCAAACTGCCGTACAAGTTTCCTAAGGATTCTTTCCAAAACAATTGTTTGCCACTCAACACCAGCTTTTCCAGTTCTCGATGGGCTTGGATCAGCAGATGGGCTGCGGGCGCGGTGAATCCGACGCGCCCCTTAATGCCCAGGATGGTATCGCCCAAATGAATGCCGCGACCGATCCCGTACTGATGGCCGAGCACGTTCAAGGCTTCGACGATCGCAACGGCGCCGAGCCTAACCCCATCCAAGGCCAGCGGTTCACCCTTGGCGAATTCAAGCACGATGCTGCGCGCCGCCAAATCGCTGTCCGGCGCGCCGCCCGGATACGCCGATTCGGGCAAATGTTGCCAAGAATCATGGGTTTCTTTGCCACCGACCGAAGCACCCCACATGCCTTCATTGACCGAATACTGGGTGGTTTTGGCCGCAATGATGACGCCACGCTCGGCCAACCACAGCGTCTCGTCCTCACGCGACAAAGCCAACTCGCGAATCGGCGTGATCAGTTGTTTGTCTGCACACAAAGCGCGAAAGGCGACGTCAAAACGCACCTGATCGTTACCGGCGCCGGTCGAACCATGGGCGATTGCGCTGGCATCCAGCTGATTGGCGACTTGCGCAACGCGTTTGGCTTGGCAAACTCGCTCCGCCGATACCGACAGCGGATACAGCTGTCCGCGCAATACATTGCCGTACAGCAAATAACGCAGATAGTCGTCCCACAGTTCCTGGCGTGCATCGATGGTGTGATGCTGACTCACGCCCAGGCGCTGCGCGGAAGCTTCGATGCGCGCTAGTTCCTCCGTATCAAACCCACCGGTATTGACGGTGACGGTCGCCACATCAAAGCCGCGTTCGCGCAGATACAACACGCAAAATGAGGTATCGAGTCCACCAGAAAAAGCGAGTACACACAGAGGCTTGGACATTTTTATCAGCGGTTAAGAAAAAAGAGGGTTAAAAGGGAAACACACATTCACCGCGCAAACACTCGGCTATCCACGGCGTCCAGCGCCTGACGCTTCGTGGCATTCCAGTGCGCGACAACCGCCAATTCCTGCTCAGCTTGTGCCAAACCCAGCGCGCCCAAGCCACCAGTGTGAGTGGCGCTAAGCGCGGCGCGATCAGGCACAAAGTTGCCGGCCATGACCGCCTCGCCGATTTGACGATAAGCATCGCGGAAGGTCTGGCCGCCGGCGACCAGGACATAGGCTTGATGCGCGGCGTACAAATCATCGGTCATCGCCGCATCACAGCGTGCCGCGTTGATTTCCAATACCGGCACCAGCCTGGTTAGCACGTCCAGGGTTGCCGCGGCGGCGTCCAAACCGGCCAATAACGGCCGTTTGTGCAATTGGAAATCACGGTGGTAACTGCCCGGCAAGCCACTGACGATCTGCTGATGCCATTGCGCGATGCCGCGTAATTCCCGACAGCGTCCGCGCGCCAGTTCCAATACGTCTGGATTGCGCTTTTGCGGCATGATCGACGAGCCAGTGGTGAAGGCATCGGGCAAGCGCAGAAATCCAAATTCTTCGGTCGAATACAGCGATAAATCCCAGCACAGTTTTTCCAGCGTGCCGGCCATCGAAACGATCCAATCGAGCAGCGCCTGCTCATGCCGGCCACGCGAGTTCATCACATCCACCGGCGACCGCTGCACGCGGCTGAATCCCAGCAGTTCGGCAACGCGCTCACGATTGAGCGGCAAAGGCACGCCAAAACCAGCGCCAGCGCCCAGTGGGCAGCGATCCAAGCGCTGCCATACACCATCGGCTGCCTGCAATTCCTCCAGTAAACCTTCCACATAACCCAGCGCCCACTGGCCCAGGCTTGATGGCATCGCGCGGCGCAAATGCGTGTAACCGGGCAGCGCTTGGGTCTCGTGGCGGCTGGCAAACTGCAATAAAACGCTCGCCAAACCATGCACTTGGCCGACTAGGCCGTGTAGGCGTGCGCGCAACAATAAACGCAGCGCCAATAGCACCTGATCGTTGCGCGAACGACCCAAATGAATGCGTTTACCGGCTTCGCCGACGCGTTCGATCAACGCATGTTCAAGCGCGGTGTGACCGTCTTCCTGCGCGGCGGAAATCGGCAGTTGCGCGCGCTCCGCGATGGGCTTTAGCTCGCCCAACGCCGCGATCAGCGCGGACGCATCGCTAGTCGTGAGTAAGCCCACCTCAGCCAGCATGCGTGCATGCGCGGCAGACCCTTGAATATCAAAAGGTAATAAAACCAAATCCAACTGCGGATCCTCACCTACGGTGAATCGATGGATCACCGCATCCAGCGGTAAACCCTTCGACCACAACGGGGCGGAGGCGGTCATATCCCCAAGGCTCACTCGCCGTCCTTGACGATCATCGTGCCGGCGCCTTCGTTGGTGAAGATCTCCACCAGCAGCGCGTCGGCTTGAATGCCCGACACCAAGTGCACGGAGTGCACGCCATGGTTAAGTGCATGTTTGATCGACGCCGCTTTCGGCAACATGCCACCGCCGAGTTCGCCGCGCGCTTCCATTTCGTCGAGTTTGGCTTGCGTGGCAAAGGTGATGAGCGAGGATGGGTTTTTCACATCTTTCAGCAAACCCGGCACTTTCAACACGAAAAACAGCTTCTCGGCGCCGAGCACGGCGGCCAGATGCGAGGCGATGGTATCGGCGTTGGTGTTGTAAATACTGCCATCCGGCGCGCCCGACAGCGGCGCAATCACCGGCACGTAATCGGATTCCAGCAAATGTTTAATCAGCGTGGGATCAATATGCTCGATGTCGCCGACCATGCCGTAATCGAAAAATTTCGGGCGGCCGTCTTCCTCGCCCATGTAAATCGGTGCGCGTTTTTTGGCTTTGACCATGCCGGCGTCGACGCCGGTCAGGCCCACACCCGGCACGCCGACGCGGTTCATTTCGGCGACCAAATCGGTATTGGTAACACCGTTGAAAACCATTTTGGCGGCTTCCAACACCTCTGGCGTGGTCACGCGTCGGCCCGCGTGTTTTTCGATCGGCAAATTCAACTGCCCACACAGCTGATCGAGTTTCGCGCCGCCGCCATGCACCACGACCACACGAATCGACAGCGTCCATAACACGCCAATCTGTTCGACCACCTTACGGCGACTTTCTGGCTCATCCAGAATTTCGCCGCCGAGTTTGACGACAAAGGTTTTGTCGCGGAACTGCCGCAGGTATTTAGAAAGGCCCTTGAGGGCATCGTAAGGATTGGCAGCGAAGGGCATTGCGATTTACCTCGGAGATGAAAAGTTAAGTGTAGGTTGGACGTGGGCCACGTGAAGCAGCCGACGCGACTCCTGCGCCGCGAGTGGCAGACGTCCGGCGGGGGCGCGGGGCAAGGCCCCGCCGCCCGCGATACTCGCCGTTTTCAAGCCTTGCCAAACAACCATGCCAATGCAGCCATCTGCACCCACAGGCGGTTTTCGGCTTCATCGACGACGCGGGAAAATTCGGAATCCAGCACTTCATCGCTGACTTCAACATTGCGCCGCACGGGCAGGCAATGCAGGAAGATCGCATCCGACGCGCAGGGTTCGAAGTGTTTTAGCGTGGGCATCCATCCGCGCAATGCGGGAGACGCAACAATACTGTCCTCGCTGGCGCGCGGTTGCGGCCCCCAGGCTTTGGTGTAAACCACATGCGCACCTTGCAGCGCGGCGCGTTGATCGTGCGTGTAGCGAATTTTTGCGCCACTTTGCTGCGCATAGAGTTGCGCCTCAGCGCGCACTGCGTCACCCAATTCAAAGCCCGGCGGATGCGCCACGGTAATGTCGCAACCGGCCGCAGCGGCGTGCAGCAGCACGGAATTGGGCACTGCCTTGGGTAGCGGGCGCATATGCGGCGCCCAACTCAGCACCACTTTGACACCTTGCGTCTGGCCGAAGCTTTCTTCCACGGTGAGCATATCGGCCAGACCCTGACACGGATGCTCGCGAGCGGATTCCAGGCTGATCATCGGCACTTTGGCATGCCGGCGGAACGCATTGATGACGCCATCGACATCATCGTCGGCTTGTCCCATGCCACGCGAAAACGCCCGCACGCCGAGCACATCCACATAGCGCGATAACACGGGCGCCGCTTCACGCACATGTTCGGCTTTGTCACCGTTCATGATGGCGCCGTCTTCGGTTTCCAGTTTCCAAACGCCACTGCCCTCCTCCAGCGCCACCGAAAGGCCGCCGAGTTTGGCCATCGCCACTTCGAAACTAGTCCGCGTGCGCAGTGAGGGGTTGAAAAACAGCATGCCAAGCACTTTGCCCTTGAGCAGCGCACCGGGCTCGTTACGTTTGAACTCGCTGGCCAATTTGAGCAACGCCGTTTGGCCTTTTGGGCCAAGATCTTTCAAGTGCGTGAAATGACGCATGATTTATCCTTGGAATTCGTTGATGGCAGTCTCCAGCGCGGTGACCGCGGCATCGGAGATGTTCAAACACGGCATCAGTCGCAACACAGCGGGATCACTTGACGCCCCCACCAGCAGTCTACGTTCGAACAGGTGGCGTTTGAGCGCCGCTGCAGGGCCGCGTGTACGCACACCCAGCAATAAACCCTCGCCGATGACTGCTTCAACCAGCGGCCCCGGCAAACTTTGCCGCAAACGCTGCGCCACCTGCTGCGCCCGCGCGCCTAGTTGTTCGTCGGCAATGACCGCCAAGGTCGCCAACATCGCCGCCATCGCCAGCGGACCGCCGCCGAAGGTGCTGCCCAAATCGCCCGCTTGCACCGCGGCCGCACGTTGCGCGCTGAGCACCGTGGCGCCAATCGGCAAACCAGACGCCAAACCTTTGGCGAGCGTGATTGCGTCTGGCTGCACGCCATAAAACTGCGCAGCGCTAGCCACGCCCATGCGGCTCATGCCGGTTTGAATCTCATCAAAAATCAGCCAACAGCCAGCCGCAGCGGTCACCTCACGCAAGCGCGTAAACCAAGCTCGCGGCGCGCAGCAGATGCCCGCCATGCTTTGGATGGGCTCGACGATGACGGCCGCGCTGTTACTGAAATCAAATTGCTCCAAGGCCTGGAAATCGGCAAACGGCAAGCGCTGATTGGCCGGCAAGATGGCGGCATACGGCGAGGTTATCTTTGCATCATCGGTAACCGACAAGGCCAGCAAGGTTCGACCATGCCAACCGCCATCGAAGCTGACTAGTCCACTGCGGCCCGTCTGTTTAATCGCCAGTTTCAGCGCGTTTTCATTCGCCTCGGCACCCGAATTGCAAAAAAACACGCTGGCCAAACCGGTTCCAGCGAGATAGTCGATCAGCGCCTGCGCGCCCTGTTCGCGAATCCGTAAACGCGCCGCGGCCGAATAAAAAATCAATTTCTGCGCTTGTTCGGTAAGCGCCGCAACCACCCGTGGATGCGCATGACCCGTGGACGTCACGCAATGGCCACCGTACCAATCAAAGTAGACCGTACCGTCTTCCGTGTAAACGCGATCAGCGCTGCCATGATCAAGCACAAACGGGAATGCGGCGTAGGTATCGAGGAGCGCTGGCATAGATAGCAATTGCATAAAATGCGATGGCGACGCATATTATGCATAATCCAGCTAGACCACAAGCCCATGCCGCGCACCGCCGCCAATCTCGATCAAACGCTGATCGAACTGATTAGCAATGAACGCATTGCCGATCAATTCGAACTGCAGACCGCTCTGGCGCGTGCTGGCAAAGTAGTCAGCCAACCGACGCTGTCCAGGCACCTGACGCGCTTGGGGATCGCCAAACGCGGCGGACGCTACGCGCCACCAGGCGATGGCAGCCCTAGCGCGCTGGCCGTCATCGCGGCGCCGCCCAATTTGATCGTCCTGCGCACCAAACCCGGTTTCGCCAATGCCGTTGCCGCCATTCTCGATCACCAGCCGCTACCCGGCCAAGCTGGCACAATCGCCGGTGACGATACGGTTTTTGTGGCGCTGCGCGAAGGCCACGGGCTAGCGCCAATGGTGGAAGCGGCGCGCGTACGTTTTCTCAATGAGGCATAGGCGGTTTCTAGGTAGAATCGCAGCACCCTGAAGGAGTCTCCGATGACCGTATTTACCCGCCGTGCTTTGCTTGTCACCCTGATCGCTGCCAGCCTAACGGGCTGTGGCAAGGACGAATCCGCGAATGACAATCCGCTCGCCTACGTGCCGGCGGACACGCCGTATGTGATGGCTAATAGCGTAACTACGCCCAAGTCGGTCATTGATGCCTGGTTGAATATGTACGGCGTTAGCATGGAAGAAATGTATGCCGATTTAGCCAAAAATCCCGAAGTAACCAAGATTGAAGGTGATTTTGGTGATTGGTTGCGTGCCGCACTTCCGGAAATAGGCAAATTAACTTCAGTCAATGGCATGGACCAGCTGGGTCTGAAATCCTCGGGCCGCTATGCGATGTATGGTTTTGGTTTGATGCCCGTGTCACGTATTGAGGTCAGCGATCCCGCACTGATTGCCAAGGCAGTGGCGCGCATTGAAGAGCGCGCAGGCAAAAAACTCAGCACCCGTAAACTGGGTAATGTCGAACTTTGGCAATTCGCCGATGAAAAAGCGCAGGTATTGTTTGGCGTAGTCGGTAAATACTTGGTGGTGACCCTAGCACCCGCTAAAGCCGATGACGCACGCTTGAGTGCGCAAATCGGATTAACGCTGCCGAAATCCTCACTCGCCAGCAGCGGCGCGCTGAGCAAACTAGATAAAGACAACGGCTACGATGGTCACCTTTCTGGTTATTTGGACATTCGCGCGTTGGCGCAGCGCCTCAGTGGTCGCAATCAAGAAGACAATCAGGTCATTGCAGCATTTGGTGGCGAAGTGCCAAAACTCAACGATGCTTGCGCGAATGAGCTAGACAGCATGACCCAAAAGTTCCCACGCATGGTGTTTGGCACCACGCGTCTGGACGAAAAAATCATGTCGGTGAACAGCATTTTTGAAGTTGAACCGGGCTTGGCGAAATCAATGCAGAAATTAGCCGCGCCCATTCCGGGTGGCGCTAGCAAAGAAGCGATGATGTTGCGTTTTGCCGTCTCGGTCGATTTGCCAGAAACCATCCGTTTCCTCAGTGGCATCGCAGATGCTATTTCTGCCAGCCCGTATCAGTGTGAAGAGCTGAAGGAAATCAATAACAGCGCGGGCGAGATGAAAACCAATCTGGCCAATCCAGGCTTGGCAATGGCGGGTGCGGTTAACGCCATTCACGTTGGGGTGCAGAGCTTCAAAATGGAAAAAGGCGCAGAAATGCCGTCGGAATTATCTGCTTTTGTCACGCTGGGCGCCTCGTCGCCGCTCATGCTGTGGGGCTTGGCCCAACAAAGTGTGCCGGCGCTGGCGCAAATGCAACTGACTACCGACGGCAAAATTGTCGCATTGCCAACAGAAGCGCTGCCAGTGCCGATCCCGCTGCAATTCAAGGCGCTCATGACCGACAAGAGCCTGGGCGTGGCGACTAGTGACATCGCCGACCACACCTTTACCGCGGCGGCGACCGTGCCTGCGCAGGCCGATGGCACCATGTTGCGCTATAGCTTCTCCGGCGCCTTCTTCCAAATGATTGCCGACAACATCCCTACGCCGGCCGGCGCAGAAATGGACGCGGCGACCGCCAAAGAACTAGAGCGCAGCAAAGCAATGATGCGTGGCATGGGTGAGCACATCGACCAAATGGAGGTGCGCATGATGATGACCGCGCGCGGCATTGAGTTTGTGCAGGAGAGTTCGCTCAAGTAAGCGGAGCAAAAAACCTGTGGCGCGAGCATTGCTCGCGCCACAGGCTAATTCCGACGAATCGATCGAAAAAGCTAATGCTCGTAACGAACTTCGACCACTTCGAAGCTTTTACGGCCACCCGGGGTTTCGATGTGCACGGTATCACCTTCGCTCTTGCCAATCAGCGCGCGTGCCACCGGTGAGCTAATCGAAATCATCCGCAGTTTGATGTCTGCCTCCAGATCGCCGACGATTTGGTAACGCACTGTTTCATCACCGTGCAAATCCTGCAATTCAACCAGCGCACCAAACACAATCCGCGAGCCTGGATTGAGCTTGCTGGTATCGATGATCTCGGCGTTTGCCAGCGTGTTTTCCAACTCGTTGATACGCCCTTCGGCGAAACTTTGTTGGTCGCGGGCAGCGTGGTATTCGGCGTTTTCTTTCAAATCACCATGCGCGCGCGCTTCGGCGATCGCGGCGATGATCTGCGGACGGACCACCGACTTCAGGCGGTCCAGTTCGGTGCGCAGTTTGTCGGCGCCCTTTTGTGTCAACGGTGATCTTTTCATACAACAGCTTCCTTGCTTTCCCGGTTACCACCATCACTGCCGAGCAGTTCTTGATGTAGCTCTTTTAGTGAATGAACGGTATCAATAGAGTCAAAATCCAGCGCGTGAATGATCGCACGTGCGCCAGACAGAGTGGTTGAATAACTTATTCGATGCTGCAATGCCTCGCGCCGAATGGAGAAAGAATCAGCAATCGCTTGACGGCCTTCGGTGGTATTCACAATGAAAGTGATTTCATTGTTTTTAATCAAATCAACTACATGCGGCCGACCTTCCATGACCTTATTGATGCGCTGGCAAGGCACACCCGCAGCGATCAGCGCATCGCAAGTACCACTGCTGGCCACCAGTCGGAATCCGCGCGACACCATATCGCGAGCGAGCACCACTAGGCGTGGTTTGTCCGCATCGCGCACTGATAGAAACGCTTTGCCGATTGCCGGCGCTTTGACGTTCGCCGCCATCTGCGCGCGCGCAAATGCCGCGCCAAAAGAACGACCCACACCCATCACCTCGCCAGTCGAACGCATTTCTGGGCCGAGGATCGGGTCGACGCCCGGAAATTTCACGAACGGAAAGATCGGTTCTTTTACCGAATAATATTCTGGAATGACCTCATGCGTCGCGCCCTGCTCGGCTAGCGTTTGCCCAACCATACAACGCGCGGCGATTTTCGCTAGCGCCACGCCGGTTGCTTTGGCAACAAAAGGCACAGTCCGCGATGCCCGCGGATTGACTTCCAGTATATAAATATCGTCGCCTTGGATCGCAAACTGCGTGTTCATCAAGCCGACGACGTTGAGTGCCTTGGCGAGCATCACAATCTGTCGGCGCAATTCGTTCTGCACTTCCGGACTTAAGGAAAACGGCGGCAGCGAACAGGAGGAATCGCCGGAATGTACACCCGCCTCTTCGATATGCTCCATAATGCCGCCAATCAACACATCTACGCCGTCGCAGATACAATCGACATCAATCTCGATGGCGTGATCCAGAAACCGATCAAGCAATACCGGCGAATCATTCGACACACGCACGGCGTCCGTCATATAACGGCGCAAATCAGCTTCGGCGTAAACCACTTCCATTGCGCGGCCGCCGAGCACATAACTGGGGCGCACCACCAAGGGATAGCCAATCTCACGCGCCAGTACCACCGCCGTTTCTGGCGTGCGCGCGGTGCGGTTCGGTGGTTGTTTTAACCCGAGTTCTTGGACTAATTTTTGAAAGCGTTCGCGATCTTCGGCCAGATCAATGGAATCAGGCGAAGTGCCGATAATCGGCGCACCTTCTTTCTCCAACGCACGGGCTAACTTTAGCGGCGTTTGCCCGCCGTACTGCACAATCACGCCTTTCGGCTTTTCTTTATCGATGATTTCCAGCACGTCCTCCAAAGTCACCGGCTCGAAATACAAACGATCTGAGGTATCGTAATCAGTCGATACTGTTTCTGGGTTACAGTTGACCATGATGGTTTCATAACCATCGTCACGCAGCGCGAGTGCGGCGTGCACACAGCAATAATCAAATTCAATGCCCTGACCAATTCGATTGGGACCACCCCCCAGCACAATCACCTTATTGCGATTGCTCGGCTCGGCCTCGCATTCTTCCTCGTAGGTTGAATACAGATAGGCCGTGCTGGTGGCAAATTCAGCCGCACAGGAATCCACGCGTTTATAAACCGGCCGCACGCCCAGCGCGCGGCGCAGATGGCGCAAGGCGCCTTCGTCGCTGTCCACCAACGTTGCCAAACGCGAGTCCGCAAAGCCCTTACGCTTCAGTTCGCGCAGACGCGCGGCGTCGAGCGCCGCCATGCCCTGCTGCGCAACTTCGCGCTCCACCCTGACCAAATCTTCGATTTGCACCAAAAACCACGGATCGATCGAGCTATAGCGGTGCACATCGGCGACGCTCAGACCCGCACGAAAGGCATCGGCCACGTAGAAAATCCGATCTGGACGTGGTTCGCGCAACTCGCGTTTCAAAATAATTAGGGCGTCGTCGTCGTACGGGGCTGAGACCCGCGGATTCAAGCCATCATTACCGGTTTCCATGCCACGCAGGGCTTTTTGCAGGGATTCCTGGAAAGTCCGTCCCATCGCCATCACTTCGCCGACCGATTTCATCTGCGTAGTCAGGCGCGCATCGGCCTTGGGAAATTTTTCGAAAGCAAAGCGCGGAATCTTGGTCACTACATAATCGATTGATGGCTCGAAAGACGCCGGCGTTAATCCTGACGTGATGTCGTTGCGTAATTCATCAAGCGTATATCCGATCGCTAACTTGGCCGCGATTTTGGCGATCGGGAAACCGGTCGCTTTTGACGCCAGTGCGGACGAACGCGACACCCGCGGATTCATTTCGATGACCACCATGCGGCCATCTTGTGCATTGATGCCAAACTGCACATTAGAACCACCGGTATCCACACCGATTTTTCGTAATACCGCGATCGACGCATCGCGCATGTATTGATATTCGCGATCGGTCAGCGTTTGTGCTGGCGCTACGGTAATTGAATCACCGGTGTGCACACCCATCGGATCAAAATTTTCAATCGAGCAGACAATAATGCAGTTATCCGCGCGGTCGCGCACCACCTCCATCTCATACTCTTTCCAACCGAGCACACTTTCTTCGATCAAAACCTCGCGAACCGGCGATAGATCCAAACCGCGGGTCACGATCTCGATCAGTTCTTCGCGGTTGTAAGCAATGCCGCCGCCCGATCCTCCCAAGGTGAACGAGGGTCGGATAATGGTTGGATAACCGACTTTCACTTGCGCCAGCAAAGCTTGGTCTAGCGAGCGCGCGATCTCGGCGCGCGGGCATTCCAAACCAATTTCAGCCATGGCATGGCGAAACAACTCACGGTCTTCGGCCAAGCGAATGGCATCACGTGAGGCACCGATTAACTCGACCCCAAATTTATCCAACACACCCTTCTCGGCCAACTCCAAAGCTGCATTGAGTGCCGTTTGACCACCCATGGTTGGCAACAGCGCATCGGGCCGTTCTTTTTCAATAATGGTCGCTAATGAGGACCAATTGAGTGGCTCGATATAGGTGGCGTCCGCCATATCAGGGTCGGTCATGATAGTCGCCGGATTGCTGTTGACCAGCACCACGCGGTAACCTTCGGCTTTCAGCGCCTTACACGCCTGCGCTCCGGAATAATCGAATTCACAGGCCTGCCCAATAACAATGGGCCCCGCGCCGATGATAAGAATGGTTTTAATATCTGTACGTTTGGGCATGGGCTTACCAGAAGTAGGTGCCGACCGTTGCTGATGAATTCATCAAGAGCGGAATTGGGGGCTGGGGGCTTTGGCGCCCTTGCGGACCGCAGAATCAATATTATTGTGCAAGGTTGCGCTTCTCCATCAGCGCCACAAATCGATCAAAAAGCCCCTCTACGTCGCGCGGCCCCGGGCTGGCTTCCGGATGGCCTTGGAATGAATAAGCCGGCGCGTCACTTAGGCTGATGCCTTGATTGGAGCCATCAAACAAAGAGCGATGGGTGACCCGGACATTGGCCGGCAAGCTGCTTTCGTCGATGGCAAAGCCGTGGTTTTGGCTGGAAATCATCACGCGGCCAGTCGCCAAGTCGATCACGGGATGATTGGCGCCGTGATGGCCAAACTTCATTTTTAGCGTGCGCGCGCCAGCGGCGAGGCCGAGCAGTTGGTGCCCCAGGCAAATGCCGAAGGTTGGAATTTTCAGCTCCAGAAAACGACGAATCGCGTTGACCGCGTAATCGCAGGGCTCTGGGTCACCGGGGCCGTTGGACAAAAAGATGCCATCTGGACGCAATGCCACGGCCGTTTCGGCAGAGGTTTGCGCCGGCACAACGATGAGGCTGCAGCCGCGATCGGCCAACAGCCGCAAGATATTGCGTTTGATGCCAAAATCGTAGGCGACCACGTTAAATCGCCCGCCGCCCTGTTTAAAACCGGGGATGCTGAGGTCGTAAACGCCTTCAGTCCACGCGTACGGAGCGACCACGCTGACTTCTTTCGCCAAATCCATGCCCTTCAAACCGGGAAATGCGCGCGCCAAACCCAGCGCCATGTCCGCGCTGACGCCGTCACCGGCCACAATGGCGCCGTTTTGCGCACCATGGGCGCGCAAGTGCCGGGTCAGACGGCGGGTGTCGACATCGGCAATGGCAACCACATCGCGCGCTTTTAGGTAGCTCGCCAGGTCTGTTTCACTGCGCCAGTTGCTAGCCACCAAGGGCAAATCGCGGATGACCAAACCGGTCGCGAAGATGCCACGCGATTCCTCGTCGGCGGCATTACAACCGGTATTGCCGATATGCGGGTACGTGAGCGTGACGATTTGCTGCGCATAGGAGGGATCGGTAAGGATCTCCTGGTAGCCAGTCATCGCCGTATTGAACACCACCTCACCGCTACGCGCACCCTCGGCGCCGATCGATAAGCCATTGAAAATACTGCCATCGGCCAAAGCCAAGATTGCTGGAACACGCGCCATTCATCACTCCAGGTGCGACAAAACCCGCGGATGCACCGTCACGGTGATCCGATGGTCAAATCGGTAGGGACCGACGGGATGATAGCTGCTGAAGCTAGTCTAGTGCAGCGCAAGAAACGGCAGTCATTTGCCCGCATTTTTACCCGAATGCGTCATTACTGGTCGTCGCCGACACGAGCCACGCGAATCAACGATGCCGAGCGCGCAGCGTTTGCGCCAGTTCTGCCAAGCTCAGGCCCCGATCTCGCAATAACACCAGTAGATGAAAGACCAAGTCGGCTGCTTCACCGAGCAGCGCTTGCTCATCTTGGGCCACCGCGGCCAGCGCGGTTTCCACCCCTTCTTCGCCGACTTTCTGGGCAATGCGGCGGGTGCCGGCGTCGAACAGCTTGCTGGTGTAGCTGCCCGCGGGGCGGTCGCGCTGGCGCTGTTCAATGAGTTGCGCCAGTTGACCGATGAACACCACGTCTGGCCCCGGGAATTCGCCGAAACAGGTTTGCGTGCCGGTATGGCAGGTCGGGCCCTTGGGACGCGCCTGCAGCAACACGGTATCGCCATCGCAATCGACATGAATGGCGTGCAGCTGCAGCACGTGGCCGCTGCTCTCACCTTTGGTCCACAGGCGCTGTTTGCTGCGGCTGTAGAAGGTGACTTGGGCCGACTCGCAAGTGAGGGCCAATGCATCTTCATTCATATAGCCGAGCATCAATACCAGCCCGCTGTCGACGTCTTGCACAATTGCCGGCAGCAAACCTTTGCTCCAATCGATGCCGGCAGGGATGGCAAGCACGCTCAAGGTGCGCTGCCAGTGGAGCTGGGTTGCCCCACCTCGACCTCACCCTTGTGGCCTATGTGCCGATCAAAGAAGGCCAGCATCGTGGTGTACAAATTGACGCGATTTTCGACGTCATAAAATCCATGCATCTCGCCGGATTGGATGATCACGTGTTCGGGCGGATTGCCCGCCTTCTCCAAGGCCTCACGCATGGCGACGGTGTGTTGCGGCGGGCAGCGTGGATCGCGGGCGCCCGCCGCCATTGCGATGGGCAACTTCAGTTGATCTACATAGGTGATCGGCGACATCGCGGTGCGCTCAGCTTCAGTCTCACCTAGCGCGCGCTTTAGATAGCGCATGCCGTCGGCGCTTTCGCTGGTATCGCTGAGTTTCATCTGCAACGCCGCGTCATACATGCCCACGTAGCCAAACGCGCAACTGAACAGTTCAGGCGCAATCGCGGGTGCCATCAAAGCCGAATAGCCACCGAAACTGCCGCCGTAAATGCACACCCGGTCTTTGTCGACATAGCCTTGTTCGATGACATAGCGGGTGGCGTCGATGATGTCGTTTTGGATACCGGTGCGCCATTGACCGTAGGCTTGGTCCATAAACGCTTTGCCATAACCACCAGAGCCGCGGAAATTCACCTGCAACACCGCATAACCGCGGCTGGCAAATAACTGTGCTTCCGGGTTAAAGCCCCAATTGTCACGCGGACCCATCGGGCCACCGTGTGGATTGACAATCAGCGGCAGTTGTTTGGGATCCCGGCCATGCGGCAAAGTCAAATAACCATGCAATTTCAGACCATCGCGCGCAGCTAAAATGATCGGTTTGATGCGCGCCATTTGCGCCGGATCAAGGTGTGCGCGGCCCGCCATCAGAAAGCGCGCCTTGCCTTCCTTGCGGTCATACAGATACAACTCACCCGGATTGCGATCGCTATACACCGATACGACGATCTGTTGCCAGTCGGCAGTGGCGCTGCTGAAATTGATCATCTGGCCAGCAAATGCTTGGCCCAAAGAGGCATACAGAGCGGCGTCCGGATGCTCTTCATCGATCATCGTGACCTGTGGAACACCGGCCTCGGTGACCACCGCAATCACGGTTTCCTGATCTGCCGCCAGAATCAAACGCGAGACCTCGGCAATCGGGTCTTGAAACAAGGAGGTGAATGCGCCGGTCTTTTCGTCCAGCACGCCAAAGGCATCGGGCGCCTTGCGATCACCCTGGTAAGCATAAATGCGGCCCTCCGGCGTGGTGCCAACCACGCGCAGCTCCTTACCAGCAGAACTGGCTTTGTTGATCAAGGTCCACGCGCCGTCAGCTTCGCGACGGTAGAGTTCGGTGACAGTGTCGTAGCGGCCTTGCTCATCTTCGCTATCAAAACAGAGTGCAAAACGCGCTTGTTTTTTGGCATCCAGCGTCAAACTGCAATTCTCGCGTGGTGCACGACTCAGCACTTTACGACGCCCGGTCAGCGTATCCAAACGCACCAATTCGGTCCCTGCACCGTCCACTGAGCGTGGATAAGTCACCGTCATCAGCACTTTGCTGGGGTCTTCGGGCAAGGCATCCAGAAAACTAAAGCTCTGATTGCCGACCGTTTTACTGCGCTGCGTCACATCACGCGTGCCGTAGAAGATCAGCGGACGTGCTTGCGTGCCGTCGGCATTCACCGCATACCATTCGCCGGTGCCAAACGGTTGCGCAAAGGTGCCAACCTTGCGGATCGATGTGAACATCAACCGCTCTGGACCCACCCAGTAAAAAGCGCCCACGCTTTTTGAGTCTGGAATCTGATTGACTTTGACTAGGCTGAGATCCTTGGTGCGCAATACCGCCAACACATCCTGCTCACCGCGATCAACGGTCATCGCCAGATACTCGCCAGTGGGCGAAATACGCGCGCCGCTATAGGCCGCTCGGCCGACAAAATCTTCGATGGATGGCGTCGCTGCAGACGCCACTAACGGCGCGATGATCGCCAAAGTTGCCAAAATTCGCATGGAATTCTCCATAAATCCAGATTTCATAAGCAATGCCGCAGTAGACGCGAAATCTAGCAGGATGCGGTGAAGCGCAGGTATGGCTAAACGCGTTGCAGCCATGCATTCCGTAGTTGGATCAAGTTTGCGGGTGGTCGCGGTTGTTAAGAGTGAGTCATGAACGAAAGAGTATTGACCATCACCGCCAACATTGGGCTGAGCACATTGCAGGCGACTGAGCTGCTGCAGCAACACGGGCTACCGTTGATCAAACGTACGCTGATGGTGACGGCGAAACACGCGGTGGCTTGAGGTGGTCACATAGCCTCTCGCGGCGCGTGCCTCGCAATGATCAATCAACGACTTACGATATCCGTTCATGCACGGCCCACGGCCGCGGCCCCTGGGAGCGAGCTCCCACAAGAGCCAGTCTCAGTCGCGCCGTTGCGGTTGCTCGCCGTGGTTGCGCCGTTCTTGCAGAAAAGCCAAAGCAGAAGCGGCCAGAAGCGTGCAATCTGCCCCGTAGCGAAGCTGAGCCGATGATTGAGGCCACCCATCGGAAAAAAACCTCATCTAAATCAACAAGCTATGAGCGTCGATGAGCGGTCAACTGAGGTTTCTAGGATGAAATATCAGGGCTAGGTTTAATCGCGAATCCAGCGTCGGTCGATCACCGTTGCGGCGCCATGCCGTGGCGTTACTTCAATCGCAATCGGCATGGGTGTAGCGGCGGAAAGCGGCATGCTGCCGCTGAATCCAACGGCAAACGCGCCTACCCCGCTGCCAAAGATCCCTTGCAGCGCTGGGCGCGCAGACAACTGCAAAACATGACGGACGCCATCGGCGCTGACCGCATCGATAGCGGCGATGCCGCGGGGATCGAGTGCCCAGCCGGACAGCGCCAAGGATGCGCTGCGGCGTTCATCTGCGGGTAGCTCAAGCACACCAAAAGCGAGGCTTTGCTGATTTATCCACGCGCCAGTGGCGAGCACAAACATCAAAATGGCTGCCAAACCCCAGCGCGCGCGCATCGGAAGACTGCGCTGCGGCTGGACAAATCGGGCCAGCACCGCGCCGATCGTCAATAAAATGGCGACTAGACTGGCGTTGGCGGCCAAATGCAGATGGCGCGCCAACTCGCTATAGCCATCCCCGATCAACGACGAAGCCCAACCGAGCACAGCGATCATCGCCAGCATCGGCAGCAGCCAGAGTGTCGCGATCCGCGCGCTTTCGCGTTCTGCTGCTAAAACCGGCAAACGCGCCTTGCTCCGGGCAGCGGCTAAGCCCAGTCCTAGAACCGCCAATAACGGCCAGCTCCAAAAGGCCAACAGAGCCAAAAAAGGCAAGCGCGCCACTGCGTCGGCGATGCTGGCACCCAATCCCAGCGCGCCCGGCATACGCTGCCAGCGTCCGCCAGCCAGTTCACCCAGATAGCTAGGGCGCCATTGCCCAGACAAGCTCACACCACGGCCGACCATTCGCGCCATCGCCGCGGGTTCGGCCAGCAACTGCAGGGTCCAACGGACTCGCGACAATTGAAAAGCCTGCGGACACTGCACGCGCGCGTCGCGGCCGCGCTGCAAGTACCAGGTGCTGTGCAGCAACTCTGCGCATGCGGCGGGCAAGCCCACAGCAGTGACAAAATCGACTGGATTTTCGGCCGCCGGCAGCGCCGCGCCAAAAAAGCTATTCCAGCGATTGGCATCGGCAATCGTTTGGTATTGCTGCTGCAAGCTGAGCTGTAACGTCAGCGCCGGAAGCAGCACCAACAAAGGCCAAGCCAACAAGCGCGGCAAGGACCAAGGTTTGCGCAGTGCCAAGGCCAGAAACCAGATCAGCAGCACGAATGGAATGGCCGCATGTTGGAAGCGCGACAGCGCCAACGCCGCCAGTGCCAGACCCCACAGCAACAGCTCCAAACGGCCCGGCGCGGCGCGCGACAGCAGCCAGACCAGCGGCAACAGCAAAGCCAGATAGGCACTCAGCAAGGCCGCAAACTCAGTGTAAAACCCGGCTAGATACAAGGTGTTGAATGGATCAACCAAGACCAACGCGGCGATCCAGGCGTGCGCGACTCGCGCGCTTGGCTGTGCGCGTAGCCGCCAATCCATCCAGGCCAAACTGATCAATAGCAACAGGGCTTTGACCCACGCTAACAATCGCAACGGCATGGTGGCCGGATCGCTCAGACCAGCCGCGTCAGCGGTCCGATCAAGCACGAGTGCAAGGCCAGCGAGCGCGACCTCGGTGCCGTACAGACAACTTTCATCGATTGCGCCGCCCACTCGATAGCGCTCGATGGGTGCCATTGGCGTCGCTGCATTCACCTTGTCATCGGTGTCTGGCGTCAAGCCCAAGCAACCGCTGACGCGCAGCATGTCGAACTGGTTGGCAAAACCCGCCAGCGGCTCGTGAGTGAGCACGAATCCCAATCGCAAAACGCCGATCAGTACCGCCAATAACCACAGATAGCGCAATCCGCTGCTTTGCGACTGCGCCATGCGGATCATCGAACTACACCGCCAGCCAAACGCAAACAAACAAAGCCAGCGCCGCCAGCCAGCTGCCGGAATCGCGCAGCGCGTACAGCACCGGGTCACCGGGCAGTTCGCCGCGGTGCGCCAAGGTCCACAAGCGCGCCAACCAAGTCAGCACAATCGGACCCAGTGCCCACAAAATTTGCGCATTGCCGTACATCTTGGCAACCTCGTTGCCATTCGCGTAGAGCGCCAATACCACCGTCGCCGCGAGCGCCGCCGAGCTTCCAAACGCGACAACAATCAGCGCATCCGCGCGTCGATAGGCGCGCCCCGGCAACTGATCATTGGGTGATCGAACCAATTCGGCATAACGCTTTAAGGCCGCCAAACTGAAAAATACAAACAGCGAAAACGCCACCAACCAGGGGCTGGGTTCGATGGCGGCTGCCAACGCGCCGGCGATGACGCGCAATGCGTAGAGCGCCGCGAGCAGCGCCACATCAAGCCACAGAGTGCGCTTGATGCCCAAGTTGTAAAGCAAAGCGCCACCCGCATAGGCGGCCAGCGCCAGCCGTGCCGGCAATGGCAGAGACCACGCAAATGCCAAGGCGCCAGCGACCAATAGCGGAATGCTGCTGATCGCGATCGGGATGGAGATGGTGCCGGCGGCGATAGGTCGCTCGCGTTTATCCGGATCCAGGCGATCACTTTTGACGTCCAAGGTGTCGTTCAGCACATAAATCGCGCTCGCCAGCAGGCTCAGCGCAGCGAACATCTGCAGCGCGGCTAACCACGCCTGTGGCTCACCCCACTGATGCGCAGCCAGCAAGCCCACAAAGACCAGCAGGTTCTTCGCCCATTGATGCGGGCGAATCAATTTGAGAAAAGGTGGCATGCGCAGGGAAACTCTTAGCCGACGGTTTGTTGCCCGATCCACAGACGATTGCCATCGGGATCATCAATGCGAAATTCAAGCATGCCGTAGAAGGTCTGCTCCAGGTCTGGAATAGGCACGCCGTTGCTGCGCACTAACGCGTGGTACTCGCTAATGTCGTCTGGATACAAGTAGATCACCGCACCGCGACTGACAGCGGGATGTACATTAATGGATTGATCCACCATCAATCGACATTCACCAAAACACAACATCGCCCAACGCCAATCGTCGTTTCTCTGTTCGACGCTAAACCCTAACTGCTGATAAAACGCAACGCTCAACGGCATGCTCTGCACCGGCAGCATGGGAATCAGTTGATTCATCTTCATAACCTATATCCGGGCTTGTTAGGTGGTTTTAGGGACTTGCCAAAATCACAAACTTTCCGACGCAATCTGCGTTCTGAACATCACGCCTCTCGACGCCCGCGCGCTAGTGCGGCAAGATCAGCATTCTCCCGCCGCGCTTGAGTACACACCATGATTGACCTGCATGACCGTGAAACCGGCGACTTGATCGCCACCATCAGCGAAGATGAGTTAGCGCTGTTTGTCCGCGAGTTGGAAGAAGAAAATGGTGACGATCAAGACTACTACATCGACATCACCACGCTTGGCTTGCTCGCCGATGCTGGCGCCAATCGTGAACTCATGCATGTGCTCGGCAATGCCTTGGGTGAGCGCGAAGGCATGGACATCGTCTGGAGCAGGCACCCGTGAGCTCCCGAACTGTATCCAGCATCCTGTTGGGTTTGTTATGCGCCGCGCCGGCATTTGCCGGTTCTGGCCCATCCACTGGCTGCGCGGATATTTCCTCCATCGCACCGTTCACGCAGTTTCGTTTCGGCGACTTGCAGAACATTTTTGATGCGCTCGCTGACCCAAAGAACCCAGATTCGCAGGTTTGCACGTCCTGTCATCAAGGCCAAAGTGGGCCCGCTCAAATGGGCTTAGGTGCGGGCTTCAGTTATGACAATTTGGTCGGCGTGCCAAGCTCGCAAGTGCCTACGCTGTTGCGGGTGAATCCGGGCAATCCGATGGCCAGTTGGCTCTTTCAAAAAATCAATTGCGATGATCCTGAAGGCATTGGCGTCACGCAAATGCCGCAGGGCTTTCCGCCACTGACCTTGCCGCAGCAAGCATTTTTTTACGACTGGATTCGACTAGGCGCGCCGCTTTCGCGTCTGGGTTTTGAGGATCGTTAGTCGATGCGGCGCATCGTGATTGATCGACCCGGCGGCTACGATCAGTTGCGGCTGCTGGTGGAGGCGGATCGCGCGCCGCTGGGCGACGAAGTGGCGATCGACGTGCAAGCGATTGGTGTCAATTACGCCGACGGCATCATCCGCATGGGTTTGTACGAATCGGCCAAACGTTTGCATGGCTATCCCATCACGCCGGGATTTGAAATTGCCGGGACGATCAGCGCATTGGGCCCGCAGGTGCAAGGCTTAGAGTTGGGCGATCCCGTCATTGGCCTCACGCTGTTTGGCGGCTACGCTAGCCGCGTCGTGCTCAAAGCAGATCGGGTGTTCATCAGGCCGGCCAATTTGAACGCACAAGCCGGCGCGGCAATTCCGACGGTGTTTCTGACCGCTTGGTGGATGGTTCACGAATTGCTCCATCCACATCCTGGCGATACGTGGCTGGTGCATTCCGCCGCGGGAGGCGTGGGTGGCGCGCTGGCACAACTCGGACGCTTGCAAGGCTGCAGGGTGATCGGCGTGGTCGGCGCTGCACAAAAAATAGACGCTGCGCTGGCCGCCGGCTGCGATGCGGTCATCGATAAGTCCAGCGTTGCGCTATGGCCGCGCGCAGTAGCGCTGGCACCGGGCGGCTTTCAGGCCGTGTTCGATGCCAACGGCGTCAGCACCTTGGCGCAGAGTTATCGGCATTTGGCCCCCACCGGGCGACTACTGATCTACGGCTTTGCCTCCATGCTGCCGCACGATGGCCGTTTGAACTGGCTCAAATTGGCCTGGGATTGGCTGCGCACGCCGCGTTTTAGTCCACTGTCGATGACACGCGACAACAAGAGCGTATTGGCCTGCAACTTGAGTTTTTTATCGAGCGAGGGCGAGAGACTGCGCGCTGGCATGCAGTGGCTATTGCAAGCCTTCGCCGAGCAAAGCTTAAGCGTGCCACCGATCACCTGTTATCCGCTGGAAAACGCCGCCGACGCCCAGCGCGCAATTGAGGGCGGTCGCACGGTGGGCAAGTTGCTGCTGATTCCTTAACTGGCTTGGATTCGCGGCGCCTGCAACCGGGTGCAAGTCAAAGGCTGTGGTGATCCAAACGGCGGCTCTGGGCTCCGACAGGTTTTCTTTCTTCTTTCTTCTTTCTTCTTTCTTCTCCATGAACACATGTCATAAGTCATTGATTGGTCATTGCAAGCGTCCTTTTTCGGGCTGAAAAAGAGCGCCCGCGATGACCTCGCTTGGCAGCCCACATCAGTTTGACTCGCACCCACTGCAATCCACCAGCATCTCCACCTCCCCGAACCAACAACCAACAACCAACACCCGCCGCGCCTTAAGCTATCGTCGCCGCCATGACCGAAACCGTACCCAGTTATGCGGCTCGCGAGCGAGCGATTTTTAGCCCCAGCCAACTCAATCGGTTGGCGCGTGCCTTGTTGGAAGATGCGTTCGCGCAAGTTTGGGTGGAAGGCGAAATTTCCAACTACACGCGCGCGGCGTCTGGGCACTGGTATTTCACGTTGAAAGATCGTGACGCCCAGATCCGCTGTGCGATGTTCAAGTCGAACAATTTGTATGTGCGCGCCAAACCGGCGGACGGTCTACAGGTTCTGGTTCGCGGTCGCATCAGCTTATTTGAGGCGCGTGGCGACTACCAGTTGATCTGCGAACACCTGGAAGACGCCGGCATCGGGCGGCTGATGCGTGAATTTGAGCGCCTCAAATCCTTGTTGCAAAAAGAGGGCTTGACTGATCCTGCGCGCAAACGGGCGCTCCCCAAAATGGCGCGCCGCGTGGCGGTCATCAGCTCGCCCACAGGCGCGGCGATCCGCGATGTGTTAGCAGTCTGCGCGCGTCGTTGGCCTTTGCTGCATATCGATCTGTTCGCCGCACAAGTGCAGGGCAACGAAGCCGCCGCCCAAATTCGCGCAGCGTTGCAAGCGGTGTTAAGTGCCCTGCCCGCCTACGATCTGGTGTTGCTCACCCGTGGTGGCGGCTCGTTAGAAGACCTCGCGGCATTTAATGACGAAGCCCTGGCGCGTTTGATCGCCGCATCGCCGATCCCAACGGTGTCGGCAGTGGGGCACGAAACGGACTTCACGCTGGCCGATTTGGTCGCCGATGTGCGCGCCGCGACTCCATCGGCCGCCGCCGAGTTGATCACACCCAGCGCCGCGGCAGTGTTGGGATTGCTGCAGCGCCGATCGGAGGCTGTGCAGGCCTTGCTACGCCGCAAGTTACAGTCTGCCCAACAACGCAGTGATGCCAGCGAAAGGCTGCTGCGCGCGCATGATCCACGGCGAGCGCTGGAGATCGCGCTAGCACGGGCTGGTACGCTGCGCGACGCGCTGCTGCGTATCGAGCGCATTCGCACGCAAACGCGTCGGCAAATATTGACCCAGTTGCTCGAACGCCTGCGCTTTCAGGCGCCCGAACGGCGTATTACGCGGACCCAGCAAATTGCGCTGGTTTTGCTCGCGCGTCTACGCGACGGTTTGACCCGCCAGCTACAGCAGCGGCGAACCCGCGCCGAACAACGCGCGAATGCCTTAGATCGTCGACGCCCCAATGTAGCGACGCTGCGCGCGCGCAGCGCCCACGCCTACAGCAGCCTGCGCCTGCTCGGACCGCAAACCACGCTGGAACGTGGTTATGTGCTGCTGCGCCGCAGCAGCGATCAGACTTTGATCGTACGCGCCCAGGAAGTGCGACCCGGCGAACTGCTGATCGCACGCTTTGCCGACGGCGAGCGCACGCTGCAAAGTGAGTGAACCGGGCTTGCGTTTAGCCTTAAGCTAGTTCCCCACGCAACTCTGATCAGTCGGCAAAGTGATGCTGCGCACTGGGAAGCTGCCGTTGCCGTACACCGAGGTGTAGGTGAAGGTACCCGCATCACAGCCAGTAAAGCGCACCGTTAATCGCCCCCAATTGGGGTTCGATACCACCTGGGTGGGCAAAAAAGCGGCGCCAAACTGACCACCTTCGCTGATTTGCACCGGCACTTCAACCGCGCTCGCGCCCCACGCAAAGGCTGCGGTGCCAATCATCCAAATCTGCTTGCCCTCATAAAAGTCGTACCAGGAGACCACCAGGATCGGGCCGCTTTCGCTGCCGCTGACCTGCGCAACTTCAACCAAAAAACCCTTGCCACTGTTCAAAGGGTCATACCAAGTGCCGGTATGCAGCGGCAAAATGGGGAATTCATTGGCCGCCACTCGCACCGCGCGCTTCAAAAATGGCATGCGGATCGGCTGTTCGCTGCCGGGAAAGATCGGCAAGATATTCAGCGTGTTGAGGGTTTTTTGGCCAAAGATCACGCGTCCGAAAACGGTGAAGTTGGCGTTCAGTAAGGTGTTGGTGCCGGTATTGATGAAAAAATCCGATGTCGCGCTGTTTATATTGGGCGGATTGCCAGACAAGGCCATCGACAGGGTGCCGGGCACGTTCAGCAGGCCATTGTTGCGCTCACTGGTAATTGCTGGGCGCCGCACAATGTCCGCGCCGCTGTCCTGATAGCCGCCGCCTTGCACAATGAAGTTGCGAATCACACGATGAATCAGGGTGGTGTTGTAAGCGCCGCTATCCACGTAGGCCAGAAAGTTGGCTGTGGTGAGCGGCGCGCGCACCGGCTCCAGTTCCAGCAGCAGTGGGCCACGATCCGTTTCCAGCAATACGCGGGTGTTCTGCGCGGCCGAAACACTGGCCAGTAGCAGCATCGCTAGCGCCAATAAGAGTTTCATCGACATAGTCAGGAGGATCCAGAAGCCAGAGCGGGAGGAGCATACAGGAACAGGTACCCTGCCCTAGGTCTAAACCGAAAACATCAGAAGCCATGAAAGTACGGACCCGCTCGGTGCCTGCCAGCACTCGCGGGCCAGTTCTATCAGCAGATCAGGACCTCTCGCCCCTTTCTTAAGACAGGGCGAAGGCAAAGCACGGGCATGATGGGCTACCCGAATCCATCGCGAAAAATGAACGCATTGAGCACCGTGACCCCATTGCTGGCGGGTTGCCCTACGGCGACGGTCGCTGACGTGCTGTTGAAGTCACCGACTAAGGGCTCGTAAGGAAATAACTTGGACTTTTGGCCGTCGGATTGGGATGCGATGCGAGGCGCGATGAGCGCGGTGTGGCGCGCCACACAAGCGATTCGCAACGAGGCAGCGCGCCCAATCCGGCG
>Ga0163154_10002324_pt1 | contig 27990 bp, 28 predicted proteins | sample OliLakLV19MP9P1_FD_148649 | JGI IMG/M metagenome (GOLD analysis project Ga0163154, IMG submission 148649) | Freshwater microbial mat bacterial communities from Lake Vanda, McMurdo Dry Valleys, Antarctica - Oligotrophic Lake LV.19.MP9.P1 | ecosystem: Environmental > Aquatic > Freshwater > Lake >... | reverse complement strand
CTTCTCCAATACTTGGAGAGGGGGAGAAAAACGCATCTTGAAGTCCCCTCTCCATGCAATGGGGAGGGGATTTAGGGGTGGGGTAAATGCGTGAGCGAAAGTCCTAAACTAAAAGCAATGTATAAAATCGGCTATCGAGAAGGCAATCCTGTCGGCTGGTTAGACGATGATTTTGATGACGATTAAATAATTACAGGCGACGACCTGTTACATTCATGCGAGTGTCGTCGCTTGTTCGAGGGATTCGCCCGCATAAGTGAGGACAATCTTTTCGCGGGGGATGCCAGCTTGCAGCAGTGCCTCAAGCACGATTTTGCTGTTCAGGTCTTGCTCCACGATGACGAAATCACCCTCAAGCCGGACGATTAAGCCTGCATCGGCGATATGCTTTTTCTGATCTTTTGCAACAGTAATAACCGCAAAAACATCTTCAGTGTCATTCATTGTAAGATAACTTTTACCGTTCAATGGTTCGGCAGCATAACTTGAGACTATACTGTGAACCATCTCTCTTAGATTTTCCATTCTAAAATTTCCTACAAAAACCTAGTCAATCCGATTTCGTATGGTGATGTGCCTGCAAGCTGCGGACTTTAAGCGGCTTCTCACGCAGCGCACGAATGCCCTGCACCGTCGCCATTGCCGCGCTCATTGTCGTCACAATCGGGATGCCTAAGACATGCGCCGTGCCGCGAATCAGGCCGCCATCATCATGTGCTTGCCCACCGAGCGGCGTATTGATAATCAGGTCAATTTCATCAGCTTGCATCGCATCAATGATATGGGGCGATCCTTCCGCAATTTTGTTCACAAGTGCAACAGGCAATCCCACCATTTCTAACCAACGCGCTGTGCCAGAGGTAGCGACCAACTTAAAGCCCATGTTGTGCAGATCACGCGCAATTTTAGCGACTGCGCCCTTATCAAAATCGTTCACGCTGATGCAAACCGTCCCGGACTGCGGCAGTGATACATTGGTCGCCATCTGTGCTTTGATAAAGGCATGTCCGAAGGTCGAAGCATGACCCATCACCTCACCTGTCGAGCGCATTTCTGGCCCCAATCGCGCATCCACACCGGGGAATTTCTGGAACGGCAGTACTGCTTCTTTCACGAAAAAGCCATCGACATGGGGCATCGTCAGAAAATCGAGATCAGCCAATGTCTTGCCTGTAGCAATTTGTGCGGCGTAACTGGCTAAAGGTATATTTGTCGCCTTGCTGACGAATGGCACCGTCCGGCTGGCGCGGGGATTCACTTCCAGCACATAAACGACTTCATCTTTGATAGCGAACTGAATATTGAACAGCCCTTTCACACCGAGCGCCTTGCCGATGCGCTGCGTGTACTCATGGATGATTTCCAGATGATACGAACTGATCTTATATGGCGGCAGTACACACGCTGAGTCGCCGCTGTGAACACCCGCTTCTTCGATGTGCTGCATAATGCCGCCAACAGTGACATATTCGCCATCGCATAACGCATCCACATCGACCTCAAAGGCATCATCGAGAAAGCGGTCAATCAATACTGGATGTCCGTTCCAATGAATGTGTTTTTCTAGCCAAGATGTCAACATCGCATCATCAAACACAATCGCCATCCCGCGCCCACCTAAAACATAGCTTGGTCGCACTAATACGGGATACCCCACCTTCTCCGCGGCAGCCAATGCTTCTTCCCCCGTAAGCGCGGTTGCGCCGGGAGGCTGCGGAATATCCAACTGCCCCATTAAGGCATTAAAACGCTCTCGATCTTCCGCCAGATCAATCGTCTCAACTGAAGTTCCCCAGATGGGCGCACCCGCTTCCGCTAAGGTAAGCGCAATATTCAGCGGCGTTTGTCCGCCAAACTGCACCAACACGCCATCAGGCTTTTCAACATCGATGATGTTGAGTACATCTTCGGCGGTCAGCGGCTCAAAATACAGGCGATCTGCCGTATCGTAATCGGTGCTGACCGTTTCCGGGTTGCAATTGACGATAATCGTTTCATAACCGAGTTTTTTCAGTGCGAAACAGGCATGAACGCAGCAGTAATCAAACTCGATCCCTTGCCCAATGCGATTAGGTCCTCCGCCAAGAATCATGACTTTTTTGCGTGTCGTGGGGAAAGATTCGCCTTCTTCTTCGTAAGTCGAATAAAGATAGGGCGTATGCGCTTCAAATTCTGCCGCACAGGTATCGACACGATAATAATTAGCAATCACACCGAGTGCTTTACGTCGCGTCCTGACATCCAGTTCGTTCACACCGATCAACTGTGCGATATAGGCATCACTGAACCCGGAGCGCTTGAGTTTGAGGAAAACCGCTTTATCAAGTGTCTGTAGGGGCGCAGCATGCTGCGCCCCTACGATAGTCAATAAGTCGTCGTGAATGTGCATCAATTCCGCCATTTGCACGACAAACCAAGGGTCAAAACGTGTTTCCTGTACGACTTGTTCTATGGATATACCATTATGCAACGCCGCCGCCACCTGAAATAAGCGTTGTGCGGTAGGGACTTTGAGCGCGGTGGGATGCACATTGTCGAGTTTGCTGCCAAAGCCGACGATACCAATATCGAGCGAGCGTACCGCTTTTTGCAACGCTTCTGGGAAGGTTCGACCAATCGCCATCACTTCGCCAATCGCCTTCATCTGTGGCCCCAGCACATTATCCACGCCAGCGAATTTCTCAAAGTCCCAACGCGGAATTTTGACGACGACATAATCCAGCGATGGCTCAAAGCTGGCAGGTGTAACGCGGGTAATGTCATTAGGGATTTCATCGAGCGAATACCCTACCGCTACTAACGCCGCGATCTTGGCAATCGGAAAGCCTGTCGCTTTGCTCGCCAGCGCGGACGAGCGCGATACACGCGGATTCATCTCGATGATATAGACCTCGCCGTCGTCCGGGCTGATGGCATACTGTACATTCGCGCCGCCCGTCGCCAACCCTACACGATCAAAAATCACTTTTGCCATATCGCGCAGGCGTTGGAGTTCCTTATCGGTCAGGGTTTGCGCTGGCGCGACGGTAATGCTGTCGCCGGTATGCACGCCCATCGGATCAAGATTTTCAATCGCGCAGACGACGACAAAATTACCGTTGCCATCGCGCATAATTTCAAGCTCATATTCCTTCCAGCCGAGCAGCGACATATCAATCAAAACCTGCCCAATCGGGCTTTGTTTGATGCCGTTACGCGCAATCTCACGCAGGCCTTTCTCGTCATACGCCACACCACCACCGCTGCCACCAAGCGTATACGACGGACGCACCAATACCGGATAACCGATTTTTCCTGCTGCCCGAACCGCATCTTCAACCGTGCCAACAACTTCACTCGGCGGACATTTCAGGCCGATTTCGTGCATCGCGTCTTTAAATAATTGGCGATCTTCTGCCAGTTGGATACTGGTCATACTCGCGCCGATCAGTTCCACGCCGTATTTTTCCAGCGTTCCCCGTGCTTGTAACGCCAGTGCCAGATTGAGCGCCGTCTGTCCACCGACGGTAGGCAGCAGCGCATCAGGACGCTCAGCCTCAATGATGCGCTCACAAATTTCGGGCGTAAGCGGTTCAACGTAAGTCGCGTCGGCAAATTCGGGATCGGTCATAATGGTTGCCGGGTTAGAATTCACCAGCACCACCCGATAGCCCTGCGTCCGCAGCGCTTTGCAGGCTTGTACCCCGGAATAATCAAATTCACTGGCCTGCCCGATAATAATGGGGCCGGAGCCAATCACCATAATTGTGTGGATGTCTGTACGTTTAGGCATAGTTTACTCGTCGTATATTTCGCGGCGATGACCTACCACCGCGACAATCAAAATGTGTCCATTATGATCCAAGATCAGGCATCCAAACCTAATTCTTTCACTACATCATCTACCGGAATGCCGACAGGTTTTTCGCGCTGGTAGTTTCGCAGGCGATCCGCAATCGCAACAGTAAAATTAGGCTCAGAACTTGTATCCTCGCCCACTAACTCCAAAAACACTTCGCGCACACTCTCACGAATCATGCTTTTGAACTCATCAAGCGACATGTTGACTTGAATAGAACGAGATTCTTTGTTCATGGTTTTACCTAACTTACCTATCTGGCATAAAGTAAACAAATTCACTAGCCTGCCCGATAATAATCGGACCAGAGCCAATAACTATAATCGTGTTGATGTCTGTACGTTTGGGCATGTCAACCTATAGGTTTTGTTTAAATATCAGCTTTACTCAGGATACTCGTCTTCGTGCAAAAATCTCGTAACAGAATTCTTGAAATAACCAAATTCACTCTGAAGAAAGTTTACTTGTGTCATATCTTCAAGTGTCCACAAATCTTTGTGGAAATAGAATAAGTCAAGAGAAAACCCACCACCTTTCTGGTATTTTTCAGTGCAAATTCCGATTACTGTTTTACTTTTAGGGAATAATCCGCGAACTACAAAACATCGTCCAGCCATCTCTGCAACTCGATATTTTCTGTCTTCCTCGCGTCCTGCTAAAAGATAAACATACATAACACCAGATGGCGATGGGACTACTGTAGATCGTGATTTAGTTTGTTGCACAAATTTTAGAAACTCTCGTCCCAAAACTCTTCTTGTAAATCTATCTTCACGAGACAAAACTCGAACCGACAATTCACTCTCTGTAAGGGGAGCATCGAATTCAAGACTACCTTGTAAAGTATCTTGGCAGAATATTTCAATCAAATTATCCCAAACATAACTATCTTCATCGGCTATTTTTTTTGCTTTAAGTTGCGGCTCCTTAATAAAGCCTTCCCATAAAGTGTTATCCATAATAAATAGACCACCTTCATCTGGAAAAGTGCGATTATTAAAAAGATAAAATGCTAATAAGTTTTCTTCTCCACCTTCTACAATCACTCCATCTTTCGAAGCCCATAGCTTTTCTTTAGCCATCAAATAAGTGACGAAATCTGTTATAGTATTCAATTCATTCATCACAATTTTGAAAGATAATTCATCAAAGATATGGGTAAAGCCTTTGCCAAAATCTTTTGATGACAGTGGTATTTTTCCCTCACTTCCTAAAGCTACTGCAATTCTATGTATATTTCTCCCCGATTTAGAAGGAAATTGCACCCCTAACGTCCCATCCTTCCGAACCACATTAGAAGCATTATTAATCCATTTCTCAGCACCATAAATTTGATCTACTGACTCATCAACTGCCTTTTTCAGCCATCTAGCGGCACTGACTTTAAAATCATCGCCGTCAGATAATTTAATGTTTTTAACACTGAGAATAATAATATCTGGCTCACAAACTACAAGAATATCACAAAGTTCATTATTGTTCTTTCCACGAGGATTAGCATAACTCCACAACGAAAGGAAGGATTTTTTGCATATTTTATAAACAAATTCTTCAGCTTCATTTAAGCCGTCCACAATCTCACTCATCAAATACCGCCGCGAGATCAAGCGAGAAACCGGGCAGTAAATCATCGCTGAATTCCACTGATACGGGTCTTTGATTCTGATTGTAAGAAATTGCGTTTAGAAACTCATTATTCATTTGGCCTCATTTGCGCGAGCTTCGCTAAGTATTTTATATGTCAGTTCAGACACGTCGCCGTAATGCGATGCTGAGAGAATTTCGATATGTACAGGGTGACCTTCTTCATCGAGGTCAACCAGCACGAGATTATTCACCGACTGCGTTTTCTTGACCTTTTTATCGTTGAAGTTGATATAAAGTGTGTCGGATTTTTGATCGTATTCGATTCGCATAGCTTCACCCATTTATCATTCGACTTCATTTGCCCAAACGGTAATTAACATTTTTTCGGCTTCATCAACCACGACTGTAATCCAACGCTCATCAATGAGTTTGTGGTATAAAAAGCGATTGAGTGAGTCATGTTCACTTTCCACACGCCCATCTGGGTCTTGAACAGTCAACTCAACTTCTGCCATTGTCACATCTCGCCGTGCAGCCGTAGCTTGAAATTTGAGTGAATAGCTGTAGTATTTGCCGTGAATTTCAATCATAGCATTGATTAATCAATGTCAAACACTGCTGCGACATCCAGCGAAAAACCGGGCAGCAGATCACCGCCGGAAATTGTGTCGCCTACTCGATAAGTTTTTGAGGTATTATCAGGAAAATGCACGATAATTTCTTGGTTATCAGGATAGACTTGCCAGACTTGTTTAACACCATAGTCTACATATTGGCGGAGTTTTTTTCGGATTTCGCCGGGTCGCTCGGATGGAGAAATGATTTCAATTGCCAAGTCAGGTGCGCCATAGTAATAACCTTTGGCCTTTTTTATGTTCTCAGTCGCTACGAAAGCAATATCAGGGCGGCGTTTTAACCCAATCTTAGCTGGTAGACCATCTAGGACAAATGTTGTATCTCCTGGATAAAGCATTCCTAGTTTATGCTGTTCAACCAAGTTACCAATTCGTAACAGAAACTTAAATTCGATTCTACCATGTTCCTCGCCACTCATATCTTCATCATCATCAAAGCCCACCCACTCACCATCTACAATGTCGAGATGCTCGAAGCCTTCGATTTCCTCAACACGCATGGCAATTTCCTCAGTGATGGGTCTTTTCATCAAAAGGAAGACGATTTCGCGGACTTCTTTTTGGATTTGGAATTCCATTGTCGTCATGGGCTTCTCTCCACTATCTGGCTCATCATCTGTAGTTTAATCCGAACTGGCTAATTCAATCTCATCTGAGCCGCTCATTTGGGGATCGGCATACAACAGCCGTCGATAGAGGTCAAGAACCACCTGTCCTGCACATATAAGCGCGATGAACAGCATGATAATAATTTCATCCAGCGAGCTGCCTACTACGCCCAAACTAAGAATAAGGATTGCCCCCGCAACACGTATGGCAAAGTCGAAAGTTCCTTTACGTTCACCTATACGTTCTTTGGTCGTTAATTCGATGACACCTAAAGCTATTAAGGCGAGCGCTGTAGCGATACAAATCAGCCAGCGATAGTTATCGGGGAGTGGCTTAGCAGGGTCAAGTGTGATGATCTTATACATACCCACGCCTAATGCTGCGACGGACGCTTGGAAAGGCAGGTGGGTATATAACCACACCTGAACGTTCCAACTACCCCAGCGCACAAACGATTCGGCAACATTATCAAAATAAAGCCACCACAACGCTCCGGCAATAATCAAACTAGGGAAATTGACAATCAAATTGACTAGCCCGATCTGTTCGCCTGCCAAACCGCTAATTATTTTGAGAAAGGACTCGCCAAATACGATAATTGTTAACAACGCAAAACGCTCTGGGAGATGATGCGGACTCGGTGGCAACAGGCGTTGAAGCAGGCGTGACTTTGGCGAGAACGGCACAAATAAATCAATGAACATCGCCGCAACCCAGAGGATAAATCGGGCAGGGGAAGGAATAAAGGCGGAGATGAACCATAGCCCTGCGGCAGCCGAGAAACCAATGGCATAACGGGAAATAAGCGCCCGTGCTTCTGGAACATGTTGCCATGCACGGATATACATCAGGACTTTCGCTTACCTCACCCCCCGGCCCCCTCTCCAAGTATTGGAGAAGGGGAGAAAAACGCATCTTGAAGTCCCCTCTCCATGCAATGGGGAGGGGATTTAGGGGTGGGGTAAATGCGTGAGCGAAAGTCCTATACATGATAATTAAAATCACACGATTGGCGGTATAAGACAACGCAAAACCAGCCGATCCCTCCCCAAATCCGTTAAGGACAAATATCGCCATCGTGCCAACGGTATACATTTGGATGAAGACTAGAACTCGATGAATAACGTCATCTGAGTCAAACCGATCTGCATAAAACGTCGTCCCCACCCACGACCACCAGATCGGGATGAATAGAGCGCTGTATTCCAAATGCGCCTTGAAGAGAAACATTATCACTCAGGAAATTGCCAAGTTGGACAATTGTTGCCACATACACAAGATCGTAAAACAACTCCAACCAAGTCGCCTTGCGATGTTCTTCACGTTCCCCAACATGAAAACGCGGTGGAACAAAGAGTCGTAACGCCATACGGTTTCCCCTTACAGTACGATGAAAAAGCAAAAATTCAGGATGACGCAGCTACCCCATTTAATGTTGAATTTTTCACCCGTTCTACAAACTCATCAAACAGATAAAGCGAGTCATGCGGGCCGGGGGCAGCTTCAGGATGATACTGCACACTAAACGCGCCGAGTTCCACATGGCGCAAGCCTTCAACCGTGTGATCGTTCAAATTAATATGGGTGATTTCCGCACCGCTGAGGTCGCTATCCGATGTGACGGCGAAACCATGATTATGCGAACTGATTTCGACTTTGCCCGTCAGTAAATTTTTGACCGGTTGATTGCCGCCGCGATGCCCAAAGCGCATTTTCTCCGTTGTACCGCCGAGCGCGAGGCCGAGAATTTGATGGCCTAAGCAGATGCCGAAAACAGGTGTCTTGCCGAGCAAGCCGCGCACATTATCAATGGCATAATCCACCGCTGCCGGATCGCCGGGACCGTTGCTCAAAAATACGCCTGCTGGATTCATCGCCAGCACCTCTTGATAGGACATCTGCGCTGGGACAACCGCCACACGCAACCCACGATCTGTCAGCATCCGCAGAATATTACGCTTGATGCCCATATCGTAAGCCACAATCAGCGGCCCCGTCGGGTCTTGATGCCCATCGTGATACCACTGCGGATCGCTCCGTTCCGACCAATGATACGGCTCAGCGCAGGTCACTTCATCCACCAGATTCCAGCCCGACATATCCGGCGAGTTTCGCGCCATTTCGACCAGGGCTTGCGGGTCTTTGGCGGCCTCACCATGCGCGACAGCCGCCCGCATCACACCCTTATCTCGAATATGGCGCACCAAGACGCGGGTCGAAACTTCGCTCAAGCCGATGACATTATTGGCTTTTAGGTAACTATCGAGGTCGCCTTGATTGCGCCAATTACTGACCACTGGACTCAAGGAGCGCACAATAAATCCCGCCACCCACACCCGCTCGGATTCGACATCCTCCGGGTTAATACCCGTATTGCCAACATGCGGGACGGTCATCGTCACAATCTGGCGGTGATAGGAGGGGTCAGTCAACACCTCTTGATACCCCGTCATCGAGGTGTTAAAGACCAGTTCGCCCGTCTGCACCCCCTCCGCGCCGAAACCCATTCCAGTAAATGTTCTGCCATCTTCGAGCGCGAGTAAGCCTTGCATCATTTAACTCCGGTAACTTCCATTGATTGAAACATAATCGTGGCTCAGATCACACGTCCAGACGGTTGCCCATCCGTCGCCCAAGCCACACATCAGCAAAACGACAACAGACGGCGCACTGATAATTTCTGTCGCTCGCGCCTCGTTGTAATTTGTAGGCGTTCCCATGCTGACTAGCATCAGCGAATCGTTAGATAAATCGGTCACTTGTTCGCTGGGGGAAATCCACAGCGTGAGTTTGTTGGGGTCAAGCGCCACACCTGACCTACCTGCCGCCGCGATTATGCGCCCCCAATTAGCATCATTGCCGTAAAAAGCCGTTTTCACGAGCGGCGAGGTCGCAATCGTGTTGGCGATTTTACGCGCCGATTCATTATCCGGCGCACCATGTACCGTAATCGTGATGAATTTGGTCACGCCTTCCCCATCGCGCACAATCGCCTTCGCCAGATCGACACACACTTTATTGAGTGCGATTTGAAACTGCTTTTCGTCTTCAGGGGATGTCATTTCGACTCCGCTCTGACCATTCGCCAGCAACAGTACCGTATCATTGGTACTCATATCACCGTCAATGACGATACGGTTGTAACTGCCTTCGGAAGCAGTCTTGAGGGCTGTACTGGCTTTTTCAGGTGAAAGCACCGCATCCGTCACAATCACGCCGAGCATAGTCGCCATATTTGGCGCGATCATGCCTGCGCCCTTGCTGATTCCAGCGATAGTATAGTGTCCGCCATCTGCCTTCGTGACAGTAATCGAAGCCGTTTTCGGACGGGTATCCGTCGTCATGATGGCTTGTGCTGCTGTCGACCAATCATCGCCCAGCGCTGTGGAAGCTAAATCAACTCCGCTGCAAATTTTCTCCATCATAAGCTGCGTACCGATTACGCCCGTCGAAAGCACCAGCACTTCATCTTCCGCGCAGCCGATTTTTTCCGCAACATAACGCGCCGTTTCCAACGCATTATCGATTCCCTGCTGTCCGGTGCAGGCATTGGCGCAACCCGTATTGATGGCAACTGCACGATAACCTGTTTGTTTTTTCGCTAATCGTTCCATATCAACCAGCACAGGCGCGGCTTTGACCTGATTGGTGGTAAATACCCCCGCGACAGTTGCCGGGGTTTCGCTCACAATCAGCGCAAAATCTAATTTACCCTCTTTTTTCAGACCCGCGTGGACACCTACCACCTTGAAGCCATTGACTTTTTCGATGAAGCCATTGACTTTTTCGATGCTTGATTTGACTTCACTCACGCTGGTACCTGCACTTCCTCAAAAATGGCGGTAAGTCGTTCAACTAAAAGATCAACGTGGCTTTTCTCGACAATCAGCGGCGGGACGAAACGAATTACGTTAGCACCCGCATTCACCAGCAAAAGCCCTTGTTTATAACCAGCCTCAATCAACGGGGATACATCCATCGTCATTTCCAGCGCCACCATTAAACCCCGTCCGCGCACTTCTTTGACCAACGGGCTGTTGATCTCCTGCAAGCGTTCCAGTAAATACTCGCCTACTTCGGCGACATGCTCCAGAAATTCCGGCTGGCTGATTCGGCTTAAGACTTCCTTCGCTACCGTTGTAATCAATGCCCCGCCGGAGAAGGTCGAACCGTGTTCGCCGGGGTGCATAGCAGCGGCGACTTGTTCGGTCATCAGAATCGCGCCAATCGGCAGGCCGCCAGCCAGCGGTTTCGCTAACGTCATGATGTCGGGTATAACGCCGCTTGCCTCATGCGCCCAAAGCGCCCCTGTACGCCCTACACCGCATTGAATTTCGTCGAAGATCAGCAGTGCGCCGTGTTCATCGCATAAATCCCGTAGCGCCCGTAAGAACGCATCTGTCGCAATATTAATCCCACCTTCGCCCTGGATGGGTTCGACGATAACAGCGGCAGTTTTGGCATTAATGGCAGATTTGGCGCTTTCGATATTGTTGAACTCCGCCACGATCACACCCGGCATTAATGGTTGAAACGGCTTCTGATATTTCTCTTTGGGTGTAAGAGATAAGGAACCCATCGTGCGCCCATGAAAGGCATTCACAAAAGTGACAATTTCAGTTTTATCAATTCGCTCATTTTCATAAGCGAATTTGCGAGCAAATTTAATCGCACCTTCATTGGCTTCTGTGCCGCTATTGGAAAAAAAGACACGATCCGCAAACGATTTTTCCACCAGCATCGCGGCAAGCTCGACCCCTGGTACAGTGTGATAGAGATTCGAGGTATGAATCAGCCCTGTCGCAAGCTGTTTATTCATCACCCGCGTAACGCCCTCATCGCCATAACCGAGCGCGTTTACGGCAATTCCGGCGACCCAATCTAGATAAGCGTTGCCTTCGCTGTCATAAAGATAAGCGCCTTCGCCATGCACCAATACAAACGGCGCACGTTTGTAGGTCTGCACGATATTCTGGCTTTCCTGATTGATAATGTCATCGGTATAGGTCTGTAGAGTGACCATTTTTATTGCTCCTCTATTTTCAAAATTCGCCGTTTTGTGTTTATTCTGATACGAAATTCGTCCCCATGCCGGACTTTAATCCAGCCAAATTTGTAATCGTTGCTTGCGGAACACCCGCCGCCAGAACCTCTAATGCCGTCCGCACTTTGGGGATCATCCCGCCGAAGATTATGCCGTTTTCGATCAGCGCATTCACTTCTGAAACCGTCAATTGATCGACACGCTGCCCATCAACGAGAACGCCTTCAACATTGGTGATAAACACAACGCGCTCAGCACGGACTGCCGCCCCAATCGCCCCTGCCACTATATCGGCATTCACGTTCAAATTGCTCTCGTCATCAAAGCAGACAGGCGCGATTACAGGCGTGATTGCTTGATTCAGTAACTCACGCAAAATATCCTCGCGCACCCCTTTGACCGTACCCGTAAAGCCCATATTGGGGATTTTTTGCCCACGTACCAAACCGCGATCTACGCCGCTCATGCCGAGCGCATCCACCCCGACATTAACCAGATACCGCACGACACGCTTGTTGACCACGCCGCACAGCACCATTTCTACGACAGCCAACGAGGCGGCATCCGTCACGCGCAAACCATCGACATACTGCGGCTCAATCTGCATCAACTTTTGCAACTGCGAAATTTCATCACCGCCGCCATGTACAATGATGACAGGTGATGAAAAATCATGGACGATCATCGCCAATTCGCGCAAAAATGCTGGATCGCCAATTTCATGTCCGCCCACTTTGATGACGACGGGCTTTTTTTGTTGGTTGTCGGACACACTATATCGTGTCTCTACAGCATGTTCTATATTCTCTGTATCTCTCTGGTTCATCATTTAGAGCAGCGCCGTTATTTCTTCAAAGCCGAAAATCAGATTAAAGTCCTGAACAGCTTGACCGGACGCACCCTTCCGCAGATTATCGGTCACGCTGGTGATATGCAAATAGCGCGGACTGACGGGCGTAAGACTGATAGCACAGGCATTGGTGCGGACGACATGGCGCAGCGTGGCCTGTTCTTTAGGCGGCAGCACGTTCACCAGCGGCTCGTGAGCATACGTCTGCTCATAGAGGGCTTGCATATCGGCGCTATCGAAATCCGCTTTGAGTGTGACGTAAATACTCGCCATCAATCCGCGATCCACTGGAAGCAAATGCGGCGTGAAGATGAGTGTCCCCAAATTCGGGTCAATTTTGGTAATTTCCTGCTCGATTTCGCCGACATGACGGTGAGAACGTCCGGGACTATAAGGGGAAAAATTGCCAAAGACTTCGACAAAATGCGTATTGGGTTTCGGTTCGCGTCCGGCACCAGAAACGCCCGATTTAGCATCGACGATGATGGGCGTACCCGGTTCAATCGCGCCCGAACACAACAGCGGATACAAGCCCAAAATGGTCGTGGTCGGATAGCAACCCGGCACAGCAATAATCGGACTTTTGACGATATTGGCGCGGTTGATTTCCGGCAGACCATACGGCACAGGCAGCAGTTCCGGGTTGGGATGCGGTGTCCCGTACCATTTTTCGTAGGCTTCGGGCGTATTCAGGCGTAAGTCAGCGGATAAATCCAGCACTTTTAGTCCCTTCGCCAGCGCCTTCGCCGCGACAGGCGCGGAGGCTTTATGTGGCAGCGCCAGAAATACCGCATCTACCGCGTCCATATCGGCCTCAGCAAACGGGATATAACGCAGGTTCGTTCCCGGCACTGCTTGTCCGCCATACGTATCCGAGGTTGCAAAAACAAGCGTTACTTGCGGATGTTTCGCCAGAATCTCGACCAAATCTAGTCCGGCATACCCCGCCCCACCGTAAACCCCCACACGAATCGGCTGTTGATCTTCGGTCATTTTCTCTCCTAATGAGGTGAAACAAACTTGCTTAAAATCTAACGATGATTGTTATCAAAATTACTAGCTATATTGATAAAAACCGCAGCCAAAAATCCTAAAATAGCAAAAGCGAAGGCCAATCCTATAATAATAGTGGCTGTATCACCCCAATTGGATGATAAATCTCCGAACAGTGTGTAAATTACAGTAGCTACGACTATCCCCCCTCCCAGCACTGCGCTTACGCCAAATATAAACGCGGCCTCCCGCCGAAAAATAAAAGTAAATGAGCGTTTAAAGTCAAAAGTGATTTGCCGATTAACAAGGCTTGATATGCCATTAATTGCCCAGAAACTTGCGGACACTAAGAGCAAGATAAGACTAGATTTATCGGTCATTTTCCTACCTATATAACAAAAATCCCTGACCGTTGCATAATGCTGGTCAGGGAATTGGTTAGCTGATTGAGTCTTGGCGATTGTCTAACTTAATCACACGCCAGCACAAAGCTCCCACCTGACCAGTACGGTCTGGGGGCGACGGCTGCGACGACGTAATGTGGACAATTCAAACATTCGCAAATCACTTGCTTCATAAAATAAACGATACGATGCACATTATAGAGACAGTCACCTAAAATTGTAAATAGAACCATCGAAGTTTGGATACTTTGATTTTATTTTTGTGCAAGATAGACAATCTTATTCATAGATTGTCTTTATCAAGAGATTAGGGATTGTTATCGCTTTGTACAGGAACATTAATGCTCGCTTGACGGTTGCCCGTCCACAAAGTACTATGCAGCAAGTGTTTTCACACAGGTCGCGCTATGATCGAAGTCCAAAATCTGACAAAACGTTACGGTAATTATCTCGCAGTTGATAATATTTCTTTTGAAGCACAGCCGGGGGAAATCCTCGGTTTATTGGGGCCGAATGGCGCGGGTAAAACGACTACCATGCGCGTTTTAACCGGTTTCCTCCCCCCCAACGGCGGCAAAATCAGCATCGCCGGATTTGATGTGATGACCGACTCGATGCAAGTACGGCGGCAGGTCGGCTATATGCCGGAACGCATCCCAATTTACCCCGATATGACGGTTGAGGGTTATGTCACCTTTTGGGCGAAGCTGCGTGGCGTGACGAGACCGCGAAAAAGGGTTGCCGAAGTGCTTGAACAAGTCCAGCTTTATGATCGGCGGCGCTCTTTAGTCCGAAACCTTTCCAAAGGGATGCGCCAGCGGCTCGGTTTGGCGCAAGCCCTCGTACATGATCCCAAAGTCGTCATCCTCGATGAGCCGACAATTGGCATTGATCCGCAGCAGGTAATCGAAGTGCGTGAAAGCGTCCGCCAATTGGGGCAAAATCACACTGTCCTCTTTAGCACCCACATTCTCTCGGAAGCCGAACAAGTCTGTGACCGCGTGATTATCATCAACAAAGGCCACATCGTCGCGCAAGGTCGCCCATCAGATTTACGCCAGCAGTTACAGCCGGAAGTCAGTGTTTATGTTCAAGTTGGTGGCGGCAGCGAAGCGGAAATCTCAACCCTGCTCAGGCAAGTTCCCGGCGTTAATGGCATCGAGGCACAAGGCGCAGGTTACAGCTTACGCGCCCAAAAGGGGGTCGATATTCGCCCACACATCTTCGATAAAGTGACGAAAGCCGGATACAAACTGCTCGAAATGCGCCCGGTTGCGATGACGCTTGAAGATATTTTTCTCGATATTGTCGGTAGGTAAAACTTTATGTGGATTATATTCCGGCGCGAAATCGGACAATATTTCGCCTCTCCTGTCGCTTATCTGATCGCTTTCGCTTATTTGTTGCTGACGGGCTTGGTCTTTAACAACGACCTCACCTCCAGCTTAACGATAAGACCCGCCGATCCCGCTGTTGTGCCGACCTTTTTGTCCTTCGGTATGGTCTTCTTTGCGCCTGTGCTGACGATGCGAATGCTGGCGGAAGAAAGCCGCGAGGGAACGCTCGAACTGCTTCTGACTGCCCCCGTGCGGGACAGCGACATTGTATTTGGCAAATTTTTGAGCGCGTGGTTTTATTACACCGTGCTGCTCTTGCTCACCATCGTCTATCCAATTTTACTCCTTTCGACCACACCGAATTTACCCGATTTGGGTCACTTTATAGCGGCCTACATCGGAATTTGGCTCTACGGCGGCGCGACACTTGCCGTTGGACTGATGTTTTCGTCCCTTACGGAAAATCAAATCGTCGCGGCATTTTTAAGCACTTCGGCGCTGCTGCTGCTGTATCTCGGCAACCTCGCAGGCGATATTGTGGCGGATATTAATTTGGCTAATCTCATCCGCAAACTCACGCTCGGCGGGCATTTTTCACCGTCATTTGCCTATGGGTTAGTACGCGCTGAAGATGTCGCTTATTTCGCGGGCATTATCGTGATTATGCTGTTTATCTCTATCCGCGTTGTTGAATCTCGGCGGTGGCGTTAATGAGCCAAAACACCTCCACACCCATTACGATTACCCGCAGCGATATTGGACAAACCTTCGGGTTTATCGGCGCGTTATCGGTCTTATTAGGCATTTTAGGGCTTCTTTGGCAGCGCGGATTCACGCTTGCTATTGTCGTCCTCTTTTTTGTTGGCATTATCGGTTTGGTGCTATGGTGGGTCATCTCTCCGCGTGAATTTGTCAACTTCATTACCGGAAGGCAAGCGCGTTACAGTACGACAGCATTCTTTTCCACCCTACTCCTGCTCGGCATCGTCGTCATGGGTTATATCATTTTAGAGCGCTCCGCCCTCAGCGCCGATATGACCGAAGGAAAACGTTTCACCTTAAGTGATACCACGCTTGAGGTCTTGAATAATATTCAGCGCGAAGTTCGCATCACAGGATTTTACTCACCCCGTGCGTTACAACAACGCGAAGTAGACGATCAATTCTTTCGGCTGTATGAACAAGCCTCCAATGGCTTTGTTACCCGTAACTATGTTGATCCAGTCGCCCAACCGGGCATCGCCGATGATTTTCAAGCCAATGATGGCGATGTCTTTATCTCATTTTTGGGAATCAATGGCGACGTGGATATGAGTACAGTGCAGTACGTAACGCGCTCATCGCGTCAGGAACGCGACATCACCGAAGCCATATCGCGGCTTTTACTCAGCGGCAATTATGTCATCTATTTTGACATCGGTTTGGGCGAACTCAATGTTACCGATACATCACAACGCGGCATTTCTGATATTAACGATGTGATTAGGGCATACGGCTTGATTACACAAGGATTGAATTTAGAGGAATTAGCGGCAAGCGGCGCGTTGATCCCGGAGGATGCTTCCGCTGTCGTCCTTGCAAGGCCGGATGTTGACCCAAGCCCGCAAGCGCTCACAGTTTTGGATGAGTATATGCGGCGCGGCGGCGATTTATTTATCGCGGCAGACACCCAAACCGATTTTATGCGCCCAAACAGCCTATTTAACGACTATATGTGGCAAAATTACGGCCTGCGGATGCTGGATGCGATTGTGGTCGATGCGATTGCCAGCGATGAAACCCAACTCGATATTTTCAGCTATGCCATCAGCGATCTGGAGATCACAAGAAGTATTGATCCAGGCACAGACCCCAACACCGCCACCAAATTCCGCGTCGCACGGGCGATTGATGTCAACACCGAACCGCCTGTCAGTAATGGCAGCGCGATTCGCTCTTCAGAAAACAGCTATGGCGAAACCGACGTGACCACATTGGCGCAAAGCAACACCTATACCTACGACGACGGAGTGGATATTCCGGGACCACTTACTACTGTTGCTTGGGCGCGGAATGAAGCCAATGGCGCTAATATTGTCCTCGTTGGCGATAGTGACTTTTTAACCAATGGGCAGGTCGGAACACCGCCTGGCAATGCCTCATTATTCGCGGACAGCCTGCTCTGGATGACAGGTGCAGGCGCGGCAGTCACCTTTTCTTTTGAGACAACCGTCACCGGTCAGCCGCTTATTTTTGTGGACAGCCGCACCTTAGATTTTATCGTCGTGATTACCATTCTGGTGATGCCGGGGATCACATTAGCATTGGGCGCGATTGTTTGGCTGCGTCGGATGAGGCGATAGAAATATGAACAACCGTCGCAGCACCTTCATCCTGTTTGCCATCTTTGTGTTTCTTACGGGCATCGTCCTGCTGCAACCCGACGTTGGCAAAATCTTCACGCGCAATAATACCCCCACCGCCGAGCCGACTTCCCCTTTCACACGGGTCTACCCCGATTTAGCCGTGCTGGAAATCCGTGCGATTCAATTGCAAAGCCCAATAACCAGTGAATCATTCACGATGGGACGGGCTGCCGATGGGTCTTGGATCGCGCCAGATTTAGATGCGCCCCTTGACCAAGAACAAGCCAGCAACATCGCTAGAACCATCGTTTTACTGCCTTATACCTATACCACGCCTCTCCCTGAAGATGGCAATTTAGAGCAGTTCGGGTTTCGGCCTTACGGTGCGTTCCTGATTTTAGTCTCACTCAATGACGGCAGCGAACATACTGTTGCCATTGGTGATCCCCTGCAAGCCGGCCCCGAATTTTACGCCTGTGTCGATGATTCATGCGCTGATGACACACCAGAAATCTATATTGTGCAGCGCGGCCCCGTTGATTATCTGGTCGATTTTATGCAAACCCCGCCTCTTGCAGGCGAGGCAACTGCCGCTCCATAGAACCAATTAAAACCAATTTTGGGGCAAAATCGAATTGGTTTGTTGACAAGCATCGAAACTAAGGTTATTTTTTGAGAGTCGCATTTGACATGTGACGATTTTCTAACGACTTCAAAACCTTCCCCGTCCCCTGTGGCGGGGTTTGTTGACTATAGAAGTTATGAGTTTGCATTAAGACTCAGAAAGAAAAGTCGTCAGTTGATGAATTTTGCGTCATAATGTGTATAAGAGTGCATGGAAGAGGTAAAGTGGCCTTGCTTTTGTGGCAAGGCTTTAAACACGTAACACTATGGCTGTAATGATACAACAAATGACGCAACGAGAAGAATTGCAGGCGCAACTTATCAGCAAAGCGCGAAAGCAAGGTGGCATTAGCTACGACGATATTCTGGCGGTTTTTCCAGATATTGAGCGTGATGTTACTTTGCTGGACGAGCTGATGGACAGCCTGCTTGATGCCGGGGTAGATGTTCTCCCCGGAAGCCGTGTGGAAAATGACCCCCTGCCCGATGAAGCAGAGTCGATTGATCTGCGTCAAGCAGATGAAGAAGACAATGTTTATGAACAGACAGGACGGGTGCTGCTTAAAAGCGACTTAATCGAAGACGCAGGCTATCAGCAGGCGCTCGATACCGATGATGTCGTCGGCCTCTACTTGAAAGAGGCGGGTCGCGTCCCGTTATTGACCGCTGAGGAAGAGGTTTCGCTTGCCAAACGCATGGAAGCAGCAGCCTTAGCGCAGCAGCAAATCAAAGACTATGAAGACGATCTTTCCCCAGATGATGTTTATGACCTTAAAGAAATTGTCATCGATGGTGAAATGGCGCAAGAGCATTTGATTCGTGCTAATGCCCGCCTTGTCATCAGTGTCGCCAAAAAATATATCGGGCGCGGTGTCCCCTTCCTTGATCTGATTCAAGAAGGCAACATCGGGCTAATCCGTGCCACCAATAAATTTGAATATCGGCGCGGACATAAATTCAGCACTTATGCGACATGGTGGATTCGCCAAGCCGTAAGCCGTGCCGTTGCCGATCAAGGCCGGACGATTCGTGTTCCCGTCCACATGGGCGATCAACTGAATCGGATGCGCCGTGTTCAGCTTCATCTGCTGCAAGAGCTAGGCCGTGAGCCTTCGATCAATGAATTGGCAGAAGGCTTAGATACAACACCGGATAAAGTTGAAAACTTGCTGGAAATTGCTCGCCGTCCCGTCAGCCTAGAAACACCAATTGACGAGGAAGGCGATTCAACCTTCGGCGATTTTGTGGAAGATGTCAACAGTCCTGCGCCAGCCGAAGAAGTCGCGACACATCTGCTCCATGAGCAGCTTCAAGCCGCGCTTGACCGCCTGCCACCGCGTGAAGCACAAATTCTGCGCTTGCGTTATGGGCTGGAAGATGGACGTGTATATACATTGGAAGAAGTCGGGCAGACGATTGGTGTCACCCGTGAGCGTGTCCGCCAGTTAGAAGCCCAAGCGCTGAATCGGCTGCGTCAGTCTTCAGCACACATTATCCTGCGTGACTACCTGTACGGGGAGTAATCACCTTGGAAGCAAAGTCAAGCGCGGCAAAAAGCTCAGATCGCAGATCGGGGAACTGGCTTTGGCCTCTAGCGCTGACACTTTTCGGCATTGTGCTGCTGCTAGATAACTTTCTTCTCCTCGGTGATTTTAATGCGGTGGCGCTGCTGCCGCTGCTTCTGGTGATGGTCGGCGCGCAAATACTCTTGCGCGGCGACCTCTTCCCCAACGAGGAAACCCGTCGCTTCGGGATTACACGCGGCAGCGTTGAATCCGGCACATTAGAAATAAGCAGCGGCGAAATTGATGTGGAAGTGCGTGCGCTGCAAGGAGATTATCGCCTGCGTGACGGTCAGCCTGCGCTCATTACCGGGCAATATGCCGCGCAATCCCGTCCACAGCTTAATATGGCAGAAACCTATGCCCACCTTAAGTTAGATCGCTCGGCAACCCCTTGGGCTTCTTTCGCCGATTGGAAAATTAGCCTTGCGCGTGATTTACCTTGGCAAATCCTTGCTACAGCACATCTAGGCCAGATCAATCTCGATTTAACCGGCATCATTATCCACGAATCCGCCATCGCTACCGGAATCGGGGATATTCGGCTGGTCAGCCCCATAGAAGCCTTCCGTCCACTTCAAGTCCGTTCTACACTCGGCAATATTCACATTATTACGCCTATCGGCTATAAGACACGCATTATGGTGAGCAGTAGCCGAATGTTCTCCGTTCAAGCCGATCAAACCCGCTATCAAAACCTCGAACCCGGAGTATTTATCGCGCTGGATGCAGAAGAAAGCGCGACAGTGGTCGAAATTCGCCTCAGCGGAACCTTCGGGGACGCTTATCTCGCGTGAGTAGAACATGGCATCTTCACCTGGTTTCGTCATTCGGGACGGACTGGAAAGCGATATTCCCGCCTGCCTCGCTTTAGAATCATCTTATGAAACAGAATATGTCTGGCAAGTCAGCTTTCAACAAGAGGCGGGTTTACGCCGTGTATTGTTCAAAACAGAGCATCTACCCCGCATCATGACAGTTGCTTATCCAATCAGCGAGCGAAGGCTGCATCTCGCGCTGGACTCTGCGGTCTGTTTTCTCGTTGCGGCAGATCGAGATGACCCAGACACTATCTTCGGCTATTTAACGATGCGCCAAGACCCCACGCATCAAATCGGCATGGTTCAAGATATAGTCGTTTCACTGCCCTTCCGTCGGCGGCGTATTGGAACACGCCTGCTCAAAGTTGCCCGCCAGTGGGCATTAGAAAACGAAATGACCAAGTTGATGATTGAGACTCAAACTAAGAATAATCCCGCTATGCTCTTCGCCCAAAACGCTGGATTTACTTTCTGCGGCTTTAATGACCGCTACTTCGCAAATCAAGATATTGCGGTTTTCTTTGCTCAGGCGCTTCGATGACTCAGTCGCTCACCGTTTTTTTAGATTTATCCAATGAGACTCTCGCATCTGCTATCGTCATTGTGGCCGTATCGATGCTGCTTTATAATCTGACGCGCAATTTTAAAGATCGCGTCGCCCGAACTTCAAGCGCCGTTTTGGGCTGTGTCACAATCGTTTATATAGGCGATGTGCTGACCTCTTTAGAACCAGGATTAGGCACGTATGAAGCTTTGCTACGTTTTCAGTGGTTGGGCTTGGCGTTTATACCTGCGGCTACCTTTCATCTTTCAGACGCACTCCTAGAGACAACTGGCTTGCCCTCCAGGGGGCGCAGGCGGCGCGTTGTACGCTTGCTCTACAGCATTAGCGCGTTTTTTCTGGTGCTTGCCGCATTTACGGATTCGATCATTAATCCCCAGCAATTCGGCGCACGAATCAGCATGGGGGCAGGTATTTTATTTCCGATCTATGTCGTCTACTTTTTGCTTAACAACAGCGTCGCTTTTATTAATGTTGAACGCGCTCGCCGCCGCTGTTTAACACGCGGTACTCAACGCCGGATGGCTTATTTACAATTTGCGATGCTTACGCCCGTCATCGGCATTTTTCCTTACTCCGTCGTGCTGGGCGCGGGCCAAGAATACACGCTGAATGCGCTTTTTTTGGTGAATCTTGCTAATCTTGTCGTCATTTTGATGCTGCTGTTTTTGGCCTATCCCCTTTCATTTTTTGGGTCGCGGTTGCCAGATCGTGTCGTCAAGGCAGATTTGCTGCGCTTTATGCTGCGCGGACCCGGCACGGGGTTGGTCGCGCTGGTGATTATCGTCTATACCGACCCGATTGGGGAACCTTGGGGTCTCCCAGGTAATACATTTTTACCTTTCGCCACCGTCGCGGTGATTCTACTGTGGCAGTGGATAATTGACTTAGCCATTCCGCTCTTAGAAAAACGCCTCATCTATCCTGATGAAGACGATGACCAAATGGTGAAATTTCAAAAACTGAGTGAACGTTATCTTTCGCGTGATGATCTTATCCAACTCATCGAAGCAATTTTGGAGGCAAGCTGCGATTATTTGCGCGTGAACACGGCTTTTGTCGCTTCTGTCATCGACATCAACACCAGCGAGTATGAGGTGATTAAAACGACGGGACAAATGACGCAGCTCGATCTATGGCCGGACTTAAACAAATTGCTGCAACCTGACGAAATAAGCCATCTCATGCAGCCTAATCTTCACCAATGGCAATCTTTTTGGGTCATCCCGCTTTACAGCCAACGCAGCGCCGCTGCCCAAGATGACCCTTTAATCGGCATTATTGGGATTATGGGCATCGAAGCACGATCCAGCGAAATTGATCTCACCTCGGATGAGGTGCAAACGCTCAACACTTTTGTGTATCGTGCCGCCCAAGCATTGGATGATATGCTGCTGCAAACAGAAATTTATGCTGCACTTGAGGGGTTGCTGCCGCAAATTAGCCTAACACGCAGCCGCACCGCAGAGGTAGAGTTCCGTCCCGGAAGAACCCCCTCTCTAAAAGGCAACAGATTATCTGACCGCCTACAAATCATCGAGCAAGTTCATGCCGCCCTTCGCCATTATTGGGGCGGGCCGGGCTTGAGCCAAAGTCGTTTGCTCGAACTTGGGATTGTTCAAGACATGCTGCCGCAAACGAATGGGAATGCAGTTAAAGCGCTGCGCGAAGTCCTCACACAGGCGATTGAGAAATTACGTCCGGCGGGCGAGCGCGATATGAAAAGCCAAGAATGGATGCTTTACAACATCATCCAACTGCGCTTTATCGAAAAACGCAAAGCTAGAGAAACCGCCCAACGCCTTTATATGGCAGAAGCCAGCCTCTATCGCAAGCAAAATGTTGCCATTGAAACCGTTGCGGATGCCATTATTATGATGGAAAAAGAAGACTAATTCTTCTATCCTTATCTGTCTGGAGTTCAATTGATATTGAATTAGGACTTACGCAGTTGACCAAGTTCTGTGCTAAAAGTTGTTATCAAGGTCAAAGGTTTTCCCTTATATTCTGCTTTAGCTAAAAACTAATCACTCTGAACTGCCTAACTTCTATTTTATATCCACTTCTAATTTCTTCAGTCCTGTTTTTTATCAATGTGATATAATCGCCTCATCGCAAGCACATCTATATATACAACTCAACAAATTTCTATAACGGTCGTGTCTGACGTTAGCAAGCAAGGGGGAAAGCGGTTATGTCTACAGATTTACAGCGACACGATTACAAACCACCCTCACCCACATTGGACGAGGGTTATTGGTCATCGCTGCTCAGTGAGGGCGAGTTTGCGCGGTCTGCCCCACTGGAATATACGGGGGGGAATCCCCGAACAGAGTCGTCTTATGGAGGGGAAGAGAATTATTTAGATCATCACGACAGCAGCGACACCGATTGGGAAGAAATCACCCGTATTACAGAAAACGATGAGGTCATTGAACTTAAGGTCATTGGGTACAATCGCGGTGGATTGCTGGTCGAATGGCGTTCATTGCGTGGTTTCGTACCCGCCAGCCAGCTCATTAATTTTCCGTCTACCTTAAACAGTACAATACGCCGTAACGCACTGACGGAGCGTGTTGGGCAGAATTTACTTTTACGCGTTATCGAACTCAATATTGAAAAAAATCGCCTCATTTTATCTGAACGCGCAGCACAAGCTGAACCAGGCGGACGATGGGACATCCTCACCCGTCTTAAAGAAGGCGATATTGTGACTGGTCACGTCACGAATCTTTGCGATTTCGGCGCATTCGTAGACTTAGGCGGCTTAGAGGGCTTAATCCATATTAGTGAGTTAAGTTGGGGGCGGGTGGGGCATCCTGCTAATATGCTAGAACGTGGTCAGGATATCGAGGCATATGTGCTGGATGTTGATCGAGAAGCCGGACGAATTGCATTAAGCATCAAACGGCTGCGCCCCGACCCTTGGCAAACCGTTCAAGATCGGTATACGCTCGACCAAATCGTCGAGGGAATCATCACCAATGTAGTTGATTTTGGGGCATTCGCTTGCATCGAAGACGGCCTAGAGGGGCTGATTCATGTTTCCGAGTTAGCAGAAGGCCACTTTCTGCACCCTCGTAATGTGGTTTCTGAGGGGCAGCACATCAAAGCCCGTATTTTGAGCATTAACGGTCAAGCCCGGCGGCTTGGGCTGAGTCTGCGTGTAAGTATATAACGCTGTAAATTAAATTTATGTTCTAAAAAAGCCAGCGCGGTTATACTGGCTTTTTAGATTCAAATGAGATGTACGTTTAGGTTATCAGTGGTAGACTAAACACAAGTTCTTGGCAACAATTTTTCAGGATGTAGTGTTTGTGGCACAGGAAAAACCTGTAAACAAAAAAACGGTCAAACCATCACCAGAGAAAGCGGAACCCCCAAAACCGAGCAGTACACCCCGTTATGAAGTTAAACCGGAATTTTGGGATACCCTGCTCGATAGTCTGCCACCTTGGTTGGACGAAATCGGCGCGATTGTCCTGCTGGTGTTTGGCATTGTGTCGTTTATGGCGATCTTCAATGTCTCGTCAGATGCGACCTTAGCCGCAGCTTGGTCTAATGCGCTGCGGAATCTATTCGGATATGGCAGCTTGCTCGTCTGCGGCGGTATTTTCGCGCTTGGGATTATCATCTTACTGCCCAAACTCAACATCATTATCACCTTCCCTACCAGCCGAATCCTCGCTTTGGAAATCGCTTTTCTGTCAATTCTGGCAATTATGCACCTTTCCAGCGGCGACCCGGAACTCCGTGCAATTGCTCGTGCAGGCGAAGGCGGCGGTTATATCGGTTGGGGGATGAGTGCGCCGCTGCACTGGGCATTTGGCCCCATTTTTGCCACCTTGATTTACGTCGTAATTCTTATCTTTAGCTTTGGTGACGTTATCGGCATTCGTCGCTCGCAAATTACCCATTGGCTGCAAGCCACCAGCGAACGTTTGCAAACATACAGCCAGCGGATTTTTGAGGCGACGAAACCCAAAGAAATCCCCCCCCCAACATCCATCGAAACAATGCCTGCACCGACCTCTTTCACCACTCGCCGCCCAACAACAAGTGCGCTGATTCGGATTCGGCCTAATTTCGACAACCTTCCGCCTTCCCAACGTCCGGGTGCAGCGGCTCCTAAACCCGCACCCAACAGCATCGAAGAGCGTTTCGACAAAATGATCGTCAGCGGCGGCGAAACGAATCAGGCGGTTTCTGCGAGTCTGATCGCGGATTTCGACCTTATCGGAAAGCCAGTGGATACCAAAACTAAAGGCGGTCCATTGATGGTGGAGCGTCCTGATGGGCGCGTCAAACGTTACTTCACCATAGAAAGCATGAAAGAGCCGAAGAAAATCCTCAAACGCGATAAAAGCCTGCCCCCACTTGAACTGCTGCAAGATGTAGAGATGAATCCACCGGACGAGAAAGAAATCAACCGTAATGTCGTCCTGATTGAAAATACGCTGCTGGAATTTGACATCAATATTGATGTAGTCGATGTCAAAGTGGGGCCAACCGTCACCCAATACGCCGTGCAGCCCTTCCGCGAAACGAAAGACGGCGAAGGTGAAACCTTCCTAGAACGCACAAGGTTGAGCAAAATCGCGGCGCTTTCGCGTGATCTTGAGCTTTCCCTTTCGGCAAAACGTCTGCGTCTGGAAACACCTGTACCCGGTCACAGCTATATGGGAATCGAAGTCCCGAACAAAAATCCAAGCACCGTTGCCTTGCGTTCCGTTTATGAAAGCCGCGATTTCCATGACCAAATGTTAAAGGCAAAAACCCCGCTGGTGATCCCCGTCGGACGCGATGTAACCGGCTCACCTGTCTCGGTTGACCTCGCCTCGATGCCGCATCTCCTCATCGCAGGGACGACAGGTTCCGGTAAGTCGGTTTGTATCGCTGCGATGGCGACAGCGCTCATCCTGAACAACACGCCTGACAAAATGAAGCTGGTCATGCTCGATCCTAAAATGGTCGAACTCAGCCGCTTTAACGGACTGCCGCATTTGCTTGGCCCCGTCGAAACCGATATGGAACGCATTATCGGGGTGCTGCGCTGGTGTACCCGTGAAATGGACAGGCGCTATAAACTGCTAGAAGAAAACGTCGCCCGTAACATCGCAGATTTTAATGCGCGGCTTGGTCAGCGGCGTAAGGATGAAATGCTGCCCTATATCGTTATTATGATTGACGAAATCGGCGATCTGATGATGAGCCGTCCTGACGAAACCGAAAAGACCATCACACGCCTCGCACAGATGGCACGCGCCGTCGGGATGCACTTAGTCGTCGCAACACAGCGTCCGAGCGTGGATGTCATCACTGGCTTGATTAAAGCCAACTTCCCTTCGCGTATTGCATTTGCCGTCGCATCCGGTGTCGATTCGCGGGTGATTCTGGATTCCGTCGGCGCGGAATCGCTGCTTGGCAAAGGCGACATGCTCTATCTTGCGATTGATGCCGCCGGGCCTAAACGCTTGCAGGGCTGCTATGTAGCGGATAACGAAGTTCGCTCCATCGTTCAGCACTGGAAAGACTGGTACGCCGCGCAAGTTAAGGAAGGTAAGTTGGAAAAACCCGGCAGTCCCCCTTGGGATCGCGGCGTAACCCGGCGCGAGTCGCTTTCAGAAGAAGACCCGATGCTGGAACAAGCGATTGAATTGGTCGTCAACGAACAAGAAGCCTCAGCCTCGCTCATCCAGCGCAAACTCGGTTTAGGCTATCCCCGCGCCGCCCGTATGATCGATCTTTTGGAAGAACTGGGCGTAATTGGCGACCCGGTGGCAGGTGGACGCAGCCGCAAAGTGTTGATCGAAAAAGGCAAAGACCCTTTTAAAGAGATCGACAAAAAATCAAAAGGGAAATGATGTCCGAACCTGACGAGTCTGAAATTTTCTCAATTCGTGATACCAATGGCTATATTCGTGCGCTGGTTGAACAAGAAACACTCAACGCGCCGCGATGGGTCAGCGGACTCGTTCGCGGTGCATATCTCTCAGATCGCGGACACCTCTACTTTAATTTGCATGAAGGCGAATACTCTATCCGCTGCATGGTTCGCAATAACGTACGTGGAACTATTCCCTTTACCATCAGCAATCAGATGGAAGTCGAGGTTTATGGCAGAATCAGGCTGTACGAGCCGTTTGCCCGAATTGAAATTGATGTGGAAAAAGCCTACTTGATTGAGCGTCCACCCTTTGTGATTGATGCAAGTGTCAAAGAACGTTTAGAAAAGGAAGGGCTTTGGCCTCGAAAAAAACTTCCTTTAACCGAAAAGATCAACAAAATTGCGGTCATCACGAGTGAACAGAGTTATGCGCTTCGTGATTATGAATTTCTTTATCGAGAAGAACAAGGCGGTGCGCCTCATATTGTTTTCGATGTACTCTTACAAGGCCAACAAGCACCACTCCAGATTGCCGATAAAATAGCTTATGTCAATCAATCAAGGGAATATGATGTTATCGCGCTCATTCGTGGCGGGGGTCCAGCCAGAGAAATTGATGTGTTTAACGATTATCTCATTGCTGAGGCGATTGGTCTGTTCATTGATTCCTGTCGTGACGGGCATTGGGCATCAACCGAATTTCACCCTCGCAGATGAAATGGCAGATGTCTCTAAAATCACGCCATCGGCTGTTGCCAGCTTTCTCGCTCAACACAGTAAAAAAGTGGCGCAACCCGAAATACAGCCATCTATACCTACGACAGCAAATCGAACTTCAAATTTATTGTTGATCGTTCTCATAATAATTGCTGTTTTGGGATTGCTGTTCATC